>Ga0207421_10000882_pt1 | contig 38964 bp, 26 predicted proteins | sample SodLakKL_010_SED_4_FD_187542 | JGI IMG/M metagenome (GOLD analysis project Ga0207421, IMG submission 187542) | Alkaline sediment microbial communities from Lake Tanatar, Kulunda Steppe, Russia - 8KL_010_SED (SPAdes) (version 2) | ecosystem: Environmental > Aquatic > Non-marine Saline and...
GCAAGAACGATCCGAACATCCACTTCAAACTGATCGGCGACAATCAGGAACACGACCTGTACCCGAGATTGATTCGGGAACAGGGGCTCAGCGACCGCTGCACCCTGCACGAACCCCTGGACTGGGCCGCGCTTCAGAAGGAGCTGGTCGGGGCGCAACTGTCGATCCTGACCTCCGCCTACGAGGGCTTCTGCTACACCGCCGCCGAGGCGCTCTCTGCGGGACTGCCCGTCGTCGCCTATGATTGCGGCGATGTGATCACCGACTTCGTCGACCCCGGCGTCAACGGCTTCATCGAGGCCTGGGGCGATGCCGAGGCCCTCGCGCAGCGGATACGGATGTTGGCCCGAAATCCCGAAATCTGGTCACGGTATTCCCGCAAGGCCCTCGACACCGCAAAAACATCGCTGGGTTTCGAGATGGCCTCGGCGCGGTATCGCGATGCGATTGAACGCAGTGCATGGCCCGGCATACCGTGGCCGCGGTGGCGCCCCACCTACATTCCACCGACTGGAAAATCATGGCGCTCCTTCGTCGACCGTACCGGGCGCCGGATCGGCGTTTGGTGATGCCGTACGACACCCCTACCAGAGCCGCGCCCGGCGTCCGGACACGGATCATCTCCCGGATGCCTTGCGCCGGAACGTGCGCATCATGTACCTCGCGATTCGCGCCGTGCCGATCAGGTTCCGCCGATTCCAGGGCGATAAGGTAATGGAACTCAGCAAATCGCCGAGCGCCTGCAGCAGTTCACCGCGCCTGGCGTGATGCGTTGATTTTCGATAGTAGAAACCGGCCATCACACGACGTCGCGGAGGAACGCCTTCGAGGTCGCCATGCCGGGTCAAGAAATCCTGCAGGATCGCCTTGGTGGATTCGAAGCGAGCGGCGGTGTTGCTGGACAGCTGATTCGCCATCACCCGGTATTCCGTCAGCACCTCGGGAAAGTGGAGAAACGGCGTCGCCAGGGAAACCCGCAACCAGAATTCATAATCCGGATTCCGGCGCAGCGCCGCATTGAAAGGCCCGACCTGCTCAATGATCGGCCTGCGGATGGTCACGCTATTGAAGGGCACGCAATTATCCTGCAGCAAGGCCTCGGTGATCCAGCCGCTGTGGCGCTTCATGGTGGGTGACCCCAGCAAGGCACCGCGCGCATCGATATGCACGTTTTCGGAAAAGGCCACGCCATAGGACGGCGCCTCCTTCAGCACCTGATCATGGCGCTCGAGCCGAGTCGGGCGCCATCGGCAATCCGAATCCAGAAAGGCGATCAAGGGCGCTGAAGAACGCTGCAGGCCCACATTCAGTGCCGAGGCCTGCCCGCCATTCTCCTTTTGGTAGAACCGTACCCGTGGGTCGTATCGATACGTTTCGACGATCTGAGGCGTTCGATCGGTCGAACCGTCATCGACGACGATCAGTTCGAAATCCCTGAAGGTCTGGTCGAGCACGCTCTGCAGACACTCGCCGATGAAATCCTCGCGATTGAAGCTGGTCACGATCACGGAGAACATCGGCGACTTCGGCGTTGCTTTCATGCCCGTTCCTTCATCTTCGTGAACCGGGAGTCTCGTTTTTCGACCGGGCTGGCCGAGGCCATCGGCGGGTGCCGTCGCAGGGACCAGGCCGCAGGAGGATCAGCGCGTGGTTTCAGTGCTTGATAGGCAATCAGGGGAAGGCGAAGCAACGGATGACGCACGATCTGATAGGTTTCGAACTGAACCCGCTGCCCGCGAAAATGGTACTTGTAGAACTCCTGCTTGCCGGAGCCGGCCAGAAGGTCATAGCTCGTTACGCTGGGATTCTTGAAGGCCTGCTCCAGGGCAAAGCCAAGATGCAAGGTCCCCAGTGAAACCTTGGCGTCATAGCCTTCCTCAAAACCCGCCTGCAGGTTGTACACCCGGTCATCCACCTGGATGTCATAGAGAACGCTGCGAATCTCGCCCTCGATGCGCAGCGCGGAGAGTCGCCTGCGGGCATGGGTGGGCAACTGCTCCAGCAGTTGAAGATGAAAACGCAGACTGGGACCGGCAAAGACGGGCCGGCCCCATCGCACCCGATGAAAATCGTTGAGCAGCTTGAGCGCGGCCGCCGGATCGTCCAGAGCGAGAAACTCCACGGGGCGCCCCAGGCCTTCCAGGTAACGGCGTCGGTTGTAGACCTTCAGGCGCGTATGGCGGCCAAGCTCCAGCAACCAGGTACGAAAGGACCCGGTGGTGTCAATGACCACGCCTTCGTCGAGATTGCGGCGGATGCTCGTCGCCCCCTGCACTTTGAACCACGGTTCGGGCTGAGCGCCGCAGACATGATCGCGAACCACCATTCGATCCCAGCGCATCCGGTCGAGGGCGTGCGCCAACGCCTGTGCGACCTCATCGGTGTAGCTTCGATCGACGATCGTGCTCAGGTATTCGGTACGCACCGTCGGCGCCACGCCCCAGGCGTTGCCCATCACGTGCAATTCGATCACGCGCAGACCGCTGGGCAGGCGCTTTGGGCGCCGGTACAGCGGCGCCAACCCCACCAGGAGATCATCGCGATAAACCCCCAACACACAGCCCTCCAACCCGAGGGCGGCCTGCCATTGTTTCCACCAGTTCGATTGCCACGCCAGACTCAAGAACAGCCGATCCGACGACGACCGCTCGAGCAGGCCATCCCACACGTCCGGGTGCTCCGACCATTCGGGCTCGAGCAGGCGGCGGACCACCAGACGGCCCCGGGTTTTCGCCCGGTCCATCTGGTCCCGAGCCGCTTGCAGAAATTCGCCGTCCGAGTCCCCGGCCATGATGAACCAGTCGTTGGCCGCCGTCTCATCGTCACCGGCCACGCGCACGAAAAACCCCGGGCGTTCACGGCCGCGAATGAAGCCTGCGTGCAAGAGCACATCGCCGAGCAGACGATCGCTGGTCGGGGCCAGTGCAACGTCGGCCAGTTCATCCATCGACAGCCAGGCGGCGACGATCTCCCGTCGCGCCAGGGCATCATCGGCGTGTGCCAACAGATCCACCAACCGGGTCGTTCCCTGTTCGTTTCGGATGATACCGATCGCCCGAAGGTCTGCGCCGTCGGAGACCTCGACGAATCGGTACTGGCCAACGGGACAGTTTTGGTAGCGCCAGTTGAGGTAGGCGTGGTCGCGAACGACGATGTTGCGATAGCTGCCGGCCACCGTGCGCCAGAGCGCGTCCACGCGGGCACGCTCGGCCAGGGTCTGAGACACGACGACCCGGACGCCGGGCGAGGACGCTACGCGCCCTCGGCGGTGCAATCGCACCCGCGCCCCCGTCCTGGCCCCCAACTGCAGCCACCCGCGTAACCGGTCGATCGGCCGCCGACCCGAAGAACTTTTTCGGTAGGTGATCACCGTTCGGTTCGGGTGCCAGCCCATCTTCTTCAGGACGATCGCGGCTACCGGACTGACACCGAAGGTCAGCAACAACGGCGATCGCTCATGCAGCAACTCCTTGACCCTGCGCCCCAAACCGGTGCCCCGAAGCGACCGGGCCACGTGAAAATCACAACTCCAGCAGGCGTCCCGCTCGACGCCACGAACGATCGCCCGGATCGCCATCACCCCGTTGAAGGCCATCGGCTCGCCGGTCTCTGCGTCGCTCAGCATCACCGGGCGAAACGGAATCCCGCGCGGATTGGACTCGAACTGCCACAGCCAAAGGGCCTCGGGATAGGACTCCCGCGCCACCAGCCTCAGCAGGGCATCGCGATGCCTCGGGTGATAGTCGGTGTCAACGAGCATCACGGTTCTCGCTCATCCCGGGTCACCGGCGCGAACCTAGGGACGAGACGGGTCTGGATGCACCTCCTGCAAGGCGCGCGTAGCATTGCGCCAGCCCAGCGGCCGTGCCCTTGACATCGAAACGCCGCGCCGCCTCGTCGCGGAACGCGCCGGCTTCCCGCCGCAGTGCGCTACGTTGCGCATTCAGTCGCAGAAGCCGTTCGACCAGGGCATCCCGGTTTCCGCTCGGAAAGACTTGGGCGGGCGTATCCTCGACCACCTCACGCAGGCCGATGCAGTCGCTCGCCACCAGCGGGACACCCGCCACCATCGCCTCCATCGGGAGCAGCGGGCAGGCCTCCCAGCGCGAGGGCATCACGACCGCATCGACCCCTCGGAGGGCCGCGGCCATCGCGTCGGTGTGCGGCAGGAAGTGGAACCGATCGCCCAAGCCTCTGAGCCGGAGCCCCTGCTGATCCTCTCGAATGAACCCGCCCCAACCAAAACACGCGACCTGGGCATCGACCCCCCGTTCTCTAACCTCTCCTACGGCATCGACCAGTAATCGAAAACCCTTCTGCGCCATGAAGCGCCCGAAAAAGCCCAGCAGCAGCACGTCTTCGTCCAGACCCAGTTCCCGCTTGAGTTCCCGGACCTCGTCACCCAGGAACTGGCGCGTATCGATGCCGTTGCGCACGGCGCTGGTGTCCTCCCGTTGCCGAAGTGAGGGGCAAAACTCCTGCAGGTTGGCCAAGGCATCCGAACCCACCGCCATCACATGATCCACCGAGGTCAACAGCGTCTGCAGGCCCCGGCGCCGAATCGCACCGGCGAGACCGACGAATTGCTCCTTCAAAAGCACATCATGGGAGGTCAGCAGATGCGGCGTCCGTGTAAGAAAGGCCACCGGCTGGGCAAGGGCTGCCGAGGTGAATCCATGGGAATGAATAAGGTCCGGCTTCCACTGCATCACCGCACGCAGCAGCGAAAGCGCGAGATCATTGACGCGGGTGCCGCGTTCGACATGGGCCAGTCGTTCAGGCGCAAAGGCGGACCGGACGACGTCCAGGTTCTCGCCAGAGGGCGTCAACAGGAAATACTCATGACCCCGAAGGGCCTCCTGGGCATAGACATAGCGTAGATACGTCCGGATGCCTCCGCTCGGCCATCGAGCCAGCAATAAGATTCGCATCAAACCCATCCGTTTCGAAGTCGATGAAGTGGCCTAACCGTCCAGGGATATGGCAGAACGATGTATCACCCAACAAATGACTCGACAGGTCCTGTCTCGCGAAGTCTGAGCAGGCCAGGCCCCAAATGGGGCATCAGCCTTGACCCCGTTGGAGCGGCAGATCCTTCTGCTGCGCATCCAGGGCCTCCTGATTGCGGAAGATGGACCGACTGAAGGCCACACAGAGGCCGGCAAACAGATACCAGTACTCCTGCGACAGGCCGAAATAATTGAAGCTGAACACCGCATACAGCCAGAACACGGCCATGAACGCGAGGTTCATCCTGAAGTGGTAGTTTTGCGGAGAGGCAAAGTCCGAGCCCAGCGCTCGAAATCGCCTGATATTTCGGAGCAGCAAAAAATAACAGCTCAACAGAAATGCCAAAAAGATGCCGAACCCGATAAGGCCGGTTTCGATCAGCGCTTCAGCATAGACATTATGAGCGGCCTGGGGACGTCCGCCGCCGAAGTTCACCTTGGCCTCTGCCGTCGTACCCAGCCCATGCCCGAAGATCGGCCGGTTCAACCCGAGCCGAAACTCAGCCTTGATCCCGGTCAGGCGCCCGTCGACACCGGCGCGCTGGGCGGTCTCCGTGTCCACCAGGGACCGGTAGCGATCACGCTGCGTATCGTCCATCTGCGACCATACGCCGGCGGCCATGATCAGAACAAGAATCAAAAATACAATTTTATGACGGGTGTACCACAGGAGAACGATAGCGCCGACCGACAAGGCAATGAAGCCGCCGCGGGATTGCGTCAGCACCATCCCATACAATGCGGCGGGAACAAAGGCCAGGTACGCGATCTTGAGCCACTTGCTGGGGGACCACCAGAGCATGAAGTACCCGTAGGCGAGGCAGGTCGCAATGACAAAGGCCAGGCCGTTGTGATCGATGACATCGGCCGGCGCGCCGGTGAGGCGCCCCATGAACTCGCCGCCCCAGAGGTGATAGCGGCCACCAAGATAGCCGGTGGTCCAGTTCATGAACAGCGGCTCCAGGACACGCAGGAACTGCAGGCCGAGAAAGAGGGCAAAGAACACCTTGAGCCGCCGATCGGTATCGACGAAAAACGCCGTGAAGAACAGGAATACCGCAGCCCGGACGAAATCCGGAAGATTGTGTCGGATGATGCTCCCCGGCCATTCGACCAGTGGAAACGAGACCACCAGGTAGAGCAGAAAGATCGACAGGATCCGGACGGTGGGCTCACGCATCACCTCGCGAAACTTGTCGGCGTGAAGGAAGGCCGCGAAAATCAACACCATGGCCATCACCAACGTCGGCCGGAATTGCGCATACACCGGAAGGCGCGCGGCGAAACGCGCGAAATAATCGATGACAAAATAGCAATACAGAAAGAACACCACACTCGGCACGGTGGCTTGTTCGACCTGGGCACGAGCCATCTGCAGCCGCTGTCCGATCCGGGGTGCAACCGTGCTCATCGCGCCGACCTCCGTTGCCGGACACACCGTCCGAGCCACTCGAGTCCGGATACGGCCTTCTGGAACTGGAAGGCGTTTGTCGAGCTGCCGTGCCGGCGCAGGGCATAAAGATCCTGGTGGCGAGCACCGTCCGCATAGGCGAGCACGGCGCCGGAGAAGCCGGCCCGTTCCACCTGATCGCGCACCGCCTCGCTGTAATCGACAGGCCGACCGTGGGGGTAACAGAAGGGTCGTGGCCGTTCGCCGAGTTCGTGGTCCAGACGCTGCTTGCAGTACCGGATCTCTGCGGACAGGTGCTGCGGCGCAACCCGGGGCAAGGCGGGGTGGGTATGCGTGTGTCCACCGACCTCAATGCCGGCGGCCTGTAGGGTGCGAAGTTGATTCCAGGTCACGGCCTCGTAGGCGCGCGGAACCTGCTCGGGCCACTCGGCGCCCAGGGTCTCGGCCAGGCGCTCGATCTCCTGATGCTTTTGGGCGTCCGGTAGCGCCAGCAGCAGGGACACGATCTCCGCCCAGGGATCGGATGCCCGCGCCACCGGGGTAGCGCCGATGACCAGCCTCTCCGGGGCCTGCGTGGCATGATCCAACACCCAGCGCACCCGATCGGGCCACAGCCAGAGTTCGCGATCGACAAAGCCTGTGGTGACGAACAGCGTGGCCGGAACCCCGTGGTGCTGAAGAATCGGAAAAGCCAGGTCGTGGAAGTCCCGATAGCCGTCATCCACAGTGATGACCACGGTGTGCGGAGGTACCGGACGCTGCGCCCGGAGCCGTTCGATCAGCGCACCCAGGCTCAGCACCCGGTGATGACGAACGATATGAGCCACCTGGGCCTCGAAGGCCTCGGTCAGGGTGTGTTCCGGGTGGAAGGTGTCTGAAAATCGGTGGTACATCAGGATGCGCGGGTGATCGCGGGTCAGGCCTCGGGCCAGGCGGTACAGGCCGAGGGAACCCGCGATGCGCACCAGATGGGACGTCTTCATGGGCGTTGTGCCTCGGACAGCAGCCGCCGATACAGCGACAGATGGGCATCCACCCGGGCGGTGGCGGAAAAGCGTTCCTGCGCCGCCTCGCGCGCGGCGCGACCCAGCCGCTCGCGCAGGGGTGCGTCCACGGCGAGTCGGCGCAGGCGTTCCGACAACGCCGGTACGTCGGCCACCGGATACAACAACCCGGTGCGTTCGTCGTCGATCGCCTCCGGATTGCCGCCGGTGCGGGTGCAGACGATCCCCAGACCGGCCTGCATGTACTCGCCGAGTGCGATCGAGAAGCCCTCGGATTCACTGGACAATACGCCAATCTGCAGGTGTTGCAGGCAGGCCGCCACGTCCTCGCGCTGACCAAGGCAATGCAGACGATCGGCGACGCCCAATGCCCGCGCGCGGGTCTGCAGCGCGCTCGGGTCGCCGCCACCGATGAGGACGCCATCGAGCAACGGCACCTCGTCGCGCAGGGCCCCGAGCGCGTCCACGAAGTCCTCCATACGCTTGATCGGCCGGATGTTCGCCACGATCCCCGCGAGGAGGCGACCCCGCCGGCGAAGCGCCATCAACTCGGGCACCTCCGGCAGGGGCTCTTCGATTGCCGCCAAGCCATTGGGAATGAGATGAATGCGCTCGGCGGGAATGCGCTCGACCTCGACGGTCACGCGTTCGACCGCCTTGCCGTTCACCGTGCATGCGCTCACCCAGCGTCCCGTCGAGCGAAGCAGCATGCGGTAGCGCCGGTCGTACCAATACCCCATGTCGCCGCGGAAGATCACGGTACGGATGCCCGCCAGCGCCAACATCGGGGGGGCCACCACCGAGCAATCGTTGAGAAAGGTGTGCGCCAGACGATAGCCGCGCCGCGCCATTTGCCGGCCGAACCGGTACATCGCACGCCAGATGGCCACGCTGCGCAGCCGCGAGTGACCGAGCGCGGACCAGGGACAGGGAAAGCGACCAGCCTCCAGATAGGCCGAGGGCTGGAGGACCAACAGGTGGCATTCCACGCCGCGCGCCACCAGCCCTGCGGCCAACTGGTGCAATTGGCCCTCGGTACCGGAACGCGGGTTCTCCAGCCGATCGATCAGCAGGAGCACCCGTGACGGGGCCGGATCGATCCGCGACACCGCCATCAGCGGACCCGCTCGCGGCCAGTCAGCACGGCGAAACCGCGCACGGGGTCGAGGATCCCCGCCATCAGCAGATGCAGCGGTGCCCGCCACCGCTGACCGGTCTGCCAATGCACCTGCCCCATGCGAAAATGCAGCACCGCACGCCGCTTCCTCACAGTGGAACTCCGGTAGGGATAGCGCGTGGCAGCCCGGCGCAGGATCTCGAAGCCGGTGCGCCAGCGAAGCTCCTGCTGACGGGTGCTGATTGAATCTCCGTGGCGACGGTAGAAGAACAGGTGCTCCGGGATGTAGGCGCATCGGGTGATCTCGGCGATACGTAGGAGCATGTCGTGATCCTGCGCCGAACGAAAACCCTCCTCGAACCGACCGGTCCGGTCGATCACCGAACGGCGCACCATCGCGTTCTGGGGTAGCAAAAAATAGCAGTCCATCAGCAGTCGATCGCGATCGTTGTGCTCCTGGTGGTCGGCGGGATGGATCTCATAGAGGATCTGGTCGTTCTGGTCGATGGCGTGGCCATTGGAGTAGAGCAAACCGATCTCGGGATGCGCCTCCAGGTAGCGCAGCTGCACCTCGAGCTTGTTGGGGGCGAAGCAATCATCGCTGTCGAGAATGCACAGGTAGTCGCCGGTGATGTGCTTGAGCCCCAGATTGATGGACGCGGATTGCCCGCGATTCGCGTGGTTCGGATGCGTGAGCAAGGTCAGCTGCCCCCGGTTCGCATAACGCTCCAGCGTCTCACGCGTCCCGTCGGTCGAACCGTCGTCGACAACAATCAGCTCGACCAGGGGATGCGTCTGCCGCAGCACCGATTCGATGGTGCGCTCGATGTAGGCCACCCGATTGAAGGCGGGCACGATGACCGACACCTTGCATGGAATGTTCATGTCAGGGCCACAGGTCGCTGGCTGCGGTCAGGTAGGTCTGCAGGTCGGCGCGAGCCAGCTCCTCGGTGGCGGCATCCGCTGCGAGCGCGACGACCATCGCCTCGGGTCGGCCGCGCAACACCCCCCGAAGATTGAACAGCTTGGCCTGCATGGCATTGGCGGTCGCGGCGTCGTCCACCCGATACCAGGACCACAACACGCGCAGGTGGCTCTGCCCCGGATCCCGCAGCACCTGCTCGCGCACCGTCCAGGTAACGCCGTTCAGATCCAGGTGCCGCGGCCGATCGCTCAGCAACCGCCACTGACGCCGCTCGAACAGCCGGTTGCCGAAATACATCAGCTTGGCATCGTCGCGTTCGTAGGCGTACCAGGCTTGGTACAGGTAGACGCTGGCGGGGCCGGCGCGGTAAACGGCGCGATGCTCGGCGTCGGCCGCAGGAAAATGCGGGAGCCAGTGGTCCGGCGGGTCGTCGGGGCCAACCCAGCCGGACACCTGCGGCAGGTCCGGCGGACGACTGTCCGCACTACCGGCGATGGCCCGAGCCTCGAGGGCATGCGCCCCGAGCGGGGCCGACACGATCAGCAGCGCAGCAGCAAGCCCGGCGGCCATCAGCCCTCGTCGGCCCTGGAACTGGGAGGAATCGCGGCCAATCGAAGGGCCCAGCCGCAACACGGGCCACTGGGCAGGCCGCAGCCGATGCATCAGGGCGCCGGCCAGAAACAGGGGCAGCAACCCAAGACCGAACAGCACCCAGCCCATGTCGCCGTGATCGTGGACCCAGGGGTGCTGCATCGCCGTCACATGCCCGACATAGACCACGGCAGCCACCCGGATCACGTTCAGCAGCAGCCCGGCCCAGACGATGGTCAGCGCGATGAACAGCACTCGGCGCCACAGGTCGGCAAAGCTCAGGTAGGCGTACAGGGTCCCGAGGCTCAGTGCCACCAGGAAGTACCGCAGGCCGGCGCAGGTCTCATCGACCAGAAACCGGCCCTCGGGAATCCAGAGGTAGGGACCATCACGGTACAGCGGCACGCCAAGGGCCCGCACAGTCGGCTCGGAAAGCCAGGCGGTGGCCTCCTGCAGCGGCCGAATCAGCACATCCCAGGCGGACACCGTCAGAAACAGGTAGAGCAGCGGAAAAGCGAGCAGGGCGGTGACTCGCGTGCCCAACAGCGTCCAGGTGATACCGGTGATGGCGGCCATCAAGGCCATCTGCCCCAGGGCGCGGATCTCCAGCACATACCCGAACCACCAGAACACCGCGATGCCCGCGAGCACCAGCAGGCCCCAGAGGCTTGGGGTGGGCGCCTCGGCCAGCAGCGGCGTGCGCAGGCGCCAGACCAGCCACACGGCCACACCCACCACCAGCCAACTGTGGCCGTAGGCATCGGTCTGCCAGTGCTGGTGGACGAATCCGGTGGTACCGGGATTGGCCAGCAGCATCAATCCCACCAGCAGGAGCCAGAGCGTCCCGGCCCAGAACCAGAGCCGCGCCGGAGGGTCGATGGCGGAGGATGCCCGGGGATCCACGGCGGGGGTCCGTGACGGTGTCTCACGCGCCAGCTCAACGCCGCACGACATGCCCTGGGGGGAGGCGGGATGTTTCATCGGCGTACTCAATGCTGGGTTTCCGATGACGGGAGAAAGACCTGATCCATCCGACTCCATGCAAAGTCCTGGAGGAGGCGGGTCAGGCGTGCCTCCATACGGGACAGATTCAGGTAATGGCGTACGCGGGTCTTCAGACCGATGCCCTTTGGACGCGGCTGCTCCGGATCGATCTCCCAGGGATGGAAATAGAACACGGCCGACTCACCGTCGTGCTCGTTCACGCGCTGCAGGGCCCACCGCGATAGCGCATAGGGGAACAGCCGGAAATAGCCGCCGCCACCACAGGGAAAGTTGCGCTGCCCGATCTGCACCGTGGTCACCGGGATCTCCAGGAGGCCGGTCTCACAGCCATGACGAAAGGCAAAACGCGCCGCCTCGGGCATGCCATAAAGGTCATGGCGGATCGGATAGATGCTGGAGCTGTACTGATGCCCGCTCTCCAGGAGTTCGTCCAGGGCCCAGAGGGTATCGCGGCCTATGGAATAGCTGGCGGCGCGATACCCCCGAACGGGGATCCCCGTCGTGTCTTCCAGAAGGCCACGGCTGCGACGAATGTCCTCACGAAAGGCCGCCGGAGTCTGGTGCATCACCCGCACATGCTCATAACCATGGCTGGCCACCTCATGACCCTGCTCGGCCAGCTGACGCACCATTCGAGGGTACCGCTCCGCCATCCAGCCCAGAACGAAAAAAGTGGCTTTGACCGCATGGGCGTCAAACAGCGCAAGGATGCGTTCGACATTGCCTTCCACGCGGCAGGGCAGTCGATCCCACTGCTCCCGCCGAATATGGGACTCGAAGGCCGAAACCTGAAAGTAGTCCTCCACGTCGACGGTCATCGCATTGCGGCGTCGGTCGTCCTCAGGGTTCTGGCTCATGAAATCGCTCCCTGGATGGGGGTTCTTCAGGCCTGGGATGAAAGTGCTGACGCACCGACCCGGCGCCCGGACGATGCCGAAACGAATCGGGCCGCGGTCGGCCCTTCATGGGTGTCGACCGACCGGGGTATCCACCGGCCTTCGGGCGACCGATCAAAAGGCCTTTTGTAGCCGGACCGTCACGCGGTTTTCGCGGTAGTCGGCGGTGCGGCCCGTGTTCGTGTCCCGATCCCGATAGCTGTATTCCAGGGACGCCCGCGTTTGGGCCCCCAGATCGTGGCCGACACCCAGGGCGGCAAACAGCAGCGTGTCGTCGCGATTTTCTTCCGAGAAGCTGCTCTCCTGCACGCTGGCATTTGCGAACAGTTGCGTCCGGGGCCTCCAGCGCCACGCCAGATTGCCGGTAACACCCTGAACCCGCTCGCGCCGATCCGTGAGCTCGAATTCGCGCCGCTCGTCGAAGACCCGAACGCCCCAGCCCAACTTGCGGCGTTCACCCGCAAAGCCGGCGGTGAATCGCTTGCTGAGAAAGACCCCGATCTGCAGATCGGGAAGCTCGAGTTCCGCGAAGAGCGGTCTACCATCGATAATCACCGGTTCGCCGGTGACCCCGTCCAACACGGGCAACATCACCGGAGAGAGCACGAACTCGTTCACCGTCGTCAGGCCCTCATCGTAGGTGGCCGTCAACCGACCGGTGCGTAGCCGGTGCCGAAGCGTGCCGCCGTAGGTCGTTCCGAAATAGCGCTCACCGCCATAGGCCTCGATGAAGGTGCGCGCACCGGGCTCGTAGGTCGCCCCCGCACGCCAGAAGCTGTCATCGGGCCGTGCGCGCCGGGGATCCTGCTCGAAGTCGTTGTCTTCCTCGCCAACCGCGGCGAACACGCTGAGACGCTCGGTGAATCTCCAGCGGCCCAGTGCCTCGGCGCTCTGGAACGTCACCGAGGACCCGTCGTCGAAATCCGTCTCCGTACGCTCAAACCGCAGGCCCCAACCAATGCGTGAAAACATCGGACCGTCGTCGAGACGCGCGAGCACCCGATTGCTTTCGCTATCGATCGAGGACGCCCCCGAACCGCTGTAATCGGTACGATCATAGGTATAACGCAGCTGTGCGGTGGCCACCTCACCCAGGCGCTGCTGGAGGACCGGGCTCACCCGAAGGTTGAAGACGTCCGTGCGATTCCCGGTGACGTTGATGTTGTCGCCAATCGCCCCATCCCGGGTGACTTGCCGCTGCCCGAAGGCGGTCGAGCCCTCGATGAAGAAGCGTTCCGGCACGACATCGATGGATCCCTGGCCGGCCATCTGGTGGAAGACATCGTTGCGGCTGCTGTCGCGCCAATAGCCCAGGGCCTGCAGGTTATAATCGAGTTCGGCGCGAGCGCCGCGACCTGCACGTTCCAGGCTGAAGCCGGCATTCAGCTCGGTCACGTGTTCGTGATCCTCCTCCCCCGGAGGCGCCAGCGTGATGTTGTCGGTAAAGATCTGCCCGGCCGCCACACGGGGAGTGAAATCCCATTGCGCGTCTTGCGCCGGCGCGAACGGTGCCGCCACAACCAGAGTCACCCCCGTCCCGATCCGCAACCCAAGCCTTGTCCACCGGGCCGACCAACGCCTCCAGCCGCCGCTCATGCCGTGGACCCGTGATAGCCGTAGTGGCCATAACCGTAGTACCCCGAACGGCTGCCGCTGCGGATCTTGTTGAGGACCAGCCCCACGGGTTTGGTGTCATCGAGCAACGACAACGCATCGCGCACCGTGTGCTGCTGACTGCGCTCGGCCTCGACCACGAAGACCAACTGCCCCATCAGTCCGGCCAGCACCACGGCTTCGCTGGTCGCCAGCAGCGGCGGTGAGTCGAAGATCACGATGCGATCGGGATAGCGGGTGGCCAATTCATGGGTCAGATCCCGCATCGCGTCGCTCGCGAGCAACTCGGTGGATTTGGCGTGATACTGCCCCATCGGGATGACCCGGAGCTTCGGGATCGTGGTGCGAATGATCACGTCGCTCACGTCCAGCGACCGGTCCGTCAGCAGATCGATCAGGCCGGGACCGAGCGGCACCTTCAGCAGCTCGTGCACCCGGGCGCGACCGACATCCGCATCCACCAGCAGCACCGTCTTGTCCATCTCCATCGCAATGCTCATCGCCAGATTGACCGCGGTATAGGTCTTGCCTTCGCCGGGATGCCCACTCGTGACCATGATCAGGTTGCCCTGCTGTACGAGGGCGGCCTCCCGTCCGAAGGCATTGCCGAGCAGGGGACGCTTGATGATGCGAAACTCCTCGGCCACGCGAGTACGCTCACCATCCGGCGTCAGGTAGCCATTCGCCTTCAGACCCGCCAGATCGATCGCCACCGCCTCGCCCTGACCCTGAGAGTCCAGACCCTGCGAATCCGGATCCATAGGCTGCGGTACGTGAGGACCGCGATCGCGGGAGTTGGAATCCGGCCGGTCGGCACCCGACGTACCGGGCGATGCATGAGGGATACCCTGCGCGCCCCCCGCGAAGGCCGAGGCCACGGGTGCACCCTGAACCCGGGTCTTGTGCGGCGCCGAGTGACTCAGGCGGTTGGCGGCCTTCTCGAGCAGGCTCATGCGATCGGCATCATTCTGGCTCATAGGAAAAGTCGCTCCACGATCGGAAGATGTATGCCGCCCAGCACGACCACCAGACCCAGGGCTAACAGAAGCAACGCGCCGGCCGCCCCGAACAACAGCAGTTCGATGCGATCACGCAGGCGGCGGCCCGAGTCCTGGTACAGGGAAACCGTCCCGAGCACCGGGAAACCCGTCACCGCATTGAGCAGACGGCGGTCGTCGAAGACCGGTCGAAGTTGTGAGGCCATGAAACCGAAACCGCCGCCCACGCCCAGGCCCAGCAACAACACACCCGCGAACAACACCGGACGATTCGGCGCGGAAGGCGCCAGTGGAATCCGCGCCGGTTCGATGATCCGAAACTGCACCTGTTCGCCCCGATCCTCGACGCTCTGGGCAATCATTCCCTGCTCGCGGCGCTGCAGCAGGGCCATGTAGTTCTGCTGATTGACCGAATAATCCCGATCCAGGCGCTTCAACTCCGCCTCCACCTCCGGTGCCGATTCCACCATGCGCTGCAGGTTGTCGACCCGGCGCTGCGCCTCCTCCACCCGAACGCGAAGCGACGACACATCGACCTGGGCATTGGACAGGGTCATCCGCATCTGCTGGTAGATCGGGTTGTCGTCCAGATAGGCCTCGCCCCCCAGCAGCCCCGAACGCAGAAGCTCGGTCTGCTCGTTTCTCTGCCGCTCGAGATCGGCCAGGGTGCGCCGCAGGCTGATGATGTCCGGATGCTGTTCGGTGTAGTTCAGCGTGAGTTCGTCGAGGCGCCGCTGGATGTCGTTCATGCGCTCATCCAGCGCGGGAGTCAGCGAGTGCGTCGAGTTCCCCTCAAGAACGCCGGTGGTCAGTTGCCGCTGCATTTCATCACGGCGATTCTCGGCCTCACGCAGCCAGACCTGGGCTTGACGCAGCTCGTTCTGGGCCGCCTCCAGACGCTGGTAATAGGTGCCGAGGGTTCCGGGAAGCAGATCCACATTCTCCCGCCGGAACTGGGCCAGCCGTCGTTCCGCGGCCTCGAGACGTCGCTCGTACTCACGCAACTGCTCGTCGATGAAGCGCTGCGCCATGTCCGAGTCCAACCGGGCGCCGCCCAGAGCCCCCTCCACGAAGAGGTTCAACAAGGACTGCACCACATCATAGGCCTGACGCGGATTCCCGGAGTTATACGAGATGGTGTACAGGTTTTCACGGCTGGTGCCCTGCAAACGAATGCCGCTTCGGAGCCCTTCGATGACCTGTTCCATCTCCGCCTCGGTCGTCGCGTGCAGGTGCATGTCCGTGGCCCGTGCGACCTGCTCCAGGTTCGGACGGGTCAACAGCGTCCGTGTCATCATCTCGATGCGCTGGTTCAGATTGGGTTCGACCGCCAGACCGCTGAGCAGCGGCCGCAACACCGATTGCGTATCCACATGAACGCGTGCGGAAGCGCGATACTCATCCGGAATCTGGGTGACGTAGACCCATCCCGCCAGCGAGACGACCCAGGCCAAGCCCAGGACCAACCATCGGTAGCGCCAGATGCCACGGACGTACACCAGGGCCAAACCAAGAAGATCATGCATACATCAAATCCCTCGAGTCGCCCCGATCGCGACCCGAGGGGCGCGACCGGGCTGATTCATCGACGTTGCTGCATGGAGGCACGTCGGCCTCGGCACAGATCAGAACCCGGTTCCGTCAGAACCGGGATTCGGACCCGTCAGAACAAGGTCTCGGGAATGATCAGGATATCGCCCGGCATCATCGGCACGTTGGCCTCGATTCGACCGCGCTTGATCAGGTCGTTCAGCCGGACCCCGAACTGGTGTGACTCGCCATCCACGACCCGGATGATGCTGGCCCGATTGCCGGCCGCGTACTCGGCCAATCCGCCGACCGCGATCATCACGTCCAGCGCGGTCATGTGCTCCCGGTAGGCAATCGCCTGCGGGTTGAGCGCCTGACCCACCACACGCACCTGCTGGCTATAAGGACCGGCAAACTGGCTGATGACCACGGTGACCACGGGGTCGCGAACATAGGTGGCAAGCTCGGCTTCCAGGTCCCGCGCCAACTGAGTGGGCGTCTTGCCGCTCGCAATCACGTCTTCCACCAACGGCGTGCTGATCTTGCCATCCGGACGCACCGGCACCGACGAGGAGAGTTCCGGCTGCCGCCAGACGAAGATATTGATATTGTCGCCCGGACCGATCAGGTAATCCGTTCGATCATCGGCGCTCACGACAGGCGGCGGTGCGTAATCGGGGTTGCTCGCACACGCCGCAAGAAGGAATGCCACACTGACGAGCATCACCAGGAACAGAGGGTTTGATTTACCGAGAGAAAAAAAAGTAGCCACCACGGTCCTCCTCATGCTGATTCAGGGTGATAGGGATCCCATCACCGCAATGACCGGCACCTAAAGAACTGACCGGCACCTAAACAACCGGAACCTTCATAACTGAAACCTAAAGAGCGGGCACCTGAAGAACAGGCACCAATGAGAGGGTCCGCGCCTGATAAGCCCCTGATTCAATGGATGCCTTAAGGGATTCCAGCGGGCATTCCATCGCGGTACCTTTGCCGGGCATCTTGAGCGGATGCAGGAAATGCCGCGGTGCGTCAATACACCGCCTCTGGCGATGAGTGCATCGTTCGCCTCCGGCAAGTCCTGGATTTTGTGCCGCCTTACTGCGCGTGATGCGACTGGAATCCGCGCTTCTTTCTTGCCAAGCTGGATCCCGTTCTATTTTCGGACCTCAACTTTACTTTAGGGTCCGTACTTTAGGGTCCGTCTTTTGCCTGAGTCCACCGCACTCGATGCCGCAGTGACCTCAGTACTGTACAGTCCAGCCTAGGGTAACGAGATCGTGATCGCTATGGAAGCCGTTCAAGGCTCTTTCCTCACCGCCGAAGTAGTAATACCCTAGTGAGAGTTCATGTGGCTCCCAACCAAGAAAGGAAATGCGGGGATTTAGGTAAGTATCCCCCTCATCCAGCCCCTGAAAAAAGCGCAACCGCGCGCGCCAGCGATCCCTGGCGAAACTCGCTTCCACATCCCCGAACACCGAGAAGACGTTTTCCCGGTCGAGCAGGGCTTGCGGGGCATCAAGCAGGTGGCGGCCCGCCAGGTGCAGGTTCATGCGCACCTCTCGATCACCGGGAAAGAACTCCGTACCCACCACCCATTCCACCGCTTCCAGCGTGATCAAACGCAGATCGTCGGTGGTGGCCGGCTGATCGCTGAGCCAGGCGGCCTCGATGCGCCAGGTGCTGCGCTCGGTGGCAAAGCCCACATCACCGCCGACGACCCAGGTGCGTGGATGCCGGGCCTCGAAGGTCGTGGGGGACGCGGCGAGCGCGCTGGGGATGTCGGTCGGATCGGCCAACAACGCGGCACGCACCCGCGGATCCAGCACGTAATAGGGCAGGGACTGCCGGGCATCCTGCAGCGTGATGGCATGATCGAAGGCGCGCCCGGTCCGGCTCAGCCGCACGCCCCAGCCGCCGCGGCCGCCGTCGTCCGCGATGAAGTGGCCGTCACGGACCAGCGGCGCCAGCAGCGGATCCTCGGGCTGCCCGATGATTCGGCCGCGGCGACGATCCACCGGGGACCAGATGCTGTCCTCGGGCGGCAATTCGGCGGCACGGAAGAACGGGATGTAGAGCAGGTCCGCCTGGTATTCGCCGATGAACTCCTCCCAACGCACGGCGGCCACGGCACGGCGTCGGTCCTCGACATCATCGAGGACGTACCGGCTGATGTCCTGCACGCTCAGGCGGTCGGTCGGCGGCAGTTCGTCGACCCGGCCCCAGACGACCGTCTGCGCCCCCAGGGTCACCCGGCGACTGGGATCGCGGTAGCGCAGGAAGCTCTCGCCGTAATCAGCCTCCGTGCGCTCAAAATCGGTGTCGCCGGTCTGGATGTAGCTGTCGACCCGCGCCGCCAGCCGGGCGGACCACTGCGCGTTGATCGGCCATTCTGCCGCGACGGTGCCGTGCAGGTAATGGCTGCCGTCGGCGCGGGCGCCGCTGCGGGTCAGCCCGCCGGCCTCGGCGCGCAGCCGCTCGATTCCGAGACGCGGGCGATCGGCCCATTCCGGTACGGCCGGTTCCGGCGCAGGCAAAGGCACCGCGGTCGTGGGGGGGGCGGTCGGCGGGCCGAATTCCAGGACGTCGGCATCCTCCCGGTCCGGGTAGCCGGCCCCGCTTCGGTCACCCCCAGGTTCGCCGCTGCCGAGTTCGCCGATGACCGTTTCGCCGATGCCGGTTTCGCCAATGCTGCGTTCGTCGCTGCGGGACCCATCGGAGCGGAAGGCATCGGTCCAAGCGAAAGCGGCTGGTTGCGTGGCCTCCGGGACTGCGGCCCCTCCGGGCGCACTGCAGGCGAGAAGCAACAGGAGCAGCGCCACTAGGCCTGCGGCTCCACGGTGGGCGGTTCGGCGTGTTCGATGGATCCCGCTGGCGTCGGTCATGCGCAACCCCCGCCTCCATGTTCACCTTCATGGCTGGAATTCGTTGCCCGGACGCCTCGATTCTGGATAAAAGTGCACGTCACGTCCAGCAGGCTCGACGGGTCGCACGCCCCTGCCACAGGCCCTTGCGGGTATGCTCGTGCGGCGCAACAAGGGGTGACGATGAACACATCGGAGCTCCTTGTGGGCCTCATGAGAGGCTCATCGGGGGCTCATCGGGGGCTCATCGGGCTTCATCGACGATTTGTCGGGAAAGACGGCTCATCGGGGACGCATCGGGGCTGATCGGGAACGCCCGGCGGTCACGGTCAACAGCGCCGGCAGAACCAGTAGATCGAAGAACAGCGCCGCCAGAATCCCCAGGGCGGTCAGCAGGCCGAACTCGGTGGTCGGCACGAATTCGGAGGTGGCCAGGACCAGGAACTGTGCCCCCAGGATCAGCGTGGTGGCGGTCACCGCGCGACCCGCGTGCTGGTACGTGCGCGCCAGCGCCCAGACGTGGGATCCGCCGGCCATGCGTCGGCTGCGGTAGCCGCTGTACACATGAATCGTGTCGTCCACCGCGATGCCCACGGCGACCCCGGCGATCATCGCCGTGGCCATGTCCAGCCAGAGGCCGAAGACCCCCATCGCGATGAAGATCAGCACGATCGGCGACAGGTTCGGCACCATGCACAGCAGCGAGGCACTGGCCGATCGCCAGAGCAGGGCCATCAGCAGGAAGATCAGCACCACCGCGGTGCCCAGGCCGCGCAGCTGGCCCTGGATCAGCAATCGCTCCTGGTCCCCGAACAGGCGTCCGAAGCCGGCGGTCTGGTAGCGGGTGTCGCCGAGCCCGGCCTGCGCCAGATGATCCTCGATCGCGGCGAGCGTCGCATTGACCGCGCGGGCGCCGTTCACATTCAGGTTGAGCAACACCCGGGTGACCCGGAAATCGCGATCGACCAGCTCATACAGGTCGGTGCCATCGTAGATGAAGAGGTACTGGGCGATCAGCGCGTCCCGGTCGGGCAGCCGACGATACGCCGGATCCTCCGCGTGAAAGGCCCAGTGCATCTCCTCGAGCTGGTCGACCATCGAGGTGACGCGATCGACCTCCGCGCGTGCGGACACCCAGTCGCGAAAGCGCTCGATCTGCCGAAGCCGCTCGGCTTCCTGGAAGGCGTCCCGATACGGCGCCTCGAACACCACCTCCAGCGTGGTGATTCCGGAGAGCCGCTGCTGGAACAGCCGATTGGCCTGCGTGATCGGATGCTCCTGCGGAAAGAAGCGGAACAGGTCGGTCTCCACCTCGACATCGGCAATCCGCGGCGCGCCAAGGGCGAGCAGCAGCGCCGTGACGCCCAGCACCCAGACCGGATAGCGCATCCCCACGCCGCGCAACCACGCCACCGGGGCGTCGAGCACCCCGATGCCCCGCCCACGCGGCGCCCACGACCCCCGATCCCAGCGCAGGAAGATCGGCGGCAGGATCCAGGCCACCAGCACGTAGAGCACCAGAACCCCCACGGCGGCGGCCTGACCCAGCGCCCGAATCGGCGGAATCGGGCTCATGCTCAGCGAGATCAGCCCGGCCGCGGTGGTCAGCGCGGTGAACAGCGCGGGCCGATGGATCGCCTGCCACGCCTTCAGCACGCGCTCGCGACCCTGCAGGCCCCATCGGGCGGCCAGCGCCAGGGCGTTGTACCAGTGGATCAGCAGGGCGACCGACAGCGCCACCATCAGCGGGGGCAGGATCGCGGTGATCAGGGTGAAGGGATGACCCGCCAGCACCAGCACCGCGAGGCTCGACCCCACCGCCGCCAGCATCACGGCCACGGCGGCCCCCAGCGCCAACCAGCGCCGAAACAGCCAGGCGAGCAGAGTGAGCCCGATCGCCAGCGTCGCCGGCATGAAGGTCAGGGTATCGCGTACCGTCGCCAGCAATTGCGCCGCATCCAGCGGAGTCTGCCCGGACATCGCGACCAGTTCCGGGTCGATGCCCGCCGCGTGCACTGCCTCGAGAAAGGCGCGCTGGATCGTCAGCCGCTGCAGGCTGTCCTGCAGGGGTTGCGGGCGCACGGCGATCGCCAGCAAGGAGCCATCGGCGGAGACCAGCAGCCCGGGCGCGAAGCGATCCGCCAGCAGGCGGGCGCGGCGTTCAGCGGGTTCCAGCCGTTCGCGCACCGCTCGATCGAGCAGCGGTTCGACGAGGAACCCATCCTCGGTGCCGCTGATGTGATCCAGCGTGCTCGGCGCCAGCACCCGCTCGACCAGGGGATGCCGCTGCAGGACCTCGACCACCTGCTCGAGCCCCTGCAGGAAGGCATCGGTGTACAAGCGCTCGCCTTCGAAGGCCGCCACCAGCACCTCGTCGACCGGAAAGCGCTCGCGCAACTCGCGCTCGAAGACCGCCGCGGGGCTGTGCGGCGGCAGGTAGGCCTCGACGGAATTGCTGATCGTCAGGTTCAGCGCCATTCCCCACGGCGCCAGAATCAGCAGCAGCAGGAGGCCCAGCGCCGCCTTGGCCGGGATACGATCCGGGGTCAGCATCAGGCACGCCCTCCGCGGCGGATCAGGTCGTTACCGGCACGGGCTCGGAGCCGGGCAGGCACCCGACGCGGCGCCCAGCCCTGCGCACCGCCATGCGCCCCATGATGTGCCCAGTCATCCACCGAGTCATACGCATCGACGGCCTCAGGGTCGAAACGGCCGTTCCAAGGCCGGGTCCACCAGGCTTCGATGGCTGAACAAGGCATCGGGAAGATCGCGGTCGTAACGCGTGACGTCATTGATCAGGCGCGTCTGGTGATTCGATTCCAGATCCGTCATCCGGCTCTCCATCACCGTCCAGTAGCCCTGGATGCGCTCGAGACGCTGCACCGTCAGACGCTTGAAAGGGGCTTCGGCGCCCGGTTGATAAAAATCGACGCGCAGCGGGGTCGCGGTCTCCGGATGAACCCAGCTGATGCGCTGGCCATAGACCGAGTTGCCGGGATCGACCGGCACGCTCTCGACCACCTCGGTGGCGGCCCCCTCCAGGGTCTCGCTGCGCAGCCAGCGATGCCGATCCAGCTCCACCTTGCGGTCCTGCAGGTCTTCGAAGAAGAGATCCGAGCCGACGAAGCGGCCGCCCCGCCGCGCCGAGGGGATGCGTCGCGACGCCCCGAGCGCCGGCAGATACACCCACTGGTCGCTCGCGCCATCCGGATGATCCTGGGTCAGCAAGCCGGTGTCGGCGATATCCGCGGGCGCGGTGAAGCGGATCAGGGTAGCCACCTGCCCGCCCCCCGAATCCTTGCGGTAGGTCAGCATCTGGCGGACCCGCGGTTCGCGGTCGGCCTCGACGAGCATCATCGTTCCGCGTGTCGAGACGTCGTCCCCCTCGGGGCGGTCATAGACCCGTTGGGCGAGGGCCTGTCCCCGTTCCAGCGGATCGACCACCGGAGCCGACGCATCGGCCAGCACCGAGGCGCCGGGGAAGAACGCCAGGATGCCACACACAAGCCACGCGACAGGACCCGCGCGAAAGGTGTGGATGGAAGGCAAAAACCGCATCTTGAACCTCATCGATAACCGGTTGGTTTTGCCGCTGAGCGGCGCTGGCCGCACGCGCCAGCGTGGTCAGTCTAGCAGCATCAAACCGAGATCCGGGGGACACGCGCGGGCAGCCACACGGGTGAGCAGGCGCCCATTGGCCCCTGACTCTCAAGCTGGAAGTGATTCTTTTTATTGATTTTGTGAAGAGCTTCAAACATTGGAGAACTTTTCGGAAACAGCCCTTGTTCAGTCGAGCCCTCAGAGGCACCGTGGGTCGAAAAGGAAAGGTCCGAATGCCTGCTGCACTGATCCAATGACCCTCGTCGACGCCTTCAACCTTTTTTTTGCGGTGGTGCCAGCCGACAGTCGGGAACTCCGTGATAGCGCCAGCCGGCTCCGCTACGAGGTCTATTGCCGCGAACTGCACTACGAGGCCCCAGAGGATCACCCCGACGAGCTTGAGAGCGACGTCTACGATGAGGACTCGCGGCATTGTCTGCTCCGACACCGACCGTCCGGCGAATTTGCCGGGTGCGTGCGCCTGGTGCTGAACCAGGCCGACGGCATCCGCAGGCCACTGCCCTTCGAACGCCAATGCGGGTCCGGTCTCTGGCACACCATCATCGAACCGGATCGACTGCCCAGAGGCAGCTTCGGCGAGATCTCCAGGCTCGCCGTGGTGGCCCGGTTTCGCCGCCGTGCCGGCGAGCAGGGCAGCGCCCATGGCCTCAGTGACGCCGTCGACGCCCCCAGCAGTGATGAACGGCGGGTGTTCCCGCATATCGCGCTCGGCCTGTACCTGGCGGCTGCGGCATTGGGGCTTCGCCACGGCCTGGACATTGTCTTTGTGATGATGGAACCCAGACTCGCCCGGCACATGCAGCGCTACGGAATCCTGTTCACACAGGCCGGCGATGTGATCGACTACCACGGCCAACGCGGCCCCTTCTTCATCACCCGCGAGGGCCTGTACGGAAATCTGAAGCCGGAGGTGCGTCAATTGCTCGACCGAATCCATCGCGATGTCGGTGGCTCGGCGGATCCCGATCGCGCCGGCGAGGGATCACTGTGAACGAGGTGGGCGGCGGGCACGGCGGGTTTGATTACACCGAGGCCTTCGCCCGCAACCGGGGCTGGGTCACCCGCGGCGAACAGACGCGCCTGCAGCAGGCCCGAATCGCCATCGCGGGGCTCGGTGGCGTCGGCGGCAGCCATCTGCTGACGCTGACGCGCCTGGGCATCGGCGCCTTCCATATCGCGGACCTCGACACCTTCGAACTCGCCAATTTCAACCGCCAGGCCGGAGCCAGCCTCCCGCACCTCGGACGCGCCAAGACCGCGGTGCTGTCCGAAATGGCCCGAAACATCAATCCCCAACTCGACCTGCGGATCTTTCCCGACGGCGTGCACCCGGACAACATGACGGCCTTTTTTCAGGGTGTGGATCTTTATGTCGATGGCCTGGACTTCTTCGCCATCGAGACTCGCCGCGCGGTCTTTGCCCATTGCCATGCGCATGGCATTCCGGCGATCACCGCGGCACCACTGGGGATGGGTGCGGCGCTGCTGATCTTTCTGCCAGGGCACATGAGCTTCGAGCAGTACTTCTGCCTTGAGGGCCACGGGCACCAGGAGCAGATCCTGCGCTTCATGGTCGGCCTGTCCCCCGCCCTGCTGCAACGGACCTACCTGGTGGATCCCGGTGCGGTCGACCTTCCCAACGAACGAGGTCCCTCCACTCCGATGGCCTGCGATCTGTGTGCCGGATTCGCCGCCACCGAGGCGCTGAAACTCCTCCTGAAGCGAGGCCGGGTCCGTGCCGCCCCACGGGGGTTACACTTCGATGCTTACCGCAACCGGCTCGCGCACACCTGGCGCCCGAGAGGCAATCGCAATCCCCTGCAGCGCCTGGTCCTGGCCTTCGCACGCCGCCAGTTGGCCACGACACAGGCTTAACCCAGGATCAGGCACGAAGGCGCTGCGCAGCCGAAAAAAAGGCCTCGAAACATCCGAGGCCTCGCAAGGATTGTCGCCTACATGTGTTCAGACGGTGCTTCTGCGGCGAATCGCGAGCCCCAACCCAGCCAAGGCCAGACCGAAGAGCGCCAAGGTTCCCGGCTCGGGCACCGCCACGTCGGTTGCAAACACGATGTCCATCGAGCCCGAGATCGTCTGGGTGTCGACGAGATCGAAGTTGTTGAACTGGCCCGACTGGAAGGACACGTTGTAGAACGGCATCGGGCTGACAAAATAGCCCATGCCTTCCTCGGTCAGGTCGAAGGTCGTGGTCGTGCCGAAGCTACCGCAGTTGATCCCGATGCAATCGGCGAGCAAGAAACCACCGCCATCCAGCGGCGTACCGGTGGCAATCAGGATATCGTCACCGATATTGGTGCGGCTCCACGCTTGCGTGCCATCGCCAGGCTCACCCAGGACGGTGTCCTGGTTCGGGTCGAGCCAGACGTTCAGCGAACCGTCGCCAGCGGTGGTGAAAAATTCGGCGTCGCCGGCAGCATCGAAGCCGAATGTCCCGGTGCCTTCATACAGACCGTACATCGCATAACCGTTATCACCGGGACTGCCCAGATACGACGTCTGCGCGGTTCCTTGATAGAAGAGCTGCCCGATCTCCACCTTCAGGGATACCGCAAAGGTCCCTGCATCCTGATCGAAGGTGATAACCTCTTCATAGCCGCCCACGATTCGATCCACCGTGAGCAAGTTGTCAGGCGTACCGGGTACCGAACCTTCCTGCACCTGGAAGCTGGGGAACGGCGGCTGTGGCGCATCCAGTTGGGCCAACGCACTGGAACTTGCCATACCCGCTGCACCTGCAAGTAATGTGACGAAGATCGCCTTTTTCCATCGCGTATTCATTGAAGTTCTCCTCTGCAGTTGGCGAATGGTGCCCACCCCGGCAACGACATGGGATATCGGCGGGGCAACGGCACCAAAGGTTATGCAGAAACAATGCCAAGACCAGAGAATTTAATTCTTTCAGATAGTTAACGAATCAATAAATGGATCTTGAGACGGAAACGTAAACAATCTCGACAAGTTTCGGCAGCCACCTGGAAGGCCCGAGCCGAGGTGCCGGGTCGTCGCACCTGCAACGCCGGTTCGACGGACGTCACGGGCGGCCCTCCGGTGACGAACCGGTGCGGGGGACGGCCTAATTGGGGTGTTACCACCTATACGATCTGATAAAATTGCGCATTCTGATTTAACGTCAAGGGCATCATCATGGCAGGGCCGGTAAAGAAGAACCGGGAGGAGATCGCAGAGGCCTATGCCTCTCCACCCTGGTGGTACGACATTCGCGGGTTTTTTATCCTTACTTTTGCTTACAACAGCACGATCTGGCAGCAATTACGGCTGTTTGGGCCCAATTATGGGCCTCGGCACCTGGAAGTGGCCTGCGGGACCGGAACCCTCCTGGACTTGATCCTGAAATGGCGGCGCTGGAAACGCTTATCGACCGTGCGGATCGTGGGTATCGATTATGCGGAATCGATGCTGGAGGGTGCCCGCCGTCGTTTCGCAAGGCACCCGAACATTGAGCTGCGGCATGCGGACGCCGCCGCCCTGCCGTATCCGGACGCCGATTTCGATACGGCGAGCATCGCCAATTCCCTGCACTGCTTTCCGGACGTGGGCGGCGCGCTCAAGGATATCCTGCGGGTCCTCAAACCCGGCGGCACGATCGCAATGAACGTGCTGCTCTACCCCCGAACACCGCAACCCTTCCGTTGGCTGGCCCACCGGATCAACACCTGGGGCATACGCAAGGGCATTCTCTATACCCCCTATGAAATGCGTGACATCCGGGCGCGCATCGAGGCCGTCGGCTTCGAGATCATTTCCGAGTCGGTAAGCGGAAACTGCTACAACGTGCTCGCCCGCCGACCCGACGGCCTCCTGGGCCACGCCGGTTGATTTTCGTTACCAGGGATTTGCGTGACTCGGGATTCGCCCCCTGGCAGCCCGCCGATGAACGGCGACATGACCCGCGTTAAGGCCATGCCGCAGTCCGGATGACCCATCTTCAGCCCTCCTCGAGGCGACGCAGCAGCTGCTCGGCCGCGGCGCGCTGGGGAAATTCGCCCCCAGCCTGCAGCAAGGAACGCAACTCCTGTTGTGCGTCGCGCGGGCGCCCGTGTTCCGCGAGCGCCAGGGCATAGCGGTAGTGCACCTCCGGATGATCTGGAAGCCCGCGGCGCACCTGTTCCAACAGCGCCAGGCCGCGCTCGGCGTCGCCCTGGTGCAGCCGGATCTGTGCGAGATCGAGCCGCACCGCATCATCGTCCGGCTGCTGAACCAGATGCGCCTCCAGCAGCTTCGCGGCCTCCTGATGCTGGTCCGCCCGCTGGTAGGCACCGGCGGCTTGCCGAGCCAACGCCGTGGTCGGTGAGCGCTCGTAGGCGGCCCGGTAGGCGCGGCCGGCATCGGCATGGTTTCCGCTCGCGGTATGCATCAAGGCCTCGACCGAATAGCCGCTCGGGGCCTCGGGCGCGACGTCCTGCATGCGCCGCGCGAGCACCATCGCCTCGTCGGTATCGCCCGCCTGGGCGCGTACGCCGGCGAGCAGGTGCATGGCCTCGACATGCTCTGGATCGAGCTCGAGGGTCCGCCGGAGTGCGGTTTCGGCATCCCTAGGCCGCTCGGCCTGCAGGAAACCCAGGCCCAGCTGGAACCGCACCGGCGCCGTATCGTCGGCCACCTCCGCCAGCAGACGCAGGTGGTCCGCCGCCGGCGCGTGCTGCTCCGTCGCGAGATACGCATTGGCCATTAATTGCAGCACGCGGACGTCATTCGCCGCGGTGGTCTCCTGCAGCGGCTCGATCAGCGACACGGTGCGCGCCGGCTGATTCTGCCGCAAGTGATAGCGCCCCAGCACGATCCGCGGATCGGTGGCCTCGGGGTGGGCGGCTATCGCGTGTTCGAGGTGCCGAACCATGGCGGCTGTGTTGCCCTGCTCGCCCTCCACCAGGGAGAGCTCCATCAGCACGCCCAGATGGTTCGGATCGCTCTCCAATGCTTCGCGCAGGAGACGTCGCGCCTCACCCGCATCGCCCTGCGCGCGGACCATCCGGCTCAGCTGCAGCGAGGCGACGGGGTGGCCGGGTTGTAAACGCAAGGCCTCGCGCAGGCTGTTTGCCGCCTGCTCGAGGTCCTGCTGCCCCTCGTAGGCGGCGGCCTTCAGGATATGCGGTAGCGCTTGGTCGGGGATCTTCACCCGCAGCGCCTCGGCCCTTTCGAGGACCGCGTCGTAGGGTCCACCGCTGTGAATCAACTCCAGGATCAGGCTGAACTCGAGATCCAGTTGCTCGGGGGCCAATTCGACCACGGCCTCCAGTTCCTGTATCGCTTCGTCACGCTTCCCGGCTTGATGAAGCGCCCGCGCCAGGGCCAGGCGTGCCGCCGGATCCTCCGGGGCCGCCGCGGCCAGCTTTCTGAACTGACCGAGGCCCTGCTCATGTTCCCCTCGGGCCAGCTGCAGGCGACCGAGGGCGTCCAGGGCGGCGATATCGTCCGGCTGGCGAGTAATCAATGCTTGCAGCAAAGCCTCGGCGCGTTCCGGATCGCCATCTTCCAGGCGGACCATCGCAAGCAGTCGCGCGGCGTCGCTGGAATCCGGACGCGCATGCAGGTACCGCTGCAGATAATGCTCTGCCTGGCGTCGGTGACCCTGCGCCAGGTGGCTCGCCCCCAACAGCAGCAATGCGGGCGGCAGGTTGCGCGTCTGCAGCAGCACGGCCTCGAAGGCCTGCTGGGCCTCCTGATGACGGCCGTGTCGATAATGCAGCTGCCCTTCGATGTAGGCCGTGGCCGGATGGTTGCCGCCGAGGCGCTGCAACGCCAGCAGATCATCCCGGGCATCCTCGAGATTGCCGAGTCGCAGACGTGTCGTGGCACGGCCCAGATGATAGGCGTAGGGCGCCGGACTGAGCTCGATCGCCCGCGCATAGGCCTGTTCCGCGATCTCCCAGCGACCCTCGAACTGTTCCAGTTCAGCCAGATAGGCCCAAGCCTGCGCATACTCAGGAGCCCCTTCCAATGCCGCCTGCAGCTGCGCGCGCGCCGCCTCGACGTCGCCATCGAGACGGTGGCTGATGGCCGCCATGCCAATCTGGGCATCCACGAGGTTGGCATCGCCGCGCAGCGCTTCGGCCAGGATCTTCCGGGCCTCGGTCGGATTGCCCATGTTCATCAGCGCCAGCCCGCGAAGTGCCAGTGCCTCGGGCATCTGCTCGGCCGCAAGATCGTCCAGATCCTCGGTCTCTTCCATCACGCGCCCGTAACGGGCTTGCATCAGCAGGGCGCGGAGCATCGGCAGCCGGGCCTCGGTCGGATCCCATCCGCGCTCGATCGCGCGCCTCAGTTCCCGCTCGGCTCCGGCCCCGTCACCACTGCGCAGCAGCAGCAGGCCAAGCCTGAAGCGCCCCTCGGCGCTCTCCGGATCCCGCTGCAGGGCATTGCGAAACTCGATGGACGCGGCTTGCAGATTGCCCTCGTCCAGAAAACCGGCACCGCGTTCCAGATGCTGCTCGACTGAATAGGTCGCCTGACCGCAGGCAGCGAGTGTCAGTGTCAGTGCCAGCGCCGGAATCCAGGCGGGCAGCCAAGGATCGCGGGTGTCGCAGCAGCGGTTTCGAGGACGGGAGGAATGGCGTGGGAACATGGGCTGAGAACCTCCGTTGGGAAACGAGAAGTCGATGCTCAAGCACACTACCGATCGGAGTAACCACGGACCTGTAAAAAATGGGGCTGAAACCAGCCGGCGTAGGAAACAGCAGGTAGCCGCAGCGGGAAACGGTTGTCGAGCCACCTGATTCACGCCGACAGCGCCCCGTGTTCATGCACACGAACTTCATGCACACGAACCGGTCACGCCCATGGCGTCGAAAAACCCGGGGGTGCGGCGAACTCATCGCTCGTAGGCCAGCGCAAGGGCGCGCCGCGATTATCCCCCGTTACAGCCCGCCCGCCTAGTCCTTGGGTGAAGATAAACAGCCCGTGCTCGACTCGCCCAGCCGCCCGTTCACTCGTCGGCGCTCATCCGCGCGCTAACCGGCCGCCCGAAAGGCACTCGCCATGCGGTGGCCCGACGGCATCTGATCGGCGGCCACCAATCGTGGAAATGGCGTTACGGCATGCCGTTGGAAGGAGGAATGGTACCGATACGGCACATCGCACTCAAGGAACAGGCGTTTCATCTTGGACGATCGCACTGTCGCGCCGAAGACCACCTCATTGAGATTCGCGACGAACGGATACCGCATGCCGCGATGCTCGCGAGCCGCACCGACTCGGTGGATCCGCAAATGCAGGCGTCCGGCCATTCGGGCCAACGCGTTGTTGGTCAGAAGATAGATGTGCTCGACATCGTGTGCACGGGCGCATTCCACCGCGGCCCGCATCATCCCCGACACCACCTCGAATCCGTTTACGCGGCGACGCCACAGGGCCTCCGTACGGTCGGTTGCCGGCGATGGCGCGTCCCATCGCCCAAGGCGACTCGGATCGGCATGACCGCCCGAACGGCAACCGGATCCATACGCCGCGGACCGCCCCCAGTGACGACGCGCGCCTGCCCGTCGGCGATCGGGATCCGCTTCCCGACGGGTCGGGCCGTACTTCGGCAACGGCGCGTCCAGCGCGGCGGGAGCATCCGGTGAGGCGCCGATCGACCCGCTGCGCCGATAGGCGCTGAGAATGCATGCGCGAGAGAGTTCCCACGCCTCGCCACCGGCCGATATCTGGGTACCCGACCCAGCCTTGTCGCCAGGGCGGTGCCGGGTCGGGTTCACCGGCATATCCATGCCTTCCTGGATCGGCAATCGGCCACCGACCGGCCGAATCAGGCGCATCGCGGCGATCCATTCCCCGGAGGCCCGGTGCCGCACGAGGAAATGCACCGCATGGTCGTCCCAGGCGTCACGTTCTTCCTGATCCGGATATTGCGCCGGGTCCTCGTACCCGTGCTCGAGGCAGTAGACCTCGTAGCGTATTCGATGATGGATGTGGCGGGCGATGGGCGTATCGGCAACGATGACTTCGTACTGGTCATCAAACATGACGGGGCCTCCATCACAGGCAGCGCTGGCTTGAGACAGCGTGCTGTCGACTGGCGGTGGGACGGAAAGCTGCCAGCTTGGCGGCGTCACAATGGGGTAACTACGGTAGTGCAGTGCACGAACTGTGACAGATTCGCCGACCGATCAGAAGGCTCCCTAGGGACCAATCGTTGGTTCTGTGAAGAAGAACTCAGTTTGTCAGGCGACGCCGCCGCCCTTAGGTGGGCGCGAGAACGCCGATCCGAACATGGACGAGGCGCAAAGGCGCGGCCCCCCGGTTTAACGCTCGTGCAAGCGACCCAGCAAGGCCTCCGCATCCGAGCGCTGCGAAAACGCCGGGAAGGCCTCGAGCAGGGCCGTCGCTTCAGCTCGGGCCTCGGACATGCGCTGCGCCTTCTCGAGGGCCACGGCGTAGTGGTAACGCACCTCGGGGCGGTCCGGTAGCGCGTTCCGGGCGGCCTTCAGCAGAGGGTAACCTCGCTCAATTTCACCACGCTGGACCAGGATCCAGCCCAAGGTCGAGGCCACCTCGGGAGCCTCCGGCGCACGGGCGTAGGCACGCTCGGCGTATTCCAAGGCGCGGGGATCGCCCGCCGCCTGATAAAGGAAGGCGAGGTTGTTGAGTAGAATCAGGTTCTCGGGATGGCGACCGATCAGACGCTCGTATTCCCGCAGGGCCGCCTGATGGTCCGGCAGTGTGAGCCGAATTTCGGCCAGCAGAAACCGCACGGCATCCGCCTCGGGATGCCGGGCGAGATGGCGATCCAGCACGGCCACGGCCTCCTCGGCCTGACCCACCTCCAGCAATGCGCGGGCCAGCAGCGTCAGGACCTGTGTGTCACCGGTGGCTGTTCGACGCAGCGGCTCGAGCAGAGCAAGCGCCTGCCGCGGTTCGCCCTGGCTCAGGTGATAGCGACTCAGCATCAGCCTCGGCGCCAAGGCCGCGGGTTGTCGCAGCACGAGCGCCTCGAGGAGAGCGAGCATCGCAGCCAGATCCCCGTCCTCGGCCTCGAGCTGCGCCAGGCGCAGGGTGAGTTCGACGTGCGCGGGGTGCTGCCGCAGCACCTCCCGATAGACCCGGCGCGCCTCCTCCCGATCGCCATGCTGCAGCGCGATTTGCGCCAGATTCGATGCCGCATCCGTATCGCCCGGGGCCACCCGGAGCGCTTCGAGCAGCGCAGCACGCGCCTCATCGATGTCACCCTTGCCCAGGTAGGCCGCGGCGCGCAGGTTGTAGGGAATCGGGTCGTCCGGCAATGCCTCCATCAGGCGTGTGACGGCCCCCAGTGCCCGGTCGTATTCGCCGAGCTGGATCAGACTCACGCCATAGGCCACGAGCGGCTGGTGCTGGCCGGGCGCCTGTTCCATCGCCAACTCCAACTCGCGCAGGGCCTGGGCGTGCTCGCCGGTGCGCATCAGACCCGCGGCCAGTGCCATCCGCACCGTCGCATCGTCTGAGCGGATCGCCGCCAGGCGCCGCAGGTGATCGACTGCCGCACCGGCGTCTCCACGCGCAAGATGGAGATCTCCCATCAGCTTCAAGGCCGATACATCGTCCGGATCGCGCTCCAGCAAGGGGCGCAGCAAGGCCTCGGCGCGCACCAGATCCCCTTCACGCAGGCGAACGATGGCCAGCAGCTGCGTCGCCTCATCAGACTCGGGGTGAGCGCGCAGGAAACGCTCGAGATGGCGCGCCGCCTGGTGCCAGTGTTGTTGGGCGAACTGGCTGGCGGCTAGAAAGACGACCGCGGGTGGAAAATCGGGTGCACTCCGGAGGGCCTCCTCGAAGGCCGTCTGCGCCTCGGCGAAATGGCCCTGGTAGTAGTGCACCAGACCCTGGACATGGAAGGTCACCGGATGGTCCGGGTCCAAGCGACGCAGTGCCGCCAGGTCCTCTTGCGCCGCCGGCAGGTCCTGCCGCGCCAGTCGCGTCGACGCGCGCTTCAGATGCAACAGGAGGGACGGGGTTCGATGCTCGATGGCGCTGCCATAGGCGGCCTCGGCCGCCTCCAGCCGACCCTCGGCGCGCTCCAGATCCCCGAGCAGGTTCCAGGCCTGATGGAGTCGGGGATTGAGATCCAATGCGGCATGCAAGGGCGCGCGCGCCGCCTCCGGGCGCCGCTGCGCCATCGCTCCGGCGGCGATGCCCACATGGGCCGGCGCATGATCGGGCGCGTGGGCGAGTGCTTCCTCGAAGGATTGCAAGGCCTCGGCCGGTCGATCGAGGGCCGCGAAGGCCTCCCCGCGTAGCGTCAGGATCGTTGCCTGCACCGTGGCATCCTGGGTCTTGAAGTCCGCCGGGTCGAGTTCATCCAGCACACGCCCAGGCTCCGCCTCCATCAGCCACAGGCGCGCCAGTGACGGTGCGAGCAGGACCCGATCCATCCCGAGACCGGCGGCCCGCTGCAGTTCGGATCGCGCGGTGGCCAGGTCATCGAGCTCCAGGCTTACCCGCCCCAGGTGCAGCCGCGCTGAGGCATTCGACGGTTCCTTCTGCAGCGCGTTCTTCCACTCGAGGACCGCCCCGCGCAGGTCCCCTGCGGCCTCCATCTCCAAGGCGCGTTGCTGGTGTTGCTCCGCCGTAGACTCGACCGAATCACAGCCCCCAAGCAGCAGCAGGCTGGCCAGTATGGCCCACCCGAAGCTTCGCCACCCGGACCTTCGCCACCCGGGCGAAGCGGCCCGACGGCCGTTGTCTCGCAGTGCGCCATCGGGCATGGCACGGGGCATCGGCACGACGGCAACGGCTCGAAGCTCTTCCATGGCGGGGCACCGGCTCGACAGGTCAATGGGCCACGAATATTCACTGGACCGGAAGCACTTCACAAGTGGGGATTTTCCCCAATCCTGACCCGCCTCATTGGTGAACAAGACCCTGAGCGCCCTCGATCTGCAAGGAAATGTACGCAGTTCCCATCAGACCTTCAGGCTTTGGTTACCTCTTCGTACCGCTGTCACTATTTTTTACACCGAGCTCCTCGTGCCACGGACCATTTGCAACCTCTTGGTTGCAAGCCATTGATCGGAGGATCCCAACATCCTACCCCACACCTTTGGCACGCCGCGTGCTTTGTTCTGGCTGCTTCACCTGAGCACCTTAAACACGTGAAGCCAAGAATGGGGCGATGGCCGATTCCACCGATGGACATCCACCTACCCTGGAAAACTCGAACCCCGGAGGACCTGATGAAAAGGACGACATTCGTAGGTATGGCCTCGGCCGCGGCGCTGCTGTGGGGCGTGGCCGGGATGGGGGCAGCAAGCGCGACAATAATGACCTGCGGTGACGATACAGACGTTAACACCATGGACCTCACGACCGAGCTCACAGCGTGCCTGGGCTCAGGTGTGGGCACCCTCACCCACAACCCGAAGAATGACCTGTTTCTGATCAGCGACGCAGGCGAAGGCTATTATTCGGCAGGGAAGTCGGACGAGGGCGAAAATCCTTACAAGATTGAATGGACGCAGTCGACCGAAACCGAGACGGAATCGACCGGCAGGTGGAACATTGACGATAGCTTCTGGCTGAAAAATACCGTTGGCGCCCTCGGCTTCAAGTTCGGCACCGGTAACGAACCCGATGAGTGGTTCGTCTTCGAATTGGCGCAGAACGCCACCTCTGGCGATTGGACCTTCAATAACGTGTTCGGAACGGGGGGCGGGCTGTCCCACGTGGGCCTGTACGGCAAGGATCCGACGAAGGTTCCCGAGCCCATGATGCTGGGTCTGCTGGGGCTCGGGCTGCTCGGCATGACCGTGGCGGGTCGTCGGCGCCGCGCGCAATGAGCTTGAGGCTGACAGGCTGATCAGATCGGATCGACAGAAGCGCCCGGAGGGCTTGCCCGACGGACGCCTTCTTGTCGAACTATTTTACAGTCCGGATCGGGAAGTGCAGGCGTGTCGCCCCTCGGGCACCCGTCGCGGGCACCCGCCTTTGCCAATTCCGATCAATCCACGTGAGCCTGATCCCTCGGGCCCCAGGGCTGGGACTGGCCGTGGCGCTCCCAGGCCAGGGCATGGCGGACGATCTGGTCCAGATCATCACGCTGGGGATGCCAGCCCAGAACCTCGCGAATGCGCTCGGCATCGGCCATCAGGGCCGGGGGATCGCCCGCGCGGCGATCGCCGTGATGCACCGGGAAATCGACGCCGCTGATGCGCTTCACCGCCTCGAGCACCTGCAAGACGCTGTAGGCATGCCCGTATCCGCAATTGAGGATCTGCGAGCGACCGCCGGCCTCGAGGTAATCGAGCGCGCGGACGTGCGCGGCAGCAAGGTCCTCAACGTGGATATAATCGCGCTCACAGGTGCCGTCCGCGGTCGCATAATCGGTGCCGTAGACGGTGACGCCGTCGCGTTGCCCCAGTGCCGCCTGGCAGGCGACCTTGATCAGATGGGTTGCGTCCGGCGTGGCCTGGCCGATGCGCCCCTCGGGATCGGCGCCCGCGACATTGAAATAGCGCAGGCTGACATACCGCAGACCGCATGCGGCGCCCACGTCCATCAACATGCGCTCGGACATCATCTTCGACGCCCCATACGGATTGATCGGCTGCAGGGGCGCATCCTCTGAAACCGACGCGGTTGCGGGAATGCCGTATACGGCCGCCGTGGACGAAAACACGAAGAAACGCACGCCGGCCTGCTGGCAGCATTGCAGCAGATTCAGGGTGTTGCACGTGTTATTGGCGTAATACCGGACCGGGTCCGTGACCGACTCCGGAACCACGATATGGGCCGCAAAATGCAGCACCCCATCGAAGGCCCCGGCCTGGATCACGGATCCGAGCCGCTCCCGATCCGCCAGATCGGCCTCGATCAAGGTCGCATCGCCAACCGCCCAGGCGTGCCCGGTACTGAGGTTGTCGTACACCACCACGTCGTGGCCATCCTCCAGCAGATGCCGCACCACATGACTGCCAATGTATCCCGCACCGCCAGTTACCAAAACCTTCATTCAGACCCCCCTGTGGATCGTCAACATCTGCGCGCACGCCGATGCGATCATTGCACACCAAGGTGATCATCGTATGAATGCCTGGCTCAACCCGGCCGCCATCCGGTCTCGGCGCCGCCTGACACAAGGTCCGCACAAGATCGCCTCATTTCCATCATGCCCCCACGAGACCCGATCGCGACCACCCGGCAACAACCAAGCGGGAACGACTGCCCGGCACTCGCGATCGTCGATCTCAATCCTGCGGCGGACACAGGGTCTCGTCCTCGCGCACCACGAAGGCATAGCCGATACCCTCGGAATCAGTACCACGGGTCCCGAGCTCGGCGATCCAGATTTGCGCCGCATTGTCGGCCCTGGGCGAGGCCGTGACGGCGCGGCCGTCGGGCACCTCCGGAAAGACCCGGGTATCGACGGCTGGATTAAGGCAGGTGTATTCGACAATGGCCAGAAGCTCCTTGACGTTCGGCAGCCGCCAATCGTTCCAGCCGCCCTCAGCAAAGGCATTCGCTTGGGTGAGCATCCCGGACCAATTTTGCCGGAAGGCATTCCCGGTCGTACAACCGGTCCCCGTCCAGGCCTCGCCCAGAGGGCAGCGCCGCCACAGCAATCCCGTTTCCGGCTGACAGGCATAGCCTACCGGGATCGTGTCGTCCTCCAGGATGAAGGCCGACCGGGGTGCGGTGGGTGTTTGGTTCAGCTGGCATTGACCCGCGGGCCGCGTCGAATCCGGATCCGAGGTCCCCATCTCCGAAGGCGGGGTGCCGCCACGCACCAGACGCACGAATTCCGGATTGCCCTTGGCCGCTTGAACGCCTAGCCCCGACTGGAGATTCAGGTGCCAGGCCCAGTCCGGTCGAGCCGCACTGGGCGTTTCAGACCAGTGCGGGCGCCCGAGGCCGACGTCCGGGAAGACCTCGGCATCCAGGGCCGGCTGGAAGCGGTCGAAGTGCACCAGCGAAGTCAGTTCCGAAATCGATGGCAAGCGCCAATCGGTGTAGCCGCACAGGCCAAGGGCGTTCACCCGCTGCACATAGGCCTCGGTATTGCATCCCAGCAGCGAATTCCCGCAGGTGGCCGCCGTTCCCGGCTCGCCCCGTGCACTCGACTCCTCGTGGTACCAGGTGTAACGATGATCGCGATCGCGCAGCGGGTCGGTCCCCGCCTCAGGACGCACCTCCCACAGCAGGCCGGTCACGTTGTCCCGAAGGCAGGACCAGCCATTCGGCCCCGCCGAGAGGGCGGTTCCGGGCTCCGCATCGAGGCTGTTGCCGGCGATCTTGGTGAAATCGAAGCCCGCATGGCCCAGGCTCATCGGACCCAACAGGGGCACGGGAGCGTCGCGATCTCGACCATGGTCGGCATCCTGGCCCGGGTAGGCCGACACCGAACCCGCAACGAATCGGGTGCCGTCCGACCACCGGACGATCCCGGTGTCGTTGAAGGGCGTGACGCCGGGCACCCGGTTCCAGGCCACTCGCGGACTGACGAAGACCTCGTTGGAGGTGATCACGTAGCGCTCGCCACCCCCGAGATCGATCTGCTGGCGGATTTGGTAAAACCAGGTTTGATCGTTCTCCAGATCGAGATGCTCGAACCGCGTGGCACCGGCAAGATCCACGTCCAGCATCTGGCCGACGCACCCGCCCGCCGCGTCGAACCGGCCCGCAGTCTGTCCGGCACACAGCACCGACGTTCCGGTCTGACTGGGGGCACTCCAGCCGAGGATGACCTTTTGGTTCGCCGTCGCGGCGGAAAGCATCAATTTGGGCCCAAAACACTGAATCGCCAGGGAACCCGATGCGGCGTCTCCGGACTCATCGCCTTCGCGGATGGCGCAGGTGCGCTCGGCCGGATCGCTGTGGATGGCGACGCTGTAGGCGCTGCTCTCGGGCACGTTGAAGGTGAACGGGCCGTCTTTGTCCAATCGGACCAGGTCATCCTCGTTGTCATTGACCCGCAGCAGCAATCGGCCACCACCGGACAGACCGGAGACGGTACCGTCCGCCGCGACGAATCCCGGTGGCGGATCTGGGGCAGGATCTGGGGCAGGATCTGGAACGGGATCCGGGGTCGGATCCAGAACGGAATCCGGATCGGGATTTAGATCCTCGGGGCCTGGATTGGCACTTCCGCCGCTACTGCCACCACAGGCCACGAGTATGAATGCGGCGCCTGCGAGGAATAGGGCCAAAACCCACCCGTGGACCGGTCGACTCCACCCATTCCCGTCGGCCTGCCCTTTCGCGTCGAGAATCCGTTTCCGGCCAAGGGCCGAACGGCATGGCTTGTCGGCAATGCTCGCGGATCCGAAAAAGTGATCGAGAAGCTTCATCGAGGCCTCCATGGCAATGAGCGAATTTTCCCCTGCGAACCGGCGGCAGGTCGTACCGCAGTTCACCGATCGGGTTCTCGTCGTTCGTTGTCCTCTCACTCGAGCGGCGGGCACAGGCTCCGGTCTTCACGCACCACGAAGGCATAGCCGATACCCTCGGGATCGGTGCCAGGACTGCCGAGCTGGGCGATCCATACCCGCGCCGCGCTGTCGGCCCTTGGCGAAGCGCTCACACTGCGGCCGTTGGGCACCTCCGGAAACACCCGCGTATCCACCGAGGGGTTGCGGCAGCTGTATTCGACAATGGACAGCAGTTCCTTGATATTTGGCGGCCGCCAGTCGCTCCAGCCACCGTCAGCGAAGGCATTCGCCTGCGTGAGGATCCCGGACCAGTTTTGCCTGGAGGCATTCCCGGTCGAACAACCGGTACCCGTCCAGTTTTCCCCCAACGGACACCGGCGCCACAGCAGGCCGGTTTCGGGTTGGCAGGCATAGCCCGCCGGAATGCCGCCCTCCTCCAGCACAAAGGTCGATCGAGGCGCGGTGGGACGCATGTTCTGCTGACAACCGGCGCTCCGATCCGGATCGCGGGCATCGAGCCCCACCGGGTCGCCCCCCCCACGGACCAGACGCACGAACCCGGCCGTGCCCTTGCCCACCAATTCACCCGCCCCCGATTCCATGTTCAAACGCCAGGCCAGGTTGCTCGCATCGGCACTGGGGGTCTCGGACCAGTAGGGCAATCCGGCTCCGGTATCCGGGAAGGCCGCCTCGTCCACCGCCGGTTGAACCCGGTTGAAGTTGACGATGGAGGTCAATTCCGCGAGCGAGGGCAAACGCCAATCGGTGTAGCCGCACAGACCAAGGGCGTTCACCCGCTGCACATAGGCCTCGGTGTTGCACCCCAGCAGGGATTCGCCACAGGTGGTCGCGGCTCCGGTGCTGCCGGTGTCGCCTCCGGCCAACGCCGCGTCCCCGGTGAACCAGGTGTAGCGGTAGTCTCGGGCGCGCAGCGGGTCGGTCCCCGCCTCAGGACGCACCTCCCACAGCAGGCCGGTCACGTTGTCCCGAAGGCAGGACCAG
>Ga0207421_10000883_pt1 | contig 38943 bp, 36 predicted proteins | sample SodLakKL_010_SED_4_FD_187542 | JGI IMG/M metagenome (GOLD analysis project Ga0207421, IMG submission 187542) | Alkaline sediment microbial communities from Lake Tanatar, Kulunda Steppe, Russia - 8KL_010_SED (SPAdes) (version 2) | ecosystem: Environmental > Aquatic > Non-marine Saline and...
AATGTTAGCTCCCGGCAAGTTCGTGAAGTTGTCAATTCTCAGCTGACCTTCATCACTTGGATCAAAAATATCGTAGTTGGTACCGCCGGAAAATATTCCAGATGAAACAAATTCAACATCATCCATACGAATTAGCTGTCCTTCAAACGCTCCCGTATTTAAATCAGCCAGCGTTATATCAACGGGCTCCTGTGGGTTATTACCCTCTGGGAATATCTCATAAGACGTGTAGTTGATAACCTGCAGCAGATTATTGAAGTTACCAAGCTCGCCGGTTACGACCAGCGAATCTCCGATGATGGCGTCTATACTCCAGTTGTTGCGCATGATTTCGTTATCGTACCACGCCAGACCTCCGGTTTCATCCTGGAAATAAATGGGGCCCGCAAACTGATCGGTTGCAGTAATCCAGCCGGCTACAGTTACGGTCGTGCCCTGCGGAAGCTGACGCGCTTCTGCAATAGAAATCGGGCTGCCAGTGTCGAGGGTTTCGGCCTCTAGATTAAGCGTGTACGACTCGTTCTCAGGATCGTTAGTAGTGAGGGTGATGGAACCGGTGTCGAAGCCGGGCGAATCAGCAGAATAAACCAGCGTTACGTTTTGTGCCTGTAGAGATTCGAGCGTAATATTGAGATCACCATCTACAGAGAAACTGGCACCGTTAATTTGCGCACCGGTTATCTCAAGCGTTTCCAGACCATCGTTGCGGATTCGCATGGTGGCCGTTGCTGAACCGGTTGTTGTTCCGAAATTGAAGGTTTCACCATCGGCATAAGGCACATCATTTACGCGAACAAAAAGACTTGGATCCTCCGGTGAGTCGATAAATGAAGTAATCTGAACATCATCGATACTGATGCGATTACCGGCTGTTTTTTCTAAACGAATCCGGATGTTGCCCGGAATGTTTTCGTTAATCGTATACTGATCGAGGGTGCTACCTAAAGTAATGGCTTCACCAAGCGTATTCCATGAAGAGCCACTATTAGTTGAGTAATAGGCTTGAACAATGCCGCCGTTATCATTTGCAAAGTTTGAGTTAGAGGCATAAAATGAAAGTTCACTTAAGCCATCCGGATAGTCGAATTCCATTTGGATATATCCATCGCGTACGCGTGCGGACTGGGTGCCGTTTCTAAGATCTCCGCCGGCACTTCCGAGTAAAGCATCATTAAAAAACCATACGCCTGTTCCAAGGGTTACGTTTGCCGGAGCATAACTACCCTTAGTACCGTCTTCGAAATCTTCAAAGAGCTGTGCCTGCAGCGTAAAGGGGAAAACAAGGATGAATAGAAAAGAAGAGAATTGTAGTAGGTATTTCATGTATTGATAATTAGATAAATGCGATAAAAGTAGCTTAAATCGCGATTACAGTCATGTGAAGAAGGATACGCTTTTTTTATGTAAAAAGTGAGAGACCTGCTATTACCGTTGTATAAACATCAGCGTAGCAGCAGAGTCAGGATTGTGCTTTTACCAAGCCTCAGGCGCTCACGGGTTTCACTCTTTCCAGCTCCTGATCTATTTTCCGGATGTGCGTTTTCCAGTCCAGATGGGCGTTAATTCGTCTGAGCGTATTCCTCGGCAACGGCTTTACTTTGTCCTGTAGCAGTCTGCGCATTTTTTTGAATAAGTCATCTTCGTCCTCAAAAAATACCGGAGCGTGAAGCAGTGGTTCGTGCAGCGATTTGGGAATGAGTTCCGGATAGGTTAAAGCGTTAGGCACCATAGGATGACACCCGCAGTACACGGCTTCCATCAAAGCTGTACAGAAGAACTCGTAGCGTGATGTGGAGATAACAATATCACCGGAATGAAGCAGCTCAGCATATTTCTTTGTATCGGAAACAAAGCCATAATGAAGAATCCGGTCTCCGTAGCGGTCTCGCATCTGCCGGAGCTCCGGGCTTTCGGTCTGCAGCTGATCACCAGCCAGGATAAGATCGAAATCTGTATCGGCATCATCCAGACGATTAATTATTCGGTTGAACATCTGCGGGTTGCGATCGTACTCCCACCGCTGATTCCAAACAATTACCGGTGCTCGTTTAGCTGATTTTTCAACCGATTGAATATTAAGTTTGTGCAGTTCAATACCAGGATAGACTACCCTGCTTTTGGCCTGAAGCTGCTCATTGAGACCCAGATATCTGCGTTCAGAATATTTTTTGAGAAAAACAGGCAGAGCGCTGAAGAACTCATCATAATGAAACTGAGAGGAAAACCAGAGCTCGTCGGCAACCAGAGCGCTGAGATAATTGATGTAGCAGTAGGTTTCATCCCGGTCCTCTCCCAGCGGAAGCGGCATGGTTAACTGATTTTCGTGCATGTACATCACGCAGGGCGTACGGGCAAACCGTGGATTGGTAAGCGCGATAAATGCCGGGAGGTTTGTCATGGAGCTGGCAAATATGACGTCAATTTCATCTTTCACCTCTTTTGTTTCTTCAGCCAGCGTTACGGCACCTCCGCTCATTCTCCATTTCCATGAAATATCGCTCAGGCTAACGGGAAATACGTTGTGTGATGAGTGTTTACAAAAGCCATCCATAAAAGCCTTATGTGATCCGCCTGAGTAAGGCTCGAGGTACAAAACGTTCATACAGCTATTTTTTCCTTGATTTGAAAGAATACATCACCATTTACCATAAGATAGGAAAAGTGAGCTCAGATTCAGCAAAGCTTTGGGTCAGCAATCTGTGAAACAAAAAAGGCCGCGGGATGGCGGCCTTTTCAGAATATCATACTAAGAAATCAGGACAGCGCTGCCTGAACTTTATCGAAATCTGGCACTTCAGATGCTTTTTCGAGCACTTCAGCATAAGAGATAAGGCCATTTTTATCGATCACAAAAGCGGACCTTTTTGAAACGCCAACCATTCCGTAAAAGTCATCATAAAGAGCTCCGTAGGATTTAGAAACTTCCTTATTGAAATCGCTCAGGAGATGGAAATTTAAATCCTGCTCTTTTTTGAACGCCTTGAGGGCAAAGAAGCTATCTACACTTATTCCTAGTACTTCGGCATTGAGCGACTCATATTTTTTAATATTATCACGCACGTGGCATAGTTCGTCGGTACAAACCGAACTGAACGCAAGCGGGAAAAACAAAAGCACTACATGCTTTTTACCAATGAAGTCTTCAAGACGGATATCTTCACCGTCGCTGTTTTTAAGAGTGAAGACCGGAGCCTTATCACCTACTGAAAGAGCCATAAAAATTAAAGTAGTTAAATAGTTGGTTGAAATAATCAGGAATTTGCTTCAACAGCATGTTCGCTGTAGTCATTCCCTGATGACTGATTCAGCATAATAAGTCGCTGATATCCATAGGTAAACGTACCGGCACCAATAATGATAATGAGTTTCCAAATCCATGAATTTGCCGTGACCACATCTCCCGGGAACCAGTACACAACTACAGCAAGTAAAAGCGTAGAGACCCCTGCTACGGGAATAAGATATTTACCATCACGGCTCATAAAGAACCCAAACAGAAGAACAGCTACCAGAAGTGCACCACCCTCATAGATACCTAAAATAATTTCATTGAGGTAGGCAGTTTCAAAAACGAAAAAAAAAGATATGATAAGCAGCAGTGGCATTAGCGTAAAAATATACGGGAATCGCAGCATTTGAGGTCTGTCGAGCCAGTTTTCAATACCAAGTGCTACCAGAAGGAAGCTTATACCAATTACACGTGTCCAGCCAAACGGGTTTGCGTTTTCAATAATACCAGTAGAGATTAACCCAAAATCAGTCACAATCCAGTTTAATGAAGTAAACAGGTAAAGCAACGAGCCAAGCGAATACCAAAGCAATAATTGGCTTCCCTGTTTTCTGTACAAAACAAAAAACTGTATTACTGCATATAAAAGTATAAGACTAAGAGCAGCATCAACAAATGTCGTCATTCGCCTTTAGGTTTACGACTCTGAGTAAGTGAATTATCGATAGAAAGAACTCTCTCAGCAACCGTCTTTAGCTGTTTTCTTTCGAACTCAACCATTTCTGACAACAAGCCGGCGATGGTTTGTGGCTCTCCGTTAATCAAGCCCGATATTTTAAGATCTTTTAGTGGCAGCTTTTCAACAAATGAAACAAAATCCGTTCTGTTCTCGGCTATTCGCTCAAGTATTAGCTTTGGATTGGAGGCTTCGTCTTCCAATAATTTAAAAGAGGATTTAAAGTCGCCAATTTGTTCATCTACATTTGGAACTGAAAAGAGGCGCTCACAAAGCGGACGATAGTAGCTCTGCTGCGCATGATCAATAAGAGCTATCATTTCAATTATAGACTCAATCCCGCCAGTTTTTTCTGAGACGGGCACGCTGTCAATAACATAGATAAGCGCTTCGGCTTCATCTACAAGATAGGCTGCATCACCGATAATCGATTTCAGGTGTTCATCTGTGTATTCCATGGGGAAGTAAACTCCGAATTGAAAAGATGTAACAGAAACGGCCCGAATTGTTGCGTACTGAACAATCCGGGCCGTAAAGGTGTATTATAAAAGCACGAAGCTTAAAAAAGATTTAGTTAATGCTTTTTTGATCTTTTTTAGCTTCAAGTATATCTACGATAGAAAGTCCGGTATCCCAGTTTTCATCACGATTACGAACTGAGTGCGTGTTGTTTTCCTCTTTGTAGTTCCAGAACTGTCCAAACTGACGGTTTTTGTATGATTTAAGAAAATCGAGTCGTTCCTTTAACTCTTCTTTCGGAACTAAAAGCTTCTCTTTATCGTAAATGGCATCGCCGCGGGAGTGAAATACAAGATCATAATCTTTGCTCATAACGATAGCTTCCTCAGGGCAAACTTCTTCACAGAAGCCGCAGTAAATGCAACGAAGCATGTTAATCTCGAAAAAATCAGGAAAGCGCTCTTTCTCATCATCAGTCTCGCTGGCCTGCATACTAATTGCAAGAGGCGGACAAGCACGGGCGCACAAACCACAGGCAACACAACGTTCTTTACCGTTGTCTTTAACCAGAACCGGGCGGCCACGGAAAATTGCAGGAGGATCCCAGCGTTCTTCCGGATAGCGAAGGGTCATGTCGGGCACGAACATTTGCTTAAAGGAAAAAATAAGGCCTTTAAAAATTTCCGGCAGGTAAATTCGCTCAAGAAAAGTAAGCTTACGCTCATTATCGTTGTTTTCGGTTAACGAATTACGAATCGGCTGGTCAAGATTTTGCGTGTAATCTGTCATTATTGCAAATAATCGTGTTGTGGTTAAAACAACGGCTAATTTGTATTGAAATATAAGTCCGTAAGATACAACCTGAGATGGAGGTTTTCAACGTAAAATACGCGATTAAGCACTATTTCTCTTTGAAGACCATGGTAATTGGAACACCTTCAAAATCATACTCTTCACGCAGTTTGTTCTCAATATATCTTCTGTAATTAACAGGTAATTCCTTTGGTTTGTTCATGAAAAATGAAAAAACCGGCGGAGCCTGCTTTACCTGTGTACCGTAATTGAGCTTAAGCTGATGCCCGCGAACGTATGGAAGTGGTCTCTCCTGCTTCATTCTTTCAATGAACTTATTAAGCTCTGCCGTAGAAATCTTACGCTTCCTGTTCTCAATTACCTTATCAGCAAGCTCCAGGACGTCGTGAATACGCTTCTTGTTAAGAGCAGAGATACTGATTATAGGCACATACTGCATCATCTTAATACGCTCGTGTATTTCGGCCACATAGTCGCGGAATGTGTTGGTTTTCTTGTCTTCTACCAAATCCCATTTGTTTACTGCAATCACTATTCCTTTGTTGAATCGCTCGGCTTCAGCAAGAACGCGCATATCCTGCGATTCGAACCCCTGAATGGCGTCAATCAGAAGAATGGCTACATCACATTCCATAAGACTGCGCATAGTACGTATGGTGCTGTAAAATTCGATGTTTTCCTTCACCTTTGTTCTGCGGCGAAGTCCGGCGGTATCCATCAGCAGATAAGATTTATCTTTATAGGTAAACTCGGTATGTATGGTATCGCGGGTTGTGCCTGCAACATCTGTTACGATGGAGCGATCCATGTTTAGAAGAGCATTTACATAACTGCTCTTACCAACATTGGGCCGGCCAACAATAGCCAGCTTAGGATGTTCGGAAATGAGCTCAGGCTCAGGCTCAGGAAGAACTTCAACAAGCTTATCCAGAAACTCACCCGTACCAGATCCGTTCATAGCCGATAAAGGAAACAACTCATCAAACCCAAGGCTGTAAAACTCAGGGGAGTTCCAGCGACGTTCTTCGTTATCGGCCTTGTTTGCAATTACAAAAACGGGTTTTTCCTGCTGTCGCAGAATTAAAGCCAATGCTTCATCCAGGTCAGTGATTCCTGTTTCAACATCCACAACTAGAATAATGGCAGCCGATTCTTCAATAGCGATATGCACCTGCTCCCGGATTCCGGCAAGCATCACATCTTCATCATCTGGAACGTAGCCACCGGTGTCTATAACAGTAAAATCTTTGTCGTTCCAGAATGCGGTACCATAATGACGGTCGCGGGTAACACCTGAGAAATCGTGTACAATTGCTTTTCTTTGGCCAATAAGTCTGTTAAATAACGTTGATTTCCCAACATTCGGACGTCCTACAATGGAAACTACGGGTAGCATACGGATTCTTTAATTCGAAATGGTTACAGCTTACTAGCTGTTATAATCTTTAACAGGCAAAGATACGCTTTTTTTGATACATTAGCCTTGAGTATAAACGAATACATTTTCAACTAAATCTACCCCATGCTTCAGGCTGTTTACGAGCAACTTGGTTTTTTCCCAACGCTGATAGCCAGCGTACTTTTTGTGGCATGCGTCATTTTCTGGATGGCCGGCATTGCCGGATTATTGGCGAATTCAGACAGACGAAGACCAACAGAGTGGCTTACGTATGTACTTATTATATTCGTACCACCCTATCCTATTATATGGCTGATAATTGATATTTTCAGGCAGTACTGGAGAATCACACGAAAAACAGCCGCTCAGGTGAAATCAAGCTGATCCAGCTACCCTATCTCTGCCCGACTGAAGCTGCTTAGCTTTATCTGATGGAGGCAACTGGTCTTCCTCAACAAGAAGCCATGGCTCTAGAAGCTTCTCACCAAAGTTTTCAATAAAGCGCGATGGCTTTGTAAACACATCACCATAATTGCCGTGCTGAATTACCGGATAAGTGATGTATAGCATATCCATTGCCCGCGTAACGGCCACATACATCAGGCGTAGCTCTTCATCGACCTGATCTTCATCACCCACCGAAAACCCGGATGGTATTACGCCATCAAGGCACTGGATCAGAAACACGTGCCGCCATTCCAGACCTTTGGCAGAATGGATGGTACTGAGCACCAGGGGCGATTCATCACGTTTGCCTTCAAGGGTATCTACAGCCGTTGCTTCAATAGGGTCGAGGGCAAGTTCTTCAATAATGTGGCTAAAATCACGATAATCAACGGCTATAGCAGCAAAAGCTTCGAGATCTTTCAGGCGCTTAGGGTGGTCATCAAACTTTTTCTCACAAATCGGATTATAATATTCACAAATATGAGATATGGCCTCAGCAGGGGTAAACTCGTTATTTTTGAGGTCAATTAAGAGCTGGCTCAATCCCAGCAACCCTTTTTTGAAACTGTCGCTCACAATACCTGAAGCACTAAGCTCATACGGATTTTGTGTGCCTGACATCCATTCCATAAAATCCGATGCTGTCTTGGGTCCTATGCCCTCAATAAGTGTTAAGATTCGGTTCCATGCCAGAGCATCGTCGGGATTCACAATTACCCTGAGGTGAGCAAGCACGTCCTTAACATGCGCGGCTTCCGCAAACTTCTGCCCTCCATATTTGATGTATGGAACCTTCCGTTGGTTAAGCTCAATTTCCAGATCAAAAGAATCCCGGCCATTTCTGAAGAGAATGGCGATATCGTTGAGGGGAATATCCTGCTCTCTTAGGTTCATCAGCATTTGAGTCACAAACCTGGACTGCTCGCGATTGTCGGATGTTTTCACTAAAGCTGGCAGATCACCAGCGTCACGGTCGGTAAACAGCTTCTTTTCGTATTTCTCTTTGGCCTGCTCTAATACCTTGTTAGCTACGTTAAGGATGTTTCCGGTAGAGCGGTAATTCTGTTCAAGGGTGATGCGCTCCGTGCCCTCAAATAGATCCGGGAAGCGCATAATGTTTTTATGATCAGCTCCGCGAAAGCCATAGATGCTCTGTGCATCGTCTCCCACCACCATCACGTTGCCATTTGCCGGCGTAAACAGGCGCACGAGCTCTGCCTGAATCGCATTTGTATCCTGATATTCATCAACAAGCACATGCTGGTGCCTTGACCTCACTTTTTCAAGAACCTCATTGTTCTGCAAAAGTTCGAGCGTGTATATGAGCAGATCATCAAAGTCCATCACTTTGTGCTTCTTTTTGTACTCACGGTAAGCAATGGCAAGTTTTTCAATCTGCTCGATGTGATTCAGAAACTGATCGTATTCGGTCTCCACCACCTCATATAAAGACAGCTGCTTATTCACCGCCGTGCTGATGATGGACATCAGGGTACTCTTTTTCGGAAAACGTTTCTGTGACCGGTCGAATTTGAGGTCAGCACGCAGAAGGTTTAAAACATCTTGCGCATCAGAAGAATCAATAATAGTGAAGTTCTCCGGAAAGCCTATGTATTCATGATATTGATGAAGCAGCTGACTGCAGTAAAAGTGAAACGTGCCTCCTTTCACCTTTCTGCAGCGTTCATCTAATACAGAGCTGGCGCGGTCCAGCATTTCCCTGGCAGCTCTGCGGGTAAAAGTAAGAAGCAAAATTCTGGTTGGGTCAGCCCCGCTTTCAATAAGCCTTGCAACGCGGTATATGAGCGTGCGTGTTTTACCTGTTCCTGCACCAGCGATAACTAAAGCCGGGCCGCCATCATGCATCACAGCCTTCAGCTGAGCCGCGTTGAGCAGCGACTCATAGTCTATAGAATATTCAGGTTTCGGGGTTTCCGTTTTTTTAAGTACAAATCGTTTCATGCGGGTCAAAATAGCACAAAACTACTAATATGTGAAATATATGTGCAGAGGGCTCGCTATTGCTCGCAAATTTGAATGTTGAATTGTGAATGGTGACTTGTGAGTGGTTGTGAATTATTCGAAAAGAGCATTTAAGTTGCTTAGATACTTAATCTGACCATGAGGTGAAACACTAAAAAAGAAAGCGCAAAAAAGCACTAAAGTTTGAATTTGCCCCCAATCAACCCGACAATAAGGGGTTCGATTTTAAAAGGAACAAAAAATTGGCTTTTATTTTGTTTTATTTGCAATAATCGTTCATGATTGGATTTTTACCGGACAGTAGTGATTTTAAGTTTTGAATAGGCAACTCTCTGCGTGAATTGGCTGATACACAGCCGATTGCTCTGTTTTCAATACGAAACCATATCACACAAAAAAAGCCTCATGCGAATTTAATCACATGAGGCTTTTTGAAGCTCCCCGGGCTGGACCTGCCTGCCGTATATCGATCAAAAGAATAGACTACCAGGAGCCAGTCAGGCAGGTTCGAACCAGCGACCAATCGACTGGCGGAAAGTTGCCGATTGCCTTTAATCAAAAAAACGATGTTAATTCAAAAAAAAAGCTTGATGCGAATTTAATCACATCAAGCTTTTTGAAGCTCCCCGGGCTGGATTCGAACCAGCGACCGATCGGTTAACAGCCGATTGCTCTGCCACTGAGCTACCGAGGAATGTTTAACAACTAACTGCTTTGTTAAAGAGAGCCAAATATACAACTATTACCCCTCGTCTGTCAACCCTTATTCGTAATAAACCTCTAACTTTTTTCCGGTTATTTCTTTAAGGTTCATAGAAACAGATACTTCTATTTGGGGGCCGGCAAGCAGTAAAATTTTCGTCTGTTATTAAGGGTATTTGCTCTGCTTTTTTAGGGATAGGTGCATAATTTTGATATAATACAATATGATTATTAGAATATAATTGCTATATTTAAAACAGCTTAAGGCTTGAACTGAATTATCGAACTAAATTAAATAAACAAAAGGCTTTTTTGAACTGAACCTAAGCCATAAGGAGTGTTATTATGTCACTTAATCCTTTAAAAAGAAAACCTGAAGCAATGGTTAACCACGGTTACCATTTACGTATTCAGATTGGACTTGTGTTAAGTATTCTGGTATTTATCATCGTATTCAGAATAAACTTTGATTTCGAACCAAGCATGGAATATGAAGTCACGGAACGTGAATTAATCGAAATGGAAGAAATCATCCAGACAGAGATTGTGCAGGCACCACCGCCTCCCCCGCGACCTCCGGTACCTATATCAGTTCCAGACGACGTAGTAATGGATGATGAACTGCTAGACTTTGATGCCTTCCTGGACTTCGATGATGCAATGGCATCACAACCTGCCCCGCCACCTCCACCAGCGGATGATGATGAGGAGCCAGAAATATTCGTTATTGTTGAAACCATGCCCGAATTAATAGGTGGTATGGAAGAACTGCAGCGCCATGTAGTCTACCCGGAAATAGCCAGAAGGGCTGGGATCCAGGGCCGTGTTGTAGTCCAGTTTGTAATTGATACCGAGGGTTATGTAAGAAATCCTCAAGTAGTAAGATCTGTAGGTGGCGGGCTTGATGAAGCAGCCATCGCAGCTGTACAAAAAGTACGGTTTACTCCGGGCATGCAGCGCGGACGCCCCGTAAATGTGCAGTATACAATACCTGTTCAGTTCAGGCTAACACAAGCCGATTAACACATCAACGGTCCGGTTTTGAAATGCCGGGCCGTTCTTTTAATCTTTGAACTGAACAGTGGTATTTGTGATAGTTAGTAGTTAGTAGTTAGTAGTTAGTAGTTAGTAGTTAGTAGTTAGTAGTTAGTAGTTAGTAGTTAGTAGTTAGTAGTTAGTAGTTAGTAGTTAGTTAGTTAGCGTGTTTAAAAACACAAAAAAACCCCGCCGGGTGAATCCGTGCGGGGTTTATTTTTTGCTAAGTATTTTAGTTTTACGAGGGCAGATTATCAGGCAACACCCAGGCGTCGTCATAACCAACCTTATGAAGTACTAACCCATTTGGAGATGCAGTAGGTCCAGCCTGGCTACGATCGGGATTTTGTATCATATTCCTGAATTCCTCAACGCTGATTTTATTTCGCCCCACTTCTATTAAAGTACCCATGAGGGAGCGCACTACAGAGCGAAGGAATCGATTTGCAGTTATTTCGAAGCAATAGCGACCATCAGCATCCGGGCCGGCAACAGAGCCGTCGAAAAAATAGCACCTGTGATGTGGCAGCTCCGGATCGAACGGGGTAAATGAAGAACAGTCTATATCGCCACGTAACATGCCCACGCATTCGCGTATTAGATTTATTTCCAGCGGATACCACCAGACACCTGTAGTATGTTCATGGAGAGGCTGATGAACGGAAGAGAAATAATAATGATACGTACGATAAGTCGCATCGAAGCGCGCATTAAAGTCCGGCTGTACTTCCTGGATATCCAGTATCACGATATCAGGAGGAAGAATACCGTTCAAACTTCTAGTAAGCTTGTGAGTATTTATTGCTGTTGTATCTGGAAAATCTGCGTGAACAACCTGACGTCTTGCATGTACTCCAGCATCTGTTCGTCCGGAACCGTTTGCCCGAATGTGGATTTTAAACAGGATGAATAACGCCTCCTCTACCTTTTGCTGTACCGTTATTGCATTAGGCTGTACCTGCCAGCCGGCGTAGTTTGTGCCCTTGTAAGAGAGCGTAATCATATACCGGGTGGTACTCACGATAAATAAAGTTAGAAGCGATACTGTAAAGAAGCCTGGAAACCCTGACCATTAGACACTTGCGGAAGGCTTAACCCGATACTTGTATCCTGCAGCAGCTCACTTTGGTTGCGGGCTACAATAAAGGCATGCACACCGCTGATTACCCTGTTGACTACCATCATACTTACAATAGCTGGGATTTGCTGTTCAGCACGGTCTCGGCGATCTCTCATTCGAAGGTATTCCCCTCTTCTGTCTTCAGTAGTCCAGTTCCAGCGATTCTCCGGGATGTCATCAATCAGACGGTCCCAGTTTCGGGATCGAAGTTGCGTATCATTAAATTCGTGGATATTATTACTGGAGCCCACGGCGATTTCTATGTTCAATGGAACATTACGCAGATTAATTCCCGCATAAGCAGAGGCATGGGAATACATATTACTCTGAAGCATATTTGCGTTTCCATGCAAATAAACCCACGTTCCGATTAAAGCTAAATCTGCTCCAAGGTGATACTGACCTCGTCTCCAATCTGATTTATCTGCATAATATTGCCCCCATCCGGGCAGAACAAAAGAACGAAGCAGAGCCCCTGCCGGGTTCGGTCCCTGCCGGGGATTATCTCTAACAAAAACAGACTCTGCAGCTTCGGATGTTGCAAATACTATCGCAGGACTCACGCTGGAGTCTTCCTGAGCATATGATACAGACACCATGAGTAAACACATCAAAACAAACGTGCTGACGGAAGTTAAGCAGTAGCTGTGCAGCCTGGTGTTATGAATCATATTCGAGTGTATACTGGACTTATTTTATCTATTCCTGTTAAAGAAAACAGGAACAGGAATTAAACATCGCCGTAGTGGCGCTCTTGTTTAGTTCTTACGCGCTGATCTCCCCAGCGACGATAGATAGCTATAGAGAAACCAAACATAAGCAGAAATGTTCCGAGCCAAACTACAGAAACCAAAGGTTTTTTCTCAATGGCTATTATTATCCATTCATCTTCGATGTAGTCTTCTATACCAATAAGGCGGAAATGGGCTTCGTCTGTAGTCGTATCGATTGTTTCGAACATAAGGTCGAAGTCGAAGTTTTCAAGCTCTACTACCGGACTTTGCACTGTATTACGGCCATCATTATATAATATGGCGTACATTGGTGCTACAGACTCGGTTTGCCTGGTCTGGGAGTTGGTGATTTTGATGCTTGCCTGAACACCTACGACGGCGTTCTCCGGCAGATCTTCCTCAGCCATATTAATAAAGCGGTCGAATTCAATTTTATACTGACCCAAGTTCCGGGATGCGCCGGGCTTAAGACGAACCAGATTATTGACTTCCGGAGTGAGCGACTGCTCATATCCGTTCATAAGCCGATCTGCCACGGCCTGGAAAGACGACTCGGTTTGCACACGGCTGCTTTCGCGCTCGACCATAGAGGAATTCGATACGTAAACATAAATATCCCTCAGGAGCCCCATTTGTACTTCGGGATCCACTGTCCAGCTCATGTTACCAGCCGTAGAGTTGGCAATCATGGGGTAAACGACGGGGTTTACATCAAACTTTTTGCCAGAACGCACATGCTCAAACTCGATACGATACCGCTGCTCGCCGGGGCGGTTTTCATGTGAAATAGTGGCGTCTGTAAAGGTTACGTAATATTCATCATTTACCCGTCTTGGCTGATTTATATCAAGCTTCATCACCTCGAGGGTTTGATGAACAGGGAAACCATCATCATCAATAACTTCTCCCCTTTCAACAGCGGCGTTATAATTGATGGTATTTCGGTCGAGCATTGGAGAATCGTAAGCGGCCCCAAGGAATCCGATTAAGAGCACAGCGAAACCTATGTGAGTAACTGAGCCACCAATCATTTTAGGATTCTTCTTAACAAGTTTGGACATCACTATGCCGTTTCCGATAATGGAGAAAACAGCTATAAAGATATACACCATATATAAAATGGTAGAAACCTGAGCAACTATAATGAGCGCAACACTTATGAATGAGGCACTTAAGGTTGGTGTGAGCAAACTACCAGCAAAAGATTCTGTGTCTTTGTACTTGTTCCACCAAAGGTACTGCGTCATAACAGTCAATACAGCAATTGCAAGGCCGAACGGGAGTGTCCAGTCGTTATAAAACTGAGGTTGTGGCGGCGTTGGGTTTGCGACAAATAGCTTACCTATAAGCGGGGCGCTTGTACCAATGATAATTACCAGAGATACTATAAGGAGAGTCATAGCCCCGGAAAACATAAAAAACTCTCGCGAAAACACCGGCATTTCCTTCTTCTGAGAAGGAATCTCTTTCATCCGTACAGCGTAAAGGATAATTCCCGAGACAGAAACGGCAACAATAAAAAGGAGTAACTGGTTATAAAGTCCCAAATCCACAAAACTGTGAACAGAAGCATCACCAAGCACGCCCGATCTGGTAAGAAACGTTTGATAAACAATGGTTACATATGCCAGAATAGCAAAGATGATTGATGCCTTATGGGCAATCTTGCTTCTTTTCTGAATCAGCATTGTATGAATTCCTGCCATACCCAGAATCCATGGCACCAGCGACGCGTTTTCTACCGGATCCCATGCCCAGTAACCACCAAATGAAAGGGTTTCATACGCCCAGTAGCCGCCAAGGAAGATGGCAATAAGAAGACAAAGGTTAGCACCCAGGGTCCACGGAAGTGCCGGATAAATCCATTCATGGTACTTTCGCTTCCACAGGGAAGCCAGGGCAAATGCAAACGGAACTGCCATCATCGCAAAACCGAGGAAAATTACCGGCGGATGAATAATAATCCATGGACTGCGAAGCAAATCATTTAGACCGCTTCCCTCAGCTGGAATAAAATCGGGATTGGAGAGAAAAACCGGAAGGTGAGCGAATTCAGCAGATGTAAGTCTGAAGGGTGATGCCCCAATATGCACACCGAAGATGGTTACACCAATCACCATCGAAAGCAGAAACACCTGAGTTAGGGTAAGGAAAAACATCACCGGCGAACGGTAAGTATCGCCTGTCCATTTAATCAGCCCCATTCCTACAAGATAACCACATAAAATCCATAGCAGAAAACTGCCTTCCTGACCGCTGTAAAAAGCAGCCCAGAGATATACAAGGCTCAGGTCGGAACTGGTATAGTTATAAACGTAAAAATACTGGAACTGATTAGTAATAAGCAGATAAACCAGCAGAGCAGAGGCAAAAAATACAAGAGCTCCTTTAAGACCAAATAGGACGTGACCTATTTTTTCGAGCTTCGGATTGTTCTTTTGCGTGGCAAAGAAATACAGTCCGAAAGCTCCAAGCGATGCAACAAACGCTAATACAAGCGCTGCCGAGCCGATAATTCCAATCATATTGCTAAATAATAGTTAGTCAGGCGGGGGTAAATAATAACGGTCTTCAGAAATCAGTTCATTGAGATTTCGAGATTGGACGCGTCATTGTATTTGGAGGGGCATTTAACAAGCATATCGTCACTGAAAAGCACTCCGTTACGCATCGTTCCTACGACAACAAGACTTTCGGCATCTTCGAAGTTGTTTGGTTTAGGCCTGTTGTAGCTTACGCGACGAACTTCACCAGTCTCATCCTGCATATAAAAGGTGAAAACCATTCGTTCATTATCGAACCCGTGAGGTTTATCCTGAACCCATTTGCCGATCACGTGAACCCTGTTGCCCGATAACTCGGCATCTTCAAACCCCACGTATGAGCCTATACTGTTTCCAAAATTCCACATCAATAAGGATGTAAAGATTACTATCGCAACGGTTCCAATAATTACTCTTGGTTTCATAATACTTTAAATTAAGACAGACGCTGGTTTTTTATTTTTCAGAAAATTGCTTTTCGAGGCTGCTGATTTTTTTATCAACACGTATCAGGTAAAAGGCTAACACGGACCAAATAATTAAGCTAACAGCCAATACTACAAATATAAGGTCATTCGACGACATATATTGCATGAGAATGTTCGATTCTTCTTCTCCGGGTGCTCCTGACCAACGGTCTTCGTAAGCTCCTGAGAGGCTGTCGGCTATACTGTATATTAATGCGATTATCATGTATTTGTTGTAAGGAAAATCAAAATTCTAATTGCTGAGACTCAAGTTTAGCATGTATCCTGCGGTATCGGTAACGTAGATTACCAATCCAATATGCCAATAGGAAAAAGGCAATGATGGCCGGATAAAAAACTACCCGGAGCTCAACGGCAGTCATATCGCTGAAAGCAGGATTACCATCAGCGCCGGGATGAAGGCTTGGAAGCTGCCTCGGGATAACGTAAAGCAGAAAAGGCACGGTTGAAGCTGCGAAGATATTATAGACAGCCGACAGGCGTGCACGCAGCTGCTCGTCGTCGAAAGCTGAACGCAATATGAAATAGGCAACATATATTAAAAGCGCTATAGCAGAAAGGTTCATTTTGGGCTCGGCGAACGTCCACCATGCTCCCCAGGTAAAACGAGCCCATACCATCCCGGTAAGCAAACCACAGATGCCGAATATTACACCAATCATGGATGCCGTTTCTGCCTTCAGATCATCGTTAGGATTTTCTGTAGACAGATATTTGATGCTGTAAACCATACCGGCAGCAAAACATGCAAACATCGTAAACCACATAGGAACATGGAAAACAAGGTTACGTGCCGTTTCTTCGAGAATCGCAATACGGGGTATATTTACGAGAAATGCCGCCGAAATAATAATCGTTACAAAAGCAATAAGGAGGTATTTCCAGACTGACAAACGAGTGTGAGTTAGGTTAAAGACAGAAGTAGTTACAAACGCTTAAAATCTACGCCTAATATATGAATTTCGGTTGAATTTTGGCATTTTGAGTCTTTTAAACCGATCGTACTAACAACGGAATTCTGTAAAATGTTGTTGGCTTGTTAAACACCTTGGAAACCAATCATATTCAGCTGTTATGTCTTCCGAAAAACATATTAAATATCAGACTTCGAAAAATAATTTTAAGAAAGAGTACACAAATGCATGGCTCCTAACTCCATTATTTGGCTATGGTTTTCTAAAACTGAAGGAATTAAACCAAAGAGTTGCCAAAGGTGTATACAAGGTTTTCAACGACCGGATTGAGCATGCTGATACTACTATTTTAATCCGGAACCTGGTATCGGTAAACCGATGGCAGAGTAAAGAACAAAAAGTTTTCGGTCTTTCGAATTTGACTATTTCAACGGATAATGATTCTCTTACGATGGTTGGAATAGAAAATGGCGAGTTCCTCGAAGATGTTTTAATTGCTGCTATACAGCAGGAAAAGGAAAGGCAAAAACTTCGCAGCAAAGCCAAAGGAGACTACGAGCAATTTAAACCCGGTGGCCTTGAAGAAATGAATAACCTTGTGGGGATGTGGCAGCAAGGGCTCATTTCGGATGAAGACTACGATCGCGAAAAAGCCAAACTCGAAAGAGGATGATAATCTGACTTCAGGCTTTTAATTTGCACCGGTGCTTCCAAACCCTCCGGCGCCTCTCGATGTATCCGACAGTTCGTCAACCTCTGTGATAGTAGCCTGAACTACTGGCGCTATCACCATTTGAGCAACGCGATCGCCTCTTGATATTACAACCTTTTCTTGCCCATGATTAATCACAATAAGCTTTACCTCTCCCCTGTAATCAGCATCGATTGTGCCCGGGCTGTTTAGCATGGTGATGCCTTCACGAATTGCAAGGCCGCTCCTGGGGCGGATTTGAGCCTCAAAACCAGCAGGAAGCGCTATAGCCAAACCGGTGGGTATCATTACCCTTTCACCCGGATTAATAGTAACCGATTCATCTACTGCGGCGCGAATATCCAAACCTGCGGCATATTCAGATTCGTAGGTCGGTACGGGTAACCCCTCTGCGTTAGGCAGCTTTTTAACCTTCAATTCCATAAATCTATTCTTCCTCAAACATATATTCCACCAGCCTGACGCGAACATTTCCAATCCAAACGGAAACGCGGGCTTCAACCGGAATGCGAAGTTCACTGGTATCGTAGCGCGATTCAAAACGTCCTGAGAACCCGAAAGGTCCGTTAATATCGGCAAACCCGTTGCTTATGTAGACATCCACATTGCGGTTATCGAATGCATCATTGCGAATATTATCGGTCTGCAGACTATTTTTAATATTAATGTAAGCTTTCTCATCATCTATATATATGGGGTAATCGATCTCACGATCTGTTCCGGCATGCATTCGCCCCACGTAAAACAGAGCTGGTCCGCCATCGGCCGGGCCCAGTAACTCCAGCGTATCCCGTATTTCTCCATCCCGAATGGAATACACGTGGCCTTTTTCATAATCGAAATCGTAGGCAGTATCCATAGGGCGGTCGCGGTGTATATTATCTATCCAGAAAAAGTGCGAGAAGGCGGTCGTATCGTTGTGCTCCATAATAGAATGATACTCATATCGACGGCTGCCCATAATTGGAATACCCGAGTTTGACTGAATGACAGCCGTGCCGTGAAGAAACTTTTGGCCATTCATCACGGTATCCCGGGCCGTAACATAGACGTCGCCCAGACGCATGAAGCCATAGCGAACCTCAAAATGAAATGATTCTTTCGCATCGAACATAGTTGAGAGCTCGGGAGGCGGTGTATTGTTTATTTTGTGAACAGCCCCTGCTCCGGCTATGCCGAGTAAAACGGTAACCGCCACAAACCAGAGCAGCACCTTGCTATAAGTATGTGCGGGTTTACCCTTCATTATATTCTATAAAAGATTCAAGGGCTTCTTCGTCGAAACCAACCATTGCAGCTTCGCCTGAAAGCACTACTGGCCTTTTTATCATAGTTTGATGCTCAAATACCAGCTCCAGAAGCTCTTCATCACTAACTTCCCGCTTATTCAGCTCAAGAGTTCTCCACTTCATGCCGCGCTTATTAACCAGGGTCTCGAGCCCCACTTTTTTTACCAAATCTGCGATTTCAGATTCATCAAGCGGCTCCTTCTTTACATCACGAAATGTGTATTCCTGCTCGTTTTCATCGAGCCAGGTAAGTGTTTTTTTTATGGTACTGCAATTTTTAATTCCTACAATAGTTAGCATAATAATCAATGAATATATTATTTTTTGACTAGCCTTTAATTTCGGCTGAATTTGACTCAACAGCAACCTCAAACAAAGGTTTGTACAACTTCGTTTTAAGTTTCTACTCCTAACGGTTGAAACATAAAGCCATATTGTACAGACCTGCATTCAGGCTCGATTTTTATATAATGACCTCCAATTTCGTACAATTAACCGTTAAGATTGTTCTACTGCTCGCTGTTCCGGCCATTCTGTTGTCGTGCAGCAGTACCGACGATGCTCAGCGGGATTTTGAAAACGAAGCCTTCCGTTTACCAAATAATTTTACCGAGACAGACGCATCCGGAAATGTAATCCGGGAAGACCCCGACGACTGGAGAATAAGTCCGATGTATTCAGGAGTTGTAGAGATTAATCAGCCCGCCTACCCTAACCCTACTACAGGGCAAAATGTGCGCATAGAACTGCTCATACTTTCCCTTACTCCGGTAAACGGACTTTATGTGAGAACCTATATCGAGAACCGTTTTGCAAGAACCCTCACCTTCGATGAGCGTGTGCCCGTTCCGCAAGGTTTCATTTCATTGGAATTTAACCCTGCTCTATTCGATCCAGGTGGCAGCGGCACTATTTCAGGAGCGCGTGGTCTTCACAGGGTCTATATCTTCGACAACCGGGAAAACCTGATTACCTACGGGGATGTTAAAGTCGAATAAAAGGGCTATTTTCAGCCACAGAATAACTCCAGATCATACTATCCGCCTAAAACAACATGAAAGCAACACCTTCCCAGAAGCAGGTTATAAATCAGCTGATTTTTATCGAATCTTATTATACTTTGCTAGAGGAAACGGGACATCACCGGGGAGCACTACGGGATGACCTCATACAGTTAATTAACGCCGGAATGGTCGAAGTTTTTGACGAAGATAAAGCCAAAAGACTTTCCGGATATGATCAGGACCACTTAGAATACTTCAGCTTCAGGGCCACAAGCAGAGGCCTGGCGGCCAGATAATATGTGAACAGCGCTCATAAATTTCCTACTTAATATGAACTTTGAAACGACCATAAAAGACACAAAGCGACTCGTTACGCTTTCCGGTGATGGTAATGAAGCCGTAATTGGAGATTCTAAAATCCAATACACATTTACCAAGCTCGACGATTCCCGTTATGTTCTAAGAGTCGGGAATGAATCCCATATACTTAGCAATATTACAATCAATGAAACCCAGCTGGAATTTACTATAGACGGTAAATGGTATCAGTCTGGGATTAAAGACGATCAAATGCTGCTTCTGGATCGCTTGGGCTTTAAAACAGGTAGTAAAAGCGGGGAAGGCGTGTTAAAAGCACCTATGCCGGGCAAAATTGTAAGTGTGTTAGCCGCTGAAGGCGATGAGGTAAAGCAAGGCGATCCGGTTATTATACTGGAGGCCATGAAAATGGAGAACGAGCTTAAATCGCCCTCAAGCGGTGTAATTAAAAAAATTGACGTTTCGGCCGGACAGTCGGTCGAAAAGAACATAACCCTGATGGAGATCGAGGCGATTGGATAAATTTATTATTGAAGGCGGTTACCCCTTAAAGGGAGAAATCGCAATAAGCGGCTCAAAAAATGCCGCACTTCCGCTTATGGCGGCTGCTTTACTGGCAGATGGTGAAACAAGCATAGAAAATATTCCTGGTCTGAACGACATTCTTACGTTTAACAACGTTATGCGCGTTACCGGTGCCCGAATAGATTATGACCAAAAAGCACAAACACTAAACATTAACCCGGATAACCTCTACTATCCGGAAGCCCCTTATGAGCTCGTGCGTAAGATGCGGGCTTCTTTTTACATGCTTGGAGCCCTGCTTGGAAAAGTAGGAAAGGCCAAAGTATCTCTCCCCGGCGGCTGCGCATGGGGCCCGCGGCCTGTAGACCTGCACATTGAAGGTCTTAAAGCATTTGGAGCAGATATAAAACTCGACAAAGGCTATGTAGTAGCAAGCGTGCCGGAAGGCGGATTGCCCGGTGGAACATACACTCTGAATCCATCCAGCGTTGGGGCTACGGTTAACCTGTTGCTTGCTTCAGTTCGGGGCAAAGGGACCTGCATTATTAAAAACGCAGCAAAAGAGCCCGACGTTGTACAGTTGTGCGATTTCCTGCAGCAAATGGGTGCAGATATAGAAGGAAAGGGCACATCTAAACTGGTAGTTAAAGGCGTTTCAAAACTTAACGGTGTTACCTTCAGAAATGCATCCGACCGCATTGAAACCGGCACATATATGCTTTTGGCAGCCATGCATCCGGAATCTGACATCACCTTAAAAAACACCAACCCTGAAGATCTTGGAGAGTTTGCCGTCTGGTTTAAGAAAACAGGCGCTACCTACGAAATCGATGGGCGGGATATGAAAATTATCTCACCGGAAAAAATAAAACCAGTATCGGTCATAACAGAAATATATCCGGGGTTTCCAACCGATTTACAAGCACAATGGGCGATTCTGATGGCTATGGCCGAAGGTGAAGCTCATATTACAGATACCATTTATCCCGATCGGTTCAGCTATATACCTGAGCTTGCGCGACTCGGGGCAGATGTTTCTGTAAAAAACAATTCCGCAGTAATTACAGGCGGGCAGCAGCTTACCGGAACGTCCATCATGAGCACAGATTTGCGCGCAAGCGTGAGCCTTGTGATGGCGGCCATGTATGCCGAGGGAACATCCGAAGTTCTTAGGGTGTATCATCTCGACAGAGGCTACGAAGGCCTCGAACATAAACTCAACAAAGTAGGCGCACGGATTAAACGGGTTGAAGAGTAATACTCAAGTTTATTAAAATCTTTTTAACCCAGAAGAGCGAATTAGTTAACATGATTCTTTAATTCGAGCATTAGTAGCCTTATATTATAAGATGACCTTTTTTTATAAAACCATTTACTGCCCTGCATTCTCTGCATATATGAGTATTATGATCTTCTTGCAGAAGATTTGCCTGCTGGTTGTGGTTTTAAAGCGGGATGAACAAGCGCGGCACACTGCATTGAGTTTAAACGAGACAACAGATGAAACAGCAGCCCGCACTCCCGAACAATACCTTATTCCCTCTATAAACAGAAATTTATACGAAGCGGAAACCGGGATCTATAAGCACCCTGGAAGACTTTTAAACAACTTTATTTTACCTTTTACATCAGGTTCTTTGAAACTTCAGGTTTTACAGTTTAAGCGTAAAGCAGACTCCGGTTTTCGCAATTTGTATGCGAAAACATATCTAAATGGACAATCAAATTGTTATTCATGCTTCTGGCAAACAGAAGCGTATCGCGTTAATTGAAAACGGTGAGTTAGCGCAGTTTTTTATCGAATCACCGGAAAACAGACGATCAGTTGGTGATATATATTTAGCGCAGGTACATAAAGTGATGAGCGGTATCCGCGCTTCCTTTATTGACCTCAGCACGCCTAAAGACGGCTTTTTGCACTATTCTGATCTTGGTGAACACCTCGAAGAATACCTGGTAATGCTCAATGGGCGGGATAAAATTCCGCAGAAAGTGAGCAATGAACTTCTCGAGTTTCGCAAAAAAGTAGCCGACAATTCGATCAAGAATATGTCGCCTAAAGAGCAAACCGTCTATGAGCAGAACATCATAGGAAACCTGCTGAAGCCCGGACAGAAAGTGATGGTGCAGGTTGTGAAAGAGCCTATCGGCTCTAAAGGGCCTCGCGTATCTACCGACATCACCCTTGCCGGTCGTTTCCTCGTTCTCATTCCATTCGGCGATTACGTGGCCGTTTCCAAGCGAATACGCTCTTACAAAGAACGCCGCAGACTAAGAAGCGTCATCTCTGAAATGCTACCTAACGGATTCGGCGTGATTGTACGAACCGTCGCTGAAGGTCAAAGTGATGAAGTCCTCCGTGAAGACCTTAAAGATCTGCACGATAAATGGGTAGAAATTCAGGATAAGCTTAAATCCAGCAAACCCACTACCCTGCTCCACCGCGACCTGGATATGACAGAAAGCCTTGTTCGCGACCTGTTTTCCAAAAATTACAGTCGTATTCTTATCGACGATCCCGAGTCGTATAAAACCATTAAAGGTTATATTTCCAGGGTCGCTCCTTCCATGCTTAAAAACGTGGAGCAGTACAAAGGTAAAGAGCATGTGTTCGATCACCTGAACATATCGCGTGATGTGAACTCTATCTTTAGCCCGAGGGTAAAAATGCCGAGCGGTGGCTACCTCATTTTCGAGCAGACCGAAGCCATGTACGTGGTCGACGTTAACTCCGGCCGCTATGCAGCTAAAAAAGCTCAGGAAGACAACTCTCTGAAAACCAACCTCGAATCTGCCCGTGAGATTGCAAAGCAGCTCAGGCTGCGCGACATCGGCGGAATTATCGTGGTTGATTTTATCGATCTCCAGCAGGAGTCGAACAGAAAGAAAGTGTATGATGAAATCCGGAAGGAATTCAAGAAGGACCGCGCGAAAACCAATATTCTGCCAATGTCTGATTTCGGTGTTATGCAGATTACGCGCCAGCGTATTCGCCCGAGCGTGGTTAAATCGGTTTCCAAGGTTTGCCCAATGTGCGGCGGCTCCGGTAGCATTGTTTCCGAAAGTACGCTCCTTTCCGATATTGAGGCATGGGTAAGCAAGTTCAAGCACAACTACTCGTATAGTTCCGTAGAGCTGTACGTAAACCCGTTTTTCTACTCTGTTCTCTGCCAGGGTTTAATCAGTACCAGAGTGAAATGGATGTTTAAATACAGATTGAATATTTCAATTCATGAAGAAGAAACGATTTCTCTGAACGAGTATAAGGCTACGCTTAAAAACTCTGAATTCGATATTGCCGATACGGTTCATCAGGGTGAGTCGATTGAGGAAGCCATCAAACAGAATGAGCAAAATCTGGCCAATCTCGAAAGCGGAGGCCGGAAAAATACCGAGCTGCTCGATATCTACAAGAAAAACGGAAGAAACGGCAAGAATACGGATCACAGAACCCGTGGCAGAACTCCCGACTCTGATGACGACGATCGTAGAAGCCGCAAGTCTTCCGGTGATGATGATTCTCAATCAAGCCGTAAACGCTCAGCTCCGGTCCGGATTTCTTCACCCAAGTCCAGAAACAGTGGCAACGTTAAGTCCAAATACTACAAAAAGGACGCTGCTGAAGATGATCAAAAGGATCAGAAAGAAACGCAAAAGCATGAAGCTACCAAATCTCAAAGCACATCAACTCCTCCATCCAGCAAGGAAGCCGGAATTGAAAACAAACCTGATGCTCTTGAAGTAGCAAAGGCATATGCCGAAAAGATGAAGGCTAAAGAGGCAAATACACCTGCTCCTTCCGGAGAGCCGTCGGAAACTAAATCCCCTGCTAAAGAAACAAAAGACACTACGAAGGCTGATGATTCAACAGTGTCCCAGTCTCAAGGTGATGCAGATTCAAAAGCTGAGCAGGACAGTTCTTCTGATGAAGGCGACAAAAAGTTAAAAGGGGCCAAAAAGATTAAGCGTCCTGCAAGACCGGCTCGAAAAAAAGCCGTAGCCAAGCCTCCGAAGAGTAAGACTTCAGATCAAAAAGAAGATAGCAATGACGCTGAAGCGACTTCAGATGCTCCAGCAGAAGATAAAAATGCTAAGAAAGATGATGCACAGACTTCAGACAGTAAAAAGTCTGAAAAGGCAGACTTGGCCGAAAAGCCATCACCTAAAGAAAAGAGTCCGTCTGCCCGAAAGAGTAGCGACAAAGGCAATAAAAAAGAAACCGCCAAGAAAGAGCCTTCACCAATAAGCGAAGCTAAGTCTAAAAAGCTTCAGGAAATGGATGCCATAAAGGCCACGCTTAACGAAGAGCAGTTCAGAAAAATGGCGGAGAAGCCTGCTGCTGACAAAGAAAGTTCTACTGTAAAGACCTCTAAAGTCGGTAAAACAAACAACGGAAATGGGAACGTATCCGACACCGATAGCGATAATAAGTCTGAAACATCTAAAGAGAAAGAGTAAGTCCACTTATGAAAATTCATGCAACAACCGTAATCGGAGTAATCCATAACGGTAAAGCCGCAATTACAAGCGACGGACAGGCTACACTGGATAAAACCGTTTTAAAGGCAACAGTGCAGAAAGTGCGCAGCCTCAACGACGGCAAAATCCTGGCTGGATTTGCAGGTTCTACCGCAGATGCCTTCACCCTTTTCGAAAAGTTTGAAGAGAAGCTTGGCCAGTATGATGGCAACCTTGAACGTGCCGCAATTGAGCTCGCACGCGAATGGAGAACCGACCAATACCTGAGAAAACTCGAGGCATTATTAATTGTTCTCACAGAAGAAAAGGGGCTACTAATATCAGGACAGGGTGATGTAATCGAACCCGAAGACAACATCCTTACAATTGGCAGCGGCGGATTCTATGCGCAGAGCGCAGCCCGGATGCTAAAAAAGCACGCCCCTCACCTCTCGGCTAAAGAAATTGCGGAAGAGGCACTTCATGCAGCTGCTGATATAGACATTTATACGAATCACAATTTAACAACACTTGAAATTGGCTAACCAGAAACAACTTCAGCCCAAGCTCGACAACCTCACCCCACGGCAGATTGTCGCAGCACTTGATCAATTTATCATAGGCCAGCACGCTGCCAAGAAGAGCGTGGCTATTGCTCTCCGCAATCGCTGGAGGAGAATGAACTCCGATGAGGCAATACGTGAAGAAATCGTGCCGAATAACATTATTCTTATAGGCCCAACCGGTGTAGGAAAGACAGAAATTGCGCGTCGTTTGGCTAAACTTGCTAAAGCGCCATTTATAAAGGTTGAAGCCACCAAGTTCACGGAAGTCGGCTACGTGGGTCGCGATGTTGAATCTATGATACGCGACCTCACCGAGATTTCCCTGAGCATGGTTAAGCTTGAAATGCAACAGCAGGTAAAGCCCCGTGCGGAAGAAATGGTTGAAGAACGCATTCTCGACCTGCTCATTCCTCCACTGAAAAAGAAGCGCCCGGGTACAGCCCAAAGCAGAAACACCAATTTGGGTTTTAACCAGCCTACGGTAACGAGCTCCGGATCTGATCAGAACTTCGATCCGGTTAGCGCCAGCGACGAAGAGCTGAATGAGCGCACAAGAGACAAGTTCCGCCAAAAGCTAAAAAACGGCGAGCTTGAAGACCGTAAAATCGAAATCGACGTAAAAGCTGGCTCAACGCAGAGCATGCAGATCTTTGGCCCTCAGGGGATGGAAGAAATGGGCATGAATCTTCAGGATATGCTTGGCAACATCATGCCGCAAAAAACCAAGAAGCGTCAGGTCAAAATTAGCGAAGCCCGCGAAATTCTGTTTGCTGAAGAAGCCGAAAAACTTATTGATCAGGAATCGGCTGTACAGATTGCCCTTGATCGCGTTCAGTCCACCGGAATTGTTTTCCTGGATGAGATTGATAAAATTGCAGGCAGCTCTTCCGGAAAAGGCGGAAGCGGCGGTGGTCCGGACGTTTCGCGCCAGGGTGTGCAGCGCGACTTACTTCCTGTTGTGGAAGGCTCTACGGTTACAACAAAATACGGGATGGTAAAAACCGACCATATACTGTTTATTGCCTCCGGAGCATTCAATGTCGCCAAACCTAGTGATCTTATTCCTGAGCTACAGGGTCGTTTCCCTATTCGTGTGGAAATGGATTCCCTTACCGAAGACGACTTCTACAAAATCCTCACTACCCCTCAGAATGCGCTCACCAAGCAGTATTCTGCGATGCTTAGTTCGGAGGGCATCACCCTTAACTTCAATGATGAGGCTCTTCTTGAAATTGCCAAAATCGCAGCTGAAGTTAATCGTGAAGTAGAAAATATTGGCGCCCGAAGACTGCATACAATTTTGTCTACCGTTCTTGAAGAGCTATTGTATTCTGTACCGGACGACATCAGCAGCGGCACGATTGATATAGATAAAGCCTATGTGACCAAACAGCTTGACCATATCGTGAAAAACAAAGATATGAGTCAATACATACTCTGATTGACTCTATTAGTATTTTACAAAGCGGGCGCGTTGATAACATCTCGCGCCCGTTTTGCGTTTTTTACACTGAGTACACATATTAATACATACTAAACCCTGCATTGCGAAACGTTGCACACTCGGTGTACCGTTAGATTAGAAAACAACACCAATTCCGATTATGTTTTCCCGCAAGTAGGTTTTACATTAGCATGTATATTACGGCTATATCATAATCCCGAATATTTAATTACATACGACAACTACACAGCCAGCACAACAAATGATTAAACGATTTTTCGCCTCCGGACTAACTAGTTTAGTAATCCTTAGTGCACTTTGGCTCTTTGGCTTCGACAAGGTTTTCGTTTCCAACGAGACCAACCACGAGCAAAACCTGCAGAAATATATACAGACGCAGCGCTGGATACTGAATAACTATGTAGACGAGGTTGATGTTGACGTTTTATTTAAAGACAGTATTCGGGGTATGGTACTCGCATTAGACGATTCTACCCTTTCCGTCTCAGGAACTCCAATTGATACAGCTTTCACAGATGTGCGAGTCTCTGATTTCCGCGAGGCAGCCGTACGTTTTGAACGAGCATACTCTTTCATTACCCAGAACTTTGAAGACAAAGACATGAATACCATGACAGAGAAAGCTCTGAAAGGTATGTTTACAAGTCTTGATCCTTACACCGATTATATCGACCCGGAACAGTCTGACAGGGTTCGCGAGAATTTCGCAGGGCGCTTTCAGGGAATTGGGGTTCAGTTCGACATTATAGCAGACAGTATCACCGTGATTTCGGCCATATCAGGTGGACCGAGCGATCAGCTTGGTATCCGCTCCGGCGATCGCATCATATCTATTGATGAAGAAACAGCAGTTGGGTTTAGTCAGGAAAAAGTGCTTGAAACGCTTCGTGGTCCTAAAGGCTCTGTAGTCCGGGTTGGTATTAAGCGTCCCGGTACTGCCAGCACGCTTAATTTCAATATTACACGCGACGATATACCACTTTACACCATTGACACTTCTTATCTGCTGGATGAAAAGACCGGTTATATTAAAGTAAATCGTTTTGCGCAGACCACATATGATGAGTTTATGGATGCCATGGATGGCCTTCTTGAGCTTGGAATGGAGCGTCTCGTTCTGGATATGAGGTACAACCCCGGTGGATTCCTCGACCAGGCTGTTCGGATGACCGGCGAGTTTCTGCCCAGAGGTACAAAGCTTGTAAGTACACAAAGCCGCCATTCCCGCTTCAACAGTGAATACACCACGCGCACTAACGGTCGTTTTCAGGATCTTCCTTTAATTGTTATGATTAATGAAGGGTCTGCTTCCGGCAGTGAGATTGTAGCCGGAGCCATACAGGACAACGACCGCGGTCTTGTTGTCGGTCGCCGTACTTTTGGCAAAGGGCTCGTACAGCAGCAGTACGAACTTGTTGATGACAGCTTTATCCGCGTAACTATTTCGAGATACTACACCCCTTCCGGAAGGCTCATTCAGAAACCTTTCAACCAGGGTCGTGAGGAGTACGCGCTTGAAATCGTTAACCGGGATCGCGACGCAAGCACTGATGTAGACAATTTCATTAGTGATCTGCCCGACTCGCTCATCTTTCAAACAACTGCAGGCAGAACCGTATATGGCGGTGGTGGAATTGTTCCGGATCACATCATACAGGCTGACACAACCCGAAGCTATGTTCTGGGATTCATGAGACAGAACAATATCGGTTTCGACTTTGTACGCAACTATCTCGATGAAAACTCCGATGCATTCCGCGCTGAGTGGGAAGATGATTTCGACCGTTTTCGCACCGATTTCTCCTGGACAGACCAGGACATGGACATGTTCTGGGATCGTATGGAAAATGCCGGAATGGTTATTTCGGATACCACCGAAACTACTACATATGTCGACGACGTAATGTATATCAATCCGGAGCTGATAGAACGCGACAGCTGGATTCCACCGGCTTTCACAAAGGCCGAGCTTGCGCGCCAGGTTTGGAGCCCCGATAAATTCTTCCCGGTCTATAACGACCAGTTTGATAACACGCTAAGAGAAACCATGCATCTGTGGGATGAGGTTGAAAACCTCAAGGCTTTTGTAGAAGAATACAAAAGCTCACAACAGGCCTCCCGACGACAATAGGTTTCATAATATTTGATGTACAAAAAAGCCGCTGACTCACATCAGCGGCTTTTTTTATGCTCTGAAACTATGTGATATTCAGACTAGGTCTGAATCACTCCTGTCTTAAACTCCGGAATTTCAGGATTGTGATTAGCTGAATCAATAGCACGGGAAATGCGCTTTCGCGTATCAACCGGATCGATGATACCGTCTACCCACAGTCTTGAAGCAGCATATTGAACCGTAGTTTGTGATTCGTAGCGCTCTGTAATTTTCTTGAGAAACTCCGCCTTATCCTCGTCGGAAATATTCTCTCCTCTCCTTTCAAGAGCTGAAACCTCAATCTGCATAAGCGTTTTAGCAGCTTGTGAGCCGCCCATTACCGCAATCTTAGCTGTAGGCCAGGCGTAGATAAAGCGAGGGTCATAAGCCTTACCGCACATGGCATAGTTGCCGGCTCCGTAGCTGTTCCCAACCACAATCGAAATTTTAGGCACAGTAGAGTTACTTACGGCATTCACCATTTTCGCTCCGTCCTTGATAATCCCGCCATGCTCGCTGCGTTTGCCAACCATAAAGCCGGTTACGTCATGCATAAAGATGATGGGAATTTTCTTTTGATTGCAGTTCATGATGAAGCGGGCCGCTTTGTCTGCACTGTCGGAGTAAATTACCCCGCCAATCTGCATTTCGCCTGACTTTGAACGAACCACCTTCCGCTGATTTGCCACGATACCAACGCTCCACCCGTCAACCCGTGCGTAGCCGGTAATAAGCGTCTGTCCGTACCCTTTCTTGAACTCTGTGAAAGAATCGGCATCAATAAAGCATTCCAGCACGTCATTCATGTCGTAGGGCCGGTTACGGTCTACGGGCAGCAGATCATAAATATCAGACGCTGGACGCGACGGTTCTACAGACTCAGCACGATTAAAGCCGGTTGTTTTAAACGGGCCAAGTTTTCCAACCAGATCCCGGATTGTGTCGAGACAGGTGTCATCATCGGGCATTTTGTAATCGGTAACCCCGCTTATTTCCGTGTGCGTGGAAGCGCCGCCTAAGGTTTCATTATCAACGGTTTCTCCAATAGCGGCTTTAACCAGGTAACTACCGGCCAGAAAGACGCTTCCTGTTCCGTCAACTATCATGGCTTCATCGCTCATAATCGGCAGATAAGCACCACCGGCTACGCATGAGCCCATGATAGCCGCAATCTGCGGAATTCCCATGGCGCTTATCTTCGCATTGTTTCTGAAGATGCGGCCAAAGTGTTCTTTATCAGGAAAGATCTCGTCCTGCATCGGCAGATAAACGCCGGCTGAATCCACCAGATAGATTAGAGGCAGGTGATTCTCCATGGCAATTTCCTGCGCACGGAGATTCTTCTTACAGGTGATGGGAAACCAGGCACCCGCCTTCACGGTTGCGTCGTTGGCCACAATCATGCAGCTGCGCCCGGAAACGGTTCCGATTCCGGTAATCACACCTGCAGCAGGACAACCGCCGGCCTCTTCATACATTCCATAGCCGGCCCAAAGACCAATTTCCTGGAAGTCTGAGTTTTCATCAATTAGTTTGGCTACGCGTTCACGTGCCGTCATTTTTCCTTTGGCGTGTTCCTTGTCTATTCTCTTTTGGCCGCCACCCAGTCGAATCTTAGCTTCAGCTTGCTTAAGTTCTTCAAGCTGAGCCGCGTGTGCTTGCGCGTTGTCAGTCATATATAATGTTAGTAATTTGGTTGGCAAAAAAGTGACGGTAAAATAACAAAAAAGATCTGCCCGCGTAATTCGAAAAGCACCAAATACATTCCTTTACAACAGTTCGCATTAAAGGGCGTTATATTGACAATTCCTGATCTGAACACATAATTCTTTATTCCCAATAAACCATGGCTATAGTACGTATAACGGCCCTTATATTCATATTGATGGGTATCCTTGCTGCTACCATTACAGATGCAGAAGCACAGCGACGCGTAACCTACCAACAGCTTAAAGCCCAAAATCAGGCTCCGGGTTTATATGTAGATCATAATGTACTGCCTGCGGAATCAGGAACAGACAACGTATGGATAAATTTTCGGTTCGGCTACGAAGTTCTGAATTTTCGCCAGCGTTCCGGATCTTCGGAGCGTTTTGAAGCTACGGCCGAATTAAGCGTACGGATTTTTGAAATTGGTGATGAAACCGATTTGGATGTTATAAGAGATCAGCCGCCCCTGCAAACACTCAGCTGGAGCGGTAATGCCCGTACGGAAAGCTTTGAATCTACCAGATCCGCTACCGAGTTTCTTAACGGCAACCTTTCGCTACAACTTCCTCCCGGCCGCTATGCCTACTCTCCGGCTATTACAATAGATGGCAGAAACGTACCGCTCAGAAGAAACCTGAGAACCTTTGTTGTACCCGATTTTGAAAGCAACAAAAACTTACCTGTATACTTTACCGAATACTCCGAAGATAAAAGCGGAAACGACCTTAAGCTCGTTAATTACGGTCGCTCTGTACTTTATGCAGAAGATTTCAACGCATTATTTATTATTCCGGATCCAGACAGATCTTATACTGTTCTTGTGCAGCAGCTTAATGTTGCTAACGGCGACACCACGGTAACCGATACCGTCTTTGAGCATCAGATAAAAAGTGAAGAACTCAGGCAGGTTTCAGGAATAAGGCTGCGAACCGACTCTAATGCCTCTCCCTTCCTGAGACTACAAACAAATGATAACAGCAGCCTGACTCTTGCACATCTCACTATCCCAAACCGCAAGTTTCAGAACGATTCATTCCGGATTCGCCTCATGGATGGAGACGTTACAGTGGCATCAAGATACTTCCGCAGTTTATGGATAGATATTCCCACGAGCCTTCTAAATGTGGATGTTGCCATCAGCATGATGCAAATCATTCTGGAATCCGAAGATTTCAGAATGCTCCGAAGAGGCAACGAACAGGAACGGATTCGTAAATTCAGGGAATTCTGGAGCGAACGAGATCCGGAGCCGGAAACGGATTACAATCCGCTAATGGTGGAATTTTTTAAACGTGTAGACATCGCCTTCGACCGCTTTACATCACCAAACGCACCCGGATTCGAAACCGATCAGGGCCGCATCTACATTCGCCATGGAGAACCCGACGACATTACGCGCCGGCTGCCTCCCGGCAGACCAGCTGTAGAAGTATGGACCTACAGCAACAGAGAATTCACCTTTGAAGCTACCAGCGGCTTCGGCGAATACAGATTATTGAACAGATCACAAAGATAATTCATATTCTTTTTGACCGGCTATACTTGCGTGATTATAAATCTTGGAGTATACTGTATCGTAAGTTATAATTATGGCTTTATTTTTAAGCCGTTATACGAATGATTTAAATTGCCGTCTTATATTATGCTAAGCTTCTTGGGTTCGCTACCCGGCTGCTCCTTATTTATGCAACCTTGCACACCGACTGCCGTGGATTCGTGGAACAGGCAGTATCGTACGAATTGGTGGATATCCGTCTGACATGAATTCAGCTATACCATTTCTGGTTATTACTCCGGGAGACATTAATGGAATCGGACCTGAGGCAGTTCTTAAGGCTCTTGTTTCAATACCACATCTCACTCAGCCGGTTTTGCTGTTAGGACCAATATCTGCATGGATTTTTTATGCTGATACCATTCCGGAATTCAGTTTAGAATTAGAAGAAATTAGTGATCTTAGCAGCATTAAAGACAATTCTGTTTATGTGATGAATCCTGCACCGGAAATCACCTCTGAGCCCGAACCGGGCAGGCTTACAAAAGAAGCGGGACTCATCAGTATGCTTAGTATCAAAACGGCAGTAGACTATTGTCTAGACGGAAGCGCATCGGCAATGGTTACGGCACCAATCAGTAAAGAAGCCGTTAATCTGGCAGGCTACCATATTCCCGGGCATACCGAATACCTGGCCGAACGAGACGGAGCTGCAGACGTAGCCATGATGCTCGTTAACAAACAGTTAAGGGTTGTGCCTTTAACCACACATATTCCGGTTTCAAAAGTCAGCAATGAAATTACCGGTGAAGCCATCATACGTAAAACAAAAATCATAGCTGAAAGCATGAAAGCCGATTTTGGCATCACATCACCCAAAATTGCCATACTTGGTCTGAATCCGCACGCAGGCGATGGCGGGGTTATCGGCATGGAGGAAATAGAAGTTATTAGTCCGGCTATCAGCAGGCTTCAGAATGATGGAGTTCAGTGCGATGGTCCCTTCCCGGCTGATGGCTTCTTTGCCACCGGCTCCTGGAGGAATTATGATGCCGTTCTGTCTATGTATCACGATCAGGGCCTTATTCCTTTCAAAACTCTTTCTTTTAATCAGGGCGTGAACTTCACGGCCGGATTGTCTTTTATACGTACATCACCCGATCATGGAACCGCGTTTTCAATAGCCGGCAAAAACAAAGCAGAGCATGGTTCGACCTCGGAAGCCATCACCCTAGCCCTTTCCCTAGGCCGTAAAAAGGTGATGCTTTCCTGATGAACGTACAATTTATATTTCACATTCAACTACATATACTATCACAAAACGATTACAAACTGAACCAATGAGCTCGAAAACGTCACGTATCTACACCTCCCTGGCACCGATTTACGACGAAATAATGAAGGACGTCGATTACGAAGACTGGGCGGATTATGTAGACGCTATCATTCAGGAGCACAATCAGGACGCCGAAACTGTTCTGGAGCTGGCCTGCGGTACGGGTAAGGTTGCTATGTACCTCGAGGAGCTGGAGTGCTACGAAATTACGGCTACAGACTTTTCTGAAGAAATGCTTGAAATCGCCAAAACTGTAGCGGATTTCCGGGAAATGAATATCAACTGGAAGCAGCTCGATTTCTTCAATATTGAGCTCGAGGACAAGTTTGATATCGTGTTGTCTCTTTTCGACAGCGTAAACTACATCCTCAAAGAGGATGAGGTACTACGTATGCTCGAGAACGTAGAAAAGGTTATGCATGAGGATTCGTTGTTTATCTTTGATTTTACCACTCCTGCCCATTCCGAATACGTTGCAGACATGCTTAATGAGGAGGGCATCACGCCGGATAACATTCGTTTCGAGCGGCACAGTTTTTATATGCCAACCGAGCGAATCCACGTGAATGAGTTCGATATCGAATTTCTCGACAAAGACAAACAAACTGTTTTGAGACGGGAGCGCGAGGTACACAGGCAACGCATTTATACTCTAAAGGAAATGAAGGAAATCGTGGCAAAATCGAACATGGAAATTGTCGCTGCTTATGAAGATTTTGTACTCGACAAAGCAAACGACAAAAGTGAACGCATAACTATGGTGCTGAAGTGTCTGAAGACTCCGTAATTGAATTTCGTAACGTAACCGTTGAGTTCGACGGAAACCCCGTTCTTAATGACATCGATTTTCGTCTTGAAAACGGAGAGTTTTGTTACCTGATCGGATCTACCGGTACGGGCAAGAGTTCTTTACTTAAGCTCATATATCGTGATTTACTGCCCAACTATGGCGATGTAATCGTAAGCGGAAGCAATGTACCGCGCCTGAAGGATAAAGAAGTACCGCTGTTGCGCCGGAAACTTGGCATTGTTTTCCAGGATTTCCAGCTGCTGCCCGATCGAACGGTCTATGAAAACGTAGCTTTTGCCCTGGAGGTAACGGGCAACAAAGGGAGTTTTATTAAACAGCGTGCGCTTGAGTGCCTCTCAATGGTTGGCCTTTCGCACAAGCACAACAATATGCCCAGAGACCTTTCCGGTGGCGAGCAGCAGAGAGTTGTTATCGCCAGAGCCCTGGCTAACGAGCCTCGAATTATGCTGGCTGATGAGCCTACAGGGAATCTCGATCCGGAGGCTTCAGCAAACATTATGGAGCTTTTGAAGCAAATTAACAACCGGGGGATGGCTATACTGATGGTAACACATAGCTATGATCTCGTTAGAAAATTTCCCAATAGAACGATTCGTCTCGACGATGGAAAGATCGTAGAAGTTGATCCCGCCCGAGTCTGATCTGCTGGCTATCTGGCTTTTCGTACAGCCTCAACCAGGCTTTTTATCTTCCCGTGATTTTTGATCCCCGGACTCTCTTCCACGCCACTTGAAACATCAACACCGGCTGGCTGAACGAGACGGACCGCCTCATCTGCATTTTGAGGATTAATCCCGCCTGCCAGAAACATTTTAAACGAAGCATGAATTTTCGCAGCCGAATTCCAGTCGAAGCGTAATCCCGTCCCTCCTGCTGCATTTGCATCCCAGGCGTCGAGAAGCACATATTCAGCAACGTTTTTATAAGGGGAAAGCAGACTTATAATATCATCTTCACTCATTCCAGGCTTAATCCGGAAGGCTTTAATAACCGGAAGCTTTATCATGGCACAAAATTCGGGCGATTCATCTCCATGGAGCTGTATATAGCTCAGATTAGCAGTTTGGGATATTTTGTTGATTAAGTCCGCTTCATCATTCATAAAAACACCAACATACTTTGGCTCAGTAACTTTTCTGCTTATCTGAGCTGCTTCTTCAGGCGAAATATACCTCGGAGTGTTCTTCACAAAGATAAAGCCGAGGAAATCTGCTCCTGAATTTGAAGCATACACAGCATCTTCTGCGCGCGTGATACCACAGATTTTTACCAGCGGTTTGTTTGTGTTGGGTAAAGCCATCAGTACCGATCCAGAATTCTTTTTATGGCATCGCCGGGGTGCGGCTGCCTCATGAAATGTTCACCGATCAGGGCTGCATCACAATTGTACTCTGCGATGGTGTTTAAGTCATCGGGACTGCTGATGCCGCTTTCGGAAACGCGAATTACGCCCTCCGGAGCTCTGCTGAGCAGCTCAAGACCGCGATGGAGATTTACTTCAAACGTTTTAAGGTCGCGGTTATTCACGCCAAGTATTTCAACCTGGCTAAACGACAAACTTTCATATTCCTCTTCATTATAACATTCCACCAAACAGTGCAATCCTGCTTCTTTAGCTGCATGGTGCAATTCCTGCAGCTGGCTCCCGCTAGTAATTCCGGCAATAAGCAGTATGGCATCAGCACCGTAGGCTCTGGCTTCTTCAATCTGGTAAAAGTCCACGATAAAGTCTTTCCGTAGCAGCGGGATTTCAACCTCGGGGCGAATCGCCTTAAGATAATCCAGACTTCCCTGAAAGAAGCGAGGTTCGGTCAGCACCGAAATAGCAGCAGCTCCGGCCTCAGCGTACTGTACTGCGGTTCGAACCGGCTCAAAGTCCTCGCGAATAATTCCTTTTGAAGGGGATGCTTTCTTGACCTCGGCTATGATCCTTACCTGCTCGTCACGCTTCAGCGCCTGTTTAAAACTGCGTCGGGGCGCATCATAAAGCTCGAAACTTTGGAAATCAGACTGATCCGTTTTCTTCTTTTTTGTAATCAGGTCTTCCTTTGTCTGATCTACAATCTTGTCTAAAATGGTTGTTTTCTGTGACTCAAACATTTCTCAAATCCTGGCTAGCCTGCTTCATGTCTTCGAGTTTTTGTAAAGCCTTGCCGCTTTTAACGCTTTCACGGGCCATGTCCAGAGCATCGGCCAGGTCGTTTGTTTTGCCGGATACCCGAATAGCAAAGGCGGCATTCAGTAAAACGATCTCCGTTTGGGCAGTAGTTGCTTTTCCTTCAAGTATAGCCCGGATTATAGCAGCATTTATGTCCTTATCACCGCCCCTCAGAGCCTCGTGCGTTGATAAGGTGATGCCAATCGTGGCCGGATCAAAACGCAGCGACTGTTCGGGCAACGCACCGTTCACATCATAATATTCGGATGATGAAGCCGTACTGAACTCATCCATACCATCTTCGGCATGAACAGTAACTGCCGAATCGGCTCCCAGTTTATGTAGAATCTCCGCCGATAATTTTGCCGTTTCTGCACTGTATGTTCCAACAACCTGTCTCTTCACGCCGGCCGGATTAAGCAGAGGCCCCATTACGTTAAAGAACGTACGCATGGAAAGTGCACGCCTCGATGGCATTACGTGCCTCATAGCCGGGTGATACAACGGCGCGAACATGAACGTAAGTCCCGTTTGTTCAAAGCACTTTTTAGCGTCTTCAGGCTTTAAGTCAGGGATAATTCCAAGTGACTCAAGTACGTCATAACTTCCGCTTCTGCTCGATATACTACGGTTTCCATGCTTCAGTACCGGAACTCCTGCTCCGGCAACCACAAACATAGCTGCAGTTGAAATATTGAAGCTTCCGCTGTGATCACCGCCCGTACCGCATAAATCAACGGCTCCGTCTGTATTCACATCAATTGGGATTATTGCGCCGCGCATGGCTTCAACAAAACCGGTTACTTCATCGGCGGTTTCACCTTTCTGGCGCATTCCAAACAGAAATGCCGAGATCTGCGAATCATTCACATCACCATCAATCACAAACTGCAGAGCCTGCTTTGCTTCTTCCCTGCTGAAATTCTTTCCTTCGGAAAGCTGTTCGAGCGCTTCACTAAATGTATTTATGCCCATAGCCTTTCAGTTGTATTATAAATCCGGTTAATCAGGATTTAATCCAGTTTTCAATAAGTTTTGGTCCTTCGGTTGTGAGAATACTTTCCGGGTGAAACTGTATTCCTTCAACGGGAAATTCCTTGTGCCGGACTCCCATCACCACGCCGTCGGGGGTTTTACAGGTAATCAGAAGCGTGTCTGGAATTGAATCCGGCTCCAGAACCAGCGAGTGGTAGCGGGTTGCCGTAAAGTTTTGTTTCACGTTGCTGAAAATACCGGTAGTGTTATGCTCAATTAAAGACGTTTTACCGTGCATCAGGCTAGGGGCATGGGTTACTTTTGCGCCGAAAACATTCCCAATGGCCTGATATCCCAGGCAAACGCCGAGTACGGGCGTTGTTTTACCCATTTCACGAATCAATTCCTCAGTGATTCCCGCGTTTTCCGGACGACCCGGCCCTGGTGAAATAAGAATCTTATCGGGAGCCATTTCCTTTATCTGCTCAATTGTGATGGCGTCGTTGCGTATAACTTTGTAGTCGTCCGTATGAGCCGCAACCAGATGAACCAGATTATAGGTAAAGGAGTCGTAGTTGTCGATTATAAGTATCATAGAATGCTTTTTGTAATGCGTATGTGGTGTTATGAATCGCTTAATGGGTACGAATAATTCCTGTGGCTTCACGAATCGGCTGCATTACTGTCTCGGCACGCTCACGCGCTTTACGGCCACCGTCACGAAGAATATCCAGAACGGTATCGGTGTCTTTTTCCAACTCCCTCCTGCGCTCCCTGGCTTCGGCAAAGTAGCCGGAGAATAAGGTTAACAGCTCCTTCTTCGCATGGCCGTAGCCATAACCGCCGGCTTCGTACGCCTCACGGATTTCAGCAAGCTTATCCTTACCGGCGAACAGCTTGATAAGGCTGAAGACATTACAACTATCCGGATCTTTGGGATCTTCGAGCGGCGTGGCGTCGGTCTGGATTGACATCACCTTTTTCTTAAGCACTTTGCCTTCATCAAAAATGAAAATGTGGTTGTTGTACGATTTACTCATTTTGCGTCCGTCGATGCCTGGAACAATAGCCACATCCTTCACGATGTAGGGCTCCGGCAAACGCAGCAGCTCATCGCCATATGCATTGTTCAGCTTCTGGGCCAGATCGCGGGAAAACTCCAGATTCTGCTTCTGATCTGCACCAACAGGAACAATATCTGAATGGTAAATAAGAATATCAGCCGCCTGAAGTATCGGGTAGGTAAAAAGTCCGATATTTGGAGCCAGCCCCTGAGCCACCTTGTCTTTATAGGCTACTCCTTTTTCCATCAGGCTTACCGGGCACAAACTGCCAAGTATCCACGACAATTCCGTTACGGCGGG
>Ga0207421_10000884_pt1 | contig 38935 bp, 32 predicted proteins | sample SodLakKL_010_SED_4_FD_187542 | JGI IMG/M metagenome (GOLD analysis project Ga0207421, IMG submission 187542) | Alkaline sediment microbial communities from Lake Tanatar, Kulunda Steppe, Russia - 8KL_010_SED (SPAdes) (version 2) | ecosystem: Environmental > Aquatic > Non-marine Saline and...
TTAAACAAAAATTAATGAGGAGGTTAAAAAGTGAACACTAGAAAAGCTTTAAGCTTGATGCTGGTTGTCTTTTTTGTGGTCAGTTTGCTGATGGTGGTGGGCTGTGAGCCCGAAGCGGAGCCCGAGGATCCGGATGAAGAAGTTGTAGAACCCGAGCCCGAAGATCCGGAGCGTCCGGTCCGCTGGACACTGGCATCCGGCTGGGTGGCTGGAGTCTATTATCCTGTTTCCGGAGCAATGTCCCGCATTGCCTATGAAAATATGGATAATATCAGCCTGACTGCCGAGTCCTCAGGTGCATCTGTTGCCAACGCCCGCCTGATCGGGACCAAGGACGCGGAGCTGGCTATTTTGCAAAATGATATTGCCTACTATGCCCAAAACGGTATTCAAATGTTTGAAGACGAAGGGATTCCGGAAATGAGAGGCTTCTTTACCCTTTACCCCGAGCACGTCCAGATTGTCGCCAGCGCCGATGCGGGGATTGAAAACCCCGGAGACCTGGCCGGTAAATCCGTAGCCGTCGGCCCCCTGGGCAGCGGAACCGAAGCTAATACCGTGCAGATCCTGGAAGCATATGACCTGACTTTCGACGATCTTGGTACTGTTGAGCGCCTGACCGCCAGTGAAGCGGCCGACTTTTTGCGTGACGATCGTATTGATGCCGCTTTCTTTACCACAGGCCTGGGCGCTGCCGCTATCGAAGAGGTAGCCATTGTAAAAGATGTGGTAATTGTCAGTATTGAAGAAGATAAAATTGACTGGTTGTTGGAAACCTACCCCTATTACTCTGACGAGGTTATTCCGGCTGAAACTTACAGCGGCGTTCCGGAAGCCCGGACGGTAGCCGTGCTGGCCATGGTGGTAGGCCATGCCGATCTCCCTGAAGATCTGGCCTATGAGTATACCAGCAACGTTTTCGAAAATATTGATACCATTCACGGCGCTCATGAAAGGGGAACCCTGATTACCCTGGATACCGCTCTTGACGGGATGCCAATTGAACTGCATCCCGGTGCCGAGCAATACTTCCAGGAGCAGGGGCTCTTAGACTAAAACAGTTTACTTGTCGAGGGTGCAGGGCTTATAAACCCTGCACCTACTTTAATAATGGCTTCCAGTGAGGTGGGTTTATTTGCAGGCAGACAATAAATTTGGAACCCCTGATCTTCCAGAAGAATTGGAAAAGTTTACGGAAGAAGGCATAACCAGGCAATTAACCGGCAAAGCAGGACTCTTTATATTTGTAGTCGGAGCATTATGGGCTCTATTCCATTTTTATACGGCGGGAGCAGGCCAGCTTACAGCCAGCTTGCAGCGATCAGCTCACCTGTCAGTAGCCCTGGCTCTTTGTTTTTTGTATTTCCCGTTTAACAAAAAAATAAAAGAGCAATATCATGAGCTTCCTTTTTACGATATTTTACTGGCCGTGGTCAGCTTTGCTTCAGTTTTTTATGTTTTTATATTTTACGAAGATCTGGCCCACCGGGTTGGCCGTCCGATCCTGACAGATCTAATTTTTGGGGCCGCAGCCGTGCTGATGATCCTGGAAACGGCCAGGCGCGCTTTTGGTTTTGTCCTCCCGCTGGTGACAACAGTTTTTCTCTCCTATACTTACCTGGGCCCTTATCTCCCCGATCTTATTGCTCACCGGGGTTATGGCCTCAGGCGGGTAATTGATCACCTCTATTTAACAGGCGAGGGCATGTTTGGCATTCCCGTGGGTGTGGCGGCCTCCTTTGTTTTTATTTTTGTCATGTTCGGTTGTTTCTTCCAGGCCTCCGGTGCCGGAGGCTACCTGGTCCAGCTGGCTAATGCCATGCTGGGCAGGACGAGGGGAGGTCCGGCCAAAGCTGCCGTTGTGGGCAGCGGTTTCATGGGCAGTATTGTCGGCAGTTCCGTGGCCAACACGGTGGTAACCGGTTCGATGACCATCCCGATGATGAAAAGGGCCGGTTACAAACCGGAGGTAGCCGGAGGAATTGAAACCGCAGCTTCCACTAACGGCCAGTTTTTACCTCCAATCATGGGCGCAGCTGCTTTCATCATGGCTGAATTTACCGGTATCCCCTATTACCAGATTATTATTCATGCGGCACTGCCCGCGGTAATGAGTTATATAGCGTTGTTGATCATGGTTGACCTGGAAGCGGCAAAGACCGGCATAAAGGCGTTGCCCCGGGAAGAAATACCCCCTTTTATTTCCACCTTTTTTTCCGGAATCCATTTTTGGATCCCGGTAGCAGTCCTTGTTTATTACCTTTTATTTTTGCGTGTTACTCCCCTGACCGCGGGTTTCTACGGGATTGTAGCTATGCTTGTGGTGAGCTTTGCTGTTAAATTTCTCCATGCTTTAAAAGCTGTCCGCTCCGGGGTGAGTGAGCTTTCAGAGACCTTTATTCAGGCCATAAGAGCCATGGGTAAAGAGTTCATTGACGGCTTGGATGCTTCAGCTAAAAGCATGGCCGGAATTGGTGTTGCCTGTGCCTGCGCGGGTTTAATTGTTGGGGTAATCAGCCTAACCGGCCTGGGCCTGAGAATGACGATCTTTTTCTCGGTCCTTGCCGGAGACAGCCTGTTTATACTGCTGGTCATCTCTGCTGCAATGTCTATTGTGCTTGGTATGGGCCTTCCCACCACGGCTAAATATGTGATCATGGCTACCCTGGTTGCTCCGGCGGTCCTTTTCGTTGAGCCGGACCTGCCGGTGGTTGGCATCCACCTTTTTATTCTCTACTATGCCATCCTGGCGGATGATACGCCCCCGGTGGGAGTGGCAGCCTATTCTGCTGCAGCTGTGGCCCGATCTGAGCCGATCAGGACCGGGATCCAGGGCTTCAAGGTTGACATGGCCGCCTTTTTGCTGCCGTTTATGTTTATCTATAATACAGAGTTTTTATTGATTGATACAACCTGGGATAGAGCGGCCTTGATTTCCTTAACTTCTCTTTTTGGCATGTATTGTTTCAGTGCGGTTATTCAGCGCTGGTTGTTTACAAAGCTCAGGATTTATGAACAGGTTATCTTGCTTGCTATTGCTATATCGATGATCTGGCCGACAGTCCTCACCGATATCATCGGAGTCAGCGTTTTTGTGGCAATCTATATTCTACAGAGAAGAAGAAAAGCCTTTGAAGAGGCGAGGGGGATTACACCTGCCGAGGTTTGATGATGGCATATAGCTGGGCAGGTAACAGGAATGGCTTTTATTAAAAATCAACAAGCACGACCGGGAACAGGCAGAAAATGGGCAACGCTTCTTTTTCTGTTCGTGGGCGTGCTTGTTATTATATTACTGTTGTTATCTTATTTTTCCATGACGAAGCAGCAGCTTATCGTTGAAGCCCCCAGAGAGGACCGGGTTATCTACTCCATCCCCATAGAATATGGGGATGTTTTTGAAATGACCTATCTTCATTCTGTCAGTAAGCAGGCTGTGCAGGGAAGTTTCGAGGTAACAGAAACTGGAAAAATCAAACCTCTAACCACGAAATTTGACTCTTTTGGCCCGGGCCTCCCTGAACTGGACAGTGCGGTTAATTATGATCTTCAAAATGGAAAGTTTGTTGTTTATCATGAAGAAGATCCCAGGGAAGAAATCAGGTTGTTTGTTGCACCGCTAACAGATGACCGGCTTTTACTGGATGGTAAAGAATATCCGCTCACCACTCATTTTGAATCTCCCGCCCTGCTAAAGATTTATATCTCCCAGGAATAAATTGGACTAAGCTATATAATCACTTAATTTCATGCTGAAATATTTTAGGCCTGAAAAATGTTTTTGTATAAAACACTGCGCAGTTCTCTTTTCCGATCTGTAAAAATATGATAAACTTTATCTATTAAATTTCTTTCCAACCATAAATATTTAAGGAGACAAAATGGCCGAAAGAGAAAATGTAGTGCCGGTTAATATTTATGATGAGGTCAAGGTATCTTTCCTTGACTATGCCATGAGCGTCATTGTCAGCAGGGCGCTCCCCGATGTCCGTGACGGCTTAAAGCCGGTCCACAGGCGGATCCTTTATGCCATGTCGGAAATGGGCTCCACTCACGATAAGCCCTACCGCAAATCGGCCAGGATTGTTGGGGAAGTGCTGGGTAAATATCACCCCCACGGAGACGTGGCCCTTTATGATGCCCTGGTCAGGTTGGCCCAGGATTTTACCACCCGCTACCCGTTGGTTGACGGTCATGGTAATTTTGGCTCCCAGGATGGGGATTCTGCGGCGGCCATGCGTTACACGGAAGCCAGGCTTTCCGCCATAGCCGGCGAATTGCTTACGGACCTGCAAAAAGAAACTGTCGATTTCCGTCCTAACTTTGATGAAAGCTTGGAAGAACCGGTTGTGCTTCCTTCGCGATTCCCGAATTTATTGGCCAACGGCTCGGCCGGTATTGCGGTGGGCATGGCAACCAATATCCCTCCGCACAACTTAAATGAATTGATCGACGCAATCAGGCACCTGATTGCCTATCCGGAAGCTTCGGTACGGGATTTGCTGCAGTTCGTCAAGGGCCCGGATTTTCCAACCGGCGGTATTATTGTCGGGCACGAGGGAATTCATTCCGCCTATACGACCGGCCGCGGAATAATTAAAATCAGGGGACTGGTCCAGGTTGAAAAGAAAGATAAAGGGTGGAATCAGCTTGTGATCAGCGAGCTGCCCTACCAGCAAAACAAAGCCAGGCTGGTTGAAAGAATAGCTGAGATAGTAAAAGAACGTAAAATGGATGGGATTACCGATCTGCGTGATGAGTCCGACCGTTCCGGCGTCCGGGTTGTCGTTGAAGTTAAAAAAGATTACGATCCGCAGGTTATAATCAACCAGCTTTATCAGTATACTTCTCTCCAGCAGACATACGGGATCATCATGCTGGCTCTTGTAGACGGCCAACCCCAGGTTTTGGACTTAAAACAGATGCTGGTTCATTACCTGGAACATCAGAAAGACGTAATCAGGCGCCGGTCTCGTTATGACCTCAGGCGGGCCGAGGAGAGGCTGCACATAGTGGAAGGGTTATTAACCGCCCTTGATCGCCTTGATGAAGTGATCGCCCTGATCAGGGCCTCCAGGGATGTCGCCACTGCCCGCCAGGGGCTGATGGACATGCTTAACATCACAGAAAAACAGGCCCAGGCGATCCTGGATATGCGCCTGCAGCGTTTAACCCAGCTCGAGATATCCAAGCTGGCGGAAGAAAAGCGGCAGCTGCTTGAAAAAATTGCTTATCTCAGGCGGGTATTGGAAGACGATGCCCTTGTGATGAAGATCATCGGCGATGAGTTGACTGTAATCCAGCAAAAGCATGGTGATAAAAGAAGGACCCAGATTGTGGCAGATGAGGGGGATGTGGTTTTAACCGACCTGATTTTCCAGGAAGACGTGGTTGTTACTTTGACTGATCGCGGCTACATTAAACGCTTGCCTTTAAATACATACCGGAGCCAGCACCGGGGCGGAAGAGGGGTTCTTGGTATGCAGACCCGGGAGAATGATCGTGTTGAACAGTGCCACGTGGCCTCAACTCACGATAAGCTGCTCTGTTTTAGCAACCGGGGCAAAGTATACTTGCTCCAGGTCCATGAAGTGCCTGAATCTGGCAGGCAATCCCGGGGCACGGCCCTGATCAACCTGCTTCCTCTTGAAGGAAATGAATATATAACCGCTACATTGCCAATCGATCAGTTCAGGGACGATCGTTTTCTGCTGATGGTGACAGTTCGTGGCATGATCAAGAAAACTTCACTGGGAGAATACAAGAATACTCGCAAGAGCGGGCTTACCGCCCTTAACCTTGCTCCTGAAGATGAATTGATGGCGGTTAAGATGACTGACGGCCAAAAAGAAGTAATTGTCGGTACCAGTGCCGGTTTATTTGTCCGGTTTTCCGAAACCGAGGTCCGGCCAATGGGCAGGGCTGCAAGGGGCGTAAAAGCGATTACGCTCGGTCCTGAAGATAAAGTAGTCGGTGCGGATCTGGTTACAGAAGATCATCAGCTGCTGATTGCTTCAGCCAAGGGTTATGGGAAGCGAGTCCTGGTCAGTGAATTCAGCGCTCACAGGCGCGGGGGCAAGGGTATGATCGGGATGAAAACAACCCGGCAGAGCGGCCCGCTGGCCGTATTTATTGTATTAACCGGAAACGAAGAAGAATTTATGATTGTCACCGCCCGGGGTGTTATAATCCGGCAGAAACTGGAAGAAGTTTCCCTGTTGGGCCGTTATGCAAGGGGAGTTACCCTGATCAGGCTGGATAAGGATGATAGGCTCGTAAATCTGATTAGCCTTGACTGATTAGACTATATAGGAAGGATGTTTGGGCTTTGATTGAATCGAGGAAAATGAAAATTACTGATACTTCACTGCGGGATGCGCATCAGTCATTGCTGGCTACAAGGATGCGCATGGTGGAAATGGAGCCTGTCCTTGAGTTGATGGACCAGGTCGGATATTATTCGCTGGAAGTTTGGGGAGGGGCCACTTTTGATTCTTGCATGCGCTACCTGGACGAAGATCCCTGGGAGCGTCTCCGGCAGCTGCGGAAAGGTTTGAAAAATACCAGGCTCCAGATGCTTTTGCGCGGCCAGAATATAGTCGGTTATCGCCATTACCCGGATGATGTTTTGGAGGAATTTATAAAAAAGGCAGTGGCCAATGGCATTGATATTATCAGGATCTTTGATGCATTAAATGACCTGCGCAACATGGAAAAGTCTATTCAGGTAACCAAGCAGGAAGGTGCCCACGCCCAGGGCACAATCAGTTATACAATAAGCCCTTTGCACGATAATGATTACTTTGTGCAGCTTGGGCTGGACCTCAAAGAGCTGGGCTCAGACTCAATATGTATTAAGGATATGGCCGGGCTGATATCCCCCTTTAATTCCTATGAACTGGTTAAACGCCTTAAAGAGGAAGTCGGGCTGCCGGTGCAGCTGCACTGCCACTATACCAGCGGCATGGCGTCAATGGCCTATCTGAAGGCTGTGGAAGCAGGGGTGGATGTTATTGATACTGCAACCGCTCCTTTATCGATGGGGACAAGCCAACCGGCAACCGATACAATAGTTGCAGCTTTACAGAACAGTCCTTACGACACCGGTTTGGATTTGGAGCTTTTAACCAGGGTAAGCAACCATTTTGACGAAATAAGCTGTAATTATGAAATTCCCAGGAACGTAATGGGTGTAGACACAAACGTATTAATTTACCAGATTCCCGGAGGGATGATTTCAAACCTTTCTTCACAGCTTGCGGAACAAAATGCTACCCATCTACTCAAGGATGTCCTGGAGGAAGTGCCAAAAGTGAGGGCCGATCTTGGCTATCCTCCCCTGGTTACTCCGAGCAGCCAGATTGTTGGAACCCAGGCGGTGATTAATGTGCTGACCGGGGAGCGTTACAAAATGGTACTCACCGAAGTAAAAAATTATATCCGCGGCCTGTACGGAAAACCCCCTGGCGAAACCAGCAAGGAGCTGCAAAAAATCGTTCTTAAAGAAGATAAACCCATTACCGGGCGCCCTGCTGATTTGCTGGAGCCCCAGCTGGAAAAAGCAAAAAAAGAGATCTCTGAGTACATTGAACAGGAAGAAGACGTCCTTTCATATATAATATTCCCTAATGTTGCTCTTGATTTCTTTAAAAGGCGTAAAGGTGAACTGCCCCCGCTGGATTTGAACAACAGCTGCAGCAATTTAAAGACTGCCGGTAAAGAAACGGGTGGAAAAAATACAAATAATGACCCCCAGCTTGATCAGATTTACAAGGTTGATGATAACCTCTTCTGGAGTGACGGCGTTAATGTTGTTTATCCGGTAGCTTAGATTTTATGAAAATAATAACCAGTGCTTCTAATCTGAGGTTAGGTGTTTCTAAAGGCCCGTAAATAAGAAAATCAAATTTAAGCCAGATCTTGTTGACACCCCGCTTACAGAGATCTATAATATTAAGCAATCTTTTACTTTAAAAGCTGTGAAGGACAGGAGTAGGCACTATTCTTTTTCAGAGAGCCGGTGCTGCTGGAAACCGGTAAAGAGTATTGCTGAACGTCGGTCCGGAGCCGCCCGGCTGAACATCTAGTAGGCCGGACCGGGTTGATACCGTTACCACCATCGTAGAGGAAGGCACCTTTAACCTTTTTTAAAGGTCAGGTATAAAAAGGGTGGTACCGCGGAGGCAGTCCCTTCGCCCCTTTGGGCGGAGGGTTTTTTATATTCATAAACATACTTAATAACAAGGGGTAATGAATATGAACCGTATTATTTTTATGAACGGTCAAATGGTGTCGGAAGAAAAGGCGGTAGTATCTGTTTTTGATCACGGTTTTCTTTACGGGGATGGTGTTTTTGAAGGGATCAGGGCTTATAGCGGTCGAATTTTTAAACTGGAAGAACATATCCAGAGGCTGTTTGAATCCGCCCACTCAATCATGCTGCCCATACCTTATGATCACCACCAGATAATCAGGGCGGTTGTAGACACGGTTAATGCAAACAATTTGAAAGATGCTTATATCCGGGTGGTAATATCCCGCGGGGCTGGTGACCTGGGGTTGGATCCGCAAAAATGTAAAAGTTCCCAGGTTGTAATCATTGCTGATAAAATTAAGCTCTTTCCGGAAGAGTTGTACGAGGAAGGTTTAAGCGTTGTGACTGTAGCTACCCGCCGCAACAACGCCGATGCCCTTGATCCAAAAATCAAATCTTTGAACTATCTCAACAATGTTTTAGTTAAAATTGAAGCCAACCGGGCGGGGGTGTTGGAAGCGGTTATGATGACCGCTCAGGGCTATATATGTGAAGGGTCCGGCGACAACATTTTTATTTACCGCAAGGGGAAACTATTAACGCCACCGCCTTACCTGGGTATCCTGGAAGGAATTACCAGAGATGTGATCATCCAGCTGGCTCGCCAGGAGGGGATCCAGGTTGTGGAGGAACCTTTTACCCGCCATGATCTTTATGTGGCAGATGAGTGTTTCCTGACCGGAACGGCGGCGGAAGTTATCCCGGTTACCGAAGCGGACAGTAGAAGCATCGGCAGTGGAAAGCCGGGCCATATTACCCGCCGCCTGATGGAAGAATTCCGGGCTATGACTTTGAAAGAAGGGGTTCCCCTCAGCTAGCTTGCCCGGAACGAAAAGCCGGGCCTAAAGACGGTCGTAAAAAACGTTTAATCGTCTTGTAAACATATAGGCGCCATATAAAATCGTTGTTATTTTTCTGTCTTGCAACCTTTGACCGACAGGAGGAAAATTATGCGCAGTTATAAAGTTACCAGGGGCCTTGACCGGGCCCCGCACAGATCTCTGCTCGGTGCGGCCGGTTTTCATCCCCGTGAACTCGAACAACCACTGGTTGGCGTCGTTAATTCTGCCAACGAGATAGTACCCGGGCATATACACTTAAATGATATAGCCGATGCCGTTAAAGCCGGGATTCGGATCGGCGGAGGAACGCCCATTGAGTTTTCCACCATTGCTATTTGTGACGGGATTGCCATGAATCACGCCGGCATGCACTATTCGCTGGCTTCCCGAGAAGTAGTGGCCGACAGCATTGAACTAATGGTGGAAGCACACTGTTTTGATGCGCTGGTGTTTATCACCAACTGCGACAAAATAACTCCCGGGATGATGATGGCAGCAGCAAGGCTTGATCTCCCGGCAATTATTATCAGTGGAGGGCCGATGCTGGCCGGAGAGCACCAGGGAGCTAAGATTGATCTAAGCAAGCTGTTTGAGGGTGTAGGAGCGGTCAGATCAGGAAGGATTTCTGAGCAGGAGCTTGAAGAGATGGCTTCCAAGGCCTGCCCGGGATGCGGATCATGTGCCGGTATGTTTACCGCCAATTCCATGAACTGCATGTCGGAAGCCCTGGGGATCGCTCTGCCTGGAAACGGGACCATACCGGCCATTAGTGCCGGACGGATCAGGCTGGCCAAGGAAACAGGAATGCAGGTGATGAACCTGCTTGACAGCGGGACCACCATAAAGCAGATTTTAACCCGGGAAGCATTTGAAAATGCCCTTGCCGTCGATATGGCCCTGGGCTGTTCAACCAATACCCTTTTACACCTGACAGCCCTGGCCCATGAATGTGGGTTCAGGCTGGACCTGGACCAGGTTAACGTGGTCAGCGAGAGGACCCCCCAGCTGTGCCTGCTCAGCCCGGCAGGCCCGAACCATATTGAGGACCTGGATCGCTCCGGCGGAGTGCCTGCCGTAATGAAAGAATTAGAGAGTGCAGGCCTGCTTCATACAGATCTCGGCACAGTAACCGGGAAAAAGGTGGGCGAAAACATTTCCGCATCAAAACCTGCCGATCAAACTGTGATTCACAGCATTAAAGATCCATATCGGCCCCAGGGCGGGCTGGCCGTCCTGTTCGGCTCACTGGCACCGGGAGGAGCGGTGGTAAAACAAGGTGCAGTTTCCGAAGCCATGCAGCGTTTTGAAGGTACAGCCAGGGTATTTGACAGTGAAGAACAAGCCGTTGAAGCAATCAACAACGAAGAAATTAAAGCAGGCAGCGTGGTTATAATCCGCTATGAAGGCCCACGCGGAGGCCCAGGGATGCGAGAAATGCTGGCTCCCACTTCAGTGCTGGCCGGGATGGAGCTGGATGACAAAGTGGCCCTGATTACCGATGGGCGGTTTTCGGGAGCAACCAGGGGAGCTTCCATCGGCCACGTTTCACCGGAAGCTGCAGCCGGGGGGCCGATCGCTTTTATTCGCGACGGTGATCTGATTTCTATCGATCTTCCCGCACGCAGGCTGGATTTGAATTTATCCGATGCTGAGTTGGACAGGCGCCGTGATCAATGGCGCAAGCCGGAGCCGAAAATTAACCACGGCTACCTGAAGCGATATGCCGCCCAGGTATCTTCCGCCGGCCTGGGTGCTGTTTTAGGCGCAGTTTCAAACAAAGAGGCAGGTGATTGCTAATGAAGAAAAAAATGATCAAAGGGTCGGCAATGATTATTTCAGCATTGCAAAAAGAAGGGGTTGAGATTGTCTTCGGTTATCCGGGCGGAGCAGTCCTGCCTCTTTATGATCAGCTGTATGATTCCACATTAAGGCACCTGCTGGTTCGGCATGAACAGGCTGCCGCCCATGCCGCCGACGGTTATGCCAGGGTTACCGGTAAACCGGGGGTAGTTTTTGCCACCTCAGGGCCGGGAGCCACTAACCTGGTGACCGGGATTGCCAATGCTTACATGGATTCGGTGCCCCTGGTCCTGATCACAGGCCAGGTGCCGAGCGGTTTTATCGGTACCGACGCTTTCCAGGAAGCCGACATAACCGGAATCACCCTCCCGGTGACCAAGCATAACTACCTGGTTAAGGACGCCAGGCAGCTCCCCGGTATTTTATCAGAAGCTTTTTACCTGGCTTCAACCGGGCGCCGGGGGCCGGTCCTGATCGACGTCCCCAAGGACGTTTTCGACCAGGAAGCACATTTTGATTATAATGTAGAATGTGAGATACCCGGTTATAACCCAACCTATAAAGGGCATGCCGGCCAGATCAGCCGGGCGGTTAAAGCGATCAGGGATGCTAAAAGACCGGTTATTTTTGGCGGAGGCGGCCTGATCCGGTCTGGAGCATCAGCAGCCCTGGAAGAACTTGCCGAGCGGGCTAAAATCCCGGTGATCCTGTCCCTGATGGGCTTAGGTGCCTACCCGGGCGACAGGAGTTTGTTCCTGGGGATGCCCGGCATGCACGGCAGCATTACTGCCAACTATGCCCTCAGCGAAGCTGATCTGATCATTGCCACGGGAGTGCGTTTTGACGATCGGGTCACCGGCAAGCTGGAATCTTTTGCCAGCAACGCCAGGATAATTCACATTGATATCGACCCTGCCGAAATAGGTAAAAACGTCAAAATTGATGTTCCTATTGTCGGGGACGTAAAAATGGTTTTAGAATCCATCTTGAAGAAACTCCAGTTCGGAGACACGGCCGAATGGTTAAAACAGATTGAAAACTGGCAAAAACAGAACCCGATGCCGGGCGGGCTCAAAAGCTCCGGCAGCGCTATGAAGCCGCAGCATGTGATCAGGGAGATCAGCAGGTTATGCGATGAAAATACCATAGTTGCCACCGATGTAGGCCAGCACCAGATGTGGACCGCCCAGCATTTTATGGTTCGCAAACCCTGCAGCTTTCTGACCTCCGGAGGACTTGGAACGATGGGCTACGGATTTCCGGCTTCAATCGGTGCCAAGCTGGCTGCTCCCGACCAAAAGGTGGTTTGTATTACCGGCGACGGCAGCTTCCAGATGAATATCCAGGAACTGGCTACGGCTGTCAACAATCATCTTGATCTAACGATTGCCATAATAAATAATGGTTACCTGGGTATGGTCAGGCAGTGGCAGGATATTTTTTATGATAAACGCTACGCCCACACCCTGATGGAAGGGAACCCCGATTTTGTAAAGTTAGCCGAGGCTTACGGGGCTAAAGGGATGCGGGCCTGTGACGCAAAGGAAGCTACGGCGGCTATTGAGCAGGCCATGCAGGAGAAAGGGCCGGTTGTGATCGATTTTACAGTCGAGCCTGAAGAAAATGTTTACCCGATGGTTGCACCAAACCGTCCCATAAATGATATCATAATCGGGGGTGATCGCTCGTGAAGCATGTCCTGGCGGTCCTTGTTGAAGATAAACCCGGTGTCCTGACCAGGGTGGCCGGATTGTTCAGCAGGCGCGGTTTTAACATCGACAACATAGCAGTGGGTGAAACGGTAACCCCCGGGATTTCCCGGATGACTATAACTGTTGAAGGTACGGAAACGCTAGTAGAACAGGTAATAAAACAGCTTCACAAGCTGGTAAATGTGATCAAGGTTAGCAACCTCTCCGAAGAACCGTCGGTAATGCGTGAGCTGATGCTGCTCAAGGTAAATGCTGAAGTTGGCAGCCGCAGTGATATTCAGCAGATCGTGGAAACATTTCGGGGTAAAGTGGTTGATGTATCTCCGGATTCGATGATTATTGAGGTTACCGGCAATGAGGAGAAAATGGAAGCCATCAAACTGCTCCTCCAGCATTTTGGGATTAAAGAAATAGTCAGGACCGGCAAGATATCATTGCTGCGGGGTTCCAGGATAACCAGGGAAGGTTAATTAAGACAGAAAGAAGGCTGACAACAAACAATGAGTACAGGAAACGGATCTGAAATCGGTTCAACAGAATTCGGTTCAACGATGGTAGAAAAAATACTGGCTGCTAAAGCCGGTAAAGAAAAAGTTGTGCCCGGTAACCTGGTCAACACAAAAATTGATTTGGCCCTGGGCAATGATATTACAGCCCCCGTGGCAATTAAAGAGTTTGGGCGATTTGAAGTGGATGAAGTATTTGACCCGGAAAAAATCGTCCTGGTTCCGGATCACTTCACCCCCAACAAAGATATTGCTTCCGCCGAACAGGCCCTGCTGATAAGGAATTTTGCCGAAAAATATAAAATCAAACATTATTATGAGATAGGCAGGATGGGCATCGAGCATGCCCTCCTCCCTGAACAGGGCTTGATCCGCCCGGGCGAGGTAATCATCGGGGCGGATTCTCACACCTGCACCTACGGTGCCCTGGGCGCTTTTGCCACCGGGGTGGGCAGTACCGACCTGGCCGCGGCAATGGTTATAGGTGAAGCCTGGTTTAAAGTCCCCGCTACAATGCGTTTTGAATATAGGGGTTCACTGCCCGAGTGGGTTGGCGGAAAAGATCTCATTTTATTTACTATTGGACAGATCGGGGTTAGCGGGGCCCGTTACCGGGCCATGGAATTTGCCGGGACGGCCATTTCTCAACTTTCCATGGACGGGCGTTTAACCATGGCCAACATGGCAATTGAAGCGGGGGGTAAATGCGGCTACATTCAACCGGACCAGGTTACCTTCGATTACCTGAAAGACCGGATGACCGTGCCTTACGAAGCGGTCTACAGCGATCAGGATGCTTTATACGAGCAGGTTTTTGAGTACGATATCTCAAGGTTAGAGCCGCAAATTGCTTTTCCTCCCTCACCTGATAATGTTTATCCTGTTTCTGAGGCAAAAGGAATAGATCTGCAGCAGGTAGTGATCGGTTCCTGCACTAATGGGAGAATCGAAGATTTACGAATTGCCGCTGCTGTAATTAAAAAGAAAAAAGTCCACCCCGGGGTCAGGATGCTGGTTATACCGGCCACGCAGCAAATTTACCGCCAGGCCCTGGAAGAAGGCCTGCTGTCTATTTTTGTTGATGCAGAGGCGGCGGTCAGCACTCCCACCTGCGGCCCCTGCCTCGGGGGACATATGGGTATTTTGGCCCGCGGTGAGAAAGCCCTGGCCACTACAAACCGCAACTTTGTCGGCAGGATGGGCCATCCGGAAAGCGAAGTTTACCTGTCCGGCCCCGCAGTGGCTGCAGCGTCTGCCGTAGCCGGAAAAATTGTCCATCCGGAGGAGGTTATCTAATGATATTTGAAGGAAAAGCATGGGTTTTTGGCGACAATATAGATACCGATGCGATCATTGCCGCCCGTTACCTGAGTACATCTGAGCCCGCAGAACTGGCGAAACACTTGATGGAAGATATCAAACCTGATTTCCCAGGCCTGGTCAGCCCCGGCGACATCCTGGTGGGCGGCGAAAATTTTGGCTGCGGCAGCTCCCGCGAACATGCTCCCCTGGCCATAAAAGGAGCCGGGGTTTCATGCGTGATAGCCAGAAGCTTTGCCCGCATATTTTACCGCAATGCTATTAACATTGGGCTGCCGATCATGGAATGCCATGAAGATTTGGCCGGTATTGAATCGGGATCAGACCGGCTCCGGGTGGATCTCGAGCAGGGAACCATAACCCAACTCCAAACCGGGCATGTTTATAAAGCGGAACCATTTCCCCCTTTTATGCAGGAGATTATAAACCGGGGAGGCCTGGTTGAATACGTGAAAGCCAGAATTAATCCCGCAGGATAGCCTCATTGAAGCCTCATTGAAGGCTCTTTCTATTTGCATTTTTTTTGCGATAATGGTAGGGTGTATACATCGAAAAGTGGTTAATAATATATCTACCGCTTATTAACGCGAGCGGGTGATATTGAGGAGGTCTATACATGAAGAAGTACAACAGCGAAAATATTCGCAATGTGGCATTAATATCCCACGGCAGTGCCGGCAAAACATCTCTTACCGAAGCGCTGCTTTTTACGTCAGGGACCATTAACCGCCAGGGAAAGATTGAGTCGGGCAATACCACCACTGATTATGACCCCGATGAAATTAAAAAGCAGGTAACCATAAATGTGGGCCTGGCTCCCCTGGAATGGGACGGTATCAAGATCAACCTGCTTGATACTCCGGGTTATTTTGATTTTATTGGTGATGTCCTTGGCGCTCTGCGAGCGGCCGACAGCGTTGTGGCTGTTGTTTGCGCGGTGTCGGGTGTCGAAGTTGGCACTGAAAAGGTATGGGGTTATGCCGATGACTATAACCTGCCCCGCCTGGTGGCAATCAACAAGCTGGATCGTGAAAATGCCGATTTTGAGGAGACCCTGGAACAAATCAGGACTAATTTCGGTCATAATGTCGCTCCCCTTCAAATGCCGATCGGCCAGGAAGCAGATTTTAAAGGAGTCGTTGACCTGGTCAGGCAGAAGGCGATTATGTTTTCTGATGACGGGATGAAAACAACCGAGGAAGATGTGCCGGCAGATCTTAAGGACCAGGCCCAGGAAATGAGGGAAAAGCTGGTTGAAGCGATTGCCGAAGCCGATGACAGCCTCCTGGAAAAATACCTGGAAGGTGAAGAACTGACCGATGATGAAATTAATGAGGGCCTGCGTCAGGGAGTTTTAACCGGAAAAACGATTCCCGTTCTTTGCTGTGCCGCTACGAAGAATTTCGGAACTCAGCCGCTGCTTGATTTTATCAAGCGTTATCTCCCCACTCCCCTGGACCAGGAAGAGGCTAAAGGGTATATTCCCGGAAGCAAAGATGAAGTGACCCGGAACCTGAGCAATGATGAATCGATGTCTGCCTTTGTGTTCAAAACCCTGGCCGACCCCTATGTAGGGCGAATTAACTATTTTAGGGTTTTTTCCGGCAACATCCAACCGGACAGCCAGATTTACAATGCAACTCAGGACATAACCGAACGGTTTGGCCAGGTTTTCTCCATGCGGGGCAAAAACCAGATCTCCATGGAAGAAGTGGTGGCCGGAGATATTGCCTGCGTGGCCAAACTGCAGAGCACAATTACCGGCGATACCCTTTGTGACAAAAGCAATCCGATTGTCTTTCCTGCCCTTGATTTCCCGGAACCAGTAATCTCGTTTGCCGTTGAGCCGAAGACCAAGGGCGATGAAGACAAGGTCGGCAGCGGGCTGTCCCGTTTTCTGGAAGAAGACCCGACCTTCAGGGTGGAAAGAAAAGTTGAAACTAAACAAACAGTTATATCCGGGATGGGCGAACTCCACCTGGATATTATCGTGAACCGCCTTTCCCAAAAATTTGGAGTGGCCGTGGAACTGTCTACTCCTAAAGTCCCGTACAAAGAGACAGTCAAGGGGCAGGCCAAGGTGGAAGGTAAACATAAGAAGCAGTCCGGTGGCCGCGGGCAGTTTGGACATGTCTATCTAGAGCTGGAACCTGCTGAGCCGGGAGATGGCCTGGTCTTTGAAAATAAGATTTTCGGCGGAGCGGTTCCAAAACAGTATGTTCCGGCTGTTGAAAAAGGGATTATTGAAGCCATGGAAGAAGGTGTGGTTGCCGGTTACCCGGTTGTGGACGTTATGGTCAGGCTGGTTGACGGATCTTATCACACTGTAGACTCTTCAGAAATGGCCTTTAAGGTTGCCGGGGCCCAGGCTTTTCGCAAAGGGATGGACCAGGCCGGAGCCGTACTGCTGGAACCGATTATGAACGTGGAAGTTCTTGTCCCGGAAACTTTCATGGGCGATATAATGGGCGATCTAAATAGCAAACGGGGACGGATCCAGGGCATGGAGCCGGAAGGCAACATGCAAAAAATCCGGGCCCAGGTCCCGATGGCTGAAATGTTCAAATATTCAATAGACCTCCGTTCAATGACCCAGGGTCGAGGGTTTTTCAGCATTGAGTTTTCACATTATGAAGAAGTACCTAATAACGTGGCGGAACAAATTATTGCCGATGGCCAGGCAGATAAAGAAGAAGAAGCTTAACCTGCCACCGGCCCAGACAATTAAGATATATAATAAAGCAAAAAAGGCGGCCTCAAGGGCCGCCTTCTCAGTTTGTGCCCGGCACGGGTGTTAACCTGGCGCTGAAACTTCTATTAGGGGCGTCCACTTGGCCGCCGCCCCGATCCTGACTCTACTAAGTTCTGCTCTTAATTATACGCCGTAGTTTGTCAAAAACCTTGTTCAAAAGCAGTTTGGCAAATGAAAAAAGGGGCTTAATATCATCTGCAGCCCAGATGGCATGGGCTTTATGGTGAACAAGCCAGGGGCGAATAACCTGGGCCAGGGTGAGCTGTTTTGATTTCAGGTAAGCAGAAACACTGATCGCATCTTCATAGGCATGCCAGAATGCCCACGGCCGGTTTTCCCGGAGATGGTATTCCGGCAGTGGATCACCCACCAAATCCCGGTACATAACGTATGTAAACTCGAGGCCGCATTTGTCTAACAGCACATTCAAAGTGCTCAAGCGGGCATTTATTTCGATCAGGTAAAACTTGCCGGTTTGGGGGTGTTTTTTAAATTCGATTTCCCCGTATCCGCGATATTCGAGGCGCTCAATATAATCTGTTCCCAGCTCCACCAGCTCCTGCTCGTGCCGGTGGTGGGTTAAAGTTGACGAGCCAAAATTAATGGGAAACTGGCGCAGTTTTTGAGCTGTCATAGTATGGGTGATCCGGCCCTGGCGGTTTGCATAAAAATCAAAGACATACATTTGATCATCAAATCCGGGCACTACTTCCTGGACCATTACCTCAAGGCCGCTGGAACGGGCAGTTTCGAGGGTTTTTAATAACTGGGCTCTGTTGTCGGTAAACAGGCATTTTTGGCGGAAAATCTTGACGAATTCATGGGAAAGGGCCGGCTTAACGATACAGGGGTAAGGCATGGTTTCGGCAACATAGTTTAAATCAACCCCCTCATCGACTATGGTGGTACGGGGAGTGTGGAAGTTGTATTTTTCAGCCAGGGTGCTTAGTCCGTTTTTGTCGATAATTTGTTCCAGTAATCCTGTAGGGTTATCCGGAAAAAGATAACAGCGCTCCAGTTCTTTTGCATAACGTGAGATTAACAGGGCATAGCTGTCGGCGCTGGCCATTAAAACAGGTTTATGATCAAATTTACGGCCCAGATCACATAAAAAGTCAGCCAGGCCCTCTTGATCAAGGTTGATGTTTGGTCCCAGTATTTTTTGGGTCACGTAGCGTGAGGATAGGGCGTATGCGGATGGAAAGTAATAGTCAAGGGCATAAACGGGAACACCCCTGCGACCCAGGGTGCGGATAGCACCCAGCGCCGTATAAAAATTAGCTCCCAACATAACAACTGCCGGCGTATGCATGCTGTGTTCGTGCCCTCGCTTCCAATAAGAGAACTCTCTTCCAATTCATGATTATAACGTACCTGGTCATGATTTAGTGCTTTTTCTTAAAATATTGCTCTCTACTATGACTTCCAGGGTGTGATATAATCATAATGTATAAATTATCAGGCAAAGTATGCCCGCAATGGGGAGTTGTTAGCCATTATGAAACGCAAAAAGGTGGCGGTTGTATTCGGCGGGCGTTCCGGAGAGCATGTTGTTTCTCTTCGCTCCGCCGCATCAATCATGGAGGCAATTGACAAGGAAAAGTATGAAATTGTCCCAATTGGTATTACCAGGGAGGGATCCTGGTTGACCGGCCCGGATGCCTGGCTGGCACTGTGGGAAAACCGCCCACCCCGGGAGGCTACGTCAGCAGTAATCTTAACTGATCCAAACCGCCCCGGGCTGCTTGTGCAGTCGGCAATCTCCCCTTCAGAGTGGATGCACCACCCCCTTGATCTGGTTTTCCCCGTCCTGCACGGCACGTATGGCGAAGACGGAACCATCCAGGGGTTATTTGAAATGGCCGGCATACCTTATGTTGGTTCCGGCGTCCTGGCTTCAAGTGTAGCCATGGACAAGGTAATTATGAAAAACCTGTTTAAAGATAACGGCCTGCCGGTAGCTCCGTTTATCTTTTTTTACCGCTGGGACTGGACCGGCAATGAGCACCACTGGACTGGCCGGGTTAAAGAAGAAATTGGTTTGCCCTGCTTTGTTAAACCGGCCAACCTGGGATCTAGCGTTGGCATAACCAAGGTCCGAACTGAAGACAAACTAGGTGCTGCCGTTGAAGAAGCGTTGCTGTATGATGAAAAGGTAATCATTGAGACTTTTTTGGAGGGCAGGGAAATTGAATGCAGTGTTCTGGGCGATATAAATCCAGCGACTTCCCGCCCGGGGGAAGTAGTTCCCTGCAATGAATTTTATGATTACCGGGCCAAATATATTGATGATCGGTCTGAACTGGTAATACCGGTAGAATTGGGGGAAAAGCTAGAAGCCATGGTCAGGGATTACTCTGCAAAGGCTTTTAAAGCTGTCGAGGCCAGCGGATTAGCAAGGGTAGACTTTTTTGTCAATACGCTAACCGAAACTGTAACTTTAATAGAAATCAACACTATTCCCGGTTTTACCAGCATAAGCATGTACCCAAAACTTTGGGAGGCCAGCGGCGTCAGGTATGACGAACTGGTGAGCAAACTGCTGGAATTTGCAGAAAGCCGTTTTCAGCGCCGCCGGGCTTTAATGGTTTCACCGCCTGAATAGTTAACGGGCGGGTAATGAAAACACCATAATGGGGTGAGTGCTATTAATATTAAAGAAGAGCGACAGCAATCCTTTTTTGATATAATGAGCGGCCGGGACGCTTCTCCATCGGAACCGGAACAGGCAGGCCTTGCTGCTTCCGGAAATGATAAAGAAGCGGAACTGGACCAGCTTAAGGAAGAAGCTCTTTCCTGCAGGCGCTGTTCTTTGAGGCAGGGCTGCCGCCAGGTTGTATTTGGAGTAGGAAACCCCAATGCCCGCCTGATGCTGGTTGGAGAAGGACCCGGCAGTGATGAAGATCGGCAGGGGGAGCCTTTTGTCGGCCGCGCCGGACAGTTGTTGAACCGGATATTGCAGGCAGCAAAGATGAATCGAGATGATGTTTATATAGCCAATGTTGTCAAATGCCGCCCCCCCAACAACAGGTTACCGGTGCAGCCGGAAATAGATGCCTGCCTGCCTTACCTGCAAAAGCAAATCGAGCTGATAGACCCGGAATTAGTAATTTGCCTTGGATCCCTTGCCACTAAGAGCTTGATCGACAAAAATGCCAGTATAACGCGATCCCGGGGATGCTGGCGGAAAATTGGGAGCCGGCGGTACATGGCTACATTTCACCCTGCCGCCCTGCTCAGGGATCCCGGAAAAAAGAAACTGGTATGGGATGATTTTAAGGAAGTGATAAAAGCTTATAATAACCCCGATAACGGAGGGTCAGTCAATGAGTAACGAACTGGTTTTGATTGTTGACGACGAAAAGACGCTGGTCAAGGCTTTAACTTTTAACCTGGAAAAAGAAGGGTTCAAGGTTGAGGCGGCTTATGACGGTGAGGAAGCTTTGGAGAAAGTTTTTTCTTTGAAACCGGACGTAGTGGTGCTGGACTTAATGTTACCTGAAGTCGATGGTTTTGAAGTCTGCCGCCGGATCAGGAAGAAGCTGGATGTGCCAATAATTATGCTTACAGCGCGCAGCGAAGATATTGACAAGGTCCTTGGCCTGGAACTCGGCGCCGATGATTACCTGACCAAGCCTTTCAATTCTAGAGAGCTTGTAGCCCGGATTAAGGCAATACTAAGGCGCAGCACAACTACGGAAGAAGAATCAAAAAAACAAATCCAAATCGGCAAGCTCCAAATCGACCTGTTGCAGCACCGGGTGCGCCTCGGGGAGAAAGAGATCAGTTTAACTTCAAAAGAATTTGCCCTGCTCAGTTTCCTGGCTGTTAATGCCGGCAATGTCTATTCCCGTGAGCAGCTTTTAGCCCAGGTATGGGGTTATGATTACTATGGCGATGTCCGGACTGTGGATGTTCATATCAGACACCTGAGGGAAAAAATAGAAACCGATCCGGCCAACCCGGAGTATATTATTACTGTTTGGGGTACGGGTTATAAACTCAGGGAGGACCTTTGATGCCGAGGTTTTACAGTATCCGCTTTCGCCTGACCGCCGTATTCCTGGCAATTATCCTGGCTGTTATGTTGATTATCAGCCTCTTTTTGTACTCAACCCTGGAACGCTATCATATGAATAACTTGCTGGAACACCTTCAGCGGACCGGTTTCCTGGCCTCTGAATTCCTGGTTGGACACCTGCGGGGCCAGATAGATACCGTGCGCCTTAGTTCCCTGGCGGAGAATATCAGCCGCCAGGCCGGCGCCAGGGTGGTGTTCATCGATGACCAGGGGACCGTAGTCGGAGATTCGGTTCGGGTCGGCGGTCTTTTAAATCAAACCCTTGAACATGAAGATGTAAATACAGCTCTTGTTGGTGAAGTAAGCAGCAGTGTTACCTACAGCGAACGGATAGGCCATCAGATAAAGCAGATGGCCATACCGGTTAAAGAAGAAAACGGCGACATAATCGGGGTGATCTTTCTTTCCACCTCGCTTGAAGACGTCTATCAAACCCTTGCCGACATCCGTTTGTTTTTGTTTTTATCAACGGTTCTGGCTATGGCGATCGTCGGGGGCGGCTCTGTTGCCCTGGCCCGCCGCTTCACCGGTCCGCTGGAAGAACTCACTAATGCAGCCAGGAAAATGTCGGAAGGAAACCTTGATCAGCACATTGAATTCACTTCGGGCGATGAAATCGGCCGCCTGGCGGATCAATTCAATGTCATGGCCAAGCGGCTTAACTATTATACCAATAACCTGAAAAAATTTGCCGCAGATGTGGCCCATGAAGTCCGCACTCCGTTAACGACAATGAGCCTTCTAACCAAGGCCCTTAAAGAACATGATATGGATCCCCAACAGCAAAAAGAATTTGTTGAAGATCTTGACAATGAACTCGATCGCTTAGTTCAGCTGGTTAATGATTTGCTTGAACTGTCCAAGCTGGAAAAGAACCAGGTTGAATACGAAGAGGTTACCATGAACTTTCTGCTCAGGGATATGATCAGGGAGCACAAGTATCGCTTCAGTCAGGCCGGCCTGGACCTGATTGATTTTATCCCTGATGAGATGCTTAAAGTTTCAGCCGTACCGATGCAGCTGCGCCAGGTTGTTTCCAACCTGCTCGACAATGCCCTCAACTATACTCCTGCGGGAGGTTCGGTTACGGTATCTTTATTTCAGGAAGGCGATGAAGTAATCACCAAGATTGAGGATACCGGAAGCGGCATCCCCAAGGAAGATCAAAGCTTCATCTTTGAACGTTTTTACCGTGTTGACAAAGCCCGATCCAGGGAAGTCGGAGGGACCGGCCTGGGTCTGGCCATTGTCAGTGAAATTGTGGCCAAACACAACGGACGAGTGTGGGTGGAAAGCGAAGAAGGCCGGGGAAGCAGTTTTTATTTTGCCCTTCCCGCTGTTAAAAACTAGAATTGTTATAGAAACTTAACCGGGTTTCAATAATTTTTAAAGATTTTGGTTTTCGATAAGAGCCATTGTTATGATACAATACTTTACACTCTGGTTTTGATTTCCGGGGGTGTTATTTGATGAAGAAGATGCAGCCTTTTTATTATATGATTGCCCTGGCCGGCATATTTATGCTAGCCGGTGCATATCTATTAATTATGCAGCTGTTGCCTGCTCCTGAACAAACAGGGGTGACGGTTGAACCTCAAAGCCCCGACGAAGGAGGGGCATTATATGATCTCTGGTTTACCAGCGCAGAAATATATGATCTTAGTATTGACCATAATTTAACCGGAATACTTTTTAGCACTGATGAAAAAATGGTCAGTCTCCTGGATCAAGAACGTAAATTGCGCTGGGATAAAAGCTTTTCGACGGCCCCGAAACAGGCCAAGCTATCTTCCGGCGGGAATTATGTGGTTACCGGAACGGAAGGAGGGCTGCTCTACTTTACTTCAACCGACCAGGAATTTTCCTGGGAAAAGGAGGGCCTGCCCGTAAGACATATCGCAATAGCCCCCAATGCCAACTGGGTGGCTGCTGCCCGTTCTGAAGAAAGTAATGAAAATCACCAGATTGAATTTTACAGCCGCGATGGAGAGAAAAAGTGGGCCCTTGAAAGCGGGCCGCTTAAAAATCTGTTTCTTTCAAGTGAATACCTTGAACAGGCCAGTATATTCTACACCCACATGCAGGGCGATCAACCTGTTTTTACTGCGGTTAATCTTGATGGGGAAGAACTCTGGTCGTATGAAAACAAGCACCTTGCCGCAATCTCCAGGCATGGCAGCCGCATGGCGGCGGCAGATGGCAAAAACCTGACGGTTTACGATTCCCAGGGGCAGCCTTTATGGGAAATTGAGCTTCCTTTTGAACCTCAAACCGTTTTGTTTAATCCCCAAAATTATAACCGGATCCTGGTTTATGGAAATCAGGAAGGCGCAGAAGATAATTTGTATTACTATGACCTTACTGACGGCATGTTGTGGAATAAACGGGTCGCCGATGGATCGCTTTTTTCATTTACTGCCGATGGCCAGTATATCGTTTGCAGCTCATGGCGCCATTACCGGGAAGATTACACCCAGATGAAAATATTGGATCGGCAGGGAAACGAGGTTAACAGCTGGGAAGTGGCCATGCGGGTGGAAAAACTGCTGAAATCTGGACACCCCCATTTAGTCGTGGTTAGTGGTGAAGATGGCTATATTGATTTGATTAACCTGGAGCCGCTCCTGGCTGAAACTGAAAATGACATAGCAACTGTGTCCATCTATAACCCGGTTTCTACCGAACAAAAAACAGATGAGATAAAAGTCCCTCTTTATTTTATTGATGAAAACTCCAATTTGGTTCCTGTTACCAGGTCGATCAGCGATGCAGACAACCCGATCCAGGCTGCTTTGGAAGAATTGATCCGCGGTCCCGCCCGGGGCAGTGCCCTTTACAGGACAATTCCCCAAAAAGATGCCTCCATTGATGCTGATTTTTCTGAAGAACAAGGCCTGCTCAAGCTTGAAATTTCTCCTGAACTGGCCGAGTTAAGCGGCGGCGCCCAGAGCACTACTGCTCTTGATTCACTGCTGCTTACAATAAGCTCTTTCTCTGAAGTCGAAGAGATTATGTTAATGGTCGACGGAGAATCCCTTGAAACTTTTGGAGAAGATTTAGAACTAAGTCAACCCCTCAGCCCTTACCGCTGGGATAAGCCGGTCTATAAGCCGGTCATGAGCGGGAACCGCTACTACTTGAAGGTACAGGAAGCAGCCCTGGAAAACGGAGAAGAAGCCGATTTGCAGGATCTTGTAGAGCAGACCCTTCTGGCCTGCCGGGCTCTTCCGTTTGTACCTTCCACCCTTGAACTAATTGATCTGAGAATTTCTCGGGAGCAAATCCAAATCAACCTGGCCGATTCGTTTAAGCGAATTTTTCCAGAGAAAATCGGTGAACAGAAAAAGCTGCAATCTGAATTGGTTTTGGATGCCCTGTTTATGACCGTGTTTGAAAACAACAGGGTGCAAAGAGTTGAAGTCCTGGTGGAAGGCGAAGAATGGGATCCTCCTGCCGGTTATCCTTCCCTGGGCCGCTTTCATCATCGCCCTTACTTTGTTAACCCGGAACAGTAAGGAAAAATATTTGTCAATTACTCTTCTTTAAGCTAAAATAATGGATAAAGTGCCAAGGAGATAACATATGCAGAAGCTTAGAGAAGAAATCGGAAAAGTCTTAGCGCCGCTTGTCGAAATGGAAGCAAGCCAGGTCCTGGAGTTGCTGGAAGTTCCACCGGAACCGGAATACGGAGATCTGGCTTTCCCCTGTTTTACACTTGCCAAAAAAATGAAAAAGTCTCCCCCGGCGATTGCCAAAGAACTGGGCGATAAATTGTCCGGCCAAAAAGGCCGGCTCTGGGAAAAGGCCGAGCCCAGGGGACCATACCTCAATTTTTATATAGCCCCGAAAAACTACAGTTTCGAAGTGTTGAAAAAAGTTTGGGAAGAAGAAGAGCAGTTCGGGCACACAAATATTGGCAATGGGCAAAATGTTACTATCGACTACTCTTCTCCCAATATAGCCAAACCTTTTGGTGTCGGTCATATCCGCTCCACGGTGATCGGGCACTCTCTTTACCTTATTTACAGGGCCCTTGGTTATAGCAGTATTGGTATAAACCATCTTGGAGACTGGGGTACCCAGTTTGGCAAACTGATCGTGGCCTTCAAGCACTGGGGCGAAGAGGGCAAACTAAAAGAAGATCCCGTGGATTACCTGTACCGGCTATATGTTCAGTTTCATCAGGAAGTTGAAGAAAACCCTGATCTGGACGACGAAGCCCGGTCCTGGTTCAAGAGGCTGGAAAGTGGAGATCAAGAAGCGGTTTCTTACTGGGAACACTTCAGGAAACTCAGCCTGGAAGCCTATGCTTCGATTTACAGCAGGCTGGGGATAGAGTTTGAGTATTACCACGGTGAAAGCCATTATAACCAGATGCTGGATCGGGTTATCAACCTGGTCCAGGAACAGGGGATTGCCAAAGAAAGCGAAGGGGCATTAATAGTCGACCTGGAACAATATGATCTTCCCCCGGTGATGCTTCGGAAAAAGGACGGCGCGACCCTCTATATTACCCGGGATCTGGCAGCGGCAATTTACCGGAAGGAAACTTTTGACTTTGCCCGTTCGCTTTACGTTGTTGGAGCAGAGCAGACCCTGCACTTCCAGCAGCTTTTTAAAGTCCTGGAACTGCTCGGGTTTGAATGGGCGTCTAACTGTGTCCACGTGCCTTTTGGCATGATTCGCTTTAAAGAAGGCCGCATGTCTACCAGGGCCGGTAAAATAATTTTGCTGGAAGAAGTCCTGGATCGGGCGGTTGAAATGGCCCGCGAGATTATCGAAGAGAAGAACCCCGACCTGGAAAATAAAGACAGCGCCGCTGAAGCAGTGGGCCTGGGGGCAGTTCGTTTTGGAGACTTAAGCAACGACCGGGTTAAAAACATTGAATTTGACTGGGAAAAAGTGCTGGACTTTTCAGGAGAAACGGCGGCCTATATCCAGTATGCCCATGCCAGGATTTGCAGTATTATCCGCAAAGCGGGTTCCGATTTACCTGCCTGGGATGATAACGCAGCTTCCCTATTGGAAAAGGAAGAAGAAATTACCCTGGTTAAGACCCTGGCCCAGTTGCCTGAAAAGATTTTTGATTCGGCTGAAAGCTATAAACCCTCTATCCTGGCCCGCTACCTGATCGATGTGGCCCGGGAATTTAATCGTTTTTACCATAATTGCCCTGTCCTGAGCAGCGAGCCGGGAGTACAGCAAGCCCGGTTGCTATTGATCAATGCTACCAGGCAGGTGCTGGCTAATGGACTGGGCCTGCTAGGGATTGTTGCTCCGGAAGAAATGTAACAGTTTAGGGGAGGTTAAATTATGCTGGATTTAAAATTTGTCCGGGAGAACCCGGACCTTGTTCGTCAGGCGATGGAACTCAAGGGCGAAGACGCTGACCTCGACGGCCTGCTGGCGAAAGATGGTGAACGGCGCAGCCTGCTTAAAGAAGTGGAAGAGCTTAAACAAATTCGCAACCGGGTTTCCAAGGAAATTGGGCAGGCCGGCGGAGATAGTGAAGCGGTTGAAGCCAAAAAAGCGGAAATGCGTGAAGGGTCGGCCAAAATTAAGGAGCTTGATGAACAGCTTCGCCAAATTGACAGCGAGATGGAGCAGCTACTGCTTAACCTTCCCAACCTTCCCGATCCTGTCGTGCCCCGGGGCAGCGATGAATCAGATAATGTTGAAGTGCGCTCCTGGGGAAGCCGCCCGGAGTTTGACTTTACGCCCCTGGCTCACTGGGATATTGGAGCCCACCTTGATATTATTGATTTCCCAAGGGCCGGCAAAATAACCGGCAGCCGCTTTGCCCTCTATTACGGGGCCGGGGCCAGGCTTGAACGGGCCCTGTTTAATTTTATGCTCGACCTGCATACAGCAGAACATGGTTACCGGGAAGTTTTCCCCCCTTTCCTGGTCAATGCGGCAAGCATGACCGGAACCGGCCAGCTGCCCAAATTTGCCGAAGATGCCTTCCGGGTTGAAGGGACCGATTTGTACCTGATTCCCACCGCGGAAGTGCCCGTTACCAACCTGCACCGGGACGAGATCCTTGATGCCGAACAGCTCCCCTTATACTACTGCGCCTACAGTGCCTGTTTCAGGGCTGAAGCCGGAGCTCACGGCCGGGATACCCGGGGCCTGATCCGCCAGCACCAGTTTAACAAGGTGGAGTTGGTCAAATTTGTCCGCCCGGAAGAATCCATGAACGAACTGGAGTCTTTGACCCGTGATGCTGAAAAAGTCCTGCAGCTCTTGGAGCTGCCTTACCGGGTCATGTTAATGTGCAGTGGGGATCTTGGTTTTGCCCCCGCCAAAAAATATGACCTGGAAGTGTGGTTGCCGGCTGCCGGCACTTACCGCGAAATATCCTCCTGCAGTAACTTCACCGATTTTCAAGCCCGCCGGGCTGGAATCAGGTACCGGCCGGAAACCGGTAAAAAAGCGCAGTTTGTCCACACCCTGAATGGTTCGGGGGTGGCAATAGGCAGGACGGTAGCCTCCATTCTTGAAAATTACCAGCAGAAGGACGGGAGCGTTGTTATTCCAAAAGTCCTGCGCCCCTACTTTGACGGCCGGGAGTGCATCACAGCAGGTTAATGTTTTTAATAAATTCTATACAGCTGGAACTAATTAAAAGAAGAACCGGTTACAGATGGTCGAAAAACGTAAAGGTATAAGTACGTGTGTTTGCATTATATGCTCCTCCCCGGGCGGAAAAAGCCCCCAACCCGGTAGTAGATCCTTTTCTATGGCAATTCGGCTGTTTTCCTTAATTGAAATTGCAAGGCAAGTTACAAGGAGCAATTACAGTAATCAGAAAGGAGAAGAAAACCAATGGCTCACTCAGTTATGGTTTTTGGTGTCGGAGAAGTCGGCGGTCATATTTTAGAGTTTTTAGCAAGGACATCCGGTATCAAAAAAATTATTGCCCTCGATATCAACGAAAAGAAGGCCCTGGCAAAACTTGCCTGCGTCAGATATGGTGCTATGTTTGAAGGATACTACCCGGAAATGGAACTGGTAGTCGGAGATGTTTTTGATGTTGATAACACCAGTCGAATTCTAAGAAAAATTAAACCGGATTTAATTATAAACACCGCTTCTTTGCAGTCCTGGTGGGTAATCACAGAGCTTCATCCATCAACATTTAAGCGATTGCATGAAGCCCGGCTCGGGCCCTGGCTACCGATGCATCTGGCCCCGACGATGAATGTTATGAAAGCGGTAAAAAACTCCGGTGTTTCAACAAAAGTGGTCAGTATCCCCTTTCCAGATGCAGTCAACCCGGTTTTGGATTCCATAAATCTTGCTCCCACAGTAGGGGCGGGAAACGTAGATGAACTCGTACCGCCTTTACAATACTATGTTTCTAAAAAATATCAAGTCTCCCCCAAAGCTGTTCAAGTTTGTGTAATCGGACATCATTATCACAATGCTGCCGTATTGGAAGATAGAAAATTAGATGCCCCTTTTTACGTAAAAGTTATGCTTGATAACAAAGATATTACCAGTCAGATTCCTGTTGAGGAAGCTCTAATGGAAGCAACGAAGATTTATCCTGGAGGTAAAAGCGACAGCTCGATCATCGCCTCTTCTACACTAAAAAACGCTCTTGCCATCTTAAAAGACTCTGATTTATGGACTAATGCACCAGGTCCTTCCGGCCTTCCGGGAGGTTATCCCGTAAGACTTGATGCCTCCGGAGCTCATATTGCCCTTCCTGAGGGAGTTACTTTGGAGGAGGCCGTTTCCATCAATAAAGAAGCCCAGAAATATGATGGTATCGAATCTATTGAAAAGGATGGAACTGTAATATTTTCGGATAACTCTTACTTGATTATGAAAGAGATGTTGGGCTATGACTGTAAATCTTTAAGCATTAAAGATGTAGAAGAAGCTGCAAAAAATTTAAAAGAAGCATTTAACAGATTAAAAAATAATATGTAACAATCCTGAATTGAAGATTGTTATCCTCTCAACATTCGCCGATGCCCACTGAAATCATTTCGAACAAGCCTAAAATTTTTTATCGAGGCTCGACCAATAATTTTATAGCCGTTCTTTCCTCTTCCCCAATTTTGACATCTTGAAAGCCAGGGATACAAACAAGATCAATGCCTGCGGGAGCTACAAATCCCCTAGCAATAGCTATAGCTTTAATTGCCTGATTCAAAGCCCCTGCCCCTATTGATTGCACTTCGGCTTTACCATCTTTTCTAATTGTTCCAGCTATTGCACCTGCTAACGAATTTGGATTGGTCTTTGCAGATACTTTTAATGTTTCCATTACCATTAGTTCCTCCTATTTATTGTGAGTACTTATTTGATAGCTGTGATGATATTGATTAGGATAAGAAAAAATAGCTTGCTTAGTGTTTAAATGATTGCTGTATCTCAGGTTTGTTTATACTATGGCATTGGTGAATGGTAGCTTAGAGTTTACAACCATCATATTCATCTACTCTTTTACCAGCCTGTTAATACAATCTGTGCAAACAATGCGGTTGCCAGAGTGCTTCAAATTCTTTGTGTTGCCACAAAACAGGCAGACAGGTTCATATTTTTTAAGAATAATATTATCTTCATCTACGTAAATTTCCATATCATCTTTAATATTAATTCCCATTGGGCGGCGTAATTCTATAGGGATTGCTATTTTGCCCAAATCGTTTACTTTTCTTACGATCCCGGTTGCTTTCAAAATCAATGCCTCCTTCAAACAAAATGAAGATAAGCTGGTGTGCAGCTACTTTATCAGTAAATGGTAGTGAAAGTCAACAATTATTATATTAATTACTTAAATATTCCAATCTATTATAAGGGTGAGCTAATTTTAAACGGCTTCTAGGGGGTTTTTATGATAAAGTGGACATAAACATTTGGAGGGAGTGTGTTGATGCGATCGCCTTGAATATTGATGTATATACTACTGGCAGTAGTATTCAAAGGGTATAGCTTAATCAATTATTTGTTAAATTAAGTAGTTGCATCATAAATTTTTGACTGATGAAATAAGGACAGAGATAGTGGAGTTCTAGGATTTGATGATATCAGGAATTATCATAAGATTATTAAGGCATTGGTCGAGACTGATAGAATTATGGGGGAGATTGATGTTGTTATTGCGGGAGCATATATAAAATGTAACTTTTAGGAACGGTTGAAGTTATTTCACATTAAACAGACAAAATAGCTGATCTATACATTATTTTCCCGTAATGAGCAGGATATACGCTTTGTAGTTAGAAAGCAAAACCTTATTTTTAAGAGGAGGTTTATCATGGAAAAAGACCTTAGCACTGAACAGGAGCAAAAGAAAATCTACGAAAAGCTGGCTTATACCGTCGTCAAAAATTTAAACCGCAAGTACATTAATGCCTGGTACGCGCCGACTAAGAAAGAAGCCCTCTCCATCGTCATGGAATTGATCACAGAAGGAGTGACTGTAGGAACTGCTGACTCAACTACCTTGCTCCAAGTAGGAGTTCTATCCGAGATTAAAGAACGAGGGTGCAACGAGATAATCAACCCCTTCATGAGGGATGAGAAGGGACAATTTGTAGTAGATGAAGAGGAAAGACATAATTTGATGAGAAAAGTGTTTTTCACTGACGTATATGTGATAGGTACAAATATCGTTACTTTGGATGGGAAGCTGGTCAATACCGATGGCAATGGCAACAGGGTAGCGGCGATGATTTTCGGTCCTAAAAAGGTTATCATTATTGCCGGCGCAAATAAAATCGTGAAAGACCTGGATGGAGCGTTCAAAAGAATCCGGGAAGTGTGCGCACCGGTAAATGCTACTAGACATGCTCTCAAGCATCACCGTCCGGAGTTCTATGAACTCCCTTGTGTCAAAACAGGAACCTGTACGGACTGCAATAGCCCAGTGAGCATATGCCACCATACTACTATCATTGACGGAGTGGCTGAGAGAAGGCGAGGACATATCAATGTGGTTATAATAGGAGAGTGCCTGGGAATCTAATTCGGGCAAAAGGGATATAGTGGGTAGTAGCGGCAGAAATCGCAGGATCAGAAGAGACTGGAGCCCGTGCAGTATTAGAGATAGCAGCTAATGGAATATTTATCACCATTGGAGAAGATGAAGAAGATTATGGATAACTCATTTTATATAATTCAATAGCCACAGCTTATACTTCTTGAATTGGACAAAAGGGTTTATGTCATAAAAATAGAATAATTTAACCTGACAGCTCAGAAGTATTATGAGTTAAAAGGGTGAGTGTATCATGTTATTAAAAGAACGCATCATTGCTGTTAACCTTGATGGTGTTTGTACTGATTCATATGGACGGATGAGGGAAATAGCTGCTGAATGGTTTGGGCTTGATGTTTCTGAACTGACTTCTGAAGTAACATATGGATTGCCGGAATGGGGCTTGAATATCACAGAAGAGTATAAGGCTTTACATTATTTTGCTATTACTAAAAGAAAATTATTCTCTACATGTAATATACTCCCCCAAGCAGATTATTATTTGAAGCTGTTATCTGATAAGGGAGTTAAAATTATACCTTACAGGTTCTACAGCGACAGTTTGGATCAAATGGTTGTTCTTCATACATTTGATTGGCTTTATAAAAATAGAATTCCATATACTGATTTATGTTTTGTCAATGGAAATGTGAAAGTTGGAGCAGATATTTATATAGATAATAATCCCAAAAACGTAATTAAGCTTCGTAGGGAAGGTTTATACACAATTTTCTTCGCTAACGGCGTAAATGAATATATCAAGAAGCCAAGGGCTGAAACATGGGAGGAAATTTATCAAATCATAGAAGAAAAATATGGTATTAAAAGTTAGCTTGAAACAGATAAAAATAAAAGCTAAACCTGAATATTAAAGTGAACTGGGGAGACCTAAAGATGAACTGGGGCAAGAAACAATCAAGTATTAATAATTATTGTTGCTAGTGGGAAAAAACAAACCTAAAAATACTTCTGTATACGGACTAACTGCTAACTGTTAAATAACAATAATGGTTGCTAAATCATACGCGAAAGGAAATATCTTAACATGGGCGGACTTTTTGCATTGTTGGCATCTCTTGGTTACTCGTCATTTAATATTTTAAATCGTAAAGGGATGATGAATAATAACTCCGGGAATGTATGGGATATCCGTTTAATTGGCTCGTTTTCGACTTTGAGTATTTTTTGTTTAGGAGTTGCTATATTAGCATTTTTCGATATTAACGTCATACTAGATTTCAAGCATTTAAATGTGCAGGCTGTATTACTACTTTTACTATCTGGAATATCAGGTGCGTTTGTGGGTGCCCTTTTTATTACTATGGCTATTTCTCAGATTGGAGCATCACAGACCTCGGTTTTATATGGAGGTTCGAGCCCGCTCTTTGCTGTTTTGCTTTCAATTATCCTTCTTAATGAAATACCAGATTTAATCGGAATGGTTTCCGTCCTGGCGATTATAGTTGGAATAGTTATAGTTGGATATCACGGTCAAGAAGGTACTGTAGTGCTTTTAGAAAAAACAAAACTCGCAGGAGGTATTATTGCTTTATCGGCTGGGTTATGCTTTGCATTGGCACATATGGCTAGGGGAATTGCTTTAAATTTAGGAGCAACTCCTAATACAGCATTTATAATTCCCAACACTATGTCCCTAATAATTATAACGGTCTTTTTCTATAAGCAATCAAGGAGACTTAAAGATCTCAAAAGAATTAGTCGAAAAAGCCTATACTGCTATATTGGGGGAGGACTCGGTATTATCATAGGTGCCTATAGCACTTTAATAGCCTTCACCATGATCCCGGTGTGGCAAGCTGTTGCTATTTTGAGTATTCAACCGCTGTTAGTTTTATTTTTATCATGGTTGTTTTTAAAGCAGGTAGATAAAATTAGTTATCGCCTGATTGTAGGTGCATGTCTGGTAACATTAGGGGTAGTAAGCCTGAATGTTTACTGATTATAACAATCATAGCAGTAAAGTAAGCGGTTTTAAAATATATTTCAAGATCAAGGCGTGAATATCTTGATATAATTCATTTTTTTAAAGTTTATATCTCCTTGCTTGGTAGTTTTATTATGCAATACACCCCTGTGCCCGTCCGGCAAGCTATCATTTTGGAACTTCCCGGGACACCATAGTATCCAAGATTTCTGCAGCTTTAAGAATTACACGAAAACACTTTTCCTCTTCTGTCCGGTAATTTTCTTTCAAGTAATCACAATCTATACTGCCCATTGTTTCAACATAATCCTCCAAAAATTCTCGGGTGAGTTCCTTAATCCTGTCATTTTCATGTGCCCTATCCTGCACGTTCATTATACTCAACACCATTACTCCCGATATTAAGGCACCACAAGTCTTTTCAACTCCCATTCCTCCACCGAAACCGGCAGACATCTTTAGGGCGTTTTTTGTAAGATCTAAATTGTAGGTCTTGTTAGCGCCATAAAGAATTTTCTCTGCTCAGTTAAAGTCTATGTTTCCTTCTCCAAACCCTTGACGAATTAAATCAGCCAGCATAAGAAGAAACACCTTCTTTCTAAAAATGGTTTGGTGAAATGGTTGCTTTATATTTTACTTCTTGTTTTATAATGGAGGAACCTGCCCTGATATACACAATTGTATATTAAAAAATAGATCATTAAACTAATCCAATATAACCCCTCGGGGAGCAACTCCCTCCGGGGGCTATTTTTATATTCACAGCAGGATAAATTTGATTTGTTAATTTTATAAGACCAGCGCCCTTAAAACTTATTTTCAAGGTCAGTTTTATTAAATTTAGTTCTTATTTTATCGACTGGAAACCATTACCATCCCGAAATAATCGGGTTGACACAGGCTAAAAGTATCATGAGGAAAGGAAGAGGGCACAGTGTTTAACTGTGCCCAATGCAATATATATAAAAGAGGGGGTCAACTTGCTTTAAGTATAAGGTCTGATGGTTACAAGAATATTACAGGCAGATTATTTTTATATTACATGAGGTCTCAAGTGGATTGATAAATGCTGGTTCTGATTAATTCTATAATCAATCCTGACCACAAAACTTCCCAGATAGCTATAGAGTTTTTGATTTTGAAGGTCAATCTAATAGTCAGACCTTTATATACAGCAATCCACGAATAAAACAATATACAATGAAAAGTGTCGGTGTGTGTGAACTGTAATTTAATAAGCTACTCTTTACCGAAATGTTTTTCTACAATTGATGAGATAATGGTGATTAAGTTAATTATTAAAAGCCCTAATTATAGAAAAGGTCTTTTATTTAAATTGGTTTTAAAGATTTTGGAGATTCAAGCTGTAAATAGCAATAAAAGCTCGGAACCGGGGGTAGTGGGTTCTATAATCCTTTTTTACCAGATCATTTTCTACTTTTGTATCTTGCGGAAATTGACTTGTGTTGTTAAAATTGAAATATAAACAAATTTTAATAATTTATGGAAGCTAAGATTTCCTGACCGTAGTTGGACGCTTGGTCAGGGGTGAGCGAGTAGCGTAACCGGCTATAATACTGAGCCGGATTTTTGTTTTATATTTGTTATATAAAAGGAGGGAATTCGTATGGTGTCTGAATGGCTGTGCTCTCACTGTAACCGTAAATTTTACAGTATCGATGAAAAAAGGGATAAAGAGTATGTAAGTTGCGCCAGCTGCGGTGAGGAAGTTGCGAACCCTTATTTCGAGGGATGTCTGGCTCCTAAAAATGACAAATCAAATGGAACTCAATATCAGGACAAGCAATATATGCAATAAGATATCTGTAAGAAATCCCGGATATGTTATTAGAGAGTTGGTTACTTCACTGCAAATTGCAAATCGTTACTGATAAACTTATTCAAAACCATATTATACCAATACAGTGCCGGTAAATGTGGCGGTATTATCTACAAGTCTTTCGGTAATTGGATACAATGGACAGGTATGATGATCCAGACATAGAAGATGTGGTAGAAGTGTGGGGGTTTAATTAATGTCTTGGATGAGCTAAAAAGAAGTTATGTAACCAACATTTGAGATAAGACAGAAAATCCATTGTATGAATATATACAAAAAAGAAAAATGTATAAACAAAACAGGAACTATCAATCAAAAAGCGAATAAATATAGGCATAAAATATTTAGGAGGCTATAACAGAATGAATAAAGCAGAACTGGTTGATATGGTAGTAAAGAAAACGGATTTATCAAAAAAGGACAGTGAAAAAGCAGTAAAAGCTGTGTTTGACAGCATTACTGAGAGCCTTACTAAAGGCAAAAAGGTGCAGTTGGTTGGTTTCGGTAACTTTGAGGTCAGAAATCGTAAAGAACGTGAAGGACGCAATCCTGCTACAGGAGAAAAAATTAAAATTAAAGCTTTGAAGGTTCCTGCATTCAAACCAGGCAAGGCTTTGAAAGAAAAGGTTAAGTGATGCTAGGGGCATAAAAGGATGCTCTGGTGGTTATATATTTACTGTTGGTACCTGATAAAAACAAGTATGCATGAGGTTTTTATAGCCCTTGGAGTACAATTACATCCGGGGGTGATTTTTATTTCCACAACAGGATAAATTTAATTTGTTAATTTCCAAGTCAGCGCCCCTAAATCTAACAACTATCCCAATATTTTTGGAATAATAAAAAATGTAATACGGCTGTGAATCATAGGTTATGAAATAGATCGTTTGGCGGTTATTGAAGTAATAATATTTATTAATAAAGATAGAGAAGGTAGTGGTAGAAATGAGGCTACTACTATTTTGATATTATTGGAGAATTTATTTGACAAGTATATTTGAAAATTGTTATAATTTTTTATACAAAATCATACCCCCAATATTTCACTGAGTCTCACTAAGCATTTAAATTTCCTATTATCAATCCATGAAATCAATTGCTTTACCAGCTCATGTTAATAATTTTTATTACGCTTTTATATGTATGATCTGTTCCGAATAAATCAGGAAAGGAGGTGCAAAAATGTCCGAAGATAAAAAAGCTGAAATATTACGTGAGTATGTAAAAGCATTTGAGTCAAATGATTTTGAAAAAGTAGCGTCATTATGTACAGATGATATTATTTTTGAATCTCCCATGGGTACTTTTAGGGGCAAGGAAGATCTCAGGCGTTACTCTGATTGGATGGCTGAAAATATAAAAGATTACAAGGTTACTGAAGCGGGAAATGGTATTTTGGTACAAGGAGATAAAGCTATTTTTGAACACACTATGTCTGGCAAAATGCAGGGGGAAGAAGGATCAGTTTTAGCTATGTGTGCTTATGAATTTAGGGATGACAAAATAAAAACTGTACGAGTTGTATTTGACAGACTATCAATAGCTGAGCAAGCATCAAGTAAATGGTTGGAGAAAAAGTTCGTTAATACTATAGTTAATCAGATGCAAAAGGGGCTTTAACTGTAGCTGCTAATCTATTTTGTCCAAAGCCAGCTATTTTTATATGTCCAGGAGTTGCTGGATGTTGTGGCCGCACCGTGGCATTTTCTATATTTTGCAGCTATAAAAATGGTGACCAAAAACCTTCACCCGGCATATTACCGGGTGAAGGCATGCTGACACCAAGCTTCAGTATCAAAGGCAGTTAACTGTGTTCAAGTGTTTTTTCGATAAGCTCGAGTCTTTTTTCCAGGGCATAGACCTCACCTAAGTAACGGCACTTCAAATCGATGTCCTCAAAAGATAGACTGGAGGCCTGTCTTTTTGTAATACTCTCTTTCATCTCTTCGACAATATCTTTGTAGAGGTCTACGCAGAACATGGCATTAGACGGCCCGAAGATATCTTTAGCCTTTTCATTCCACAGCATGTAAGATAAGATGTCGAGCAACTGTTTTTTCGCGTAACCTTTTTCGAGGATTTCCATTATTTTGGACCTCCTAAAGTATTTCACCTGCGATGACCATTTTAACTATGCTGCCTTCAATTATGCGGCGTTCATTTTGTGCCCCGTAGAGCAAGCAATGCGTGCACACCTTGTTTACCATTCTGGCTGCACCGCTGGAGTAAGCGTAAATCTCTTCGATCGCGCTATCGGAAAAGATCTCGCTTTGCGCGCCGGCATACAGAAGATGCTTTTTAATATAGGCCTCTACCTGGGAGCGATCAAAATAAAATAGGCGGCAGTTAATATCAATTCTTTGCCGGATTGCGGCATAGGACTGCAGTTTGAGACGTTCAGCGAGTTCGTTTTGACCGACTAAAACTAAGGCCATCGGGCTTTTAGCATCCATCTTGAAATTCAAAAGAAAGCGAACTTCTTCTAACATTTCACGGTCGAGCAGGTGAGCCTCATCGACAACGACGACCGGTTCAATACCGTGAATGCCCCGCATCAACTCGATTTCCCGGTGCAGCTGGCGTTTAGCGTCGCCGCGATAGAACTTTGCTTCGCACCCGAGTTGCTCCAACAGCCCCTTGTAGAAGTGGCGCGGGGTCAACTTCGAATCGGCAAGATAAAGCAACTGGTATTTCGACTGCTCCAGGCTTTCTTTAAGCTTGCGGATAATCGTTGTTTTACCACTGCCGCAGTCACCGGTGAGCACGGTGAAAAACTGCTTTTTTGCACCATAGCTGAGCCTGGTCAATATCTCGGTGGTCATCTCTGCACAGTAGAGTGAATCTGTGGGGATATCCCGGCTGAAAGGAGTGTGCTTAAACCCGTAGAATTTTTCAAGCATCGTCTTCACCCCTGGTTTTGCTGTAGATAACCGCCGGTTTTAAGCGGGGTTCGCGTTCGGCATTTATCTTTGCCGCCGCGGCCAAAAGCCTGGACCCTTGCGGTTCATGGCTGCCGATATGTTCTGGTAACTCAGGGCGCGGAGCGGTTCTCTCTGTGATTACCTGTCTTTTCGCTGTGCAGGAAGGATAGCCCTCGCATTCAATTCTTAGTTCCGAGGGGTCTGCCGGGTCATAGATTACCTCTACCTTCAGGCCGACATAAAGGAGCCCCACCTCGTACTTGGCTCCCTGGAAACTAATGCAGCCGGTTTTATCTACTCTTCGTTCTTCGCTGTGCAAAAAGGCTTCGGTGATAATTTGCGGGTTAAGAAACCGAAGGGGCTCTTTATCCAAGCGAAAGGCAGTCTCCGGGCTCATATTGTCTTTTAAGGCGCTGTGGGGCTTGCGCTGGTAGCATTCTTCAAGCCAGACGGCAAACAGACGGTTTAACTCTTTTACACTTTGCGGTTGTTCCAACTGTGCTTCGTTTAGAAAAGAGTTGACCGCCCGGTTGAAGCGCTCAGATTTGCCGCGCGATTCAGGGGAATAAGGGCGAGCATAAAGCAACCGGATGCCCATCTTGGCACAGGCCCGACTCATCCAGGCATTTTTATATTGGCCACCGTTATCAAAAAAGACTTTTTCAGGGACACCATAACTGGCGATCGCCTTGCGGAAGGCGTCTTCGACGATGACCTGATCCATTAACGGGTAGAATTCGGCATGCAAACAGAAACGAGTGGCATCGTCTAAAAAGGCGACCATGTAAGTCCGCTTCTTCTGTGCGTTTTTGCCGATCGGAAGGTATGGTCCAAATTTAATATCGCTGTGCCAAAGAGAATTACGGCGGGTTTTCTGGTAGCGCCTGGCGGCGCCGTCTACGGTG
>Ga0207421_10000887_pt1 | contig 38896 bp, 37 predicted proteins | sample SodLakKL_010_SED_4_FD_187542 | JGI IMG/M metagenome (GOLD analysis project Ga0207421, IMG submission 187542) | Alkaline sediment microbial communities from Lake Tanatar, Kulunda Steppe, Russia - 8KL_010_SED (SPAdes) (version 2) | ecosystem: Environmental > Aquatic > Non-marine Saline and...
GATGAGGCTTTATGCAAGCGATGCGGTTTCTGCATAGAGTTTTGTAATGCCGGGGTTTATGAAGCAGATCAAGATGGTTTGCCTTTGGTTAAGAACCTCGAAAACTGCACCAATTGCCGCCTGTGTGAGCTTCGTTGTCCAGATTTCGCTATAAGGGTGGAGGTAATTGACAATGAGTAGACCGGAAGGGGTTCAATTAATGGAGGGCAACCATGCCTGTGCATGGGGAGCCATCGATGCCGGCGCCCGATTCTATGCCGGCTACCCGATTACTCCTTCTTCAGAAATTGCAGAGGTTTGTGCCCATGAACTGCCCGCTTACGGAGGAACTTATATCCAGATGGAAGATGAGATCGGAAGTATAGCCGCCATTATTGGCGCCTCTTTATCGGGGAGAAAATCTTTTACCGCTACCAGCGGACCGGGTTTTTCCCTGATGCAGGAGAACCTGGGGGTGGGTATTTACCAGGAAGTGCCCTGTGTGATCGTCAATATCCAGAGAGTCGGACCGGCCACCGGCCTGGCCACCCAGCCGGCCCAGGCTGACGTGATGCAAGCCAGGTGGGGCACGCACGGCGATCACCCCATCATTGCGCTATCACCGGCATCAGTGCAGGAAATGTACTATTTAACGATCAGAGCCTTCAATCTGTCGGAACGGTTTAGGATTCCGGTTATTATCCTGGGCGATCAGGTCATCGGGCAGACTTATGAAAACATCATCCTGCCCGACCCCGCTTCCCTGGATCTTGTGGAGCGAAAAAAACCTTTAGTTCCGCCTGAAGATTTCCTGCCCTACCAGCCCGATGAGAACCTTGTGCCTCCCATGGCTGCATACGGAGACAAACACATAGTTCATGCTTCCAGCACCTGCCACTGTGAAACGGGCTATTCGAACTTCAAATATGGAACCAACAGGCAGCTTTTGACCAGGCTTAAAGATAAGATTTACAACTATACCGATGAAATTATAGAGGTTGAGCATTTTGGACCCGATGATGCCGAAGTTACTTTAATTTCTTATGGCGCTTCGTCACGGGTATGCAAATACGTGGTCGGTGAAGCTGAAAAAGAAGGCATCCGGGTTAATTTATTGAGGCTGCTGACGATTTGGCCTTTTCCCGATCAAGAAGTCCGGGAAGCTTTGGGCAAGACAGGAGCTGTTGTGGTGGCAGAAATGAACCAGGGACAGTTGATTGGAGAAGTAAATCGGGTCAATGCCTCCAATACTCCGGTTCACCTTGCTTCGGGCATTGACGGCGAACTGATCAGACCGGAAATAATTATGACAAGCATAAGAGAGGCGGTGAAATGATGGCAGTTAAATTAAGCTACAGGGAATATTTTAAAGAAGATGCGCTGCCTCTTATGTGGTGTTCAGGTTGTGGGAACGGTATATTGCTGCGGGCCATTACCGATTCCCTGGCAGACCTGCAAATACCGCCTCATCAGGTAGTGGTCAGCACCGGAATAGGCTGCTGGGGCAAAGCCGATGACTACATGAAAACTCATGCATTTCATGGCAGCCACGGCCGGGCCCTGGCTTTTGGTACGGGGATCAAGCTGGGCAATCCCGACTTGCATGTCATAGCCCTGATGGGTGACGGTGATGCCCTGGCCATCGGGGGCAACCATTTTATTCATTCCGCCAGGCGCAATATCGACATCACCGCGGTTGTTTCCAATAACTTTAATTACGGCATGACGGGCGGACAGTATTCGCCGACCACTCCTTTATCCTCGAAGACCACGACTTCTCCCATTGGAGTGGCCGAGCCCGCATTCGATGTTTGCGGTCTATCAGAACAGTGCGGGGCTAATTATGTGGCCCGGACTACTGCCTATCATGTGACTCAGATGAAACGGATGATTACTGCTGCTATCCAGAAAAAAGGATTTAGCGTGGTAGAGGTGCTTAATACCTGCCCCACCCATTTTGGCAGAAGAAACATTGCAGGTGACCCTGTTTCAGTGATGCAGTATTTGAAAGATATTACTGTTAATAAATCACGTTATGAAAAGATGGACGAAGAAGAGAAGGCCAAATACCTGGTCACAGGTGAACTGGTAAATAAAGATCGCCCAGACTTTTTAAGTGTCTACAGGGAGTTAAACCCTGCTGCATCAGAAACCGGCCGGGGGGAGAGTAAATAATGAAAAATAACTGGCAAGTTGTCCTGGCAGGAGAAGGAGGACAAGGCCTGATCCTGGCCGGGCGGATCCTCAGTGAAGCAGCGATTATAGACGGACATAATGTCTCCTTAACTTCCACTTACGGAATAGCCGCCCGGGGAGGGTATTCGGAAGCCCAGGTCGTTATTTCTGAACAGGAACTTTATTATCCCAAATGCCTATTCCCTGACCTGGTCCTCGCCTTAACCCAGCAGGCCTATGACAGGTATGCAGAGAGTGTCAGCAATGACTGCCTGATTATTTATGACAGCAAGGATGTAACCAATGGCAGGGGTAAAAATGAAATTGGTTTCGATTTTAAAGAAGCGCTATTAACTTTGGGCAACCTTAAAGTAATCAATTCACTATTTTTGGGAGTCATTTTGCAAAAGCTGAATATTGTTTCCCGGGAAAGCATGGTTAAGGCTTTGGAGAAAAATTTGCCTCCCAAAATCCAGGACATTAACCTGAAGGCCTTTAATTACGGCCTGGAAAATCAGTAACAGAAATAGTTCGAAGAACAGTAAAATCATTGCCCCCTGTATCCGGTCATGCCGGTGAGGGGGTAAATTTTTTTAGTTCCCGCCTCCCCCCGGAAACCACTTCCAGTCGGATCTGTTCAGGAGGTCCTGTTGCCATATTTAATAACCAGGTAGAGGCCGCTTAAGATGATTAGACCGCCTGCTGCCTGCAATGAAGTAGGCAGTTCACTTAGAACAATAAAGGCCAGCACAGTAGCGCCAAGCGGTTCACCCAGGTAAAGCAAAGAAACCAGGGAGGCCCGGACTTTTTTTAAAGCCCAGTTGAAAACGGTATGCCCAAGCAAAGTGGGTATAATGGCCAGGGCTACAAATAGCAGGTACTCTATCGGGGGATAGCCGCTTAAGGGAACCCCGGCCCAAATTGCGGTTATCAGCAGCAGCAGGGCGGCGATTCCATAAGTGCCGCTGACGTAAATGGTTGTCGACAAGTTTTGCCGCAAGCGGCGGCCGACCAGCAGGTAACCGGCCATCATAACAGCCCCTCCCAGGGCCATCAGGGCACCCCTGAGTTCTGTCGAACCTTCAATAAAGCCGGAAACGCCTTCAGCGGCTATAGCTGCCGTGCCAATAAGGACCAGGAGCATGGAGGCAAAAAAACGGCGGGGTATGGTATCCCCCAGTAAAATATGGCCTGCAAAAGCGACTATTAAAGGGTGGACGGAGACGAGGACAACGGAAACAGCTACCGGGGCGTGCTCGAGAGAAGATATCCACAAGTAAAAATGGCCGGCCAGGAAAAATCCACTGGTTACCATTCCTCCCAGTTCCGAGGTTTTCAGCAACCTGATCTCCTGTCCCTGGGCAGTCAGGCTGGGGGCCAGGATAAGCAGGGCGAAAAAAAGGCGATAAAAAGCTATAGCCAGTGGGGGAGCTGCAGAAAGGCGAATAAAAATAGCGGCAAAAGATATGGCAATTACCGCTGTGGTCAGGGCGGCGCTCAAAACTAAACGGCTTTCCCCGAGGTGTTTGTATTTTCTGCTTAAGCCCAAGGGGAAAAGCTCCGCATCCAGTTTAGCTTAATATATTTCATCTTGCCCTCCCCTAAATAAATATCCTACTGCCGGCCGTGGCAGCTGGACAGGCCTGGCAATAGGATATTATAAAAGGCCTTACTATGCAAATCACAGCTGTGCTTTAAAAATAAGTTTCGATCTCGCTTTCTTCCTGGAGTTCCTCAATATGGGCCATCAGAATACTCTGTTCTTTTTCCTGTTTTTTCCTGGCCGCTCTTTCTTCAATCATCTCTTCTTCCAGCACCGGTTTGATTTCTTCAAAATTCTCTTCTTCCAGGACCTCCCCGTATTGTTCTTCCACTTGTAAAAGCTGTATTTCCAGCTGTTCTCTGGGCAGATCGGGGTCGTCCTCTTCGATCATTTCCTTGAGCCGGGCATACTGTTCCTGCAATTGTTGATATTGATGCTCAATTTCCTCATCGCTCAACTCGATGCTTTCTTTATCGATTCGTTCTTCAGGGTTTTCTTCTAAATATTCTTCCAGGTACTGTTCGATATAGTTTTGAATGGTCAGCTCCCGGATTATGTCCTGATCAAGCTCATCCCGGGTTACATCAACTGCTGCCATTTGCTCTTTAAGCTGTTCCTCACCACCAAATTGGGCCACATAATCCTGATAGCGATCTTCAATTTCTTCTTCGCTGATTTCGATTCCTTTTTCTTCGGCTTTTTGTTCCAGCAGTATGGGGATTACGAAGTAATTGTTAAGAACATGCTGCTGCAGTTCCCCCAGCATATCAGACATTTCTTCGCTCTCGAGATCCATGCCCTGCATTTCGTACTGCATTTTTTCCTGCTCCAGGACCGTTTCAAATTCAGCCCTGGTGACTTCTTCGCCGTTTACCCTGGCCACTACTTCGCCGTTTTCGGCCACTTCTGCCGGGCCGGTTAAGTCCCCAAAAACTCCCCCAAAGGCGGCGGCTCCTATTGCTGCGGCAACGACAAAGACTGCTGCTACTATATACAAGGTTTTTCGAGAAACCTTAACCTGTTTTGTGTTCTCGTTATTTTCTCCGCTCATAATTTCCTCCCTTTATCAAGTTCATTTTGAAACCGGGTTCCATGATAACAAAATCTCTTAGCTTTAACAAGGGGGTTGGTGGCGATGCGGCAGCCCGTTTATGCTGCTCATAAAACTGGCAGCGCTGGTCCTGGCCCCGCTGGCGGCAATTTTGATCCGCGCAGAAAAATATAAACAAATTGTAAACAATGTAAATGTTATGCAAATTATCCCAATATGAGCAGGATAGCCGCTCTAAATTAGAGAAGCAGTCGGCAACCAAAAACTAAGGAGGAGTTTAAGATGAAGAGATTATTGACGCTGTTTGCAGTCGTGTTGCTCATGTTTGGTTCGCTGGCGATGGTAGGCTGTGATACCCCTGAGGAAATTGATGACTTTGAAGAACCGGTAGAAGAGGAAGAGCTTTAGCACCTTAACAAGATGGACGGTTGTTAGTTCAGGAAAACCTGATCGGCCAAGCAGCTGATGTTGACGTGGCGAAGCCGGAATTAAGAAGGTGCCGGGCAGGGCAAAAAATCCCCGCCCGGCACCTTTATTTTTATATAGCCGGGATAATTTACGATCAAATACAGGAATTGACCTTTAAAATGCGAACAATATTAGATAAGGGAGTGAGCTTGATGAGCGAACGGATCCTGGTAATCGATGATGATGAAAATGTGTGCGATCTAGTCAGGATCGCCTTTGAAGCGGAAGGTTTTTCGGTGGATGCCGCTTTGGATGGTGAAGAGGGGATGAAAAAAATTGAAGCAGGAGATTATGCCGTTATCCTGCTTGATATCATGCTCCCTGAAAAAGACGGGTGGGACATTTGCCGCCAAATCAGGAGCAGTGAATTTAAAAGCGTACCCGTCATTATGCTGACGGCCCGGAGTGAGGAAGTGGACCGGGTTTTAGGTTTGGAACTGGGCGCCGATGATTATATTACCAAACCATTCAGTCCCCGGGAGATGGTGGCCAGGGTAAAAGCGCTGCTCCGCCGGACTGAAGATTATAACAGGGCCCATGAGAAGGTGGAATATGGGGACCTGGAAATAGACTTGCATAAATATACTGCCCGGATAAGGGGAAAAGAATTAGATTTTACCCCGAAAGAACTGGATTTGCTGATTCTGCTTGCCCAAAATGCCGGCAAACCTTTTACCCGAAAAGAACTGCTGAAAACTGTCTGGGGATTTGACAACCCGGCCGGCAGTACCCGCACTATAGATGAACATGTTAAACGACTTCGCAGTAAAATCCATCAATATGATCAGAAGCACAGTTACATACATACCGTGTGGGGAATCGGTTATAAGTTTGAGGTGAAGTAAGATGCTTAAATTTCCCCGCAAACCGAAGACTCTTTTTGGCAGGTTAATGCTTTCCCACCTGCTGATCGTAGCGCTGAGTTTAATTGTCATCGGCATTTTCCTGACCTACCTGATCGAAGATTATTTTTTTAGCGCCCGGGAATGGGAGCTTGCTGCTCAGGCCCAGGATGCCGCTTACCTGATTGGTGAAGATTTGATTGAAAATGATCTTGAAGGGGTCAAAAAAACAGCCGAAACCCTTGCTTACTCCATGAACGCCAAAATCAGGGTTCTTAATTACAATCGTACCAATTTATTAACCTTTGATCCCGAGCAGCCTGAAAATGATGGCGGCCCGGAAGAGGTTGAGGGTATAGGCCTGGAAGAAAGAGAAATAGAACATATTTTTAAAGGAAACATGCTTTCGAAAAAAGTTTATGGCCCTGTCCTGCAGAGGCTCCTGGTTGCCGCCCCGGTTACCTATGAGGATTTAGGGCTTGAAATTGAAAATGAGGATCAAGAGCAACCGGCGGTTATCGGAGCGGTTACTTTAAGTGTGCCCCTGCGCGGAATTGAAGAAACGATAGCCCATATCAGCCGCCTGGTCCTCTATTCCGGCGCTGTCGGCGTGGTTTTTGCCGCCCTGCTGTCTTTTTCCCTGTCAAAGACATTAACCCGGCCCCTGCAAAAAATAAACCGTGCCGCCCTGGATATGGCTGCCGGTAATTTTAAATACAAGATTGAAGAAGAGCGGGATGATGAAATTGGAGGCTTAATCAAAACCTTCAATTATTCAGTGGAACAGGTGGAAAAATATCTGGAGGAACAAAAACGCCTGGAAATGCTTCGCCGCAACCTGGTTGCCAATGTTTCCCACGAATTGAAAGCGCCCCTGGCTTCTGTCCGCGGCTATTCCGAGCTGATGCTGGATGGACATATCCCAGAGCATAACAAAGAAAAATACCTAAAAACTATCCTCGATAATACTGTCCACTTAAGCCGCCTGGTTGATGACCTTTTAACCCTTTCCCACCTTGAAAGCGGGCAGTTGTCCCTGGAAAGAAGAGCAATATCCGTCGGGGACCTGGCCCGGTGGAGTGTTGAAAGTGTCGCTCCCCGCGGTGAAGCCAAAGGTGTTAAGCTCAGCCTGGAACTGGAGCCTTCTCTACCTGTTATATATGCCGATCGCCACCGCCTTCATGAGGTGCTGGTAAATCTTCTCGATAACGCTATCGAGTACACTGACAGCGGAGGAGTAGTGGTTTTGATGGTAAGAGCCCGAAATTCGCAGCTGATCATAGAAGTAAAAGATACGGGGCGGGGGATACCGGAGGAAGAACTGCCCTTTATTTTTGAACGTTTTTACAAAGTAGATAAATCGAGGCGCCGCAGTGAAAAAGGATCCGGCCTGGGGTTGGCCATTGCCAAGGAGCTGGTCGAACTGCATAGTGGGGAGATCGAGGTGGAGAGCAAGGTCGGCGAAGGCAGCATTTTTAGAATATATTTGCCGCTGGAAAGATAAAATAAGGCTGTTTGGTTCCTCGGGCCAGGGGTAGTTAAAATAATATATTTTTTCAGTAATGAATAGAGGATTTATTTACAGGACGTCGAAGAATAATTAAGGATAGATACGTAAAATTGAATAACATGCGGATGAACCCGGTGGGAGAGTTCCGATTAACGGACGCCGAAGGTGCAACCTGCCGCCTGGCGGGTGGCGGGGAAACTCTCAGGCTTCAGTACCATCGGAGGACGTGCCTCTGGAGAGCGCCCGTTTAAGGCGGGACACCGACGGGGAAAGCCCTTTAATTGCCAGGTAAAGGTCGCAATCTCTCAGGTTATAAGGACAGGGAAAAGCCATTAGGCATTCTCTGTCCTTTTAAATGTGCCGTTTAAAATAATAAAAGAAAGGAGGTTAGTATAGTGATGGATGAACCAAAGAAAACGCCATTTTACGACAAGCATGTCGCACTGAACGGAAAAATCATCGATTACCACGGTTGGCTTTTACCGGTGCAGTTTCCCCAGGGCCTGGTCGAAGAAGTCCATGATACCCGCAAGCGGGCCACTATTTTCGATGTGTCCCACATGGGGGAAGTTACTGTAGAAGGCAAGGAGGCCGAAGCTTACCTGCAAAAAATCCTGACCAACGATATTTCCAAACTTAAAGACGGCGCCATAATTTACAGTCCGGTTTGCTACCCCGATGGAGGAGTAGTCGACGATATCCTTGTTTACCGGATCAACAGTGAAAAATATTTTCTGGTCGTTAATGCAGCCAATGCAGACAAGGATTATAAGTGGTTTGAGGAAAATGTTTTTGGAGATGTCAGGTTGCAAAATCGTTCGGCCGACTATGCTCAGATTGCTCTCCAGGGCCCGGACAGCAAAGAGATCCTGCAGGAGTTAACCGCCGCAGACCTGGACGGAATGAAGTTCTACCGCTTTCAGCCCGATGTGTCGGTGGCGGGAGTAAACTCGATTGTTTCAAGGACCGGTTATACCGGTGAGGACGGTTTTGAGGTTTACTGCAAGAACGACGGAGCTTCGGCCCTTTGGGACGCAGTGTGGGAAGCCGGTCAGAAAAAGGATCTGCGCCCGGCCGGTCTTGGCTCCCGGGACGTCCTGCGGCTGGAAGCATCACTTCCCCTTTACGGCCATGAGCTTAGCAAAGACCTTACGCCTTTGCAGGCCGGTCTGGACCGATTTGTGGCTCTTGACAAAACAGTGCCTTTTAACGGCCAGGAAGCTTTGCAGAAACAAAAGCAGGAAGGGATTAACAGGAAACTGTTTGGCCTGGAAATGCTGGAACGTGGTGTACCGCGGGAAGGTTACCCGGTTAAAGCCGATCAAGAAGAAATTGGTTGGGTTAGCAGCGGATCTTACTCACCGACCCTTGACAAATTCATAGCGATGGCTTTTCTGGATCCGGAAGTAGCCAGGCAAAGTGAAGAAGTGCATGTTTTGATCCGGACCAGATCGTACCGGGCCAAAATAACCAAAATGCCATTTTACAGGAGGGATTAATAATGGATTACAAAGTTATCGATGGCCTGAAATACACCCGGCAGCATGAATGGGCCCGTCAGGAAAACGGCACCGCTGTCGTAGGCCTGTCCGATTATGCCCAGCATAAACTGGGGGAAATTGTGTTTGTAGAACTGCCTGATGTCGGCGCGGAAGTTGAAGCGGGAAAAAGCGCCGCGGTAATAGAATCGGTTAAAGCCGTGGCCGACCTCTATGCTCCTCTTGACGGTAAAGTTACCGAGGTTAATGAAGCATTGCTCGATCAGCCTGAAGTAATCAACCAGGATCCATATGGCGAAGGCTGGGTCTTTAAAGTTGAAATTAAAGACGCAAGCCAGCTGGAGGCCTTGATGGACAAGCCGGCCTACGAGGAGTTCATAATCAAGGAAGAAGAGGAGGAATAAATAATGGGAGGTAATCATTACCTGCCTCTTACCGACGAAGATCGGCGCGAGATGCTTAAAGTAATCGGTGTTGATTCTATTGATGATCTTTTCAGCGATATTCCTGCGGAAGTGCGCCTGAAAAGAGATCTGGATTTGCCGCCGGCCATGTCGGAATTGGAAGCAGTCAAGCATTTAAATTCCCTGGCAGCCAAAAATAAGCATTTAAACAGCTGCACTTCCTTTATGGGCGCCGGAGTTTATGACCATTTTATTCCGTCAGTGATCAAGCATATAACCGGAAGAAGTGAATTTTATACTTCATATACCCCTTACCAGCCGGAAATTAGCCAGGGAATTTTGCAAGCAATATTCGAGTATCAAACCATGATCTGCCAGTTAACAGGAATGGATGTAGCGAATGCTTCCATGTATGACGGAGGCACGGCTGTAGCTGAAGGGGCGGTAATGGGCTGTGGAGCTACCCGCCGTTCAAAAGCCCTGGTCTCAAAGTCTGTGAGCCCCTTTTACAGGGCTGTGCTGAAAAATTACTTTAACAGCAGGGGCCTGGAATTGGAAGAAATTCCTATTAAAGAGGGCTTTACCGATTTTTCTAAGCTGGAGGAAATGATAGACGACCAGGTTGCTTCGGTCATTTTGCAGCAGCCAAACTTCTTCGGGCTGGTTGAAGATTTGGATGGTGTGGCCGATCTGGTTCACAATCACAAGGCAGCCCTGGTTATGTCCGTGGATCCCCTTTCTCTGCCTGTATTGAAGGCACCGGCAGACTATGGCGCTGATATCGTGGTTGGAGAAGGGCAGGCCCTTGGTGTCCCGCCCTCATTCGGCGGACCCCTGCTGGGCATTATGGCTGCACGGAGCAAGTTTGTCAGGCAGCTGCCCGGGCGGATTGCAGGAGAAACAGTCGACAGCGAAGGCAACCGTGGTTTTGTCCTGACCCTGCAAACCAGGGAACAGCATATCAGGCGCGAAAAAGCATCTTCCAATATCTGCTCCAATGAGGCCCTGGTCGCTTTGGCTGCCGCGGTTTACATGGCCTCCATGGGGCCGCAGGGCATGCGGGAAGTTGCGGAGCAGTGTGCGCAGAAAGCTGCTTATGCCTTTGAAAAGATAACCGCTCTCGATGGTTTTGAAGCAGCTTTTAAAGGCCATAATTTCAAGGAATTTGCAGTTAAAGTGCCGGGCAAACCGGAAGATTTAAACCAAAAACTGCTTCAAAAGGATATCCTGGGTGGAGTAGACATTGCTCCTTTCTATCCTGAACTGGAGCAGACAATGCTTTTTGCTGTCACTGAGAAACGGACCCGCGAAGAAATCGATACCCTGGTCCGGGAACTGGAGGGATGGAAATGAGAAAAGCAAAAGCGCTGCTTTTTGAAATGGGACGTCCAGGGCGCCAGGGATATTCTTTGCCGTCCAATGATGTGCCTGAGAAGTCTTTAGAAGAGCTGCTGCCGAAAAAAATGCTGCGCCAGGAGCCGCTGGAACTGCCGGAGCTGTCGGAGGTGGAAGTTATTCGTCATTACACTGAATTATCCACCCGCAATTTCGGCGTCGATACCGGCTTTTACCCCCTGGGTTCCTGTACCATGAAGTATAATCCGAAAGTGAATGAAGATGTAGCAGCCCTTCCCGGCTTTGCCTTGATGCATCCCTGCCAACCGGAGGAAACAGTGCAGGGGGCGCTGGAGCTCTATTACAACATGGAGCAGCACTTAAAAGAGCTGACCGGGATGGATCGCTTTACCATGCAGCCTTCTGCCGGAGCCCATGGCGAATTGACCGGACTGATGGTCATCCAGGCTTATCACCGTAATAGGGGCGATCATGATCGTAACAAAGTGCTGATTCCTGTCACGGCTCACGGGACCAACCCGGCTACGGTGACCATGGCCGGTTATGAAGTAATCCAGATCCCGGCCGACGAAAGAGGCAACGTTGATCTTGAGGCCCTTAAAGAGGTTGTGGACGAGACTACCTCGGCTTTGATGTTGACAAACCCGAGCACGCTGGGTTTGTTCGAAGAAGAGATTGTTGAAATGGCCAAAGTTGTGCACGATGCCGGGGCCCTGCTCTATTATGACGGAGCCAACCTGAATGCCATTATGGGTTATGCCCGCCCCGGAGACATGGGCTTCGATGTAGTGCACCTCAACATCCACAAAACCCTTTCCACTCCGCACGGCGGAGGCGGACCGGGCAGCGGTCCGGTCGGGGTTAAGGAACGGCTGATTCCATATCTGCCTGTTCCGCTGGTCGATAAAAAAGAGGATCGGTTCTATTTTGATTACGATCTACCGGACAGCATCGGCAAGGTTCAGTCCTTCTACGGCAACTTCGGCGTTGTGGTCAAGGCCTATAATTATGTCTGCATGATGGGTGGAGCGGGCCTCAAGCAGGTTTCTACGGATGCCGTCCTTAATTCCAACTACCTTGCCAGCCTGCTCCAAAAAACTTACTTTATACCCTATGACCGGATCCGCAAGCATGAATTCGTGGTATCTGCCAAACCGGAGAAGAAAAAAGGAGCCGGTGCCGGCGATATAGCCAAGGCTTTGCTTGACCGGGGATTTCATCCGCCGACTGTATACTTCCCCCTGATTGTGGATGAAGCGCTGATGACAGAGCCAAACGATACGGAGAGTAAGGAGACCCTTGATGATTATGCCCGCGCTATGGAAGAAATAGCCAGGGATATTGAAGAAGATGCAGAAAAAGTAGCTGCCGGCCCCTATCATACGGTGGTGGGGCGCCTTGACGAAGTCCGGGCGGCCCGTAGTCCGGTCCTGCGCTGGCAAAAAGAATAGCCAAGCCGGTCTGCGGGAACTGAAAAGAGCCCCGATCGGATTTCCCCTTTTAGGGGACTCTGTTTTACCCTGTCACCGGGACTTTTCGAAGGTTCGCAGGCATGGTGGAGGTAAATGTTCACCCGGCCCTAAACCGGTGATACTGATTAGAACGCAATAGATCTAAGAACAGGGGCGGCAGGGAAGGATTTAATTCCTGCTTCCCCTGTTATCTTATTCCAAGTATGATATATTTTGAATCAGGGAGATAAAATGCGGCATACAGACGGGCAGACCGACCATGATCTAAAAAACATTTTGCTGGAAGCCTGGTTAACCAGGCAGGCTAATTTTAGCGACACTATTGAATTTAATACTCCCAGCCGTACTCTTTCAGTAAGTGTCACCGGATCCAGTTGTGCTTTAAATTGCTCTCATTGCGCCGGGGTTTACCTGAGGGCCATGGTGTCCCTGGATCAGGCTCTCGGCAGCAGCAAAGATCCGGAAAGAAACGAAACCAGTTACCTGGTCTCGGGAGGTTCTGATCGTCAGGGCCGGGTGCCGCTTATGGAAAATATCAACAAATTAAGGCAGCTGGCAAAGCAGGGCCCTCTAAATTTACATACAGGGCTGGTTACGGATCAAGAAGCCCGGCTGTTGGCTGAAGTAGCCACGGTGGTTTCATTTGACCTGGTCGGCGACGATGAAACTATTTCCGCAGTTTATGGCCTGCCGGTCACTGTAGAAGACTATATTCAGTCGTACCGTACTCTGCAAAAGTATACCAGGGTCATCCCCCATCTGTGTATAGGTTTAAATGGCGGGAAGATTACAGGTGAATATGAAACCCTTCACCTGTTGCGAAAAGAGAAGGTGGACGCGATCAGTATGATCATTTTCCGGCCCACAGCGGAAACTCCTTTCAGTAATTGTCTGCCGCCGGCGCCCGGCCAAGTGGCTCGTTTTATGGCTTCGGCCCGCCTGATGTTTCCGCGGACTCCCCTGTATCTTGGTTGTATGCGGCCGGGAGGGCGCTACCGGGAGATTATTGATCTCTATGCCTTGCAGGCTGGATTTAATAAAATTGTCATGCCCGCTCCCGCAGCAAGAAGAGAAGCTGTCCGCAAGGGTTTATCTGTAAGCATTTCAGAGGAGTGTTGTTCATTATGATCCGTATTTCTGCCGGCAGCGCCGCCTGTATGGGGTTATCGACCAACAGGATGGATGCTTACCCGACCACGGCCTATTTCCTATCCGGTAACAGCTGCCTGATGAACTGTGCTTTTTGCCCCCAGGGCAGCGGGAAAAATCAAACCTTAAACCGGCTGGGCCGTGTAAACTGGCCTGAATTTTCCTGGGCCGAAGCAGAAAAAGGGCTGCAGCAGGCTGAAGGCAAGGGCATCAGGCGGGTTTGCCTCCAGTCGGTCAGGCATCCCGACGGCATTTATAGTTTAACGGGCTTGATTAAACAGATTAAGGGCATGACAAGCTTGCCCCTTTCGATTTCAGCCTGGATCGACGATCAAGAGGAAGCGGAAGCCTTGATCGAGTCCGGAGCTGATCGAATCAGCATCTCCCTTGATGTTGTCAATCCGGAAATTCATCATCAAATCAAGGGCGGCTCTCTAAATGAACGGCTGGATTTACTGCTAAATTGTGCCAACCGCCTGCCGGGGAAAATGAGCACCCATCTAATCTGCGGGCTTGGCGAAAGCGAAAAAGAAGTCCTGTTTTTGATCGATCAGCTGGTAAAAGCCAAAGTTACGACAGCTCTGTTTGCATTTGTGCCTTTGAAAGGGACGTCGCTTGAGAACGTTTCTCCACCGCCGGTTGACTCTTATCGCCGGATACAGGCCGGCCGTTTTTTGTTGAATGAAAAATTGGCAGATCTTAAATCTTTCAAATTTGAAAAGGGGCGCCTGGTTTCATTTGGAATACCCGGGTCCAGGCTGGAGCAATATCTTTCGACGGGCTCCGCTTTTCAGACCAGCGGCTGCCCGGATTGCAACCGGCCTTTTTACAACGAACGTCCGGGTGGTATAATTTATAATTATCACCGGGCCCTGGATAACCATGATAAAGGCGCGGCCCTGAAAGTACTGTTTGACTCGATCAAAAAATGAAACTCGTGAGTGGTAGCGGGAGGAAACGGCAATGCGTTATCAATGGCGGTTGATTCTTGACCCCCCAATGAAGGGGACGGAAAATATGGAGAAAGATCTTGAAATCATGCAAGAAGTGGCCACAGGAGAATATCCGCCAACGCTTCGCCTTTACCGCTGGAATCCTCCCGCGGTGTCTCTCGGTTATTTTCAAGATGAAAATGAGGTCGTTGATATGAAGGCCTGTTCTGAGGCCGGGATCGATGTTGTGCGCCGTCCCACGGGAGGGCGGGCCGTGCTTCACGACCAGGAACTTACCTACAGCGTTATCGTCCCCGAAGTTCACCCTTTTATCAATAAAGGCGGGGTCATGGACGCCTACCGGGCCATTAGCCGCGGTATTGTCACCGCTTTTAACCTCCTGGACATTGTTGCTTCAGTTACCCCGGAAGAAAAAAGCCGGGCCGGCCTGGCCCCCGGTTCCTGTTTTGACAGCTCCACGGCTTATGAGATCCAGGTTAATGGAAAGAAAGTGGTCGGCAGTGCCCAACTTCGGCGGGACGGCATTGTGCTCCAGCACGGCGCCATTATCTTCAGGTTGCCCACAGACGTTTATCAAAAGGTTTTAAAGAAAGATTACAGTCGCGGAAACGATGAAGAAATTGAACTGGGCCTGAAAGCGGCCGGTTTGCTCGACCTGGGTTACAATGTTAGCTATAACCGGATGATCAGGGCCCTGGTTAAAGCTTTTTCCATGGTTATTCCGGCAGTTTTCACCAGCCTGGACGGTTTATTAAAAAATAAGGAGGATTGATAATGAGCGATAAATACGATTTAACAATCATCGGCGGTGGCCCGGGTGGCTACCTGGCTGCTTTAAGAGCCGCTTCCCTGGGCTTGAAAACGGCGGTAGTAGAAAAAGAGGCCCTCGGAGGGGTTTGCCTTAACCACGGCTGCATTCCAACCAAGGTTTTAACCCATGGAGCCTATTTATACCGCCGTCTCCATACGGCAGATGAATTTGGTTTTAACCTGCAAAATATCGATTTTTCTTATGCCCGGCTCCAGGAAAAGAAAAAAGCGGTTGTCGGAGAATTAACCGGACATGTAGCTGAACTGTTAAAAAACAGTAAAGTGGAGGTTTTTTCGGGCACGGCTAAAGCGCTGAGCCCTCAAAAAGTTGAGGTAACCATCAATAATGGCAAAAAGACTACCCTGGAAACTGAAAATATTATTTTAGCTACCGGCAGTGAAGAGATCTACCCGCCCACACCGGGTTTGGATTTGCCGGGAGTGATCACATCCTGGGAGGCCCTTGCCCTGGAGGAACTGCCGAAGACAATGGCCGTAATTGGCGGGGGAGTTATTGCCCTGGAAATGGCTTCAATTTTCATGGGCCTGGGCGTTAAAGTTACTATTGTTCACCGCAGTGAGCGGCTGCTGCGCCGGATGGACCTGGAAATGGTCCGCCGCCTTTCCACCTATTTGCGCCGGAGCGGGTTGCAAATAATGATGAATACTCCGGTAAAAATGATCGAGGAAGCAGAAGGCGGTTTAAAAATGACTGTTAGTTCGAAAAAAGGAGAAGAAGTAATCGAAGCTGAAAAAGTTTTGCTTTCTGTTGGACGTAAAGCTTCCTTTGGGAATCAGGATCTCGAAGCCCTGGGAGTAGAATATGGCCCCGAAGGCATTAAGGTTAACAGCAGGATGGAAACCACTGTCCCCGGTATTTATGCGGTAGGAGACGTTACAGCTCCCGGTTATTTCCTGGCCCATGTCGCTTACAACCAGGGCCTGGTTGCCGCCGAAAATATTGCCGGACTGGACGCCCATTTTGATGGGACTGTTGTTCCCGGCTGTCTTTTCACCGATCCCGAACTGGCCTGTGCAGGGATGAGCGAAGAAGAAGCCAAAGAAAAAGGCATTGAAAATTTGCAGATTGGCAAATTTCCTTTCTCTGCCTGCGGCAAAGCTGCCACCCAGGGCGAAGAAGAAGGAGCGGTCAAAATCATTTCGGCCGGTGATGATCAAAAAATCATCGGGGTCCATATCCTGGGCCCCCATGCTTCAGATTTAATCCAGGAAGGAACCCTGGCCGTGGCAAAAGGATTAAGGGCTGCCGAGCTGGCTGAACTGATTCACCCCCACCCGACCCTGTCCGAATCAGTTTGGGAAGCAGCGATGGCAATCAACAAAGCGCCGCTCCACTTTGGGCGCCGATGAAAAAAGTAGGCTTGATCGTCAATCCGGTGGCCGGCATGGGTGGAAAGGTCGGCCTGAAAGGCACTGACGGACCGGAAATCGTGGAAAAAGCCAGGGCTATGGGGGCACGGCCTGAGGCCGCCGACAAGGCGGCTCTGGCCCTGCAGTTCCTGTCGGAGATCAGGGATGAATTAGAAATAATCACCTGTCCCGGTGAAATGGGGGAAGACACAGCCCGCCGCTGTGGTTTCGAACCGAAACTGATTTCCGGGGTCAATGAACCGACCACGGCGGAAGATACAGAAAAGGCTGCAAAAGAGATGGCAGGGTTGGGAGTGGATCTGCTGCTGTTTGTAGGCGGCGATGGAACAGCCCGCAATATTTATAACGCTCTCGGCGATGAATCAACCATGCCGGCAATCGGGGTGCCGGCCGGGGTAAAAATTCATTCAGCAGTTTACGCCACCAATCCCCGAAGCGCCGGCCAGCTGGCGGCCCAATTTTTGAAAGAAGCCGGATTGCCGGTCCGCAGGTCCGAGGTAATGGATATCGATGAAGAAGCTTTCCGGGAAGGCTGTTTATCGGCCCGGCTTTATGGCTACCTGCAGGTGCCATGTTCCGGAGAATTAATGCAGCATCTAAAAGTAGGAGGAGCTGAAACGGAAGAATCTGCTCTTGATGCCATCGCCGAAAGTGTCCTTGAGAAGATGGAAGACGATGTGGTTTATATTATTGGCCCTGGTTCAACCATCAAGCCGATCATGGATAAACTGGGCCTTGATAATAGCCTGCTTGGAGTGGACGTTATTGAAAACGGCAAACTGCTGGCCGGCGATGTCAATGAAAAGCAGCTGCTTGATTTAATCGAAGGGAAGAAAGCAAAAATCATTGTTACGGTGATCGGAGGGCAGGGCTATATCTTCGGCCGGGGCAACCAGCAGATCAGCGCCGATGTAATTAGGAAAGTGGGAAAAGAGAATATAACTGTGGTAGCAACCAGGGAAAAGATATTTTCCCTTGAGTATGAACGGCTGCTGGTTGATACCGGAGACGATGAAATTAACAAAATGCTCAGCGGTTTCATGAGGATTGTCACCGGTTATAACGAGGAACTGCTCTACCGGGTAACCTGTTAGCCCCTGCATGGAGCAAAAAAAAGTGATATAATTAAAAGGTGGGATTAGCCTGGTCCTGTAACCGGGCGCCTGCCTTTTTATATAACAAAATTTTATACGACAGGAGATGTAGTCTTTGCAGTTAATGGAAGGCGAGAGGGAAGAAATACTTGCCTGTGTGAAAGAAGTCCTCGGTGAAAACTCAAAAACAAATGAAAACTTAATTCCTATATTGCAGCAGGTCCAGGCCAAACTGGGATATCTGCCAGCGCTGGCCATGGAAAAAATTGCCGAAGGTCTGGATGCTCCGGCTGCCGATGTATACGGCATTGCCACTTTTTATAACCAGTTTCGGCTCAATCCTCCCGGCAAACACGAGGTCAGGGTGTGCCTGGGGACCGCCTGCTATATGGCCGGTGGGAATATTACCCTTGAATCGTTCGAACGCAGAATGGAGATCAAAGAGGGGGAAACGACCCCGGACAGGCATTACAGCCTGGATCGGGTGGCCTGTGTCGGCTGCTGCTCACTGGCCCCGGTTGTGGTTGTTGACGAAGAAGTAGAAGGAAAAGCGACTCCAACCAGGGTGGATGGGATCATGCTGGCCCTGGAAGAAGATCGAGAAAACACAGGTAAACAGGAGTCGGAAGAAGGTGAAAAAAGTGGGCAAAACTGATCCGCAAAAACTATATGAAGATATAAGGGAGCAGGCCCGGGAATGGAGCCAGTCCCGGCAGGAAAAGCCCAGGGTCCTGGTGGGGACAGCCACCTGTGGACTCGCTGCGGGGGCCCTGCAGGTCAAAGAAGATTTTATGCGCGAAATTGAAGCAAAGGGTTTGGATGCTGAAGTAATTGAAGTGGGCTGCATCGGTCATTGTTACGCCGAACCGCTGGCAATAATCGCCAAGCCCGGTTTCCCCCCGGTATGTTATGGATACCTCGATGAAGGGCTGGTTCACCGGCTGGTGGAAGATTTCCTGGCCGGCGATGATCCTTCTTATGAATATGCCATGGCCGCCCTGGAGCGTAATGATGAATTTCCCACTTTTGAGGATTTTCCCCGCGGTGTTTACGAAGAAAAGTTGATTTTAGAGCACTGCGGGCACATTGATTTCGGTAAAATTGAGAGCTATATAAGCCGTGATGGATACAGTGCCCTGGCCAAGGCCCTTTCCGGGGATCCGGGCCGGGTCCTGGAAGAAGTAAAAGCCGCCAACCTGAGGGGACGCGGGGGAGCGGGCTTCCCGGCAGGCAAAAAATGGGAATCCTGTCTGGAAAACGGCGAAGCTGAAAAGTATATCATCTGCAACGCCGATGAAGGAGATCCGGGCGCTTTCATGGACCGCAGTGTGCTGGAATCGGATCCTCACCTGGTTTTAGAAGGCATGATTCTATGCGCTTATGCTGTAGGCGCCCGCCAGGGCTATTTATATATCCGGGCCGAATATCCCCGGGCTGTAAAACATGTCCGGGAAGCGCTGGAGCAGGCCCGGGAAAAGGGATTTTTAGGCAATTCAATACTGGGCACTGATTTTTCATTCGACCTGGAGATTTTTCAGGGCTCAGGAGCATTTATCTGCGGTGAAGCCACGGCCCTGGTTAACTCCATGGAAGGTAAAATGGGCATGCCTGAAAGCAGGCCCCCCCGCCTGGTTCAAGAGGGTTTTCGCGGGAAACCGACGGTGCTGAACAACGTAAAAACATTTGCCTATGTGCCCCTGATCATAAACCGGGGCGCGGACTGGTTTAAAGAAACCGGAACCGCCGAAAGCCCGGGCACCGCTGTTTTTTCCCTGGTCGGAAAAGTTAACAATACCGGCCTGGTGGAAGTGCCGATGGGCACAACTTTGCGCCAGCTTATCGAAGAGGTTGGCGATGGCCTCCCAAACGGGCGTCAATTTAAAGCGGTGCAGATCGGAGGTCCCTCCGGAGGCTGTTTGCCAGAGTCATCGCTTGATGTTCCGATTGATTTTGACTCCCTTCATGAAGCGGGGGCGATCATGGGTTCCGGGGGCCTGGTGGTTATGGACCAGGATGACTGTATGGTAGCGGTGGCCCGCTATTTCCTTGAGTTTACCCAGCATGAGTCTTGTGGAAAGTGCACTTTTTGCCGCCTGGGGACCAAGCACATGCTTGATATTCTCACCGGCATTACCAGGGGCGAGGGTGATGCCGAGACCCTTGAGCTTTTAAAAGAACTCGGTGAAGATGTCCGGGACGGCTCCCTGTGTAACCTGGGCCGGACGGCTCCCAACCCGGTATTAACCACCCTGAGGTACTTTTACGACGAATACAAGGCTCACATTGAAGAAGGGCGCTGTCCCGCCCTGGTCTGCCGCGATTTAATTCTATACTATATTAAGCCTTCTAAATGCAGCAAATTATGCAATGTTTGCGTCGGCAGCTGCCCTACAGAAGCAATCTATACCAGGGATGACGGCCTTAAAGCCATCGACCAGGATAAATGCGTCAAGTGCGACAACTGCCGCAAGGCCTGCCCGACAGAGTATGACGCTGTGATTAGACTGTCTCCCCCCGTATTACCGGCGGAAAAGGAGCGTAAAGCGAAATGAGTGAAGAAATAACCATTACCATTGATGACCGTCAAATTAAAACCCGCCGTGGCGAAAAACTGCTCTGGGCGGCCCTGGAAAATGATATTTACATTCCTCACCTCTGTGCCATAAAAGAGGAAAAAAGGCCTAATGCCTCCTGCCGCCTTTGTTTTGTGGAAATTGAAGGTGTATCCAGGCCGGTTACCGCCTGCAGCAGGGAAGTGGAAGAGGGAATGGCAGTGAAAACCAGGACTCCGCGCGTCGATCGCCTGGTTAAAACCGGTTTTGAACTGCTTCTTTCCGATCATAACCTCAACTGCCGGGAATGCCCGGCCAACCGCAACTGTGCCCTGCAGGTCATAGCCAAAAAGAGGAGGCTGAAGCTGAAGCACAACCGTTTTAAACCGATCGAAAGAGAATACGAGCTCGATCAGAGCCCCGCTGAATTTGCCTTTGACCGCAGCCGCTGTGTTTTATGCGGCCAGTGTATCTGGGCTGATCGGGTCGAAGCTGAAGTAGGAGCCATCGGTTTTACCAACCGGGGTATTGATCGGGTCGTAACCACCTTTAATAATCTGCCCCTGGCCGATTCGATTTGCACGGAATGCAAGCTTTGCGTTGAAGCCTGTCCCGTCGGAGCTCTTTACTATAAAGAAGGCCAGAAAGCCTGAATTCAAGGGATTTTTTTACATTCACTACCGGTTGTGTTATAATTAAATACAGTCTTCTACAGGGGTAGAAGACAAATATTTTACAGGAGTTGATTTATGATGCCCGGATTAGTTGCCGTATTTGGCGACAAGGATAATACGGCAAACTTGGATCCGCTGATAGAAAAGGTAAAATTCCGCGGGACTTGCAGGGAAAAAAATTGTGATGAAGATTGCCAGAGTCTGGCCGTTTTAAATAATGCCTCGCTGGAATATGATGCGGCTTCTTCAGCAGCTCTCGATGGTTACATCGTTTTCTCAGAAGGAGGAGGCGCCCTCCAGGGCAGTGAAGGTGAAAGTAAGTTCAGCGAACTGCTGCGCAAAGAAGGCCTGTCCTGTTTTGAAAACATCGAGGGAGAATTTGCGCTGGCCTATTTAAGAGATGATGGCAGCTGCCTTATGGCCAGGGATCCATTTGGCGTTAAACCGCTTTATTATACAATCAAAGATAAAACTCTCTATATTGCCCCGGAAATAAAAGCGCTGGTAGACCTGAACAACCCGATCAAGGAAGCACCTCCAGGGAGTTATTACGAAAAAGGCAAGGGCTGGATCAGGTATTACAACCTGCCGAAAGTGGTCAAGAAGAAGAACCTTTCCCTGGAAGAAGCTGAAGAAAAAATGCGCCACCTGCTCTGGCTTGCCGTTGAAGAACGAATGACCGATGTGGAAGATCTTGGTGTCTACTTAAGCGGCGGCCTGGACAGCAGTGTGGTGGCGGCCCTGGCTGCCGAAATATCTTCCGAACCGATTAATACTTACACTGTCGGTGTCAAGGGAAGCCAGGATATTGAATACGCAGCCATAGTGGCGGAGCGGATCGGTTCAAAACCTCACGTTTATACTTATGGTTTAGAGGAAATGCTGGAGGTATTGCCAGCGGTTATTTATCACCTGGAATCTTTTGATTGTGCCTACGTGCGATCCTCGATTCCCAATTATATTGCAGCTCGCTATGCTGCCGGAGATGGACGCAGTGTTATGCTCACCGGTGAAGGATCAGATGAGATTTTTGCCGGTTACAGCTACCTCAAAACCCTTGATTCTGAAGAAGAAATAACGGCTGAAATTGATAAATTTATCAAAAACCTGAGCCGAACCGGATTGCAGAGGGTGGACCGGATGAATTCCGCCCACGGCCTGGACTGCCGGGTGCCGTTTTTAAAACCGGCCCTGCTGGAACTTGTCCAGCAGTTTCCCCTCGACTGGAAGCTGCATGATTTTGATGCCGATCAAGATGAAACGGTGGACAAGTGGATTTTAAGGAGGGCTTTCGTAAAAGATCTCGGGTCTAAGGTTGCCTGGCGCGAGAAACAGCAATTTGACCAGGGTTCTGGCTCCTCCGATATGCTGACCGAGGTGGCCGAAGAGGCTATAAGTGACCGGGAATTTGAAAAAGAATCAGCGGAAGCGCCGGTTCCGGTAAGAAACAAGGAAGAACTTTATTATTACCGGATTTTTCGCCGCTATTATCCTGAATCTGTGCTGCCCCTGGTGGGGCGCTGGACAAAAACCAGCTAAAGCTGTTTATCAGTTATAAAGAGCTTAATGGGGACACCCTCGACACTCCAAAGTTTGCCGAGTCACGGGAGTGTCCCTTTGTTTTCCTTTAATTCCAAAATAAATATTTTGATCAAAAGCTAAAAAGAGGAGAACTTCTAAATGAATTACAAGGCCATTATCTTTGATCTTGACGGAACCCTCCTTGACACCCTGAAAGATCTAGCTTTCTCCGTTAATGCTGTTCTCAAGCAGAAAGGTTTGAAAGAACACCCTGTTGATGCCTACCGTTATTTTGTGGGCGATGGGATTGATGAGCTGGTCCGGCGCGCTTTTTCCGATCATGCCATCGACAGCCCTCATTTTCCCGCGCTGGTAAAGGAAGTTAAAGCGGAATATAGAAAAAGATGGGCCGATCATACCAGACCTTATCCCGGGGTTGCAGAAATGCTTGATTTTTTTGAAGAAAACAAGATTCCCAAGGCAATATTTTCCAATAAACCCCAGGAGTTCACCACTCTGACAGTGGATACTTTGCTGCCCGGGTGGAGTTTTATAGCGGTCAGCGGTATTCGGGAAGGCACACCGCGAAAACCCGATCCGGCAGGCGCTTTGAAGATTGCTGAAAAGATGGGCCTTGAGCCGGAAAAAATTGTCTATTTAGGTGACACCAATACCGACATGAAAACAGCGGTAGCCGGCAAATTTTATCCAGTTGGAGCCCTGTGGGGTTTTCGCCCGGCTGAAGAGCTGCTGGAGGGCGGAGCCCAAATGCTGGCTGAAAAACCGCAGGATCTGATCCCCCTCTTTAAAAAGTAGCAACCTGACGGTCCGGTCTTAATGGTAAAGGGCCCTCTTTTTGTTTGGACTTTAATGAACCCTGATCCCGGCTTAAATTTTTTTTGCCCGGCATTACTTTTTCTCATTGCCCTGTATTTACGGAGGTTTTAATGGCTGCAGAATATGAATGTGTTTACTTCATAGATTTCGACGGCACCATTACTACCGGGGATCTTTCCCTGGAACTGGCTACTTACTATGGCGGCTCAGCCTACAGGGAAATCGAAAAAAGGTACCTTCGCCGGGAAATTCCGATCCGGGAATGGTTGTCACAGGCGGTCAGATTGCTTCCTCCCGACCTGGATTTACTGAGCAGCAAATCACTAAAATGGGCTGCAATCCGCCCCGGTTTTAAAGAGTTCCTGGATTTTGCCCGGCAGGAAAACAGCCTGGTTATTGTGGCCAGTGACGGTTTTGGCTTCTATATAGAGCCTATTCTTAAGGAGTACGGAGTGCTGGAAAAAATCGATTATGTATACCGCAACGAAATTATGACCGGTCGGAATAATGAGCTCAAAGTGCTCACCCCCCACGCTCATGCAATTTGCCCGGTTTGCGGCAACTGCAAGGCAGCTCATGTCGTCGCGGTTAAAGAAACTGGTAAGCCGGTTATATATGTCGGTGACGGCAGCAATGATCGTTTCGGCGCCTCATGGAGCGACCGGATTTGTGCCCGGGGCAAGCTTGCTGAGGTCTGCAAAGAATTTAACCTTACCTACTCGCTTTGGAGCGATTTTTACGATATTATAAATATTGCAAAACCTGATTTTAAAGACTGCGCAGAAACTGCACTTTGCCTTCCACGAGGAAAAGGAATCAAAGAAGGTTTCGATAATTCTTGACTGGAGGTTGCCAGATGGAGTACGCGGAAAAGATTGATCGCCTCTCTGATTTAATTAAGGAACATAAGCGTTTCTACGTTTTAACCGGGGCCGGCGTCAGCACTGCCAGCGGTGTCCCTGATTTTCGTTCACCCGGCACGGGGTTATGGGAAAAAATTGACCCGATCGCCACCTCTTCTGTGGAAGTCCTTTACAACAACCCGCGCTTGTTTTATGAAGCAGCTTTTACCCGTTTTGCCAAGATATCTTCCGCCGAACCCAACCAGGGCCATTATATGCTGGCCCGGCTGGAAAAACTGGGATATTTAAGAGGCCTGATTACCCAGAACATCGACGGTCTGCATGTTCAAGCCGGGTCCAAAAAGGTTTGGGAAGTTCATGGCCATTTAAGGTCGGGTTACTGCCTCGGCTGCAAAAAAAAATACCCGTTCGAGGCGCTGGTCCAGCAGGTTGAATTGAAACGCATTCCCCCGGTATGTCAAATTTGCCATAGCATGCTCAGGCCCGATGTGGTCCTCTTCGGAGATCCGATGCCGGCTTTTTTCTTTGAGCTGAACCAGGAAATTCAAACTGACTGCGATTTTATGCTGGTAGTGGGGAGCAGCCTGGTGGTATATCCAGTTGCTGATTTGCCCCGCCTGGCGAAGAAACTGGCTATTATTAACAACCAGCCTACCGATTACGATGGCAGGGCCGAAATGGTGATCAGGGAAGACATCAGCCAGGTTTTAAACGACCTGGTGGAGAAACTCGAAAGTGAAACTAAAATAGTATAAAACAGCAGAAGGAGGTATTTCGTTCATGAAACTGGAAAAACCGCAGGACGTTTTATTGCTGGGACCGGGGCCCAGCCCGGTTCATCCGCGAATCCTGGAAGCTATGGGCCAGCATACGCTGGGCCACCTCGACCCCGATTTCTTAACCATAACCGATCAGACCTGCGCCCTGCTTCGCTTTGTTTTTGAAACCGAAAATCAGATCACCTTTCCCGTTTCCGGAACCGGCAGCGCCGGTATGGAAGCGGCTTTAGTAAATATTGTCGAACCCGGGGATAAAGTTTTAATCGGTGTCAATGGAGTTTTTGGGCAGAGAATGGCCGATGTAGCTTCGCGCTGCGGAGCCGAAGTGGTTGAAGTTGAAGGGGAGTGGGGCAAGCCGATCGATCCTGAAGCACTGGAAAAAAAGCTTTCCGCCCATAATGGTGTGCAGTTAATCGGCCTGGTTCACGCCGAGACCTCAACCGGGGCTCAGCAGCCCCTGGAGCCGGTGGTGGAGTTAGCCCGCAGGCATGATGCTTTGCTGCTGGTGGATACGGTTACTTCTCTCGGCGGCCTTCCTGTGGCGGTTGATCGCCGCGATCTCGATCTTGTATATAGCGGCAACCAGAAATGCCTGGGCGCACCTCCCGGTTTGGCGCCCATAACTTTTGGGGAGCGGGCCTTACGAAAATTCAGAAACAGAAAGAGCAAAGTGCAGAGCTGGTACCTGGATCTTTCCTTTTTAACCCGTTACTGGGGAGAAGAAAGATTTTACCATCACACGGCCCCGATTAATATGATTTATGCTCTATTCGAAGCCCTGTCATTGATCAAGGAAGAAGGGCTGGATGATAGATTCGCCCGCCACAAAAAGAACAGCAGGGCTTTGATCTCCGGCCTGGAAGCTTTAGGCATTAAGCCGGTGGTTGCTGAAGAGCACCGCCTGGCAAGTTTAAACGCGGTTCGGATACCGGAAAATGTTGATGATCAACAGGTCCGCTCCCGCCTGCGCCGGGATCACCTGATTGAAATTGGGGGAGGGCTCGGACCCTTTAAAGGGAAAGTTTGGCGTATTGGGCTGATGGGTCACGGCTCAAGGCGGGAAAATGTTGAAAGGCTTCTCAAGGCCCTGGCTCTCACATTAAACGAACTTGGCTATTCATGTTCCGGAGAAGAAGCGTTTGCTGAAGCCGGTAAAGTTTATCAGGCCTGAGCCTGGAAATAAGGCGCAAAGGTATAAATTTTGCTCCGGCCCTTAATCTTTGCCGGGCAGGGAGGCGGTTTTTTGAACGATCTTAAAATGATTCAGGAGCGGGCCCGGGAGCAGCTTAAAGGCATCTGCCGGGTATGCCCCGTTTGCGATGGCCAATCCTGTATCAGCGGAGTGCCGGGTATGGGTGGCCGGAAAATTGACAGGCAGGGTTTTCGGCGTAACCGGGCCGCCCTGGAGCAGCTATTATTAAACCTCCGCACTATCCACAGCGCTTTTTCACCAGATCCAACTTATGAGCTGTTTGGATTTAAGTTAAACTACCCGGTTATGGTAGCGCCGATGTGCGAAACCACTTATAATTTTTTAGGCCGGGTAGATGACTATGATTTTATTGTTTCCCAGGTGGAGGGGGCGGAGGACGCCGGGACAATGGCCTGGACCGGGGACTCACCCGATCCGCCTCTTTACGGGATGGGCCTGCAGGCTTCCCGGGAGAAAGCGGCCGGAAGGGGAATTCCAATCATAAAACCCCGGACCGCAGATGAGATCATAAAACGGATCAGGCTGGCTGAAGAAAACGGCGCAGTTGCCGTTGGGATTGACATTGATGCGGCCGGGTTTGAAAACTTAATTAAAGCCGGTCAGCCGGTAGGGCCTATACCGCCCTCGACTCTGCAATACATTATTGAAAGCACCGCGCTGCCTGTAATTATCAAGGGGGTTATGACCTCTGAAGAAGCTGTGCTGGCGGTAGAATGCGGCGCTGCCGGCCTGGTGGTTTCTAATCATGGAGGAAGAGCGCTTGATTCTACTCCCGGGACAGCGGAAGTGCTTCCGGAAATTGTGGCGGCAGTTAAAGGCTCAGCCAGGATTTTTATGGATGGAGGTATTCGCTCCGGTGAAGACGTGCTAAAAGTTCTGGCCCTCGGGGCTGAGGCGGTTTTAATCGGCAGGCCGGTCGCCATTGCCGCCGTAGGAGGAGGCGCCGAAGGGGTCAGTCTATTATTAAGCCAGATTGGAAATGAACTGAGGAGAGCGATGCTTTTGACCGGATGCGCCAGCCTCTCGCTAATCGGACCTTATACTGTCAGAAAGGCCGGTTTTTGACCGGCATGAATTCCAGTTATGACAGCCGCCGGCAATGGCCGGGAGGAGAAGCTGAGGCCTTTAAATAAAACGCGGAGATGTTATAATTGCTGGGGAGCAAAATTTGAGGTGAACATATGGGCTTAAATTACTTGGCAAATCCTTGCCTTGATGCAGATGCGGTTTCAGCCCTTAGAAGGGCCGTAGGTTGGGATGCCCGGAAGAACGAGCTTAAAAAAACCCTTGGCTGTACCTATTTAACAGCAGTATGTTTTGATCAAAAAAGCCTGGTCGGTTTTGTAGATGTAATCAGTGACGGCGTAGATGACGCCCTGATCCGCAACCTGATTGTTCATCCCGAATATCAGGGGCAGGGCATTGCCCAGAACCTGTTGAAAATGGTCATTGAAAAAATCAGGGCGGATAAGATTAAGACAATTAATGTTTTGTTTGAGCCGGAGCATACTGCATTATACCGGGAGGCCGGTTTTAGAATTATTAGCGGGGGTATAATTGATAATGAAGCAGAGGAGTTTTGCTAAGAAATGAAAGTTGCCTTTTTTTTGATACCGAAGAGTGAAGTAGTTTTTTTAACCCCGAATACTTCAATGCGCCAGGCCCTGGAGAGGATGGAACACCATAGCTATTCAGCGGTGCCCCTGGTGGACGAACAGGGATATTATGCCGGGACTATTACAGAAGGTGATTTGCTGTGGAAATTAAAAAATACAGAGGGCCTTGGCATTAACGGCATGGAGAAAATCATGCTTAAAGATATCGCCTTCCATGTAAAAAACAAGCCGGTACGTATCGATTCCCGCATTGTTGACCTGTTAAGCGCAGCCAGTGAACAGAATTTTGTTCCAGTTGTCGATGACCAGGGTGTTTTTATTGGCATCGTGCGGCGCAGGGAAATTATCGAATACTGCGCTGATTTAATCCGGGAAAAAGAAAACACCGGGGCCAGAGTCGAGGAGAGATAGCTAATGAGCTGAAGGATATCTGCGGATTTCCTAGGCCTGTTCCATGGACAACCTTAAGGAAGGGTTGTCCCGCCTGGATAAATTTTTTAAAGACCTTATGCCGGCATAGTATTATGCCCGACGATAAGAACGTAATTGTCTTTCGAAGAGACTGTTTTTAAAGCGGTTGTCAGCGAAAAGAGGCCTGCTCAATGTCTAAAAAAAGGATAGTCATTGTTGCGAATGGAGATTTTGAAGATTTAGGGTTTTATAAAGGGTTGGTTGAAGATAATGATTTTATCCTTTGTGTCAACGGTGGCTGTGGCTATGCCCTGGCCATGGGTTTAAAACCGGACCTGGTTATAGGTGACCTTGATTCTTTAAAACCGGGGGACCGGGACATAATTGAAAAACTTGATCCCCGGTTGATTAAACATCCTGCCGCCAAGGATAAATCAGACCTGGAACTGGCCCTTGATCAGGCGGTTGAAATGAAACCCGGGGAAATTTTAATCATCGGCGCCCTGGGCGGATCCAGGGTAGATCATGCCTTCATCAATATCTTACTGCTTAATTTAACTCGTCACCATAATATTCCGGCAAAAATAGTGGACCGCAACCAGGAGCTGTTCCTGGTTAAGGATGAAGCGGTGATCAAGGGAAACTGCGGCGATTACTTTTCACTTTTTTCCCTAACCGAAGAAGCAACCGGGATTAAGACGAAGGGGCTAAAATTCCCTCTCCGGGACGGGAGACTGGTCTTTGCTTCCACCCTGGGTTTGAGCAATGAACTGGTAAGCGAAAGGGCGGAAGTAACGGTTAAAGAGGGCCTGCTGCTGGCCATCCATGTCAGGAGGATTTAAGTTAATTGGTAAAACAAAAGGTCACTGTTGTCCGCTATGAGGAACCGTACCATTCAGTAAAAAAGGCGGTTTTTGATTGTGGCGGTTTTGAAGGCCTGCGCCGGGGGGCACGGGTTTTTATTAAGCCGAATATAGTGTTCTGGACCAGGAGCTGCCCCTTTCCCAAGTGGGGAGTAATAACTACTTCCAGGGTCATCGAAGATGTGGTGGTGCTCTTAAAAGAATTTGGGATTACCGATATTACCATCGGCGAGGGCATGGTTACCGAACGAAATGATCAGCAGACCCCGGCCCATGCCTTTGAAACTCTGGGTTATAACAGGTTGAGTGAAAGGTACGGCGTTAAATGCATAAATCTTGCAAAAAGGCCCTTTAAAAAAGTTGAACTGGGAAAAGGGGGTAGCCTGAAGATTAATGAAGATATTCTGGAAAGCGATTTCCTGGTCGACCTCCCGGTCCTGAAAGCTCATAACCAGACCGTGGTCAGCCTCGGTTTGAAAAATCTCAAAGGAACCCTCAGCTTTGCTTCCCGCAAAAAATGCCACAGCGCCGACCCTGAATATGACCTTCACTATTATATATCAAGGCTGGCCGATCCAATGCCTCCATCTCTAACCCTGATTGATGGAATCTACAGCCTGGAACGCGGGCCCGGGTTTGACGGAAAAATGAGGCGCAGCAATGTCCTGGTTTGCTCTGCCGACATGTTGTCCGCTGATCTGGTCGGTTCCAAACTGCTGGGCCATGATCCCTCAAAAGTGCCTCACCTGGCCCGGGCCGCTGCCAAAGAAGGCCGCAGTCCCGACTTATCCGATCTTGAAATAGTGGGCGCAGCCCTGGAAGATTTATCTTCTTATCATCAATATGATTTTGTCTATGTCAGCGGCGAGCGGGGCGAAATGCCCAGGGCCCTGGCCAGGCAGGGGTTAGAGGGCCTTTTTTACCGTAAATTTGATGATACCATGTGTACGTATTGTTCCGGCTTGAATGGGCTGATCCTGACCGCTCTCAGGCAGGCCTGGCTGGGAAAGCCCTGGGATAACGTCGAGGTGCTCACCGGCAAGAAGATGGAGCCATCTCCCGGCATGGGTTCTACGATCCTGATCGGGCAGTGCATGTACAATAAAAATAAAGACCATCCCCATATCCAGAAAATGGGCGCCGTAAAAGGTTGCCCGCCGGATCCGGAGGGAATTGTAAGGGCCTTTAAAGAAGCCGGCATCGATCTGGACCCGCAAATATTTGATCAGGCCGACCTGCTGCCCGGCTTCTTTATGTCCCGTTACGCGGACGATCCCGACTTCGATGAATCTTTTTTCCGGGTTGAATAAAACACAAAGGGGCGTTCTTTAGCCCGGCTTTCCCCGGCAGGAATTGAATAATTAAGGCTCCAACATTAAAGGGCAGTTTGAACAGGAGGATATTAAATGATCGATCTGCGCAGCGACACCATTACCAGGCCCACCGAAGAGATGCGCAGGGCTATGTACGAAGCTGAAGTTGGTGATGACGTTTACGGCGAAGACCCGACTGTAAATCGCCTGCAGGAAAAGGCTGCCGAAGTCACCGGTAAAGAAGCGGCCTTGTATGTGCCCAGCGGAACCATGGGCAACCAGGTTTCTATACTGACCCATACCAGCCCGGGGACGGAAGTAATTATGGAGGCCAATGCCCATATTTATTATTATGAAGCGGCTGCCGCCTCTGCCCTGGCCGGCATCCAGCCCCGGCCGCTTGCAGGCCAAAAGGGGGTTCTGCCGCCGGAGTTGGTGGAAGACGCCATTCGCCCCGATGACGTGCACCTTCCCCCCACTTCCCTGATCTGCCTGGAAAATACCCATAACCGCGCCGGGGGCAGGATAGTTCCCCTGGAGAATATGAAAGCGATCCATGATCTGGCCCGCAGGCATAACCTGCCGGTCCACCTGGACGGAGCCAGAATATTCAATGCTTCGGTGGCCTCCGGGATCCCGGTCAGCGATTATGCCGCCTGTACTACCTCGGTCCAGTTTTGCTTTTCCAAGGGCCTGGGCGCTCCGGTAGGCTCAATCATTACCGGCCCGTCAGATTTTATAAATGAAGCAAAAAGGTGGCGCAAGCGCCTGGGAGGGGGGATGCGCCAGGCCGGGGTTATTGCCTCAGCCTGCCTGGTAGCACTGGAAACGATGGTCGAAAGGCTGGCCGATGATCATGCCAGCGCCCGCCTGCTTGCTGATGGTCTGGCAGGATTGAAAGGACTGAATTTTGATCCGGCAGATGTCGATACCAATATTGTGATTGTTAAACCGCTTACCATGACGCCCCAGCGTTTTAACGACGAGTTAAAGAAACGGGGCATCCTCGCGTCGGTGATGGGACCGGATATGGTCCGTTTGACCACCAGCAGGGAAGTAGAGAGTAAAGATCTGGAAAAAACGGTGGCGGCGGTTAAAGAAATCCTGGCCCTTTAAAAAAATCGCCGGGGTAGTTTAATAAATCAACCATTTAACAATAGGAGATAAAAAGTGGACATAAATAAAGCTGCACAGGAATTACACCGGGATATAATCAGATGGCGTCGCGATTTACACCAGATCCCGGAAATCGGGATGGATTTAGAACAAACCTCCGCTTATGTCCGGGCAAAGTTAGACGAACTGGGGATTCCATATCATCCGGCCGCCAAAAGCGGGGTTGTCGGTTTAATAAAGGGTGATGGTTCCGGTCCGACCCTGGCCCTGAGGGCCGATATGGATGGGCTGCCCCTGAAAGAGGAAACCGGCCTGCCCTTTGCTTCAACCAACGGCAACATGCATGCCTGCGGTCATGACGCCCACACGGCTATGCTTCTCGGGGCGGCGAAGATGATTTTCAGCCTCCGTTCTCAATTAAAGGGCAATGTGAAACTGCTCTTTCAACCGGGAGAAGAGGGCTATTTTGGAGCATCCAAGATGATTGAGGATGGGTGCCTGGATAATCCCGAGGTAGATGCTATTGCGGGGTTGCATGTCGGACAAATCTTCCCTGAACTAAAAACGGGCCAGATCGGCGTTTGCGAGGGGCCGATCCTTGCCGCTGCCACCAAGTTCGAAGTTACCGTGGAGGGCGCAAGCACCCACGGCGCTTTACCTCACCTGGGTGTTGATGCCATAACCGTTGCTTCAGAGATGATCCTCTCTTTACAAAAAATAATCAGCCGGGAGATGAATCCCCTCCACCCGGCGGTATTGACTATCGGAAAAATTAAGGGAGGGGAGGCCCACAATATTATTACTTCCGGGGTAACCTTCAGCGGAGACTTCAGGACCCTCTATGAATCCGATCGGCAGTTTATAACCGGGCGGCTTAATGAACTATGCACTGACACGGCCAAAGCAAACCGGGCCAGGGCGCAGGTAAAAATGCTGGGCGGTTACCCACCCACGGTCAACGATTCCGGCTTTACTGCCCGGCTTATCGATAGCGCTTCAGAAGTTATCGGCCCGGAGAATATTATTGAAATAAAAAAACCAAACATGGGTACCGAAGATATGTCCATTTACTTAGAAAAAGTGCCCGGAGTGTTTTTTGTCATCTTCACCGGTAACGAAGATAAAAATATAACTTACCCCCACCATAATTCCCGGTTTGATATTGATGAGGATACTCTATGGATTGGGCCTGCCGTTTTTACCCGCCTGGCCCTCGATTATCTTGGCTAGAGGTGAAAAATGATCAAAAAAAGAAGGACTGGCGTCAACTAACCTGCGTCCTTCTTTTAAACTGGTCGTGAAGCATTAGTGCAGGGGAAAATTGGCGGCAACTGTCATATTTCCAAAGTACTGTTTGGTACTATTGCTGCCGCAGTGTTCACATTTTACGGTCAGGCCTTTTTCTTTTTCTTCAAAACTGCTTTTTATTTCTGTTATCTTTTTGCAATCCTGGCAGATATACTCATATACCGGCATGTAGCTATTCCTCCTTTGACAGGCTTGTTAAGTAATTTCGATAAGGGGACTGGCCACAGTATATTCTTCATATTCTATATTACGACAATATTTGCTCAATAGCAACCCGTATTTATAACCTTCTTTTAGGGTTGGGAGCAGTAAATAGCCGGTCCGGGCCTGGAGCAGTACTTAAGGTAAACAGTTACAGGTAAACCCGCGGTACTCTTTTCCCCACGGCACAGAGCACTTCGTAATTAATGGTGCCGATCAGGCCGGCAATTTCCTCGGCCGGAATGCTCTCACTGTCCTGCTCACCAAACAATACCACTTCGTCACCGACTTTTACCTGCTGGTTTGTGCTTACATCTACCATGAACTGATCCATGCAAACCCTGCCGATAATCGGATGACGGTTGCCCCTGATCAATACCTGGACTTTATTGGAAAACAGCCTGCTGTAGCCGTCGCCGTAGCCCAGCGGTACGGTAGCCACCAGGGTTTCGCGTTCGGTTACATAGGTGCATCCATAGCTGATACAGGTTCCTTCGGGCACTGATTTAACATATGAAACCCTGCTTTTTAAGCTCATTAAGGGTTTCAACGGCAGGATGCTCTTATCAACTTCTTCCGAAGGGTAGTGTCCGTACATACTGATTCCCAGTCGGACCAGGTCCAGCCAGGCTTCCGGCATTTCCAGGGCGGCGGCGCTGTTTGCTGCGTGGACTGTACGAGGACAAATCCCCTGTTTTTTTAAGCTGGTTACTACCTCTAAAAACCTGGAAAGCTGTTTTTCAGCAAAACTTTTATCTTTTTCGTCCGCAGTGGCGAAATGGGTATAAATGCCGCTGCAGATCAGGTTTGGCAATTTACTGACCGTCCGGAGGAATTTATCCGCTGCGGTATGGGGGAATACTCCCACCCTGCCCATCCCGGTATCTACTTTAAGGTGGAATTCTTTTTTCTGTTTTTCTATCGCGGCATAATCAGAAAACAAGTTTGCCATTTCCAGGGTAAATATGGTTGGGATTAGGTTATTTTCAAAAAAAAGACTGATCTGGTTTTGAAAAGGGGGATTTAAGACCAGTATGGGGACGTTAAAGCCTCCCCGCCTGAGCTTGATGCCCTCTTCCACAAAAGCGACCCCGAGCCAGGTAGCTCCGTTTTCTATAGCAACGGAGGCTATTTCCAAGGACCCATGGCCGTAGCCATCGGCTTTGACTACAGCCATTATCTCGGTTTCATCCGCGATATGTTTCCGAAAAGAGATGATATTATGTCTTAAATTTTCCAGGTATATTTCTGCCCGGGTTGCACGAAGCTGGTCTTCCAATCTCAACACCACCATCTAGTTAAGTATTCTTTTTCTGTATAGGATAACCATTATCCTGCCGAGTTGTTTGATCAACGTATAGGTCTGCAATAAAAATAAACCCGGCCTACTTGGGTAACAAAAGCAGGCCGGAGGTTAATCTATTCTGCTGTTAAGTGCTCATTATTTGGGCTCATAGAATTTAATTAGTTTTTAGATAATTATTCTATTTTTGCACTCAGCTTTTTCCTTAACTCATCAACGTAATCCTTCTTGTCCTTGGCTAGCACAGTAGCCAAAACGAGCAGGGCGATCAGGTTCGGAGCGGCCATCAAGCCGTTCAGGGTATCGGCAATGTCCCAGATCAGGACCAGTCCGCCTATTGCACCCACAAAGAGGAAAGCCAGGAACAGCAAACGGTACGGTACAACTACGCCTTTACCGAAAATATACTCCCAGCTTTTTTCGCCGTAGAAATTCCAGGTGAGCATGGTTGTATAGGAGAACAGGATCAGGCCTACCAATACGATCACGCCTCCCGGCCCCGGCAGCCCCTGACTAAAGGCTGAAGAGGCCAGTTCGGCCCCGGTTGTCCCGGTGGTAATAACCCCGGTCAGGATGATTACCAGGGAGGTCATGGTGCAGATTACGATGGTGTCGATAAAGGTTTCCCACATGCCCCACATCCCCTGGCGAACAGGCGTGTTTTTGGCCTGGGCGTGTACTATGGAAGCTGCGCCCAGCCCGGCTTCGTTTGAGAAAATACCGCGGGCGATGCCGTAACGGACAGCAGCGGCAACTCCGGCTCCGGCAAAACCACCGGTTGCGGCGATGGGATTGAAGGCATAGTAGAAAATTTGCCCGAAAGCCCAGCCCAGATTCGAGATGTTCATAAAGATAATAATTAATGATCCAATAATATAAACAATAGCCATGAAGGGGACGATTCTTTCGGCCGTCTTGGCGATCCTCTTAATACCCCCTAGAGTAACCAGACCGGTCGCAATAACAACAATGATTCCTGAAACCCAGTTAGGAACGCCAAACCCGGTTTCAAAGGCATGGGCAAAAGTGTTGGCCTGGACCATGCAGCCGATACCAAAAGCGGCGAGGCCGGCCAGCAGCCCGTAAATAATTGCTACAGGCTTCCACTTGGGACCGAGGCCTTTTTCGATGTAATACATAACACCACCGGATACTTCGCCGGTTTCCGGGTCAATTTCCCGGTATTTCACTCCGAGGCTGGCCTCGCCGTACTTGGTGGCCATGCCGACCAGGGCTGTTAGCCACATCCAAAAAACGGCCCCGGGTCCACCTAAAGCGATGGCGGTGCTGACCCCGGCAATGTTGCCCACCCCGATGGTGGCGGCCATGGCCGATGCCACCGCCTGGAATGAGGTAATCGCTCCGCCTTCATCCTCTGCGGCTTTGGAAAAAAAGCGTCCAAAGGTTTGCTTCCAGGCATGACCAATATGGGTAAATTGGAAGAAACCGAGACGGATAGTAAGATAGAGACCGGTACCAACGAGCAGAATCATAAACGGGGGTCCCCAAACAATGGAGTTTAACCAACTATTGAAGGCTAATAGAGCATCTACCAATTTACAACAACTCCTTTATGCGTATTTTTTACATCAAACTGCTTCCTGCATTTTCCGGAACCACACTGGCGGCGATATCACCCCCTGCCCTGGTTTGCTTTGACTCAATAAGCCATAAAGATTCATGGTTTTCATGAGCCAGGTAAAGAATGGTGCCATATTCTTAAAATACCGTAGATATTATTCGCTGTTGAACTAAGAAAACCTTTTTTTTAATGTAATTATTTAAATTATTCTCGCTAGAAATAAAAAACAATTTTTTAATAAATACATAATATGGGAATTTATGTGATTGACATTTATAACAGAATATTGATATACTCTATTTGGCAAAATAATAAATACCCAAAATAGATAAATACCCATAAGGAGGACGGGCCTCTGGCAGAATCCTGCATTTTGCGGGGTACCGAAGCAAAAAGCTTTTGCATATTTGTTGGTAAACCTTTTTATCGGTTAAAGGGCAATGAGATCATCACCTAATCTTGATGAACTTGATGTCCTTTTTTAATTTTTTAAAGACTGATCCAGGCTGATATGGTTTGAGCAAAAAGATTCAGGATATCCTGGATCAACATCAGAAAGGTCAATATTAATTATCATATAAAGGAGATGGGTTTAATGAAATTCAGCGGTCTTACTATTTCGGTCCCCCGGGAGATTTTGGCCGGTGAAAGAAGGGTTGCAGCCATACCCCAGACGGTCGAGAAATGTGTTCAAGCAGGAGCGAAAGTGCTGGTGGAAACTGGAGCGGGAGATTCCTCATTTTACCATGACGAGGAATACACTGAGGCCGGTGCAGAAATTGTTTCTGACACCGCAGAATTATACCAGCGGGCCGACATTATCCTCAAAGTAAAGGAACCCCAGCCCAATGAAGAGCTTGGCAAGCACGAAGTTGAATTAATGCCGGAAAACAGCATCTTAATTTCTTTTTTGCATCCGGCTAACCCGTCAAACCATGAAACGGTAAAAATGCTGGCAAAAAGGGGTATAACCAGTTTTACCCTGGACAGTATACCCAGGATCTCCAGGGCGCAGCATTTGGACACCCTTACCTCGATGAGCACAGTGGCCGGCTATAAATCGGTCATATCCGCTGCCCACAACCTGTCTCGCTTTATTCCCATGATGCCGACCAGCGCCGGGGTGATCCAGCCTTCTCAGATCCTGGTTGTTGGGGTAGGTGTGGCCGGACTCCAGGCTATTGCTACGGCCAAACGCCTTGGCGCCAAGGTTAAAACCCTCGATATCCGGCCGGAGGCCAATGAGCAGGCCAAGAGCCTGGGCGCTGAACCGATTCCTTTTGAACTTCCCGAAGGCATGGGTACAGGCGAAGGCGGATATGCCAGGCGTTTACCGGAAGAGTGGTATGAAAAAGAAAGAGAAATACTGGCCCCCCATGTAAAAGATAGCGATGTTCTCATTTTAGCGGCTTTAATACCGGGGGAAAAGGCGCCGTTACTGGTTAATAAAACAATGGTCAATATGATGAAAAAGGGATCGGTTATTGTAGATATTTCGATAGATCAGGGCGGAAACTGTGAATTAAGCCGGGCGGGCGAAGAGTACGATTATGACGGGATCTATATTAGCGCACTGCTAAATATTCCCGCCTACCTCCCGATTGATTCTTCCAGGATGTTTGCCCAAAACACCTATAACTACCTTGATTACCTGATAGACGACGGACATCTGAAGTTTGATTTAGAAGACGAAGTGATCAAGCAATCTATGGTTACCAGGGACAATAAAATAGTCCATGAAGGGACATTAAAGGCTATGGAAGAATAAATACCATAAACTGCAGCTATCATATGGGGTAAGGAGGTTGCAAATATGTCACCCACAATACTGATTTTTCTTGTGGTTTGTGCCATGTTGGGATACCGGGTTATATCGGCTGTGCCTTCATTGCTGCACACGCCGCTGATGTCGGGGATGAACGCCCTGTCAGGAATAACCGTTTTAGGTTCTATCGCCATATATGCCGCCGCTCCGCCGGGAATCAGAAGCCTGGCTGCAGCGGCATTAATTTTGGCCATGATCAATGTGGTGGGCGGTTTCTGGGTTACTGAACGGATGCTGCGCATGTTCAAGCATAAAGAAAAGCAAGAAGTTAAGGGGTGATGATTACTTTGCTGGAATATTTGATCCCGGTTGTATTGACCATTGGATTTTTAATGGGCATTCGTCTCATGCAGTCTCCCCGCACTGCTCTGTGGGGAAACCGCCTGGGCGCCTTATCTATGGCGCTGGCTATTATTTTTGCTTTCCTGGAGATGGGGATCATCGATTCCCTGGCCTGGGTTTATATCTTTATCGGAGGCATCGCGGGTATTGTTTTAGCCCGCCAGGTGAAAATGATCCAGATGCCTCAAACGGTGGCCCTTTTCAACGGTCTTGGCGGGGGCGCTTCCGCCCTGGTGGCCGGGACGGTAATGTCGGTGGAAGCCGGAACTGAATTATGGCTTTTCTGGTTTACCGCAGCTCTGGCTCTTGGAGTGGGGACGCTTACTTTTAGCGGCAGCGTAGTAGCCGCTTTGAAATTACAGGGCCTTATTTCCCAAAAGCCCGTTTTTTTAAGAGGCCACGGTTTTATACTGCGCCTCTTGCTGATAGTGGGGGCAATCTTGGTTATCGCTTTATTCTACCTGCAGGCTCCTGTTTATCAGCTTATCATCCTGGTGGTATTTGCTGTTTACGGGTTGTTGATGGCTGTCCGTATTGGAGGAGCGGACATGCCTGTTATTATATCTTTTCTTAACGCTTTATCAGGGGTGGCCGCAGCGGTAAGCGGTCTGGCAGTCGGCAACTTTTTGCTGGCCGGTGTTGGTTCGCTGGTCGGAGTTGCCGGCATGATCCTGACCCAGTTAATGTGCCGGGCTATGAACAGGAACTTGCCGGCTGTTCTGGGCGGTTTTAAAACCGGGCCGGCTCCGGAAAAAGAAAAGGCCCCGGGCGAGCCCGATTTGGAAGCGGCACCGGAAGCTGCGGCCGGGGAAGGCGGGCCGGCTGAGAAAAGTGCTCCCGCTCTTCTGCGGGAGGCGAACAAAATCATTATTGTCCCCGG
>Ga0207421_10000889_pt1 | contig 38839 bp, 46 predicted proteins | sample SodLakKL_010_SED_4_FD_187542 | JGI IMG/M metagenome (GOLD analysis project Ga0207421, IMG submission 187542) | Alkaline sediment microbial communities from Lake Tanatar, Kulunda Steppe, Russia - 8KL_010_SED (SPAdes) (version 2) | ecosystem: Environmental > Aquatic > Non-marine Saline and...
GGCTATCAATTGGTTTTTCATAGTATATCACCCGCATAATTATCGCATAAAGACAGGGATTTTACAAACGTTATTAAAGACGACAAGAGGAAGAGATGTGTGCTATAATGCATATGAGGTGATAGACATGCCCGACATAGCCACCTACCTTATAAATTTCTTACTAGGCGTTGCATTCGGCTTTTTGATTTTCAGCATGCTATATGTCTATTTCTTCCTTCGCGGCAATATAAAGAGCAAGGACAGCGACCCTGTCGACAGCATCGATGAGGACACTTTAAAAGCGATGGTCACTGACAAGCAACAAACCTTCAAGCGTATGCATAAAAAGAAAGAAAAAGGCTATGCCAAAACCATATTCGACCTGTCCTATGAACTCGTCGAAGACATCTCGAAATATCATTTCCCTAACGCAAAACATCCCATGCTCGAACTCACTGTGGATGAGATGCTCAATCTGAACTATTATATCACTAAACGCGTGGAAGAACTTCTGGAGCAACCGATTCTCAAGAGCACCCGCAATGTACGGGTCTCCCACATGGTCGCCCTTTATGAACGGAAGAAGAGCATCGAACAGACAAAAGTCGTAAAATTCGCCCGCAACAAAAAGCTGCGGAGGGCTTTCAAGGCCACGATGGGTGCGATCAACATCTTCAACCCCGCCTACTGGTTCAGGAAGCTGATTATCAAGACCAGCATAGATTTCATGTCCACACGCATTGCATTCATGATTATCGGTGTCGTCGGTGAAGAGACAAGCAAGGTCTATTCCAAGAAACTCTTCGACAAGGACATGCAGTTCGACCTCGTGGATCAAGAGCTGCGCGCTTTGGAGGAAGGCGAGGACGATGACGCTGATTCAGACAGCTGAGATGCTCGAAGAGGCCGTCGATGAACATGCAAGTGTCGTGCTTTATTCCAGCGACCTCTGCCTGGAATGCGATGTGGCCAGGCGCTATATCCAGACGCTGGAAAAGATGTATCCACGGATTGAGTTTTATGAAGTGAAGCGCGGCCGGGTGAATGATTTTGAACGCGCGTATGGATTACAAAGCGCGCCGCATCTTTTCTTTTTCGCACAAGGAGACTGCATCGGAGAACTCGTCTGGGATGAGCGCCCTGACTTCCTCGAGGTGAAGAACAGACTGGAGGAAGCATTTGCAAAGGGGGATAAAGGATGTTCATGAAACGCAAGAAAAAACTCATACCGCCTTATGAGCGCACACCTGACGACAAGCCGTTTCAGGTGTATGAAATCCTGGAGAAGCCGGCGAAGAAACGACAAGAATACCGGCCGAACCGTTTCGTCTCACCTATATTCGGCCAGAATGTGAAAGACGAAGTGGTCGTGCCCATAAAGACATCTCAACGGCGGGATATGGACAAGCTGGACCCTTTCCGGACCAAACCGCAACTTACAAAAGAGGAGAGGGTCAGGAAATACGGCACCGCTTATCCTGAATTCGACCTTGTGAAAGGCAAGGACCTCGATGAAGTGATGGCCTCCCGTACCTCAGCGTCCACGCCGAAGAAGACCATGACAGCGAAAATAATGCCTGGCCAGCCTTCTGATGCCCTTCGCCCCGCTGAAAGTGCAGCTGCATCACATCAAGCGGCGGATGAAACCCCCGAAAAGACGCCTCATCAGGAAAAGCGGGATGAACCCGATTTCAAAGCTGAAGCCGACAAGGCGGCCGCTGAGTCATCTGACCAGAGCGCCCCCAAGGACGAAGCAACTATTCGCGAAGACGAACGGCCTTCCCTTGAAACGCCCCGTCCTCATGCCGGGCCCGATGAGAGCGAACGCCCCGAGGCTTCGCCCCATGCGATGCATGGCGGAAGTGAACACGAAGCATATCCGACCTCCGAGGATACACAAACGTCACAAGAGGCAGCTTTTGATCCACCGAGGACCCAGGATGCAGAGACATCCGGAGATGGGCCTCAAAGAACAAAAAGCGCAGCCGAAAAGATGATAAAGGCCGGGGAGAAGACCTATGAGGATTATCAGATACCTCCGATCGACCTTCTGGACCGTTCGATCGAGGACCCGCCGGACCTTTCAGAATCCATCGAAAAGCAGACGAACATATTGAATGAGACATTTGAAGAGTTCGGCATCGGTGCTAGAGTGTACGCACATATTCAGGGTCCCACCGTCACCCGGTATGAAATCGCCGTGGAGAAAGGTGTCAAGCTCAATAAGATCACTGCGATCAATGACAATATCAAGATGAAGCTCGGCGCCGAACACATCCGCATACAGGCGCCCATCCCCGGTAAGAAGACCGTTGGAATCGAAGTTCCGAACGAAGAGCCTGAGACCGTCCACTTTCTCAATGTCGTCGACCGCTCGATGTTCAAGCAGGCCGCCATGCCCTTGACTGTGGCCTTGGGAATAGACATAGACGGAACGCCCATCTATGCGCCGATCAAGTCCATGCCCCATGGGCTCATAGCCGGGCAGACAGGAAGCGGCAAGAGTGTGTGCATCCACACCATCCTCATGAGCCTCCTGCTCAAGTATAAGCCCAGCGACCTGCGACTCATGCTCATCGACCCCAAGATGGTCGAACTGTCCATCTATAATGAACTGCCTCATCTCATCACACCTGTCATCAGCGATGAAAAAGCCGCGACCGCCGGTCTTAAATGGGTCATGGAAGAAATGGAACGCCGTTTCAACATGTTCAAGGCGCTGCGTGTGCGGGACATCGACGGTTACAATGAAAAAATCGAGGATTATTCCGAACGCATGCCCTATATCGTCATCGTCGTCGATGAGCTTTCCGATCTGATGATGGTGGCCTCGCAACATGTAGAGGAGGCGATCATGCGCATCACCCAGAAGGCACGCGCTTGCGGCATCCATCTCTTGATCGCCACCCAGAGGCCTTCCACGGATGTCATCAAAGGTACTATTAAATCCAATATCCCCACTCGTATAGCTTTCAGCGTCTCCAGTCATATCGATTCGCAGACCATTCTCGATGCCACCGGCGCCGAGACATTGCTCGGCAAGGGTGATATGCTTTACATGACGGCCGGGCATCACAAGACGCGTCTACAAGGCGCCTTCATCTCGGAAAAGGATATCGAGACTGTCACCGAATTCATCCGCAATCAAGCACCCCCGCAGTATGTATTCTCGGAGAACGCACTGGTCGAGAATGCGACTAAGTCATTCGAACAGGATGAATTGCTTCCTGATGTTGCGCGCTTTGTCGTCGACCGCCAGGAGGCCTCCATCAACAAGATCAGCAAGACGTTCAGTATCGGCTTCAACCGCGCGCAGAACATTGTGGAATCCCTCGAATCCGCAGGCATTGTCTCCGGAAATCTCGGTTCTAAAGCGCGTGAAGTGCTTGTCGACGCTGACGAGCTCGAAAGTCTGCTCAGAACCCTGTAGGTGATTCAATGACAACCACTAGGCATAAGCAAAATGCTTCGAAAGCCGCGTTGAAAAAGCTGAAGTTGAAGGCGCTCTTCGTCTCGCTCAGCTTTTTCATCATGCTCATGCTTCCGCTCTTCTACGACAAGCATCTGCCGTTCAACACACTTTTCCACATCACCGTCGACTTTCCGCGGATTCCATCCTTTTCTGTATTCTATCCTATCATGGTAGTGATATTTCTATACCTGAGCTATCTCGTGTTCCGTGCGAATCGCTATGCACGATTGCTCGGATCGATCAGCCCTGAGACCATCAATGTCACCCGCAGGCGTTTTGATTTCATAGCGCTCGCCACCCACCTATTTGCAGTGTATATGATTCTCAATGCCTTTTTTCTCTCTTTCGCTACAGTTTCAGGCACCAGCATGGAGCCGACGTTCGAAGAAGGGGATGCTGTCGTGGTCCAGCATTTCGCTGCGGAGTACGAGCGGTTCGACCTGGTGGTGGCCGGTTCCCCTGATTTCAATGAAGAGGAATTCTATATCAAGCGGATTGTCGGGCTTCCCGGCGAGGAAGTGACGATTCAAAACGGCGATGTTTTGATCGATGAAGAGCCTGTTGAAGAGGCGTTTCTGAGCGAGGATATAAAGACGACCTGTCCGGGAGGAAGTCTGCGCTGCACTTTCACCCCGGGCCCGGGTGAATATTTCCTGATGGGCGACAACCGGGCCCCGGGGGCTTCCAAAGACTCACGGACCCTTGGGGCCTTCTCCCGCGATAACCTCTATGGTCGCGTGACGTTCAGATTCCGTCCGATCAGGGATATGGGGAGCGTGGAATAGATGGTGCAGAGTTATTATCCCGGACACATGGCGAAGGCGAAACGCGCGCTCAAGGAGAAACTGTCATGGTGCGATATGATTATCGAGCTCGCTGATGCCCGGGCGCCGCACGCCTCGAGAAACGAGACCCTCTATACCCTCGGCAAGCACAAGCCCCGCTTGCTGGTACTGGGGAAGGAGGACCTCGCCGACAAGGAGGCTCTTGAACGCTCGGTCGATGCATTCGAAGCGTCCGAAAAGCCGGTGTTCTCCCTTAATGTGAAAGACCCGCGCATGATCAAGCAGTTGATTTCCAAGATCCGCCAAGTCGCTGAACCAGCGAAGGAAAAACGCCGAAGGAAAGGTCTTGAAGAGAGGGCGATCAGGGCTCTTGTGGTAGGCGTGCCGAACGTCGGCAAGAGTACGCTGATCAACCAGCTTGTCAAGAAACGGGTTACGGATGTCGCGGACACGCCGCATATCACAAAGGACCTGCAGGTTATTCGTATTCATGAGGATTTGGAGTTGATTGATTCACCCGGTATGCTCTGGCCGAGACTCGATGACACGCGCCGTCTTTATAAGCTGTCTCTGCTCGGTGCCTTGAAGGATGTTCCGGTGCATAAGGATGAAGTTGTCATTCATGGTCTTGAAGTGCTGTTCAAACATTACCGTGAGGCGCTGTTTTCACGTTATGATTTTCATACGGAGTCGTTCGACACGATGACGATCCTCGATGCCATAGGTCGTCGGATGGGATGTCTCAGTAAAGGCGGGGAGATTGATTACGACCGTGTCCTGGATGTGTTTTTGAAGGATTTCAGAAACGGCCGTTTCGGCCGGGTGAGCCTGGAGTTCGACGATGCATAGATATACTTATGAAGAAGCGCTGCGGCAGGAGGGGTATATGCGCGTCGCCGGTTGCGATGAAGTCGGAAGAGGCCCTCTTGCCGGCCCTCTTGTCGCAGCGGCGGTCGTTCTTCCCGCACACGGGATAGAAGGGCTTGATGATTCTAAGAAGCTTACCCGCATCGCCCGTGAACGTCTTGCAGAGAGAATCCACGCGGAGGCGGATGTAGCCCTGGTCCGGATCCCTCCCGAAGATGTCGACAGGCTCAACGTTTATAAAGCCAGCATCAAGGCCATGACGGAGGCTGTCCATCGGCTCGGGGGCGTGGAGTTCGTCCTGAGTGATGCGGTACCTATTGAAGAGATGCCGCACACCGCCTTGATCAAGGGCGATCAGAAAAGTGCATCCATCGCCGCTGCGAGTATTGTGGCGAAGGTCTCCCGGGATGCCGAGATGCGCCGGATTGGAGAGCGATACCCCGAGTTCGGGTTTGAAATACACAAGGGTTACGCGACCCCGGCGCACCTCGAAGCGATTGAGACGCATGGCGTATGTTCCGCCCACCGTCGTTCCTTCGCCCCGGTGAAAAGGCGGATAGAAAAGCAGATGCGTCTGCATCTGGAGGTGAGCGAATGATTATCGCTTTGGATGATTTCAAGAATAGAAGTATTGAAGATGAAGTGATCGCTTTTCAGACCGACACTGTCTATGGCATAGGATGCCGATTCGATAGTGTGAAGGGTGCCGACAGGATCTACGAGATCAAACACAGGGATAAGGACAAGCCGCTCGCTGTTCTTTGCCCCGATATAGAAAGCGCGGCTTCTTTTTTTCACGATGCGAGCGTGATAAGGACTATCGGAAGGAAGTATTGGCCCGGGGCGCTCACGCTGGTGGCCGCGAAGGGTGAAAAAGCCGGTGATCATTTGACAAAGGGCCGCTCGACAATCGGTGTCCGCATCCCGGATGACCACCTTGCGCTTGAGATTCTGCGTGTGCACGGACCGCTGGCCGCTACAAGCCTTAACATGTCGGATGAACCTCCTGTTCATACTTTTGAGGAGGCGCTTCAGTTTGAAAGTGCGGTAGATTATCTCGTGGAAGGCGGCACGGCCCGAGGCGTCAGTTCTACAGTGTACGATGTGGAGAAAAACATAGTATTGCGTCAGGGAGATGTCGTTATCGATAAAAAGGTTTTCAAATAGCCGTTTTTATTGTTTTTCAAGTGTATTTTTTGTATAATGAATAAAGGTTTTGTCAAAGGGAGTGAACTTATGAAAATACTGATTGGCGCCGACCATGCGGGCTTCGAACTCAAGGAGAAGGTCCGTACGCATCTTGAGGAACAAGGATTCGATTATGAGGATTTCGGTACTTACAGCACAGAGAGCTGTGATTACAACGATGTCGCGAAACGTGTCGCCCGGGCAGTTTCAAAGGGCGATGCGGAACGAGGTATTCTGATCTGCGGCACGGGACTCGGCATGTCGATTCAGGCGAATAAGTTCAAGGGCGTCCGCGCAGCGCATGTACATGATGTGTTAAGCGCCCGGCTCACAAGGGAACATAACGACTCCAATATCTTGACGATGGGCGGCCGCATTCTCGGTGCGGGCCTTGCGATTGCGATTGCGGATGCATGGCTCACCACGCCCTTCTCTGAAGACAGCAGGCATCGTCGTCGAGTGGAGAAGATAGACGCTTAGGAAAAGAGGTGCCGGGGTGGCTGATAAAAAGTTCATTCTAAAACTGCTAGCCCTCGCTTCGAATTTTGTGTATGAGGCGATCGCGGCGGTGGCCCTCGGTCTTCTGATCGGATGGGGCATCGATACGCTGTTCGACCTCGATTCTGTATTCATCATCATTTTTGCGGTTATCGGAGCCCTGGCGGCTGTCAGGAATCTGATTGTCAGAACATTGCGGTTAGGTAGGGAGCATGATGACAGAAAAGATATTCGTTAAGACATTCGCATATGTCTGGGTTTATGTCCTCGTCCTTTCGGTGGTCTTTTTCCTGGTGTTCGACGGAGACAGGACATTGAGCTTTTTCCTGGGGTCCATGGTCACCGTGATGCTCATGAGCCAGAATTACCGCTCTTCGATGCGCACGGCGGAGAAGGACCCGGAAAAACTGAAGCGTGTCTCGCTCCGCAATGTAGTGTTCAGGTTTGTTTTTTATGCCTTGATTCTTTTCATCGCCTATCTGAGCGATGGTCTGGATATAATCTTTACGTTCATAGGGTTTCTTTCCTTCAAGGTCACTATGCTGCTAGCTTTCCTGTTGCATAAAGGAGGTGGCGATGATGATCGAGCTGACATATGATTTCTCCCCCGGGTTCAAAGCGTCCATTGTCGTAACGCTGATTATCATCGTTTTATCCATTGTCGTCGGCAGGCGCATTGAGAAAAAGGACCCGACCGCTCCCATCAAGGGGCCGCTCTTTGTCGTCGTCATGGTGTTTGATATGCTGAATTCCTTCATCAAGCAGTTCTATGGTGAAGAGTGGCGACGTTTCGCACCGATTCTGATTGCAGTGCTCATGTTTCTTGTGTTCGCCAATACGGCAACATTGATCGGACTCGAGACACCGCTCGCGAGTTTCAGCGTCGCGATCACCTTCAGTATCATCGCATTCTTGATCATACAAGTCTCCGGGCTGATCGTCCGGCGTCCCCTGCAGCGGTTCAAGGATCTTTCCAGCCCCTCAGTTCTGCTTTTACCCGTGAATGTCATCAGCGAGATATCGACACCGTTCGCGATGGGTCTGCGTCTTTTCGGCAATCTCTTGAGCGGTAGTGTCATCGCGGCGATCATCTTCAATCTGTTGGGGTCATTCGGCAGTCTGATTGCGACCGCCGGGATTCTCCATCCCATTTTCAATCTCGGTTTCGGTTTGATTCAAGCGTTCGTTTATTTCATGTTGCTTACGATATTCCTAGCCATGTCTGTCGAAGCGGAAGGCGTTTCCGACAGCTGATGGGAACATTGAAAAAAAATAAATTATCAGAGTAGGAGGCAGTCAAATGTTTGTATTGACAGAAGTTGTGTTCAATCAGGATTTTGTTTCCGGACTTGCTGCGTTCGGCGCCGGCATCGCCATCATGACCGGTGTTGGTGCAGGTATCGGACAAGGTTTTGCGGCCGGCAAGGCCGTTGAAGCGGTTGGTAGACAACCCGAGGCGAGCGGCAAGATTACGACAACCATGCTCGTCGGTCAGGCGATGGCGGAGACCACGGGTCTTTATGGTCTCATCATTGCATTCGTGCTTATCGGACAGTAACGCGCATTGAAAAGGAGGCACCACCATGGAAGCTGTTGCAGCGGCTATCGAACGCCTTGTTGAGATAGCCCTTGGCGTCAATCCCATAGAAATGCTCATACAGATTCTTGCGACGGGGCTTTTGATCGTCGTCGTCAAGATTTTCCTATGGGACAAGATCACGGCTTTTCTCGATAAACGCCGCGAATATGTAGATTCCGAGCTGACTGAGGCTTCTGAGAAGAACGAAGAGGCGAAGGCCTTGAAAAAAGAAGCTGAGGAAGAGCTCAATGCGGCGAAAGAGAAAGCTCGAAACATCGTCGATGACGCCAAGTCGAGAGCGGAGGACACAGAGAGAGAGATCATCGCGGACGCCAAGAAAGAGGCGGGCCGTATCCGCAAGAATGCCGAGAAGGATCTTGAGCACGAAGTGGAGATCGCGCGCAACAAGATTCGTGATGAGATGGTTGATATCGCCTCGGCCTTGACGGAGAAGGCCATCAACAAACAGATCAGTGAAGAGACGTATGAACAGCTGCTTGAAGAGGCTATCGAAGAGGTCCGCAGACAGTGAGTGCCACTAGCGAACAGTATGCGGTAGCGCTCTTTTCCTTAGCATCGGAAGCCGGGAAGGTCGAGAGTATCGAAGAGAACCTTGCCGCTTTTCATGAGTCTCTGGATTCCGAGCAGAAACGTCTCTTCCTCCATCCGAGATTGTCGAAAGACGAGAAGAAGAAGATTATCGAGCAGTTGTCATTGCCGGAGCTGATCAGGGATTTTCTCTTTGTGTTGATCGATAACAACCGTTTCGACCAGATCGACGACATATTGGAGGATTACCGCGCCCTCAAGGCGAAACGGCATGAGCTCCTCCATGTAATCATCTACAGCAAGAGGTCACTGAGTGAAAAGCGCCAGCAATCATTGAAAGACGCATTTGAAAAACGTTATCAACGCGAAGTGACTGTTGAGAACCGTGTTGATGACTCCATCATCGGCGGGCTTCGTTTCGAATTCGACGGCAAGGTCATCGACGACACCGTCAATCGCGACCTAGCGCGTCTGAGAAGTCGTTTGACTAAATAGGCAGGTGAGAACATGAGCAAAATCGATCCCAGTGAAATATCAACGCTGATCAAACAGCAGATCGAACAATATAGCAAGACCGTCGAAACCGAACATGTCGGCACTGTCATCAACGTCGGTGACGGCATCGCGCTTGTGCACGGTCTCGACGAAGCGATGAGCGGCGAACTTCTTGATTTCGGAAACGATGTCTACGGCATGGCCCTCAATCTCGAAAAACACCACGTGGGTGCGATCATCCTCGATGAATCCACCGCGATCAAAGAAGGCGACACCGTCAAGACGACCGGCCGGATTCTAGAGACCCTGGTCGGTGACAATCTGCTCGGCAGGACCGTCAACCCTCTCGGTTTCGCCATTGACGGACTCGGGACCATTGATGCGGACGAATACAGACCGCTTGAACGCAAGGCGCCCGGCGTCATGGCCCGTAAGGCGGTTGAAGAGCCCCTGCAGACCGGAATCAAGGCGCTCGACACGCTCGTCCCCATCGGCAGGGGTCAGCGTGAGCTCATCATCGGTGATAGAAAGACCGGCAAGACAGCGATCGCACTGGATACTATCATCAATCAGAAGGATGAGGACGTCATCTGTATCTATGTGGCGATCGGGCAGAAGGAATCGACTGTCGCACAGGTGCAGGAGACATTGAAACGGCATGGCGCGATGGACCACACCATCATTGTAAGCGCCAGCGCCAGTGAACCGGCTCCGGTTCTATACCTGGCGCCATACGCCGGTGTCTCCATCGGCGAGAAATTCATGCATGAAGGCAAGAGCGTGCTCGTAGTCTATGACGACCTTTCCAAGCATGCGACAGCGTACCGTGAGCTCAGCCTTCTTTTGCGTCGCCCGCCGGGACGCGAGGCTTTCCCGGGCGATGTCTTCTATCTGCATTCACGTCTTCTAGAACGCGCCGCAAAGCTCAATGATGAACAGGGTGGGGGCTCCATAACCGCTCTGCCCATCGTTGAGACGAAGGCCGGGGACATCTCCGCTTATATCCCCACCAACGTCATCAGCATCACCGACGGACAGATCTATCTGCAGTCCGATTTGTTCAACTCCGGTGTGCGTCCGGCCATCAATGCCGGCCTGAGTGTCTCCCGTGTCGGCGGCAGCGCCCAGATCAAAGCGATCAAGAAAGTCTCAGGGACTCTGCGTCTCGACCTGGCGAGCTATCGTGAGCTCGAGGCGTTCACACAGTTCGGAAGCGACCTCGATGAAGCGACGCAGAAGAAACTCGCCCGCGGCGAGAGGACGGTTGAAGTCCTCAAGCAGGGTCTGCATGAAGTGCTCGCGGTTGAAAAGCAGGTCATCAGCATCTATGCACTCACCAGTGGCTATCTGGATGATCTGAAAGTCGAAGACATCAGGCGGTTCGAGACTGAACTGCACGACTACTTCGAGCAGGATGAAAAAGGCAGCGCACTGCTTGAACATATACGTGAAGAGGGGACGCTTCCTGATAAAGAGGCAATCGACCAGGTGATCGACAATTTCAAGAAAACCTTCGCATAAGCTAGGAGCGTGAACGCATGGCTACGATGCGTGATATTCAAAAACGCATAAACGCGACGCAGAAGACATCGCAGATCACCAAGGCGATGCATATGGTCAGCGCGGCGAAACTCAGAAGGGCTGAGCGGTCGATCAACGCTTTCCGCCCTCTGACTGACAAGTTCGCCGCTGTGCTCTCGCGCGTCCTCTCCGGCGAGAGCGACCTGTCGCATCCGATGTTCGAAGCGCGCGAGATAAAGAAGACGGTCTATGTCCTCGTCTCCAGCGACAGGGGGCTCGCCGGTTCTTTCAACAGTCGTGTGTTCAAAGCTTTTGATGCGCATGTCAAAGAGCAGCACGGCAGCTCGGATGATTTTGAAATCGTCGCGCTGGGATTCAAGGCGTATCACCATGCCAAACGCCGTGGTTATACCCTTTTGCATGATGAAGTCATTCAGATGCGGGATGAAGTGCAGTTCGTCGATTTTCAGAACATCGCCGACCGTTTCATCACCCGCTACCTTTCCGGCCTTTGTGACAAGGTCGTAGTCTTTTATAACCATTTCATCAATACACTCAATCAGGAAGTCAAGCATCGGACGCTTGTGCCCCTTGAACAAGATCCGTTTTTGGATGCCGATATAGATAAGGACGAGCCCTACAACCGCATCTATCATTATGAGCCGAATGCCCGCAAGGTACTGTATCAGTTGCTGCCGATGTATGTCGTGCATGTGCTTTACGGCATGATACTCGAATCGAAGGCATGCGAGCACGCCTCGCGGATGACCGCGATGCAGAATGCCACCGACAACGCTGAAGAGCTCATCGAAGATCTGACGCTTGAATACAATCGCGCGCGTCAAGACGCGATCACATTAGAACTGACCGACATAATCGGCGGTTCCGAAGCGGTGAAATAAAGGAGGATACACATGAACAAAGGCACAATATCACAAGTGATGGGCCCGGTCGTGGATGTGAGCTTTAAAGACGAACTGCCGGAGATCAATCACGCATTGCATGTCTCACATAAAGACGAAGAGGCATCGATCGATATAGATCTGACACTGGAAGTGTCCCTTCATCTGGGCGACAAGATAGTCAGGACCATCGCCATGGACTCCACGGACGGCTTGCGCAGAGGTATGGAAGTTGTGGATATGGGACAGCCCATCAGTGTTCCCGTCGGGGATGAGACACTCGGTCGCATCTTCAATGTCCTCGGGGACACCATTGATGATAAAGAGGCTATAGACAACGAGGCTCAACGTATGCCGATTCACCGGCAGGCCCCGAAGCTCGATGAAATCAGCAGCGAGACGGAGATTCTCGAGACCGGCATCAAGGTCGTCGATCTTCTCGCGCCTTATGTGAAAGGCGGCAAGGTCGGACTGTTCGGAGGCGCCGGTGTAGGTAAGACGGTACTGATTCAGGAGCTCATCAACAATATCGCACAGGAGCACGGCGGCATCAGCGTCTTCTCCGGCGTCGGGGAGCGCACCCGTGAAGGCAACGACCTCTATTTCGAGATGAAGGACTCCGGCGTTCTTGACAAGACCGCCCTGGTGTTCGGGCAGATGAATGAACCCCCGGGTGCCCGTATGCGCGTAGGCCTGACCGGCCTCACGCTCGCTGAGCATTTCCGTGACGAAAAGAAACAGGACGTCCTCCTGTTCATCGATAATATCTACCGGTTCACCCAGGCCGGCGGCGAAGTGTCCGCCTTGCTCGGTCGTATGCCTTCAGCGGTAGGCTATCAGCCGACGCTGGCCACGGAGATGGGTCAGCTGCAGGAACGCATCACTTCTACGAAGGAAGGTTCCATCACTTCCATCCAGGCCATCTATGTACCGGCGGACGACTACACGGACCCCGCACCTGCGACGACCTTCACCCACCTCGACGCGACGACGAACCTGAGCCGTAAAATCAGCGAAGAAGGTATCTATCCCGCTGTCGACCCGCTTGATTCGACATCGAGGGCGCTCGAGCCCGATATTGTCGGCGAAGAGCACTACAATGTCGCGCGGGAAGTCCAGCGGACGATACAAAAGTATAACGATTTGCTCGACATAATCGCTATCCTGGGTATGGAAGAGCTCAGTGAAGAGGACAAGCTCGTCGTGCACAGGGCCCGCAGACTTCGTCTTTTCCTCTCGCAGAATTTCCATGTCGCCGAGCAGTTCACAGGCCAGCCAGGCTCTTATGTGCCGCTTGAAGAGACGATCCGAGGCTTCAAGGGCATACTCGATGGTAAATATGACGACATCCCTGAAGATGCCTTCCGGCTTGTAGGCACCATTGATGAAGTCGTTGAAAAAGCCAAGCAGAGTGAGTAGGTGAGACCATGCAACTGATCGTGATCACACCGAGTGGCGAGCTCTACAATGAAATGATCGACTATATCGTGGTGAGCTCGAAGCGTACCGGTGAGTTCGCCATCCTCGATGACCATGCGCCGCTCATTTCAGCTATTGATGTCGGTTACATAAAACTTGTGCGCGGCGATGAGCATGTATACACCGTTGTCATCAACGGCGCTCTTGAAAACCGCGACAGCGTGGTGCATGTCCTTGCGCAGGAAGCCCATGTCGGATTGAACAAGGACAGTGCCTTCGAGCACCTCAATGCTGTGCGCAAGGAGCGTCTGGAGGAAAACCGCAGACGCACCAAGGACTTTTTGAAGGCCGAGAGGGAGCTCGAGAAGAACATCAAGGAAGCCAAAGCATCGAAGTGACAGTTGATAAGCAAACTGGTTGAGTTTCCTCCTTGCTGTGCTATAATGATTATGGAAGATAAATTTATAAGGAGGCAATACTATGGAAAAACAAGTGAAACTCATGAATCAATACGTTGCGGACCTCGCAGTATTGAATGTCAAATTCCACAACCTGCATTGGAACGTTGCAGGAGAACGTTTTGAACAAGTGCATGTGTATGTTGAAAAGCTCTATGACATGCTTTTCGAGAATTATGACGAAGTGGCTGAACGCCTCAAGATGATCGGGGAATATCCCCTCGCTTCACTGCGCTCATATCTTGAAGTGACCAGCGTCGAGGAAATCGACAGCAAGGACTACAAGACCCCGGAAGTCTATGAAATCCTCAAAGAGGAACTCACCAACCTCCGCGCGCTTGCGACCGAAATCCGCAACCTCGCAGACGATGAAAACGACTTCGGTACCGTCGCAATGCTTGAAGATCAGATCGGCGGCTATGACAAGGAACTCTATTTCATCAGCCAAGCACTGAAATAACCTAACAAACACCCTCGTCCGAGGGTGTTTTTAGTCTAGGTGGTGACCATGCGTACACGCTATTTCAAGGAGCTTCCTTCGACGAATGACTATCTTAAACAACACGCTGACACTTTAGAGGACCCGCTCCTCATATACACCGGATTCCAGACAAAGGGCCGAGGCCGGAGAGAACGGAGGTGGGCAAGCGAAAGGGACCAGAATTTTCTCGGATCCTTCTTGATCAAGGACGTTCATCTAGACCCTTTCAAGGCACTCGTTCTGGCCTCCCTTACGCTTATTGACACATTGTCGCACTTTGGCATAGATGCGAGTATCAAACTCCCGAACGACATCTATTCATCCGGCGGAAAAATCGCTGGCATCCTAATTGAACGCCTTGTTCAATATGAGACAGCGACCATTATCGGCATCGGTCTCAATGTGAATGAACGCATGCGGGATGAAAAAAGCGTCTCGATAGCGGATATCAAGGGTAAAACGACTGATGTGGAGACTGTCAAGGATAAGATTGTCGAACGATTCGAAGACTATTTTCAACGTCCTTTCACAGAACTTTTTCCCTGGTTCAGAGAGCGCATTGATTTCAAGAATATGACAGGGTACTATGATGGTCGGCGCTTGAAGATCGATGATATCGATGATAAGTTCCATTGTTATAGCGGAAGCTTGCGGATTCCCTGTTATGAGATAGACTTTTCCATGTCAGATGAAAATTGAAAAAGTTCAAACGAGCGTTCATAAAGATTGTATACAAACCATACGCTCAATCAATTGTTTTGATTATTATTTTAAAATATCATAGCGCTTATTACCTTTATTTAGGGAAATGAGCGCTATATTTTTTGATGGAACGCATGAACATATGCACATATTGATTAGCGCGCATATGTTTTGATGTTTATAACATATCACTTTTTAGCTTTGAATATCAAAATACATTGACATCCTCTGCATCCCATTCTATAATGGCATTCAAAAGAGGAGGTGAAGTATGTTTGATAAAGTGAAGAAAGTCATCGCGGAGGAGTTGGATGTTGAGACGTCTGAAATCAAAAGGGATTCCAGCATCATCGATGACCTCGGGGCCGACTCTTTGGATGTCGTAGAACTGATCATGGCGCTCGAGGAAGCTTTCGATATTTCCGTCGATGACGATGAAGCCCAGAAATTGCGGACCGTAGGCGATGTAGTGGATTATATCGAGAAGCTGGATTGATGAATGACTCAGCTGGAGTCTTGTTTTTTTTACGCTTATTTTTATTTGAATATCAAAGTATAGCGGGGTGTCTACCATGAACAACCGTGAACTTAAAAATATCATAAAAATCTTTGAATCGTCAGAACTCTCGAGGATGAAACTCGAGAGGGAGGACGTCAAAATCGAGCTGCAGAAGGATGTAGAAGGAAACATCCAGACAACCCCTGCCCTCAAGCCATCCTCTTCCGCTTCCAAAGAGGCGGAAGGGAGTCCTCCTCCTGAACCAGAACCTTCATACGATCCGATCAAGGCCCCCTTGGTCGGTACCTATTATGAGGCCCCCGCTCCTGATCAACCACCGTTCGTGCAGGAAGGACAGCGAGTCGAGAAAGGGGATACTGTGTGTATCATCGAGGCGATGAAGGTGATGAATGAGATCACCGCCCCCAAAGGCGGCAGGATTGTGAATATTCATGCGCAGAACGGTGAGATGGTCCAGTATGACCAGACAATCATGGAGATCGAGTGATGTTTCAACGTATATTGATCGCAAACCGCGGTGAGATCGCTGTCCGGATCATCCGCGCCTGTAAAGCCCTGGATATCGAGAGCGTGGCGGTCTACAGCACAGCCGATACAGATGCATTGCATGCGCAATTAGCCGACGAAGCTGTCTGTGTCGGCGGACCGTCGAGCGGGGACTCCTATCTCAACATGGAGAACCTGTTGAGTGCCGCCATCCATACGGGTGCGGAGGCCATCCATCCCGGGTATGGTTTTTTGAGCGAGAACAGCCGTTTTGCAAAGTTGTGCCAATCTTGCAACATCGCATTCATCGGCCCCTCGGCTGATACCATCGCTAAGATGGGAGACAAGTCACAGGCGAAAAAGCTTATGAAAGAAGCCGGGGTCCCCCTCGTGCCAGGAAGCGCTGCGGAAGTCTCTTTAGATGAAGGTAAGGAATTAGTTCGAAGCATCGGGGTCCCAGTATTGATCAAGGCGAGCGCCGGCGGCGGCGGCCGCGGGATGCGCATCGTCAGGAACGAGGAGGATTTCGAATCAGCCTTTCGGGCTGCAAGACAGGAGGCCGAGGCGGCTTTCGGACATGGTGGCGTCTACATTGAAAAACTGATCGAGAACCCCCGGCACATAGAGGTGCAGATTCTCGCGGACAAATACGGTAACATCGTTCATCTTGGCGAACGCGATTGCAGCATCCAGCGCCGGAATCAGAAAATCGTCGAAGAAGCTCCCAGCAGCATCGATGATGATATGAAAGCCTCGCTCTTTGATTCTGCCTGTAAAGCCGCCGAACATGTCGGCTATGAAAACGCCGGGACGGTCGAGTTCATCGTCGACGAGGATGGTTTTTATTTCATCGAGATGAATACGCGCCTTCAGGTGGAGCATCCTGTGACAGAAATGATAAGCGGCATCGACATCGTCAAGGAACAGATACGTATCGCTTCCGAATCGCCACTTTCCATCACGCAGGAGGATATATCATTCGACGGGCATGCGATAGAGGTCAGAATAAATGCGGAGGACCCGATGCACGATTTCCGCCCCAGCCCCTCCCGCATCGACCTTCTACACATTCCACAGGGGCCGGGCGTCCGCTTTGATTCGATGGCCTATACTGACTATCTGATCCCTCCCCATTACGATTCATTGATCGGCAAACTCATTGTACATGGCAGGGACCGTCCTGATGCGATTCTAAAACTCAGGGCCGCTCTTGATGAAATAATCATCGAAGGCGTGAAGACGAATCAGACCTTCCTTATGATGATCGCGCTCTCCCAACCGTTCAGAGAGAATGACATCGATACATCGTTTATCCGGACTCACCTGAAGAGGTTGCTTTCTTATGCGTCATGAACTCCTAAAAGAAGCCTTTGAAAAGAAGAAGACGCTTAAAAGGAAATTGAAGGTCTATCGTGAAAAGACGGCGGAAAAAAGAGCGGCCGATGTCCCCGAAGGGCTTTATGAACAGTGTCCGAGCTGCAAGACGAACTTCATAGCCGAGGACATTGTCAAGAACCTGCTTGTATGTCCGAAATGCGAACACCACATACGTGTGCGCGCTCATGACAGGATGGCGATGACACTGGATGAAGGGTCCTTTATCGAGAAGGGTCTGGGGTATATCACGTTGAATCCCCTTTTTCAGGACGGCTATGAGCAAAAACTTGAAAAGAGCAAAAAGACGACAGGTTCTGATGAAGCCTATATGTATGGTTATGGCGAAATCAAGGGGTTTCCTGTTGTCATCGGCGTGCTTGACAGCTACTTCATGATGGGCAGCATGGGAAGCGTGGTCGGCGAGAAAGTGGTCAAGAGCATCGAATACGCGCTCGTCAAACGCCTGCCTCTTGTCATGTTCATCGCTTCTGGCGGCGCACGCATGCAGGAGGGAATCTATTCCCTCATGCAGATGGCGAAGACAAGCGCGGCTGTCGAAAAGCTCGCCGGTCAGGGACTTTTATTTCTCAGTGTGCTGACCCACCCGACCACCGGTGGCGTCAGCGCCTCCTTCGCATCGCTCGGGGATGTGATTCTCGCCGAACAGGGAGCCCTCATCGGTTTCGCGGGGCCCAGGGTGATCAAGCAGACTATCAAACAATCACTGCCTGAAGGATTCCAGACAGCTGAGTTTCTGAAGGAGAAGGGCATGGTGGACAAGGTCGTGCACCGTCATGAGCTGAAAGGCACCCTTGAAAAGCTCCTGCGCATGCACTCAGGAGGGAGAAAACGATGAACATTCTCGACAAGGAAAAGAAGCTTGAGGCACTGGAGGCCGAACTCGAGCGACTCGACGATGAAGAGGCCATTCAGGATATCAAGATCAGGATTGAAGATTACAAGCGGAAAGCCATGCGGGACTTAAGCGCCTGGGACCGAGTACTTCTGGCGCGGCACAAGGAGAGACCCACCGCACGTGAGGTCATTGACAATGTGTTCAATGATTTTCTAGAGCTCCATGGTGACCGTCTTTATGCGGATGATGCCTCCATTGTCGGAGGTATCGGAGAAATTGAGCATCAGGTTGTGACCGTCATCGGGGAACAGAAAGGGAAGACTACAGAGGAGAATATCGCGACCAATTTCGGCATGCCGCACCCTGAAGGGTATAGAAAGGCTCTCCGCCTCATGCGGCAGGCGAACAAGTTCAACAGGCCCATTGTGACATTGATCGACACCCCCGGCGCTTTTCCGGGCGTCGGCGCCGAATCGCGCGGACAAAGCAACGCTATTGCGGAGAACCTGAAGAGCATGAGTCGCTTCGGCGTCCCCATCATCCCCATCGTCATCGGTGAAGGAGGGAGCGGCGGCGCGCTTGCAATCGGGGTCGGGAATCAGGTGTACATGCTTGAAAACAGTATCTATTCCATCCTTAGTCCTGAAGGATACGCCAGTATTCTCTGGAAGGATTCCTCTCTAGCCGAGGAAGCCGCGGAAGCAATGAAACTCACCAGCTACGACCTCAAGGAACTCGGCATCATCGACGGCATCATTGCAGAACCCGTCGGGGGCGCGCATCGGGATAAGAGAAGCGTCTACAAAGCCATCAAGTCCATGCTGGTGCAATCCCTGGCTTATCTCTCTCAGCAGAGCCCCTTCGAGCTCAGGACATCCCGCTACAGCAAGTATAGGAACATGGGCTTCTTCCAGCGTTTCAACTATGAACATCTCAAAGGAGTGACCACATGAGACATGCGGCTCTAAAAGGCAGCGGGTCCTATAAGCCCGATAATATAGTGCATAACCGCACCTTTGAATTTCTCGTCGACACATCGGACGAATGGATCCGAAGCCGGACAGGCATAGAGAAGCGCCCCGTCACGATCGATGAGAATACATCGGATCTAGCGTTTGAAGCATCAATCCGCGCACTCAGGGATGCATCTATGCAGGCTGAGGATATCGATCTGATCATCGTGGCGACAGTGACCGGCGATTATTTCTTCCCCGGTGTTTCCCAGCTTCTACAGCGCCGTCTCGGATGCGGAAACATCACGGCGTTTGATATCAACGCCGCCTGTACAGGGTTCATCTACGCATTGGAGATAGCTGATCAGATGATCAAGGGAGGAAGGTTCGACACAGCTTTGATCGTCGGTGCGGAAGTTCTGACTAAATTCACGGATTTCTCCGATAGGAATACCTGCGTGCTTTTCGGTGATGCAGCCGGGGCTATGGTGCTTACCGCATCAAAGGCTCCCGGTATCATCACAACTTCGACACACGCGAGGGGAGATCTCGAGGGTTATCTGCATATGGAGAGCTACCCCTTGAAAAAGGATTTTCAGACAATTGAGGATTCCCGTCCGTTCATCAACATGAACGGACGGGAGATCTTCCGTTTCGCGACCACTGTCATTCCCGAGGTTGTCGAGGAACTTCTCGGACATGAAGGTATGAACCTCGATGCACTTGATATGATTGTGGCGCATCAGGCGAACAAGCGTATCATCGACAAAGCCTCGAAGGCACTTGCCTTCCCGAAAGAAAAGATGTATCTTAACATTGAGAGCACAGGGAACACATCGGCGGCGAGCGTACCGCTCGCCATCGATGAAGCCATAAAGGACGACCGCCTCCAATCCGGCGATACCTTCGCGGCTGTCGCGTTCGGCGCGGGATTGACATGGGGCGGTGCGTTGATAACGCTAGGAGGCCTTTCATGAAAGATATCACCGAACTCTTCCACACGAAGTACCCGCTCATACAAGGCGGCATGGCGAATGTTGCCACCCATCAACTAGCCGCCGCTGTATCCAATGCCGGCGGACTTGGACTAATCGGCTGCGGTGGCTGGGACACGGACAGGGTCCGCGAGGAGATACGAAAGACCAAGGAACTCACCGACAAGCCGTTCGGGGTGAATATCATGTTGATGAGCCCGTATGCACAAGCCCTCACCGACCTAGTCATCGAGGAAGGTGTCTCCGTAGTCACAACAGGTGCCGGCAATCCCAATCCCTATATAGAGAAATGGCATGAGGCGGGCATTACCGTGATTCCTGTCGTCCCCAGCGTCGCCCTCGCCAGACGCGTGGTGCGCGGAGGTGCCGATGCGGTGGTTGTCGAAGGGACAGAAGCGGGGGGTCATATCGGGGAGCTTTCGACCTTCGCGCTTGTACCGCAGGTCGCGGATGCGGTGGATGTTCCAGTCGTCGCCGCCGGCGGCATCGCCGACTACAGGGGCGTCGATGCAGCCTTTGCCCTCGGCGCGAAAGGCATCCAGGTCGGGACTGTCCTTCTCGCTTCCAAGGAATGCCCTGTTCATGAGAACTACAAGCAGAAGATCATCAAGGCCAAGGACACCGACACCATCGTCACAGGCCGTGAGACAAAAGCCCCCGTCCGCGTCCTCAAGAACAAGATGGCCAAGAAATACATGCAGCTCTCCCGCGAAGGTGTCGACCTCGAGACACTCGAGAGAATGACACTCGGATCCCTTTCCAAGGCCGTTGAAGAAGGCGACGTCGATCAAGGCTCTTTCATGGCGGGACAGATTTCCGGATTGATCAAGGAGCTCCGGCCTGTCGAGGATATTCTCGACAGCTTATTCACGAACAGCAGGTTTTTCAAGGAGATCCATTCATGAAACTGGCCTTTCTATTCAGCGGACAAGGTGCGCAGTATGAAGGCATGGGGCGGTCGCTCTATGAAAACGACCGGACGTACAAGCATTTTTTCGACCTTGCGGCCCATCATCTGGATTTCGATCTGCATACTGTCGTTCAGGATAATGAAGCGATAAACGAGACGCGCTATGCGCAGCCCGCAATCTATGCCATGAGCGCCGCATTGAAACACGCCCTCGCCGCACACGGTATAGAGGCGGAAGGCGCCGCCGGCTTATCGCTAGGCGAATACGCGGCGTATTATGATAGAGGCGCGTTCTCCTTCGAGGACGGCATTCGGCTTATACGCCATCGTGCCATATGCATGCAAAACGCTGCCCGGGACAATCCCGGAGCGATGGTGGCGGTGATGGCCGCCCGTGATGATGTCGAACCGATTGTCGAGGCGGTGGACGGTGTCCATATCTCCAACTACAATCTTGAACGCCAGGTAGTTGTGGGCGGAGAGAAGGACGCCCTCGCCGCATTCAAGGAAGAAGCCGCCAATCGAGGAATCCGGCGCATGCGGCCACTCAATACGAGTGGGGCGTTTCATACCCCCTTGATGCAGGATGCGGCCGAGGCGCTGCAGTCAGTCATCGAAGAAATCGAGCTGAAAACACCAGAGAAAGGCATGTATCTGAACACCACAGGCGGCCGTTTCGCCGGCGAGGCCGAAGAGCACATGAAAAGACAGATGGTGAGCCCTGTGCTGTTCTATCCGATGATCCGGACCATGATCGCGGATGGGTTCGATACATTCCTTGAGCTCGGACCCGGTGGTGTGCTCAAAAAATTCGTCGAGAAGACCGATAAGAATGTGCGCGTATATCGAGTCGAGGACCAGGAGTCGCTGTCTTCGACCCTGGATGTTTTAAAAGGAGTGAGATGATGAGTGAACGCAAAGTGGCTATTGTGACAGGGGCGTCAAGCGGTATCGGAAGGGAGATGGCGATACGTTTCGCAGAAAGCGGATACGCTGTTGTCGTCAATTATTTAAATAACAAGGACCAAGCCGATGAAGTCGTCGAGGCCTGCCGTTCATCCGGCGAGTCCCTCGCTATCCAGGCGGATGTCTCTTCGTTTGAAGCGTCGAAGGCGCTCGTCGATCAGACGTTGGATGCCTTCGGCCGCATCGATGTGCTGATCAACAACTCCGGCATCAATAGGGACGCCTTAATGCTAAGGATGAAGGAAGATGACTTCGACGCTGTCATCGATGTGAACCTGAAGGGGACATGGAACATGTCAAAACATGTCACCCGGACCATGTTCAAGCAAAAATCCGGCCGGATCATCAACATCTCCAGCGTGGTCGGCCAGATCGGCAATCCCGGACAGGCCAACTATGTGGCCTCCAAGGCCGGCATCATCGGCCTCACAAAATCGCTCGCGAAGGAATTCGGCCGCAAGCGCATCACAGTCAACGCCATCGCGCCCGGGTTCATCGAGACCCCGATGACCGATGCGCTTGAAGAGGACGTGAAGGAGACCTACCTTGCACAAATCCCCATCGGTCGTTTCGGCAGCCCGGTTGATATCGCCAGCACCGCGCTTTTCCTTGCGAGCGATGACGCGAAGTATATCAGCGGACAGGTCATCGGTGTCAATGGAGGAATGATTTGATGGAGCGTGTAGTTGTGACAGGGCTTGGGACCATCAATCCCCTGGGTAGCGATGTGTCTTCAAGCTGGGAAGCCGCCAAAGAGGGCAGAAACGGCATTGATTTCATCGAGCGTCTGGATAGTGAGAACATCGGTGTCCATATCGCCGGTGAAGTGAAGGACTTCGATTTCACCTCCTATTTCGGCCGCAAGCAGAAGAAAAGACTGGACCGTTTCGTCCAGTTCGCTTTGAAAGCGACCGATGAAGCCGTCAAAGATGCCGACATCGACTTTGAAACACTCGACACCACCCGGATAGGCGTCTTCTACGGAAGCGGCATCGGCGGCCTCGAGACAATCGCCAGGGAAGAGGACAAGGCCAGGCAGAAGGGGCACCATCGCATCTCCCCCTTCTTCATCCCCATGGCGATCATCAACCTCGCGGCTGGAAATATCGCCATCAGATACAATCTCAAAGGCAAAGCGACCGCCAGTGTGACAGCCTGCGCGAGCGCGACGAACTCCATCGGCGATGCATTCGTCGCAATCAGGGACGGCTACCTTGATGCGGCCGTGAGCGGCGGCAGCGAAGCGAGCCTGACACCGCTCGGACTTTCTGGATTCAGAGTCATGCAGGCCCTCAGCAGATCCGACGATCCCAATACCGCTTCGAAGCCTTTCGACAAGGACAGGGATGGCTTCGTGATGGGGGAGGGCGCAGCCACGCTCATGCTTGAATCCCTCTCACATGCGAGAAAGAGAGGCGCGAAGATTTACGCGGAGATCACAGGCTACGCCTCGACCTGCGACGCCCACCATATCACCAGCCCGGATGAAGAGGGCCGGGGGGCCTACCGGTGTATGCAAGGAGCCATTGAAGATGCCCGGCTATTAAAGACGGACATAGATTATATCAATGCGCATGGAACTTCCACGCCGCTCAACGACAAGATTGAATCCAAAGCCATAAAGGCCCTGTTTGAAGATCATGCAGAAAAACTCTCCGTGAGTTCGAACAAGTCCATGGTCGGACATCTTCTCGGCGCCAGCGGCGCCCTCGAGAGCCTTTTCACTGTGCTATCCCTGAAAGAGGGTGTCATCCTGCCGACGATCAACCTTAAGACTCCCGACCCCGAATGCGCACTGGATTTCGTGCCGGGGTCGATGAGAGAATCACCCATCAAAGCGGCCATGACAAATTCTTTCGGGTTCGGCGGACATAATGCGTCACTTATCTTTGAAAAATGGAGGGATCAGGAATGATACTTTCAAGCGACGACATAAAGCGCATCATCCCGCACCGGCATCCTTTTCTGCTGATCGACCGCGTCGATGAGATCGAGGAAGGAAGACGTGTCAGGGCGACGAAGAACGTCTCTGCATCGGAGCCGCATTTCCAGGGTCATTTCCCCGACCAGCACGTGATGCCGGGCGTTCTGATCGTCGAAGCGCTCGCACAGGCCGGCGCAGTAGCGATCTTGAAGGGTGAGGATTTCAAAGGCAGAACGGCGTATTTCGCCGGCATTGACAACTGCCGCTTCAAGCGCAAGGTTGTCCCCGGCGATACATTGACGCTTGAGGTGGAAATCATCAAGATGAAAGGCCCGGTCGGTAAGGCAAGCGCCGAAGCGAGCGTCGAGGGCGAACGCGCTGTCGCTTGCGAGATCATGTTCGCCATCGAATAAAAAAAGCTCACTGATGAGCTTTTTTTATTCTCCCGTGCTTCCGAAGCCGCCAGTCCTTTTTGTGTCGTTGAGTGTTTCATCCGTTGTCGTCAGGTATTTCTCGAAGATTCCCTGGGCGATCCGCGTGCCCTTTTTCAATGTGACTGCCTCATCGGAGAAATTGTACAGCTGGATGAATATGGCTCCGTCGTTGTCGGGGTTGTTATAGTAGTCGGCGTCGATGATGCCGACATTGTTCGGGATGGTGAGGTGGAATTTTCTCGGGAGGCTGCTCCTCGGATAGATCTTCAGGACTTCATCATCATGCATGCAGGCCTTTATACCTGTCTTTGCGAGTGCGATTTCGTGCGGTCTGACAGTGAGGGATGTGCAGATGGCGAAATCATAGCCTGCGCTTTTTCCTGTGGAACGTTTCGGGAAATAGACCTCATTGTAGCCTTTGGCTTTTTCAAATTTTCTCATGGTATCGTCCTTTCTTAGAACATGTAGTCGAATAGATGAGCGATTCCCTGACGCATTCTCAGCGATATCATCCTCGGAATAGAGGGCGTGTACGCTTCAGGGGGACCGTCCTGATAGGAGCCGTCCTCATCGACTTCCAGGCTTCTTTCCTTATAATAATCGAGTGTCGAGTGGAAATCCTCCGTGAACGCCTCGCCGACGACGACCACCATGTTCTCAGTGCTCAAAAAGGCGCTTCTCGGGTCCATATTCAGCGCTCCTATGGCGCTGATATCATCACCGAATGTCATTGATTTGGCATGCAGGCTGGCGGGGCTCTGGAATTCATAAAGAGTGTGCTCCGCGAGGGACTGCCGGTGCCTAAGATAGGCGCCCGCACCCCAGGGATTGGGGTTCTTTGCGATATTGTTTGTAAGCAGGGTGATGGATTGGTCGTCGTGCTCGGGCAGATAGTGGCGCATGGTTCTCGAGAAGACGATATAGGGGCTCTGGGCGAACCATTCGTCCCTCTCTTCGGCGAGGGCGCTCATGGTCTTCAGAACGACCGGGTCTTTCTTGCCCCTGTCTGTCGGACCGTGGACGAACGTTGCATTCTTCACTTCGTGGGCGTCCGCCTTCAAAGTTTTCATGATCATTTCAGGGTCCTTCTCTTCCAGGAAAGCAATTCGTGCCGCTTCGATTGATGTCAATATCTCTTCATCGACTGTGTCCCTCGGGTGGGCGATGGTGTAGTCGCTTTCGAAGAGAGTGTCGAAATAGGCGCGCATGTCGGTGACGGTTGAATGACCCGCCCCGTCTCCGAACACATAGACATCCCGGTCGAATGTGCCTGAATCAGGGTCCTCCCTGAAGTAGCGGTCATTTATGTTCCTCCCACCGCTCGTGGCGTACGTCTCGTCGATGATGAACATCTTGTCGTGCATGCGGTTCTGGATGGTGTAGGGAAGCAGGGGGTTCGGTGGTTCGAACCAGCGGATATCGATGTTTTCGTGTGCATTGAGCGTATGCAGGATACGGTAATCGCTCAGGGTGACTGTGTGTGCGAGACCGTCGAAAAGCAATCGGATGTCGACACCATCTTCCGCGGCATGATAAAGGGCGCCGGCGATGGTATCGAGTGTTTCGCCGTCGGAGGCTGAAAAGGAGGAGATCTCGATCGAGGATTCCGCGCTTTCAATCAGTGCCACACGTGCATCGAAGGAGAAGCCTCTCTCATCCAGCACGCCGGCGTAGGTCGTCTCTTCCGCTTCTGAAAGCATTGATTCGACGTCATAATCCAGACCGCTCTCACCTATAAATAAAGCCGTGCTGAAGGGGAGGACTCCGAAGATGAGCACATGCATGCATAGGAAGTATAGCGCAAGCAGCGCCCCCTTGATTATTCTACGTCTCAATGTGCGCCCCTCCTTTCATGTCCTACGCCTGTTATTCTATCATAGTTCGGATGTCATTTTCACCTTTATGCGACTTGATTCCAATACTAAATATCGAAATTGAAGAACTTCCCGGACAAGCTTGACGACCGGAGTGTCAAAGACTATACTTGAGATGTAAGGTTCAGGTGTTGCAACAGGGAATCGGGTGAGAATCCCGGGCTGTCCCAGCAACCGTGAGACGGACGAAACGCACACAGCCACTGCGTAAGCGGGAAGGCGTGCGGAGTAGGAGGAAGTCGAGCCGGTAGACCTACCTGTCCCTTTACAGTTCACGCTCCTGGGTATGAGCGGTGACGTTTGTCGCTTATCCGGCATCAGCCGATAGGATAATCGTCTACCACGCCATCCAGGAGGATGGTTTTTTTATTTCTCAAATCAAAGGAGGCCTACACATGAAAAGACCATTCTTCCTGCTTGTTGTATTCGCAATGCTTCTTACCGCCTGCGAGGCGGAGGAAGAGATAGCGGAGATCACCATCGAGGATGAGACGGAGACAGTAAGGATCGATGAGGCCGAAAGCCTCTATGAAGTTTTGGATACTCACTACGATGTAAGGGTGGCGGAGCACGATTACGGTTTGATGCTTGAAGCGCTCGAAGATCTTGAAGCGCTCGAAGGCAGCTATATCGCTATCGAGAAGAATGATGAGCCTTTAGAGGAAAGCATCGACACCGCCGCTGTCGAGGACGAGGACCGGTTCTTTTTCGAGCTGATCTGGTATGATGAGACAGCCGAGAAAATCCATGACGCGCTTTCGCTTTATTATGAGGGACATAATCCCGGACCTGCGGATGCAGTGGAGGTACAGCTCGGCCTGCTGCATGCTGGGAGAATCGAGGCGGACGCTGAGCATGTGGAAGCCTTCGAGGAAGCCTCTATTGCCCATCGCATCATGCTCAAGAGCGCTAATGGCGAGTCCTTCGAAGGATTGATAGAAACACTCGCCGATGAGCTTGAGTTCGAGCATGCCTATACCGCTTCCTATAACGCCATGGCACTCATGCAGGGAGCGGAAACTGATGATGAAGTTGATGCTTTCATGGATTGGGCGCTCGAACAAGACTTTGATGAAATGGGCTTGGACTCTTTGAGCGTTATGTATCTCGCTTTTGAGCGCTATGAAGGTGAAATGGAAATCGAGGACGAAAAGCGATCGCTTCTCGAAACGCTGGAAGGGAATATCTATGACCATCCCTTTGAAGATAACGCCGCATCCTTCGCCCAGGCGGTTCTCGCGCTGAATGCCGCGTCAGAGGACCCTGACGGTGAAGCCTACATCGAGGACGGGAAGACATTGCTCCAACATCTTATATCCTATCAGGAGGAGGATGGCGCCTTCCTGTATACACACGACGACGATGAAGCGGATATGATGTTTACTACGCCCCAGGCCTTTCTGGCTCTGGTGATGAGTGAACAGCGCCTTCAAGGCGAAACCGCCCATCCTTACTATTTTGAATGAAGACTTCGCTGATCGTGAAAGTAGTCCTGAGCGCACTCGCGCTACTTCTGGCCCTTGTCGTCTTCATGTATCCGAGGATGTCCGGGGATGAGGCTGGAGAAATCACTATCGAATTATATGATGAAGACAGCGCCCTTGTCTTCGAGGACGTGCACACCTTCGAGGAGAATCGAACGCTTTTCGAACTTCTGGATATGCATTATGAGATTGAGTACCAATATCAGAGGCTTTTCACCGGAGAAGAGCCTGTGCTGCTTGCGGTTGAAGACGTAGAGACTGATTTTAAAGAAGATTTCATCTTTATCGAAGTGAACGGCGTCATGGCGAAAAGAGGCGTGGACAGCATCGAGCTTGTTGATGGCGGTACATATACCCTGAGTGTGAGAGAGGTGGATTAGATGACCTCGCTGAGAAGACTGATCTTCATTGCCATGTGCGCGACAGTACTCGTCGTGCAGAAACAGATGCTCATGATTCTGCCGAATATACAGTTCACCGTGCTTCTGCTTGTGCTCTTCGCGAGCATCTTCACGTTTCGGGAGACACTGGCGATTGTGTTCGTGTATGTGATGCTTGACGGCATGCTCGTCCAGTTCAATCCCTTTTATCTCCTGCCGATGCTGATAGGATGGTCGCTCATTCCTATTTTCTATCACACAGTGCTCAGATGCACCAAGCATGATGTCACACTCGCCGTGTTCGGTTTTGTTTTCTCCTTCATCTACGGTTGGGTGTTCATTCCTTTTGTCATGGTGCAGATCGGCTTGGATGAGTTCTGGCCATATCTCCTGGCGGACCTCCCCTTTGAATTCGTCATGGGTGTCTCGAGTTTCCTAACTATCCTCTGGCTTTATAATCCTCTTTATCGCGTTCTCCGCCTGGGGATGCGCCATATCGAGACCCACTGGGAGACGGTTCGCGGAAAACTATGAAAGTGCACAAAAACACTTGCATGCGGGGATGTTTTTTGGTATATTATTAGGTGCTGCAAATACGCACACAAACGGAGCGTTCCATTGGTGAGCCGCCCTCGCGGTCGATGGGCGCGGAGGTTTGTGGTGGCCAATCAAAATAGGAGGAAAAAACATGGCTGTTATTACCATGAAGCAACTGCTTGAATCCGGTGTTCATTTTGGACACCAGACCCGTCGCTGGAATCCGAAGATGGCGAAATACATCTACACCAAGCGTAACGGGATTCACATCATCGACCTGCAAAAGACTGTTTCCTATATCGAGGACGCTTACAAGAGTTTCTTGGAGATGGGAAAAGAAGGCAAGAAGGTCCTCTTCGTGGGGACCAAGAAACAGGCCCAGGACGCGGTCAGGAACGAAGCGACCCGTGCGGGACATTTTTATGTGACGAAACGCTGGCTCGGCGGAACACTTACGAATTTCAAGACGCTCCGCCACAGCATCAGAAGACTCCATAATATCAAGAAATGGCAGACCGACGGAACCTTTGACAGGCTTCCGAAGAAAGAGACAGTGGAGCTCACCAAAGAGCTCGAACGTCTTGAAAAGTTCCTTGGCGGTATCAAGGACATGCGCAAGCTTCCGGACGCTGTTTTCATCACTGACACCCGCAAGGAATACAACGCAGTGCGGGAAGCCCGCAAGCTCGGCATTCCCATCTTCGCCATGGTCGACACCAACAGCGACCCCGATATTATCGACCGTATCATTCCTGCCAACGATGATGCCATCCGCTCGATCAAACTCATAACGAACCGCATGGCGGAGGCCTTGATTGAAGGACAAGGCGGAGAAGAGACCGAAGAAGCGAAAAAAGAAGAGATGACAACCGATAAAGAGAAGCAGGCCGAAGCTGCTAAGAAGGAACGTCCTCAACCGAAAAAAGAGGATGTCAAAAAAGCAGTGGAGAGGACACCATCTTCCAAGCCTTCGGCTGAGAAGCCCAGCAAGAGTGAAACAGGCCAGAAGGCCGGCAAGGAAGATAAGCCTGTGGAACCTGCACCAAGCAAGCAAAGCAAGGAAGTGCAAAAAGAGAAGCCCGCAGAAAAGGACCTTGAATCCCTCACTGTTCCCGAGCTGAAAGAAAAAGCTAAAGAAAAAGGCCTCAGCGGGTATTCCAAACTGAGAAAAGCTGAACTGATCGAAGCTTTGAAAAAATAGAGGGCTTTTCCGCTCTCTATTTTTTTAAAAAAGAAGAGCGTAAGTTTTCATACAAAGCGGTTTATGTTAAAATTAAATGAGTAGACAATGGAGGTTTGATTATGGCAATCAAGGCATCTTTAGTAAAGGAACTGCGTGAAAAGACAGGTGCAGGCATGATGGACTGCAAGAAAGCGCTTAAGGAAAGCGACGGCGACATTGATAAAGCCGTCGACTATCTGCGCGAGAAAGGTATTTCCAAAGCCCAGAAAAAGGCGGACCGTATTGCGGCCGAAGGGCTCACCAATGTTGTCAAGGGCGATAACAAGGCCGTGCTCTATGAGTTGAACTCCGAGACTGATTTTGTGGCTAAGAATGACCACTTCACATCGCTTCTTGATAAGATTGGACGGACGGTGCTCGCTTCGGATGCTGAATCAGTGGAAGAAACTCTTGCCTTGGAGCTTGAAGGCGAGACCATAGAAAAGCAGATCATGGAGACTTCCGCGAAAATCGGCGAGAAGCTGACACTCCGCCGCGTACAGGTCCATGAAAAAAATGAGGACCAGGTATTCGGCAGCTACGTACATATGGGTGGTAAGATCGCTTCTCTGGCCGTCTTGGACGGTGTCGATGAGAATGTAGCGAAGGATGTAGCCATGCATGTGGCCGCCATCAATCCCCAGTACCTCAAAGAGGATGACGTCGATGCGTCCTTTATCGAGCATGAGAAAGAGGTCCTCAGGAAAGAAGCCCTTAACGAAGGTAAGCCCGAGCATATCGTTGAAAAGATGGTCACCGGCCGCTTGAACAAGTATCTCAAAGAGATCTGCTTGATTCATCAGCCGTTTGTCAAGGATCAGGAAACGTCTGTCGGCGAGTATGTCAAGCAGGCCGGCGGTGAAATTGTCGCCTTCGACCGCATTGAAATCGGTGAAGGTGTCGAGAAAAAGGAAGAGAATTTTGCGGAAGAGGTTGCGGCCGCGAACAAATAAGCTAGGACACTTTTGTGTCCTACTTTTATAGCAAGGGGAGTGAACCATGGGTGATAAGAAGCGACTGATTATAAAACTTAGCGGCGAGGCCCTCATGGGCAATCAGGGGAGAAGCATAGATCCCTTGCGTGTCAAGGAGATCGCCGAAGAGATCAAAGCCGCCCATGATCTCAGCATGTTCGAGATCGGTGTGATTGTCGGAGGCGGCAACATCTGGCGTGGCAAGATGGCCAGCGAGATGGGCATGGAGAGAAGCAGTGCCGATTATATGGGGATGATTGCGACAATCATGAACGCACTGGCGCTGCAGAACGGTCTGGAATCAATCGGTGTCGAGACCCGGGCGATGACGAGCTTGAACATCCCCCAGGTCGCTGAGCCCTATATCAGAAGGAAAGCCATCAGCAACCTGCAGAAGGGAATGGTCGTCATCTTCGGCGGCGGTACGGGGAATCCGTATTTCAGCACCGACACTACGAGCGCCCTTAGAGCCGCGGAGATCGGTGCGAGGACCATCCTGATGGCGAAGAACGGCACTGACGGCGTCTATAATAATGATCCCAAGAATGGAAATGGCGCGAAGAAATACGACACCCTCACCCATCATGAAGTGCTTGAGAAGCGACTCAATGTCATGGATTCAACGGCCGCGGCGCTATGCAAGGACAATGAAATCGAGATTGTCGTCTTCGATATGAATGTCGAAGGCAATATCAAGCGTGCCGCGCTCGGAGAAAACATAGGAACAATCATTCGATAGGAGGAAGCATTATGGTTGATGAGATTTTCTTAGAAACGGAAGAGAACATGCAGAAAGCGATTGAATCTTTGCAGTATGAACTCGCACGCATCATGACAGGACGTGCGAACCCGAACATGCTCGATTCTGTGCGCGTCGATTATTATGGAGCGCTCACACCGCTCAATCAGCTGGCGAGCATCTCTACGCCCGAAGCGAATCAACTGCTGGTCAAACCCTACGACAAGAATGTTGTCAAAGAAGTTGAAAAGGCCATTGCGACTTCTGATCTGGGCGTGAACCCCAACAACGAGGGTGAACAGATACGCATCATCTTCCCCAAGCTGGATGAGGAGCGCAGAAAAGAACTCGTCAAACAATCGAAGAAGATTGCCGAGGATGCCCGCGTTAAAGTCCGAAACGCCCGCCGTGAAGCGAACGAAAGAATCAAGAAGCTGGAAAAATCCGGCGACATTTCGGAAGATGCTTCCAATGGTCATCAGGAGGAAGTACAGAAGCTCACCGATGATTATATTGCTAAAATCGATGCGAAGCTCGCAGAGAAAGAGAAGGATCTGACTGAGGTCTGAAGGTCTTTTAGCCACCGTGCTCGCGGTGGCTTTTTTCTTTACGTGAATGGAAAACGGAGCGGCTTTGTTGTATAATAGTTTAAAAGTGTGAACGGAAAGGTGAAAGTATGAAACGAAGAGAGAAACTGATGCAGAAACCGATTCCCCGTCACATCGCCGTCATAATGGACGGCAACGGCAGATGGGCGAAGCGACGCGGAAGAGAACGCTCATACGGTCACCGCATGGGAGCCCTGAACATCAAGACGATCACGCTTGAAGCGCACCGTCTCGGAGTTGAAGCGTTCAGCATCTATGCGTTCAGCACTGAGAACTGGAAGCGCCCGAAAGAGGAGATTGATTTTTTGATGAGCCTCCCTACGGCATTCGAGGAGGATTTCAAGGAAACATTCGAGACCGAGCAGATTCGTGTCCGTTTCAGCGGGCGAAGAGATAGAATCAGTGAGAAGAACCGCGAGTACATGCAGGAGATTGAGGATAAGACGAAGGACCGGGAAGGTCTGGTGTTGAATATATGTTTTGACTACGGCGGCCGTTATGAAATAACCCAGGCGGCGAGAAAGATCGCTGAAGCGTGTATGGAGGGGGCATTAAAGCCGGAGGACATCGATGAGTCAACGGTCGAATCCCGTCTTTACACCACCGGTCTTCCGCCTGTGGACCTTTTGATCAGGACGAGCGGTGAACAACGCACCAGTAACTTTCTCCCTTGGCAGCTCGCCTATGCCGAATTCTATTTCACGAAGACGCACTGGCCCGCATTCAAGGAGCGTGCCCTTCATCGCGCGCTTCGATCTTTTCAGAAAAGGAACCGGAAATTCGGCGGTCTCAAGGGGGCCTGAGTGATGATAAAACGCTTAATCACCGCCATCATCATGCTTGTCATCCTTGTGCCGTTGCTGTTCCTCCGTCCGATTCTCTTTTCTTTTGCGGCCGGGATACTTCTGATAGGCGGCATGATCGAGGTCTCGCTTTTGAAACGGCATGAATGGCGCGTTCTTTTCCTGGGGATCCTCCCCTTGTCGCTTGCTGTTTACATCGGCGGACTTGTATTTTACTATACAGGGCTTGAAGCCGCTCTGCTGTCCGTTATGCTAGCAGGTGCAGTGGCAGCGGTATTGACGTTTTTTACACGCCGAAAAGAAAGACAATGGCCCTTTTTCCTCGCTACCGCTTTCTATATCTCTGCCGGTTTTCTTGCAATCGCCGTGCTCAGGGATATTTGGTTATGGCTTATCCTGGTCCTGTTCATCGTGTTCGTCACCGACACATTCGCCTATTTCACAGGGTTCGCTGTCGGCCGGCACCGACTCGCTCCTTCCATAAGTCCGAAAAAGACCATAGAAGGCGCCATAGGTGGTGCGGCTTTTGCGGTGCTCGGAGGATTGCTGCTCACTAGGATTTTTGGGATCTTCCTCTTTACGAGCTGGCCGTGGTTCGTGTTTTTTCTCCTGCTTCTCTCCCTCGCCGCCCAGCTCGGCGACCTGCTGGCCTCCGCCATCAAGCGCGCATATGGCGTCAAGGATTTCTCCAATGTCTTCCCGGGTCACGGTGGTCTTCTTGACCGTTTTGATTCACTGCTTGCGGCATCCATCGTTCTTATATTGATATTCTTTAGCATCGGGGTGTTTTGATGCAGCGTATCCAGTTACTCGGCTCGACCGGCAGCATCGGCTCGCAGGCAATCGATATCATAGAGGAATTCCCGGAAGCGTTCGCCCTTCACGCTATCAGTGCGCGTCACAATGTCAAGAAGGTGCTGGAGATACTTTCGAGGCATGATTGCGAAATCGTCGTCATGGCGGGCGAACATCAAGAGACCATAGAAAGCGCATATCCCGGTGTCACGTTCATCGCGCTCGAGGATGAGGGGCTGAAATCCATCGTCGAATATGCCCCCGATGCGAAGGTGTTGAATGCGCTGGTGGGAAGCGTGGGACTTCCTCCCACGCTCGCCGCGATTGAACGAGGGAAGGATGTGCTTCTGGCGAACAAGGAGACACTCGTCGTCGGTGGGCCGTTGATCCGGAAAGCGCTCGAGCATTCCTCGTCGACACTCATTCCGATTGACAGTGAACACGCTGCTTTGAGAGAATGTCTGAAAGGCAGCGATATCGACGATGTCGAAAAGCTCGTCATCACTGCCAGTGGCGGCAGTTTCCGCGATGTCGACAAAGAAAAGCTGAAAGACGCGACCGTCGAGGATGCGCTCAAGCATCCCAACTGGGACATGGGGGCGAAGATCACGGTGGATTCGGCCACCATGATGAACAAAGTCTTCGAGATTATAGAGGCGCACTATCTCTTCGATATGCCTTATGAACGCATAGAAGCCCTATTGCATCATCAAAGCGTCATCCATGGCATGGTGCATTTCAAGGATGGGAATGTCCTGGCCCATGTGGGTCCTTCCGATATGCGGATTCCAATCTTGAGCGCCATGCAGGGCGATTCCCGCAAACGGTTCCCTTCTCTTTTCGACCTTGCCGCTTACGGCACCCTTTCTTTTGAACCCATCGACAAGGACCGCTATTCGCTCTATGATCTTGGGACAGCGGTGGCCAGGAAAGGCGGGCTGCATGTTGTGACGATGAATGCGGCCAACGAAGAGGCTGTCCAGCTCTTCTTGAACAAAAAGATCAGCTTTCTCGACATCGAAGCATTGATCACCCGTGCCCTGGATCATTTCCCGAATACTGAAACATTTACTCTCGATACGCTTCTCGCCCACGAACGCGAGGTGCGTTCTTATATTAAGCACGAATATCAGAAGGTGAAAACATGTTCTTAATCAATATCATAGGATTCATACTAGTCCTCGGACTTGTCATATTCATTCATGAGCTTGGTCATTTCATCATGGCCAAGCGCGCCGGCATCCTTTGTCACGAATTCGCCATAGGTATGGGTCCGATCGTCTTCAGCAGGAAAAAGGGCGAGACACTCTACAGCTTGCGTGCCATCCCTATCGGCGGCTTTGTCATGATGGCCGGCGAGGATGTGACCACGGAGATGATTGAAGAGGGCCAGGAGATCAAGGTGGTCCGCAACAAGATCGGCAAGATTACGGAGATCATTCTTGACGCCGAGGATGAACGTTATCCCGATGCGGAAAAGATAACCGTTGAATCGTACGATTTGCAGGGGAAGTATCAGGCGCCGCTTCTGATCAATGACTATGAAGTGCATCGCCGCGCTCATTTTGTGCACAAGCAAAAACGCCTGCAAGTCGCCCCCTTCAACAGGAGCTTCGAATCCAAGTCACTGGGGGCGAGATTCTCGGCCATCGTTGCCGGCCCTGTAATGAATTTCGTGCTCGCTTTCATTCTTTTCCTTCTCGTGGCGTTCTTCGTCGGGTTTCCGGTGCGCGACAGTGAAGGAGCGGTGATTCCCGAGGTCGGCGTTGTCGAGGAGAACTCCCCGGCCGAGGGACGTCTTGAAGCCGGGGATGAGCTCATAAAAGTCGTCAATATCGACAATGGCGTTGTCGATGGAAGCTGGCATGCATTTCAGGAGATGATCTCCGATAATAAAGGCCAGCGTGAATTCGAGGTGCTCATCGACCGTGACGGTGAAGAGATGTTTGTCACGCTCACGCCACGCCTGCAGATAAACAGTGTCGGCATCACAAGCACCATGGACCCCGATGATGACGTCGTAGTGGGGGATGTCCTTCGCGACAGCCCCGCCGCTCAAGCGGGGGTTCAATCCGGGGATGTGATCCTTTCTGTCGGCGGCGAGGAGATCGATGATTGGTCCGATGCCATCGCGGTCTTCGATGAACAACTGGGAGATGATGTCGCCCTCACCGTCCTCAGGGATGGTCAGGAGGAGTCTCTGGAGATATCCCCCTATCCACGTGAATTGATCGAATCGCAGATCGGGGAGACGGCGAGCACTTATTTCGGTATCGGTCCAGTGCGCGAGTTCGCCTTCCTGGATAGTTTCAGGGATGCCGGAGCGAATGTCGCCGCGTCATCGACGATGATCTTTGATACGCTTCGGATGCTCTTCGGCGGCACGGTTCAGGTCGGTCAGCTTTCCGGCCCCGTGGGCATCTATGCCATCACCACGACGGCGCTTCAGGACGGCATTCTCACACTTGTCACGTGGGTGGCTCTGCTTTCTGTCAATCTCGGCATTCTGAACCTGCTTCCCATTCCTGCGCTCGACGGCGGGCGTATTCTGTTCCTCGCTTATGAAGGGGTGACCAGACGGAAACCGAACAAGACTGTCGAGCAGTATCTAACCTTTGTAATGTTTGTCCTTCTTCTTGGTCTGATCCTTTATGTCACATATACCGATATACTGAGTCTTCTCGGTCTATAATGAGGTGGTAATGATGAAACAAAGCGTATTGTATGCCCCTACTCTGAAAGAGGCCCCCAAGAACGCGGAGGTCAAAAGCCATAAACTCCTGACGCGCTCCGGCATGATCAAGCAGACTGCGGCCGGGGTGTACTCCTATCTTCCCCTGGGACACCGGGTCATGAAGAAGATAGAGGCGGTTGTCAGAGAAGAACATGACCAGATCGGATGCAGCGAGCTTATCATGCCCGCACTTCAGCCCAGAGACCTCTGGGACGAGTCCGGGCGCTGGGATGATTTCGGTCCTGCGCTCATGCGGCTGAAGGACAGGAAGGAGCGGAACTTCTGCCTGGGTCCCACGCATGAAGAGGTCATCACGGACCTCGTGCGTGATGTCATCGATTCATACAAGAAGCTTCCCCTCGCACTCTATCAGATCCAGACGAAATACCGCGATGAACTGCGTCCGCGTTTCGCGCTCATGCGGGGAAGAGAGTTCGTGATGAAGGACTTGTATACATTCAGCGACTCCCAGGAAGACCTCGAACGCTGGTATGAACGCGTCTCCGAAGTCTACACCCGCATCTTCAAGCGTGTAGGCCTTGATACCCGCATCGTCGCCTCCGACACCGGTGATATCGGCGGTGACCAGGCGCACGAGTTCATGGTCATGAGTGAAGTCGGCGAGGATACGATCACGTATTGCGAAGCGTGCAGCTATGCGGCGAACCAGGAGCACAGCGGACTTGATGACGGCGATGAATGTCCTGAATGCGGCGGGCGCATCACCACTGCGATGGGCATCGAGGTCGGCAACATCTTCAAGCTCGGCACGAAGTATTCAGAAAGCATGAACGCCTATTTCACAGACAGGGACGGCAAACGCAAGCCATTGATCATGGGATGCTACGGGCTTGGTGTGAGTCGGACTCTCATGGCTGCTGTGGAGCAGCATAGCACGGATGAAAGTATTGTGTGGCCGAAAGCGATCACCCCGTTTGATATCCATATCCTCCCCCTGGCCTTGAATGACGATGAAAAACGTGAAACATCCGAAGAGGTCCAGACGACGCTCGGCGCTCACTTCGATGTTCTCTATGACGACAGGGAAGAGCGTCCAGGCGTAAAGTTCAAGGACGCTGACTTGATCGGCATCCCCTATCGTGTAGTCCTTGGAAAAGCGCTCGAAGAGGGGAAGGCTGAGTGTATCGACCGTTATACCGGTGAGACCGAGCTCGTCCCCTTGGAGGACCTTGTCGCGTTCTTTCAGAAAAAAATCGCTTAAGATGGTCCATAACGATTGACAAAGCCTCGCGCTTTGGATATAATACCCGACAGTTGCGCAAAAATGCATAAGGCACACCGAACTCCGCATGCTTGAAGCGGCCCCTAGCCCTGTCCAAAGCGCTCAGAGGCGGCCGCAAAAAAAGTGAAAAAAACGGTTGACTTTGAAACTCTGTAGTTATATACTCTTTATTGCGGGCCGAAAAGAGCCCGCACCGTTTTGAGAAGGGGACGACCGTTCCCGGACGCGGTGAATGACAGAGGAATTTTATTGACAACAGTGTGCGCATGGGATACAATATTAGGCGCAACACAAGATGAATGGTCTTTGAAAACTGAATAGAACAAAACTTGTTTTTGAGTTTCAAGCACATCAAACGGAAACTCCATAAGGAGTTTACATACTTATTATGGAGAGTTTGATCTTGGCTCAGGATGAACGCTGGCGGCATGCCTAATACATGCAAGTCGTACGGAAATCGCTTCGGCGATTTTAGTGGCGAACGGGTGAGTAACACGTAAGGAACCTGCCCCAAAGTCGAGGATAACCGCGGGAAACTGCGGCTAATACTGGATAAGATTTTCGGACGCATGTCTGAAAATTCAAAGGCGCTTCGGCGCCGCTTCGGGAGGGCCTTGCGCAGCATTAGCTAGTTGGTAGGATAATAGCCTACCAAGGCCACGATGCTTAGCTGGATTGAGAGGTTGATCAGCCACACTGGGACTGAGACACGGCCCAGACTCCTACGGGAGGCAGCAGTAGGGAATCTTCGTCAATGGGCGAAAGCCTGAACGAGCGATGCCGCGTGAACGATGAAGGTCTTCGGATCGTAAAGTTCTGTTGTCGGGGAAGAACAGTGATATGAGGTAATGCATATCATCTGACGGTACTCGACCAGAAAGCTCCGGCTAACTACGTGCCAGCAGCCGCGGTAATACGTAGGGAGCAAGCGTTATCCGGAATTATTGGGCGTAAAGCGTGCGCAGGCGGCCCATCAGGTCAAATGTGAAAGTCCACGGCTCAACCGTGGAAAGTCATTTGAAACCGTTGGGCTAGAGTACGGTAGAGGTTAGTGGAATTCGATGTGTAGCGGTAAAATGCGTAGATATATCGAGGAACACCAGTGGCGAAGGCGGCTAACTGGACCG
>Ga0207421_10000892_pt1 | contig 38776 bp, 23 predicted proteins | sample SodLakKL_010_SED_4_FD_187542 | JGI IMG/M metagenome (GOLD analysis project Ga0207421, IMG submission 187542) | Alkaline sediment microbial communities from Lake Tanatar, Kulunda Steppe, Russia - 8KL_010_SED (SPAdes) (version 2) | ecosystem: Environmental > Aquatic > Non-marine Saline and...
GGGGCCGACCGAATGGGGTTGGCGTTCTACAACAGTCTCATGATCACGATACCCGCAACCGTGATTCCGATCACGATCGCGGCGTTCGCGGGCTACGCCTTGGCGTGGATGGATTTTCCAGGGCGCACTCTGATGTTCGTTTTGGTGGTGGGGCTGATGGTGGTGCCGCTGCAGATGTCGCTCATCCCGATTCTGCGGGTATACACCGACGCGGGGCTAAACGGTACGTATCTCGGGATGTGGCTCGCGCACACCGGATTTGGGTTGCCGCTGGCCACCTACCTGTTGTACGGTTATATCTCGAGCATTCCGAAAGAAATCACCGAGTCGGCGCACGCAGACGGCGCCACGCCGATGATGAGCTTCACGCGGCTGATACTGCCGCTCTCGATCCCGGCGGTAGCCTCGTTTGCGATCTTCCAGTTTCTCTGGGTTTGGAACGACCTGCTGGTTGCTCTCGTCTTTCTCGGCACCGCGTCGCGAAACGTGATCGTCACAACGCGGCTCGCCGAGCTTGTGGGCTCGCGCGGTCAGGCGTGGCATGTCTTGACCGCGGGCGGCTTCGTTTCGATGATAATTCCGCTTGTAGTGTTCTTCTCGCTTCAACGGTTCTTCGTGCGTGGTATGATGGCGGGCTCGGTTAAAGGGTAACGGCCGCTTCGGTACACACCTATTTGCCCAACCCCGACCCTGACCGCGCCGGACGCAGCGTCAGGGTTGGGGGCGAGCTCGTGTGCAGTACTCGCGAACGGGGGACAATCGTGGAGCAGAAAAAAGTCTCAGCCCAGGACGTCGCCGAGCACGCCGGGGTTTCGCGTACAACCGTTTCGTTTGTACTCAACAACACGCCCGGAAAGAGCATCTCGGAGGACACGCGCCAGCGGGTGCTGCGCGCCGCGAGCGAGCTCGGCTATATTCCGAACGAGGATGCTCGGCGGCTTGCGATGATGCGCACCAGTGCAATCGGCGTGTTCATTGGACACTCACAGTACCTCTACAGCGATGTGTTTATTAGTCGTGTGGTCGAGGGCATGGCGCAGACCGTGAACAAGCACCGCATTCAGCTCGTGATTCAGCCGGTAGGCGCGGGCGATAGTTCCTATCTCGAGCTTGCGCGCCAAGACGAGGTCGAGGGGATCATTCTCATAAACACGCGTGAGGACGATCCGGCGCTCGAGGAGGTGATCGAGACGGGGTTCCCGGCGGTCTCGATCGATTACCTGGAAGGCCGCACGGTCCCACAGGTGTACGTCGACAACCGCGGCGCGGCGCGCGAAATGGTGGAGTTCCTGATCGGGTGGGGGCATCGGCGGATCGCGATGATAACGCACGCCCCGCCGGTTTTCTCGGCCTCTATGCGGCGGCTTGAAGGCTATTACGAGGCGCTCGCAGCTAACGGTCTCGAGTCTCGTTCGGAGTGGGTGCGTTACGGGGATTTCTCCGAGGCGAGCGGTTACGCCGCGATGGTGGAGGTGCTCAACGGTCCGGCGGTGCCCACCGCGGTGTTCGTCGGGAACGACGTTGTGGCGTACGGCGCGATCCAGGCAGTGAAGGACCTCGGTTTGCGTATCCCCGAGGACCTCTCGCTGTGCGGCTTCGACGACGATTACCTTTCGCGCTATCTCAACCCACCGTTAACCACGATGGCGCTACCGGCGACCGGCATGGGATCCGCCGCGGTAACCGCACTGCTCGAGCAGCTCGATCCGAAGCGCTCGAAACGTCCGCGCGACGTGGTGCTTCCCACGCATATCTCAATCCGCAACTCCTGTTGCAAACTCGAAGAGATGCGCTGAGCATCTAACGATACTCGCCGACCCGCTTACCGTAGTTATCACGTTGTCCTCTTCGCTATTGGCTGCGAATTTCTGCGCGCCCGCGCTCGTTAAGCGAAGCAGTATGAAGTCTGCGCCGGTAGTTGCTAGTGTATGACGGTGTCAAATACGCATCAACGCGCGGTTGTGGCGGACGCCGGTAGTACCGGAAGCGCCGGTAGTACCGGAAGCGCGCTACAGAGCATCGGCAGCCTCGGTCGCAGCGTCCTCGTGCTTTTGCTACTCGTGCTCACGGCGCCCGGCCGCGGCACACCGGTTCACGCGGCGCCGTGGCCGAGCGGCCCGGGCGGTATCTCGACTGCACACGAGACCCGCCGTAGTTCGCGGGAGGAGACGCAGCATCGTACGGTTCTCAGCTACGGCCGCGACCTCCGGGCGGTGGTGACGGTTCGCGAACGGCCCGGATACGACACGGTTGTGCGCACCGGCCTCTCGAGCCCACGACTAGACCTCGGCCCGGCTCGGCTGCGGGGGCTGCACCGCGTTATCGCGTCGCCGCTGTCGTTTAGCGTCGGCTCAACGGTGTTTCAGGAACTAAGCGATCTGCGGCTCGACGCGGCGATGCTCCCCACCTCGAGAACGGGCGCAGAGCTGCGTTTTGGAGCGGCCCGCGGCCACGCGGGCGCTGCGGCGTCTACGGCGCCCTCCGAGGCCCGCGGCGCTCGAACTCTCGTTCACTCGGTTGGCTTGCGGACCTTCGGGTATCACGCACCGAGTTCCGGCGAAACGTTTGGGGCGGTATTAAGCGCGCGGGCCGGGCCCTCGGCGGCCGGGGCGGAGACCGGCACTTCGGCGCTAGGACGCTCGGGAGGGCTGGCGCTCGCGGCAATCGGTGCGGTCTCGCGTCCGCCCGAAGCAGCGTTGCGCAACGAGTGGGAACTCGAACGGGAACCGTATCCCGGAGGAACGCTTCAGCATATCGCGCTGCGTGCACGGTCGGCCTCGGCGCGCGGCACGCCCTTCGGCGCACTCGGTGACGGAGGGGCCTCGATCACGGTTCTTTGCGGGCTCTCGGGAGGCTCGCGCGCGGCTCCCGGCGCGTTTCTCGAGGGTAGAACAGCCTTCGAGCCCGATGTCCTCACGCTCCTGCTGCGTGCCGGTATGCAAGACCCCGCCTATCGCGCGCCCGACGGTGCGGCAGGCGCGATCGCAGCACGCCGCTCGGCCGATCTCGAGCTGTTTCCGCGCCGTGCTGCAGGAGTTCTAGGGTTCTTCGATCAATCCGTGTTTGCTCCCGAGTTCTACCATGGCCCCGAATCGCCCGCCGAGCGGCGCTCCGGCGGGGGGCTGCGATTTGGGTTTCAGGGGCGTGACGGCATTTGGGGACGAGTGCGCCGTGAGGTCACGCGCCGGCACTACCTGCCGGAACGCCCCGTCGACGCAGAGCCGGCGGGCGGAGCCGGCACCCGCGCGCCGGAGTATCGTGACGAGCTCGAGCTGAGGGTGCGCACCGGGGGGCAGAGCATCGGGTTATCGCTGGAGGACAGGCGCGTGGAGGCGCGAGTGGTGGAACGGCGTGGAGCGCTTGAGTACGAGCGGCGGACCTCGCGCGGGTTGGTGCGAGCTCGCGCCCGTGGGACGATTACCGAGGAGATACTGCTCGGGTATGCGGTGCGAGCCGAACTGTGGTTCGGGCGCGTGGAGCTGCTCGCGATTCTTGAGTCGTTTCGAGACCTCCCGATCTCGAGCGCGGTGGAGCGCTCGCTACGGCATCCGGAAGACGCGCTGGTCGCCACGGTTGGGGTGCGGGTGCGGTTCTGACGCCGCCGGTTGATCGTGAATCGGCACGCTTACCATTCGCCGGCGTACAGAACCTCGCGCTCGAGCGTGAGACCGAGGCGATCCTCGGCTTGTTGCTGCATATGCTCGATCACTGCACGGATCTCGGTCGCGGTAGCCCCGCCGGTGTTGATCACGATGTTGGCATGCAGGTCCGACACCTTGGCACAACCGACCCGGTAACCGCGCAACCCAATGCTGTCGAGCAACTGTCCGGTAGGCGCCCCGAACGCGCGGTTGTTCTTGAAGACCGAGCCGGCCGAGGGGGCCGCGAAATGCCCCTTCGAAGCGCGGTCTTCCTTGTACTCCCGCATGCGTGCAGCCAACTCGGACGGGTCGGCGCGGTGCACGCGAAACCGCGTCTCGTACATCACGGTTTTGCGGCCTTGGAACGGTGAGCGCTTGTACGCGAACTCCTCGCGTGAGGAGGTGTAGGTGCGGAGCCGGCGCTCTTCGTCGATGTAGCGGACCTCGGTGAGTACTTCATCGACGGAGTGTCCGTAGCAGCGGGCGTTCATCCAGACCGCGCCGCCGACACTACCGGGCATGGAGTACAGGAACTCGAGCCCGCCGAGCCCGAGCTCGGCCGCCGCGGCGACGGCGTCGCTCACCGGCATCCCGGCGCCGAGGATCAGATCCTCACCGCGATGCTCGAAGCGGTTAAAGGCGCGCATATCGAGCACCAGGCCGCGTATGCCGCTGTCGGATACCAGGATATTGGCGCCGCCGCCGAGCACAAACCACGGGAGCCCGTCCTCCTCGGCTAGCCGGAGCAACTCGCGGATATCATCGGTATTATTAGGGACCGCGTAGAGCTCGGCCGGGCCGCCGACCGCGAAGGTAGTATGTCTACTCATCGGCTCCGCGGCCGTTAGCGAGCCGCTGATGTTGATTTTCTTGAGCAATTTATTTACCGTTGGCACGACGGTAGCATACCGGAAATACTGGGCGTGTTTCCAGTCGTGCTTGCCACGCGCGCCCGCCAAATCGTAACACCGAAATCAGAGGCGGAGTAGAGGAAGTTGTTGTGACGCTACAGTTTTTCAATACGCTTGGCCGAGAACTGCAGAGCTTTCAGCCGATTACACCCGGCAAAGTCGGACTGTACACCTGTGGGCCTACGGTCTATAACTACGCGCACATCGGGAATTTGCGAACCTACGTCTTTGAGGACATCCTGCGGCGCGCGTTGGAGTACGCCGGCTACGAGGTGTCGCATGTTATGAACGTCACCGATGTCGGGCACCTCACCGATGACGCCGACGACGGTGAGGACAAGGTGGAGAAGAGCGCGCGCGAGCAAGGGCGCAGCGTGTGGGAGATCGCCGAGCACTACACGCAGGCGTTTTTCTCGGACATCGATCGGCTCAATATTGAGCAGCCGAGCATTGTCTGCCGCGCAACGAGCCACATCCAGGACATGATCGAGCTGATTCAGCGCATCGAGGCGCGGGGCTACACCTACCTCGCCGGAGGGAACGTCTATTTCGATGTCTCGAAGTTCGAGCGGTACGGCGAGCTCGCATTGCTCAACCGGCAGCAACTGCAGCCCGGAGCACGGATAGAGGTAGACCCCAACAAGCGCAACCCGCAAGACTTCGTACTGTGGTTCACCGAGGGCAAGTTCAAGAACCAGACGATGGTCTGGGATTCTCCTTGGGGACGCGGCTACCCGGGCTGGCACATCGAGTGCAGCGCAATGAGCATGAAGTATCTCGGTGAGCGCTTCGATATTCACACCGGAGGTGTCGACCACATTCCGGTTCATCACACCAACGAGATCGCTCAGTCCGAGGCGGCCACCGGCAAACAGTGGGTGAACTACTGGCTGCACGGTGAGTTCTTGGTGATGTCGGGCGACAAAATGTCGAAGTCGAAGGGCGAGTTCGTAACCCTGTCGAGCCTTGAGGACCAAGGCTACGACGCGCTCGATTACCGCTATGCCTGCCTCGGAGGGCATTACCGCAGTCAGCTACAGTTCGGCCCGGAGGTCATAGCCGCCGCACGCTCAGCTCGCCGGCGTCTCGTTGATGCGGTTGAGGAGCTCAAAGCCGAACTCGGCGCGGGAGCCGAGCAACTGAGCCGGCGTGAGGCGGCCGAGGCGCTCGAGGGCGCCGCCGCGGAGTGGCGCGACACCTTCCGATCGCACCTCGCGACCGATCTGGCGTTGCCCCAGTGTCTCGCCGATCTGCACGGCGTACTCAAGGACGAACAGTTGAGCGCGGAGGAACGACTCGCGCTTGTGCTCGATATGGACCGAGTATTCGGGCTTGAGTTTGCGCGCTCGGCGGCTTCGGGGTTCAGCGCGGAGGAGATCGCCGAGATAGACGGGCTGATCGCCGAGCGCACCGAGGCTCGCCGGGCCCGTGATTTTGCGAAGGCCGACCGTATCCGTGATGATCTCGCGGCGCGTGGGGTTGTTCTCGAGGATCGCCCGGACGGAACGCACTGGAAACCGTCGTGACTGTAACCTGGGCCGGTTTCGGTTGTTTATTAATATGACACGTGAAGGTTCCGCGCAAGATTACTTTCGGAGGGTGTACGAGGATGTGTATCCTATCGCCGTCCGCATTGCGTATCGCATCACGAGCGACATCGAGGTAGCGGAGGAGTTGTGCCACGAAGCATTTATAAAGTTTCTGGACAAAATGGACGCTATACCGGACGCGCAGCAGGCAAAATACTGGATCATTCGTGTCGTCAAGAATCTCTCCCTGAACAATCAAAAACGCCTCGGGCGCGAAGCAGTCGCCAACCGGCGGGCCTATTTCGAGCCGAGTGCGGTATCATCGGAAACCGGCGAGACCTCGTACCTTAAGCGCGAAGCCCAAAGCCACGTACAGCAGGCGTTGGCGACCTTGCCCGATAATCTGCGAGTTGTGTTAGTTATGAAAGAGTACGGTGATTTGAGCTATAAGGAAATAGGATCGGTACTTGGAATCAGCGAAACCAACGTGAAAGTGCGTGCCCATCGCGCACGCGAAAAACTGGCTGAGTACCTTGATGGAGGCGACGTCTATGTCCCTTGAAGATATGCGGTCCCCTGAAGATACGCGTCTATCGGCGTACCTCGATGACGAGCTTTCCGTCTCGGAGTCGCAGCGCCTCGGCGATAGACTGCAGCAAGACGCCGAGCTACAAGATCGGTATGCTCGGTTGCGAGGGGTGCAAGAGTTCCTGCGGTCGGAAGGCGATCCGAGCTTCCAGGAAGCGATGGAACGCACTTGGCACAGGTTGTCGCTTCGCAATTTCGAGCAGCAGCGCCCAAACTGGTGGAGCCGACCGGTAGCGGTGCCGTTCTCGGCAGTCGCTGCGGCGTTCGCGATCTTGGTTTTGGTCGGTGGGTTGCTCATTCGCTTCGGCGGGCCCACATATTTTTCTGCGGAGCCCCAACAGGCCGACCGCTTCGGCGATACGGTTGAGCTCTCGGCGCATGCACGAGAGTCCGAAGAACTGCTTCGGCGCTTGAGCGGTTGGGAGTCGCGCGATGAAGTCACGATTCAGCTGCCCGAGAGCCGTACCTTCGAGTTCGTTGGGCAACCGGTTATCGTCCCCGCCGGCCACTAACTCGCCGGCCGGTAATCGGTAGCTTCAACCACGGAGCGGTAGTAACCTGTGTTAATGAAGCATGTGTTTATAGTGTTCGCCGGGCTCGCGGTGATGCTTTCCGCCGCGCCGGCCGTTGCCGACGATGTCGATGAGCTTCTCGAGCTCTTCGGCGAAGACGCCCTCCACGTCTCGATCGATGCGCGCGTGGTAGAGGACGGTGAGCGCACCGTCTGGAATATGGAGCTCACGCGTGTTACTATTTCAGGACGGTCTGTGCAGGTGCGTTTGGACGGCGAGAACATCGTTGTTCGAGCGCAGTTCACCCCGTATCGCAACAACGAGTCCTTACTCCTCGTCGCGCAGGGTCAAACCTGGCTTAAGGTTACCGATAGCGACGAGCTTCGTTACGAGACCGCGTTTGAGACGGTCCCGATTGAGCTGGGGGAGACGGTGGTGTTCTATCCGCTCGGCCAAGAGAACGTAACGATGGACCTCGATACAAAGCGATACGGCACGATAAACCTGGAGTTGGAGATCACGGTGATCCCGTATCTCCAAGCCGTGGAGAAGGAGTAAGCCCGGCTCAGTCGCGTCGCGCCGGCTACCGCAGCTTATCCACGAGTTCGACACCATTCACGTAACGGTTGGGAGACCGCATGCGAAATCCTTTTCCATTGGGCCGCCGGTCCGGCGCCGTGCTTGCGTTTGCGGCGTTTCTGGCTCTCGTCGGCGTGTTGTATCTAAGCGTCAGCCTCACGGCTCGGAACCCCGAGATCACCGAGCTTCAGTCTCCAACCGCCGAGCCGGGCGAGGTGCTGACCATACGTGGGCGCCATTTCGGCGAGGCGCGAGGTTCCGGCCGCGTGCGTATCGCCGGGCGCTATCCGGTTACCAACGCCTACATTTCGTGGTCGGACGACGAAATACGATTGCGGCTCCCCGAGGACGTGCGCTCGGGCCTGGTGTACGTAGAAACTGAACAGGGCGAGAGCCAGGGGCGTTTGTTCACGAACAGGCTGCAGCTGCCCCGGCACGCCGACGAAACCGTTGATCGCCCCGGGCGGCCGCGCATTAGCGAGGTGTCGCCGAGCGAGGCCGCGGTTGGGGAAACGGTCACGATCAGCGGTACGAACTTCGGCCACCGTCGTGCCGCCGGCACGGTCCTGTTCTTGCCCGGCACGGTCCAGCCGCCGAGCGACGATCCCCCGATAACCCTGGCTGCACTCGACCGCAATCCGCTCACGCGGCGGCTCCGTAATGTCGCCACTCCCGCGATCAAGCTCGGCGAGTATCAGAGCTGGGACAATCGTAGTATAACCGTGACCGTGCCGGATGGTGCGAACTCCGGAACGCTGGTCGTCGTTACCGATCGGGGCAGCAGCAATCCGGTGGCGTTCGATGTAAGTCGTCCGGTTGGAGAGAAGCGCTTTTACGACAAACGCAGTTTCGCGTTTCGCGAAGAGCTGATCGTCGAGCATATCACCACGAATCCCCACGCTCTTGAGTCCGAACGGAACGCACTTCACCTTTGGCTCCCCGCTCCTAACGACTCTCCGGTTCAACGCAATCGTCAGACGCTGCGCCGAAACGCCGAGCCGTTGTTTCGCTCTCCGGAGGGCTTCGAGCAGTTCGAGTACCGTAACCTCGGACCGCGAGACCGCATAGAGCTCAGGCATGTACAGATCGTGGAACGGTACGCGGTCGAGACCTCGATCTCGGCCGGGTCGGTTCCGAACTCGTACAACACCGCTTCACAGCTGCTCCGCCGCTACACGGCCGCCGACCGCTATGTGCCCGCCGACGACGATGAGATCCAAAGCCGTGCGGCGCGTTCGGTCGGGAATCAACGCAATCCGTATCGCAAGGCCGAACAGCTGTTCGGTCTTGTTCGAGCCCTTCTCTCCCCCGAGCGGGAGGGCAACGGCTGGGACGCGCGCGCGGCGTACGATCGAGGTGCCGGCGACGCATTCGATTACGCCGCGCTGTATACCGCGCTGCTGAGGGCGGTGGATGTGCCGGCTCGCGTCGTGTCCGGCTATCTGGTCCCTCCCGATTTAGAGGCGGTAACGCATCACTGGGTGGAGTTCTACCTGCCGTCGTTCGGCTGGGTGCCGGCCGACCCGGCGCTTGCCGATGGGATGCACGCCGAGGCGTTCACCGAGTTGGTGATCGAGGCCGAGGATCCTGCCGGCTATTACTTCGGCAACCTCGACAGCCGACGGGTAGCGTTCTCAAACGGCGTGGTACGCATTCCAAGCCTGCAGCCCGATGCACGCGAAGGCGAGCCACGCTACCGTTACGCGCTGCTCACACGCTACGAGCAACTGAGCGGCAACTTGAGCGGCTATACCAGCCGCTGGAAGCCCGTTCGCTTTCTCGGCGAGTACTAATCCGGCGGCGGGCGGCGGCGCCCGACTCGGCCGAGTCGCTTTCCTTGACAGCACACCTTGAATCTCCTACAGTCACAGATGGCGTCGCAACCAAGGAGTGACTGAATGAATTACATTGAACGGATAGACCCCGAGCTTGCGGGCGTAATCTCGAAGGAAGAAGCCCGGCAGCGCGGAACGCTTGAACTCATAGCGTCCGAGAACTTCACCAGCCCGGCGGTCCTGCAGGCTGCGGGTACGGTGCTCACCAACAAGTACGCCGAAGGATACCCCGGAAAGCGCTACTACGGCGGCTGTGAGGTGATCGACGTTGCCGAGAATCTTGCACGTGACCGCGCGAAGAAGCTTTTCGGCTGCGACCACGCCAACGTTCAACCACATTCCGGGAGTAACGCCAACATGGCGGTGTACTTCGCGGTCATGAAGCCCGGCGACACCGTGCTCGGGATGGATCTGGCGCACGGTGGACACCTCACGCATGGAGCAAAGGTAAGTTTCTCGGGGATGCTCTACAACGCCGTGAGCTACGGCGTCTCACGCGAGACCGAGCTCATCGATTTCGATGAAGTTCGACGCGTCGCCAAAGAGACGCAGCCGCGCTTGATCATTGCCGGTGCGTCGGCATACTCACGAACACTAGATTTTGCGAAGTTCCGCGAGATCGCCGACGAGGTCGGCGCGTACCTCATGGCCGATATGGCGCATATCGCCGGGTTGGTGGCGGCGGGGTTGCATCCTTCGCCGGTGGAGTTCGCGCATTTTACCACTACCACCACGCACAAGACGCTGCGCGGCCCGCGCGGCGGATTGATCCTGATCGGCCGTGACGAGGAGAACCATCTCGGGATCACCGCCCCTAAGAGCGGGCGCGTCAAGAACTACTCCGAGGTGATCGACGGAGTCGTGATGCCCGGCATCCAAGGTGGCCCGTTAATGCATATCATCGCCGCGAAAGCGGTAGCGTTCGCCGAAGCCTTGCAGCCGAGCTTCGCCGAGTATCAGAAGCAGATTGTTGCAAATGCCTCTGCGCTTGCCGAGACGCTGCAGGAGGGCGGGGCGCGACTGGTTTCCGGCGGCACCGATAACCACCTCATGTTGGTGGACGTCACGCCGCTGGGGCTTACCGGCAAGCAGGCCGAAACTACGCTCGATGAGGCAGGCATTACCCTCAACAAGAACGGCATTCCGTTCGACACGCAGAGCCCGTTCGTTACCTCGGGAGTTCGCATCGGGACTCCCGCGCTTACGACGCGAGGAATGCGCGAAGCCGAGATGCAGACGGTGGGACGGCTGATACTCGAGGTGCTGCACGCCAAGGGTGAGGACGGCACCGTGAAGCGTGTGCGCGGTGAGGTGGAGGAGTTGTGTTCCACGTTCCCGCTGGTCGCCGGTTACGACGCGTGACCGGGTACGAGTGTAGAACGATGGCTCGCGAGGCCTACGTCGCGCATTGACAAGTAGTTTTCTCGATTCGTATACTTATTGCCAAAACGACGGAGTTCCGGGGGCGGAATGAGCAATCCCTTACAGCTCTCGATGGTGAAGTTCAACCAAGGTGCGTACATCATCGTCGAGGGTAAACAGAAAGCGGACCACTTCTACATCATCCGCTCCGGCAAGGTACGAATAAGCAAAGAGATCGAGGTTGTCGAGGAAGAGGGCGGAAACATCCTTGGCCCCGGAGATTTCTTCGGGGTCGTCTCGACAATGTCCTCTCACAGCCATATCGAGACCGCTCAGGCGCTCACCGAGGTCACCTTGATTTCGGTGCACCGCGAGAATTACGGCGAGCTCATTCGTGTAAATGCGCCGGTTGCGATCAAGATCATCGAGGCGTTCTCGCGACGCATGCGCTACCTCGACGACGCGCTCGCGCGTCGCACCTTGAACAACACCGCCGAGCTCGACCTCGGGCATCTGTTCAATGTTGCCGAGTACTACGCTCGTCAGAATCAGTACAACCAGGCCTACTTCGCGTATTATCAGTACCTGCGTCACTGTCCGAACGGGGAGTACGTTGAGCTTGCGCGCGAGCGTATGCAGAAGATCGAGCCTTACGCTAAGGCGGTCTACCTCGATTCCGAAGAAGAAGTCTTCACCCGCACCTACCCGAAAGACACCATGGTCTTCTCGGAAACGATGCCCGGAAAAGAGCTGTACATCATTCAGAAAGGTAGCGTGAAGATCACCAAGATCGTCGACGATAACGAAGTGTTGCTTGCGGTCTTGAAGCCGGGCGACATCTTCGGCGAGATGGCGCTGATCGAGAACAAACCACGCTCGGCCTCCGCGATTGCGTTCGAGGATGCGACACTGCTCGCGGTCAACAAAGAGAACTTCGAGCGCATGGTACAGTCGCAGCCGCAGATAATCTCACGGCTCACGCAGCTGCTTGCCGAGCGCATATGGTTTATCTACAAACAGCTCGCAAACACCTTGCTGAACGACAACCTCGGTCGCATGTACGATGCGCTCTTGATTCAGCTCGAGAAGGCGCGTGTGCCGATCAAGTCCGGCGAGTCGTACACCTTTGAGTTCGGTATGCGTGAGTTGATCAACATGGTGGGTCTTCCGCCCGGCGAGGGAAACCGCTGCGTGCGTGAGCTCCTGCGCAACTCGCGCATCAAAGCGATAGACAACCGCATCCAGACTACCGATGTGCAAGAGATCGAGAACCAAGCGAAGTACTATCGCAAGATGGAACATATCTCGCGCAAGCGCAAAGAAAAAAGTCAGGGCTCGATCGCGGGCGCCTAAAACCGCCTAACGTCCTCAAGCCTCTTTCTTCTTTTCGGCGATAACCTTCATCGTATCCTCGACGCTCCATTCGGCGAGTTTCTCGGGGTCTTTGTGCTCGTCGGGTATGCTGATGTTCTTGGTTCCGTGTTTGATGTACGGGCCGTACTTGCCGTCGTAGATCGCGAGTTTCTTGCCTTTCTCCGGATCCTTGCCGAAGTCCTTGATCAGCTTCGAGCCACGCCGTGATTTCTTCTCCTCGGCGAGGAGCTCGAGCGCGCGGTCTAACCCTACGGTATAGACGTCGTCGTCTTTCTTGAGCGACCGATACTCGCCGTCGCAGAACACGTACGGGCCGAAGCGACCGAGGTTTGCGATAACTTCGGTGCCTTTCTCGGGGTGCAGCCCGAGCGTTCGTGGCAGGCTCAGAAGCCTCAGCGCCTGTTCAAGGGTAATCTCGCGCGGAGACAACTCCTTTGGAACGCTCGCTCGTCTCGGCTTTGGGTCGTCCTCGGTTTGCTCGCCGAGCTGCACGTAGGGTCCGTAGCGCCCGATCAGACAGTATACGCTCTTGCCGGTCTCGGGATCGCTCCCGAGCGGCTCGGGACCGTTCTTCTGCAGCTCGATCAGGTCTTCGATCTCCTCGCGGGTGAGGTCGGCCGGCGCTACTTCTTCAGGGATCGAGGCGTGAACGGCTTCATCACCCTCGTCCTTGTGCACGAGGTACGGCCCGTAGCGCCCGATCTTGATCTGCACTCCGTTGGTAACATGGGGGAGCTCGATTGTGCGCGACGCCTCGGGACGAATCTGACCCTCACGTTCCTCAACGGCCCGTAACAAGCCGTTTGAACCGTTGTAGAACTCGCGCAGGTAGGCTATGGAGTCGCGTTCACCGACCGCAATATCGTCGAGTGCGTCCTCCATTCTTGAGGTAAAGCTGTACTCAATAAGATCGGGGAAATGGTTCTCGAGTAGCTGTATCACCGCGAACCCGGTAAACGTCGGGACGAGCGCGTTGCCCTGTTTGCGAATATAGCCGCGCTCGAGGATGGTTGAGATGATTGAGGCGTAGGTTGAGGGCCGGCCGATGCCTTCGCGCTCGAGTCGCTGAACCAAGGACGCCTCGGTGTAACGCGCCGGTGGCTTCGTCTCGTGTGAGATCGGCGCGAGTTCCTGCAGCGATAGCGTCTGCTCGGCGGTGAGGCTTGGGAGAAACACCTCTTTGTCCTCCAGTGCCGCTTCGGGGTCGTCCTTGCCCTCTACATAGACGCGTAGGAAGCCTGGGAACAGGATGCGTGTACCGGCGGCGGTGAAGGTTGTGTTGTCGGCGCTGATCCGCACGCTCACTTGTGATTTCTTGGCGTCGGCCATCTGTGTGGCGATCGTGCGTTTCCAGATGAGCTCGTACAGCGAGCGGTCCTTTCCTTGGAGCCCGCTCTGCTCAGGGTGGCGAAAGCGGGGGCCCGAGGGACGAATCGCCTCGTGCGCTTCCTGAGCATCTCGTGAGCGTGAAGAGTACTGGCGCGGTTTTTCCGAGAGGTACTCACTGCCGTAAAGGGTCTCGACGCTTTCGCGTGCACCGCCGATCCCTTCGCTTGAAAGTTGCGGCGAGTCGGTGCGCATGTAGGTGATCAAGCCTTCCTCGTAGAGCCGCTGCGCGATGCGCATTGTGTCGCGGGCCGACAGTCCGAGCTTGCGGTTAGCCTCCTGCTGCAGGGTGGAGGTGATGAACGGCGGCGCCGGGCGGGCGGTGACCTGCTTCTCGTTGACCTCGGTGACGCGCCACTCGGATTTGTGGAGGCGCTCGTGTAACTCGCGAGCCGCGCTTTCGTCGAGGAGCAGCACGTTTTTGCCGGCGGCAACCTCGCCGGTGCGCTCATCGAAGTCTTTACTTCCGGCAATCCGTTTCCCGTCTACCTCAACGAGCTTGGCCTCGAACTGGGAGTTCGTGTCGCTCGGCGTGAGAACGGCCTTGAGGTCCCAGTAAACCGACTTATTGAACCGGATGCGCTCGCGTTCGCGCTCGACGATCATGCGCAAGCCCGGCGATTGAACTCGCCCGGCGGACAACCCGTAGGCGATCTTCTTCCAGACGAGCGGGGAAAGCGTGTAGCCGTAGAGGCGGTCGAGGATGCGCCGCGTTTCTTGTGCTTTCACCAGGCTCATATCGATATCGCGTGGGGATTCGATCGCCTGCTCAATAGCCTCCTTGGTGATCTCGTGAAACACCATGCGCTTGACCGGCACCTTCGGCTTCAGCAGCTCAACGAGGTGCCACGAGATACTCTCTCCCTCGCGGTCTTCGTCCGTTGCTAGATAGATCGCCTCGGCGTGTTTGAGCTTCTTCTTCAACTGCGTAATGATCTTGCCCTTACCCCGCGGGGTGATGTAGAGCGGTTTAAAATCATCCTCGACATTGATGCCGAGCCTGGCCCAAGGCTCCTGCTTGAGGTCCTTCGGTACGTCCGCCGCCTTCTGAGGGAGGTCGCGGACATGACCGATGCTTGCTTCAACTTCGAAGTTCTTCGGCAGGAACTTCCCAATAGTGCGGGCCTTGGTTGGTGACTCTACGATCACCAGGGCGTGCTTCTCCATATCGGCGCACATTGTGATGAAAGCTGAACATTGATGTCAAGAGAGATATCTGATAGCATTTAGCGAATATTTGCAGCCCGAGGAGCGAACAACCATGGCCGGCGGCCAAGCCGAAACCGAACGACTGACAAGCATCGAGCTCGAGAAGCGCTTTAATCCGGCGGAGTTTGAAGGGCGGATCTACGAGATGTGGCAAGACGGCGATTACTTTTCGCCCGAGTCCGGCTACGCAGATTCGAACAAAGACCCCTTTGTAATTGTGATACCGCCGCCAAACGTCACCGGTGTGCTGCACCTCGGGCACGGCCTGAACAACAGCTTGCAGGACGTGCTCATACGCTTCTATCGAATGCTCGGCCGGCCGACGCTCTGGGTGCCCGGCACCGATCACGCCGGAATCGCGACACAGAACGTGGTGGAGCGAATGGTGCGCGCACAAGGAAGCTCGCGCGAGCAGATGGGGCGCGAGGCGTTTGTGGCCGAGACCGAGCGCGTGGCGCTCGACCACAAAACCACGATTCGGCGTCAACTGCAGAAGATCGGCGCGTCGTGCGATTGGTCGCGCGAGCGCTTCACGCTCGATGAAGGCCTCTCGCGCGCGGTGCGAGAGGTGTTTGTGCAGCTCTACGAGCGGGGGCTGATCTACCGCGGTAACTATCTCGTGAACTGGTGTTCATCGTGCGGCACCGCGTTGTCGGACGACGAGGTGGAGCATGCCGAGGTCAACGGTGCGTTGTACCATTACTTCTATCCGCTTCTCGACGGTTCCGGCCGGATAGAGGTCGCCACCACGCGGCCTGAGACGATGCTCGGCGACACCTGCGTTGCGGTCAACCCAAAGGATAAACGCTATCAATCGCTCGTCGGCAAAGAGGTGCGCTTGCCGCTGACCGATCGCACATTGCCGATCGTGGCGGACGATTACGTCGATATGAGCTTTGGAACCGGCGCGGTCAAGGTCACCCCCGCGCACGACCCAAACGACTATGAGATCGGGCTGCGCCATGGGCTCGAGCGTATCAATATTCTCAACGCCGACGGAACCCTGAGCGACGCGGTGCCTGAACCGTATCGTGGACTCAATGTGCCGGAGGCGCGCAAGCGTGTAGTGGCCGATCTCAAGGAGCAGGGCTACTTCCTCGGCCGGGAGGATCATCGGCATCAGGTCGGCCATTGTTATCGCTGCAACTCGGTGATCGAACCGTTCTTGTCGGAGCAGTGGTTCGTGCGTATGCAGCCGCTCGCCGAGAAGGCGCTCGCCGCCTGGGAGCGCGGCGAGTTGCTGTTCTTTCCGCGTCGCTGGGAGAACACCTACACGCATTGGCTGCGCGAGATCCGCGACTGGTGCATCTCGCGACAGCTGTGGTGGGGACACCGTATTCCGGTTTGGTACTGTCGAGACTGCTCCGAGATGACGGTCTCGCGCGAAGACATCACGAACTGCGGCTCGTGCGGCGGTACCAACGTTCGCCAAGACGAGGATGTGCTCGACACCTGGTTCTCGTCGTGGTTGTGGCCGTTCTCTACGCTCGGCTGGCCCGACGACACCCAAGACATCGCCGACTACTTTCCGACTACCGCGCTCGTCACCGGCTACGACATCATTTTCTTTTGGGTGGCGCGCATGATCATGGCTTCGCTTGAGTTCCTAGAAGAGGTGCCGTTTCGCGATATCTATATCACGAGCTTGGTCCGCGACAAGCAGGGTCGCAAGATGTCGAAATCACTCGGCAACGGTATAGACCCGCTTGAGGTAGTAGATGAGTACGGCGCCGACGCGCTGAAGTTCACCTTGGCGTTTCTCTCGGCCCAAGGGCAGGATATCCTGTTGGGACAGGATACCTTCGCGATAGGTTCCAAGTTTGCGAACAAGATTTGGAACGCCGCGCGCTATCTCCTTATGAACCTCCAAGGACGCAGGATTCACGCGCTCGAAGAGATCGAGCTACAGGAGCCCGACCTCTGGATCTACCATCGGCTGAACCGGACCGTTGCACGCGTGCACGCCGGGATGCGCGAGTACCGCTTCGACGACGTCGGGCATGCGGTCTACGAGTTCTTCTGGAACGACTTCTGCGACTGGTATATCGAGCTCTCAAAACTCTCGCTGTATGACGACGATCGAGCCGAGCAAGACCGGGCGGCTACGCTGCTTGTTTCGCTGCTCGAGGAATCGATGCGCCTCATGCATCCGCTGCTGCCGTTTGTCACCGAGGAGATCTATCAGAAGCTTCCGGCGCTCCCCGGGAGGGTTGCGCGCGACGGAAGCGCCGGGGGCGCGCCGGCGCTCATCGTAGCGCGGTTTCCGGAGCCCACGGCCGATCGCGAGGCACCCGAGACTGCGGCGCGGTTTGCGGTTCTGCAGGAGCTCGTTACCGCGGTCCGGACGCTTCGCAGTGAGTTTACGCTGCCGCCGTCCATGAAGGTGCGGCTTCTCGTTCGCACCGAGTCCGGGTTTCACGCGGCGGAGTTTCTCGAGCGGCATCGCGAGATGATCGCTTCGCTCACCGGCGCCGATCCCTCGGCCGACGGTATCGTGTTCCTGCACGGAGAAGACCCTGCTCCTGAGCGCTTGAGCGGCAGCGTTGCGGCGGTGGGCGTCGGATTCGAAGCGCATCTGTACGTTCGAGACGCTATAGACGTGGAAGCCGCAATACGACGGTTCGAGAAAGAGATCGTGAAGCACCACAAAGGCCTCGAGCGTGCTGAAGGGAAGCTGAACAGCCCCGGCTTTCTCGAGAAGGCGGGGGAAGAGGTGGTTGCAAAGGAGCGCGAGCGCAAGCGCGAGCTCGAGACACAGATCGCGAAACTTCAGGGGCATCTCGAGAGTTTGAAGGGCGACTAACAGAAGGGTAGTTGAGTTGAGATAAAGGGGGAACCGTTATGCCGAGAGAATCTCTCGTCCGGCTGCGAAACGTCGTGCCATGTCTTGTGGTGGCGGCGATCATGATGATGCTCGTCTCGTGCGCGCTGCTCGAGTCTCGGGTCAATGCAGACACCCCTAGAAATCACAACGAGGTCGCAGGTATGCCGAGGGAGGAGCCTGCGGATCCTCCGGTACCCGAGGGTCACGAAACCGACGATCCGGACGCTGAGCGTGAGACACGTCCGGCAAACGACGAGATCGAGCTCGAGGAGTACTCTCCCGTTGCGGTGTTCAACCTCGCCTACAATCAGACCTTTTTCCCGGGCGGCTACTGGGTGGAGGAGCACGGTTTCGAGGTCGGTGAGGCGGTTCGGTGGCGGATCGTCGCCACCGATCACGACGCGGAGCGCGGAGAGTTCGAGGCCGAGCGTGCCCTCGTCGAGGTGAACCCCGACGGCTCACAGTGGTGGTATATCCGCTATTCTCAAGATCAGTATCGCTTTGAGTGCGAAGTCCTTCTCGATGAGTTCGAAACGCCGGTGGAGATGTGGCATCGAGAAGCGGCCGAGCAAGAACCCACCTTCCACGAGTTTGATTACGAGCAAGCCGGGCATTTCGGGGAAGCCGACGGCGGCGATCTCAAGGCGCTCGAGGCGGCCGGGATAGCGACGGTGGTCTATCTGAGTACCACAGAGTACCAAGAGGCGAAGCGTGAGCAGGTTACGCTTCGCGTCCCGGCCGGAGAGTTTCAGGTAGACCGCCTCGTGTACGAACTCGACGACAGCCAAACTAGGGAGCGGTTCAGCTACGAGTGGTGGTTAGCCGCGCAGGTGCCCGGCGACCTCGTCCGCTTTCACTGGCTGGACCACCAATCCGAACGTGAGTTGAGCGGCGAGCTGCTCGCGATCTCGGAGTCCTACGACTCACCGTTCGATGTGCGGTGAGCGCGTCGGGGCCGGCTGCGCCGCGTCCGAGCGCTGCTGCTCCCGTTCGTGATCGCGGCGCGCGCGCCGTTGTTGTTCGAGTTCGCGAGCGTTGATGATCAGCATCTGCAGGCGGTTCTCGATGTTCGCGAGCGCGGTGTCGGGGTCGAAATCGAGCGACACCACCTGAATGTGCGGGAACTCGCGCTTGAGCATCTTGATCATTCCGCGCCCGGTTACGTGGTTCGGCATGCACGCGAACGGGTTGAGAATCACGAACGAGTCCACCCCGTGCTTCGCCATCTGAATGATCTCACCCGGCATGAGCCAGCCTTCGCCGATCGTGAAGCTCGGGTCAATATGCTCCGAGACGTCGCTGATCACGTCGTTCATGTCGTGTTCGCGTTCGAAGAAGCGAAACTGCTCGAGTTCCGAGCGAACGCGCCGATATACGAACTCGTACGCGCGGTCGAACATCTCGCTTACCATTCCGAACAAAAACGCGTTGCGGCTCAGTCTGCGGCGTGCCATATCCTTCCAGGCCACCGGCGATTTGCGGAAGAACTCGGTCATGCCCGGGATGATGGTTTCCATACCGTTGCGCTCGAGATAGCGCTGGACGTAGCCGTTTGAGGCGTCGTGGAAGTTGAGCAGTATCTCGCCGACGATCCCGACGCGCGGTCGGCGCTCACGTCGGTCGACCGGAATGCGATTGAATGCCCGCACGGCGCGACGGAACGCACGCAGCCCTTCACGCCACGACCGTAGCGTGCTTTCGGTAACATCCTCGAGCGCGTTATGGAACGCTCGGTCGGTCTCGCCGGCGGCGCGCTCGTACGGCCGGGTAGTCTGTCGCATGTGCTCGAGCCCGTCGATCATCGTGAGTCCCCAGAGCATGTGCAGCTGAAACATCGGCGAGAGCTTGAACCCTGGGTGCATGTCCTTCGTGTCGCGCCCGGTCGTGATGAGCGGAACTTCGGGGTAACCGGCATCGTCGAGCGCTTTGCGTGCGAGCGCCGCGTACTGCGCCGCACGGCAGGCAATGCAGTTCTTGGCAAGCCCTACCGCAAGCTCCTCGGCCGGCTCCTCGCTGCGCTCGATGTACGCGAGCGCTTCTCCCACGTTCATTTGGGCGGGGTAACAGATGTCGTTATGCACAAACTGCTTACCGAGCTCGATAGCGCGCTTGTCGGCGATCGGGAGCGGTTTTGCGTTATATCCGAGCCGCTCCAAGACCTTAGAGGCGAGATAGCTGAAGGGTTCGGACAGCACCGGAACCAAAATCGTGCGTTTCTTTCGATCCGCCTTAGTGAACTTCACCGGGAATGGGTCCGAGTTCGAGCGTTTGGGTGCGGGCGCGTGGGGGCGGTAAGGGTTTCGCGCACGGGCGGCGCGCTTCGCGCGGATCGTCTCGATGAAGCTCTTGATACGTATCGAGAGCGGTCCTACCGCTTCACCTTCGTCGAGCTTCAGTACCAGAAGCTCCTTGTCGGAGCGCTCTGCGAGTATTCGCGACACTTCGTCCGAGGTGATCGCGTCGTGGCCGCAGCCGAAGCTTACGATCTGCACGAGCTCGAGCCGCTCGTCTTCCGCTACTGCGTGGGCTGCCGAGATCAGCCGGGTATGGAACGGGTTATAGGTTTCGAAACGAGAATCCGAGACGTCGTGGTCGTGTAGCGTCGCGACGGAGTCTAAGGTGAGAACCGGAATTCCGGCCGCCGTGAAGTGACGCGCGAGCTGATGGTTGACGAGTTGATCGGCGTGGTACGGGCGTCCCGCGAGCACCACCGCGAAACTTTCGTGCTCGTACTCGCCATCCTCGGTCGCCGATGCCGGGCTTACGTCGGCCGCCGGACTTGCGTCGGCCGAGCGCGCCATGGCGGCGCGTTCCGCGGCGGCGCGTCGGGCGGTGAGTTGCTCGAGTGTCTGCCGGCCTCGGTCGCGGAGCTCATAGCGGAACTCGGCGAGGGCGCGCTCGCCGTCGTTGATCGCGCGGTCCACCGCTCGCCCTCGAAGCCCAAAGGTTTCGGCGAAATACTGCCGGGTCTGCTTACGCCGATGCTTAGCGTTATAGAAATGGAGCGCCGGGTGATCGAACGCTACACCGTGACGCGCGGTGGGCTCGTCGCTGTGGTGAATCACGAGCGGGTAGCCCTGTACCACCGGACAGACCTCGGCGCCCTGGGCGCTCTTGTTCTCCTTGGGAACGCGGATCATCATCGGCATGAAAACTCGATCTACCCCGCGGCGCACGAGCTCGTTGACGTGGCCGTGAGCGAGCTTCGCCGGAAAACAGACGGTATCGGACGGCACTCCGGCGAGACCGGTTTCGAAGGTTTCGTAGGTAGAAGGGCTCGAGATCACGACCTCGAATCCGAGCGTCTCGAACACGGTGCGCCAGTACGGTAGACTGTTCCAGAACTCGAGCGCTCGTGGCAGCCCGATCTTCACCCCCTGCGGAGCGAGATAGCGCTCGTCGCTGTAGCGGCGGGTCAGCAGCTTACCGTGAAGGCTCATCATGTCGGGCACCGCGGCAAGTTTTCGGCTCGCTTCGCCGAGCTGTTTCTTGACCGCGGGGTCATCGGTGTCGCCGAGAATCTGCCCGCGTTCGCAGCGATTCCCGGTGATGTATCGGCGTCCGTCGGAGAATGTGACAACGGTGCGGCGGCAGCTGTTCGAGCAAAACTCGCACACGACGCCGGGCTGCTTGTGGTAGGTGAACTGCTCTAAGTGCGTGAGCCCGATGAACTGCGAGTTCAGTCGTTCACCCTCGTTGAGTTCGCCTGCACGGCGTGCGGCCTCACTCTGCTGCTCCATGTGATGCTTGGTCAGGAGTGCGATGCCGATCGCGCCCATCTCGCCGGGTAACGGTGGGCGCACTACCTCGGCTCCGATATGCTGCTCGAAGGCGCGCAGCACTGCGTCGTTCTTGAAGGTGCCGCCCTGCACAACCACTCGGTCACCGAGCTGCTGCAGGTTCGAGATGCGCACCACCTTCGTGAAGACGTTTTCGACGATCGAGCGACAGATGCCCGCGAGGATGTCCTCGCTCGTGCGCCCGTTCTTCTGCTCGGTGATGATCGAGGAGTTCATAAACACCGTGCAGCGGCTGCCGAGCCGACTGGGGTTTTCGGCGGCGAACGCGAGCGGGGCGATCTGATCCACCGGCACGCCGAGGCTGCGCGCGTAGGTCTCGACAAAGCTGCCGCAGCCGGCCGAGCAGGCTTCGTTGAGCACGATACCGGTGACGATGCCTCCCTTGAGGCTGATCGCCTTCATATCTTGTCCGCCGATATCCAGCACGAAACTCGCACCGTCGGGGTGGTGCTCGTCGCGCGCCCATTTCTGAGCGGCTTCGGCGTGCGCCACCGTCTCGACGGTATGGTAGTCGGCGCCGAGCGCCGTCGCGAACAACCCTTCTCCGTAGCCGGTGGTGCCGAGCCCGAGGATCTGGAGCTCCACGCCCCGCGCCGCGTACGCTTCACGCAACTCGATCAACGCCTGCCGCGTGACCTCGAGCGGGTCGCCGTGGTTGCCGGAGTAGAACAGGTTGACGACGTTCTCGCTTTCGTCGAGCAGTACAAACTTCGTGGTAGTGCTCCCGGCGTCTATGCCGATGTACACGCCCACGCGTTCTCCCGGGGCGTACTCCACCGGATGGAACTCCCCCTTTGGATAACGCGCTTCGAACGCTGCGCGCTCTTCAGGCGACTCGAAGAAACGCCGCGCGAGCAGGTTTTCGGCATTCGAGGCGTGCCCCGCTGCAGCGTTGCTCTCGGTCGCTTCGGCATCCGGGTAGGTGTCCGTTGTCCCCGCGTCGCCGAACGCTGTACTCCGGGGAGCGTCGCCGGCGGCGCGGTCCAACAGCGCCTCGGGGCTGCGATACTCGCTCGGTTTCTCGCCGTACAATACCTCTGCGCTCAGCGCGGCACCGTACGCAACGATAATCTCTGGGCGTCCGGGGATAATGATCTGTTCGTCGGTTAACGCGAGGCGTTCCTGGAACACCCGTACGAGGGTTGGGTTAAAGGTAAGTGGGCCACCCTCGAACACAACCGGGGCGGTGATCTCCATGCCTTGGGCAAGGCCGCCGATGGTCTGCTTGGCGATCGCGTGAAACGCGCTCAACGCCAGGTCTTGCTTGCTTACCCCCTGGTTCAAGAGCGGCTGAATATCGGTCTTGGCGAACACCCCGCAGCGCCCCGAGATCTCGTAGACGTGGGATCCCTCCGCGGCGAGCGGCTCAAACTCCTCGGTTGTGACGCCGAGCAACTCCGCCACTTGATCGATGAACGCACCGGTGCCGCCGGCGCAGCTGCCGTTCATGCGCATGTCGCTCGCTACGAGCGCGCCGCTGGTTTCGTCGCGGCGAAAGAAGATGACCTTTGCGTCCTGTCCGCCGAGCTCAATCGCAACGTGCGTTTCCGGATGGTGCTCCTTGATCGCAAGACTGTTGGCCACCACCTCCTGGATAAAGAACGCGCCGAGGCGCTCGGCAATCGCGCTTCCGCCCGACCCGCATACCGCAAGCCGCAGCGCCGTTTCGGGAAACAGCTCGTGCACCGCTTCGAGCAGTTCGCGTGCGGTCGCCGCCTGTGCGGCGTTGTGCCGCAGATAATCGGCGTACAGCAGCTCGCGGCTTTCAGGATCCACCACCGCCACTTTCACCGTTGTGGAACCGACATCGAGACCAACCAAGTATTCGTTCATCTGCATATTGTATTATCCGCCGTGGACAGAAGGAGTGTGATGTGGCAAAATATACAAAAGCTGTGTACTTCAATCAAGTATTATGCTGGGCGCTGCGTGCTATTGATACAATCTTAACAATAGCTGCAACAAGCGTTATACGGCCGCTCGCCCCAAAGGGACGGCTTGCCTCAAGAAAGGCCTTATTTGTCGAGATGAGTGTTGTCATGAATAGCGCGCCGAGCTTCCTTAAACTCTTGGGATGTACGGCTCTGCTGTGCGCGTTGTGCGCCGCCGGGCCGTTTGCGGGCGCCGTGTTCGCCCAAACCGGCTTTGTTGACGGAGCGGATCACTCGGGCTCGCGTGAGAACCTCCAGCGCATCTACCCTGCCGACGCCTCGGTTGTGCAGTGGTTGCGGACCTTGCTCGCCGAGCAAGGTCTCGCACCCCTTTTCGCGAGCGGGCCTTACAGCGGGGCCGAGCTGCAGCAGAGCTTTCGGCTCGTAGAGCGAGGCCTTCTCTCGCCGCAGGGCCGGCGGCTGTACGACCGTGTCGAGGCCGCGCTCATGCCGAACCCGCGTCTCGAGCAGCGGCTCGACGACGGAAGCCCCGGTGTCGCGTTTCGCGCCGGGCTAGAGCTCAATCTCGAGGCGTACCTACAGAGCAACAGCGGTGAAACCGATTGGCTCTACGGTTACGAGCGTCGCCGTCCGCTTCTGAGCGTCCCGCTCGAGCTATGGGTGCTGGAGTCGGCCTACGCCACGATGGATTTCACGTTACAGAAGAACTACCCCGGCTTTGAAAACTACATGACGCGCGAGCTTTGGGTGGAAGCGAGGGACGGGGAAGGCGAGACGCCCAAAGCCCCTTCCACGCCCAACCCCGACCCGCGCAGCAACTTCCCGAGCGAGCTCGAGGTCTTGGACCCGCAGTTTCCGTTTCGCTCTTTTGTGGCGCTCGGCGGGCGGCACTGGGGTGCGCAGTTCGGCCGCGACGTCATTTCATGGGGGCCGGGGCGGAGCGGAACGCTCGTCGTTTCCGATCACGCCGATTATCACGAGGCGCTGCGCTTCACGACGTTTTTTGATCGCTTCAAGTACAGTTACTTCTGGGCGAACACCGCCGACCTGAGCGGGCGCGACCTTGACTCCGATCAAAACGAGGCGAACGGGGATTTGGCCCGTCGGCAGCGGAACTACATCGGTCATCGCATAGAGTTTCGGCCGCTCGAGCGGCTGAACATCGCGGTCAACGAGGTCTATCTCATCGCTAAGGAATCGATGGAGCTGCGCTACCTGCATCCGGTCATGGTGTTCCATAACCACTTCATCCATCATTCCGATTCCGCGATCATCGCGGGGCTGGAGCTCGATCTCGCGCTTGCGCCGGGACGGCGGCTCTACGCCGAGTACGCCTTCAACTCGCTGATGTTGGATACGCTGCACGGCGACAGCGTTGAGGACGACCCCAACGCCTGGGGCGCCCTGCTAGGGTTCGAGAGCCGCAGCCCGCGGCGAGAGGGGTACATGCTTCTCAATCTCGAAGCGGTCTATACCAACCCGTGGCTCTACACGCACGAGCAGTCGTACACGAGCCTGACGCATTCGCGCCGGCTACAGACCGAGCATATCGGCGATCGTAGCGTTACCGTAGAGAAGCCGCTCGGGTACTGGGCCGGGCCGGATTTCGTGGGTGGGTTCGTTACGGTAGGATACGAGCGTCCGGCCGAGTTTGCCGCACTCGCGCGGGCGTCGTTGCAGGGGACGGGTGAACGCGACCTCTACATAGACACATTTGAAGATCCTTACGAGCCGGGCGACGGCAGCGGCCGCTCGCCCACCGGCTCGTACCCCCAGTGGCGCACCGCGCTCGAGCTCGAAGGGAGCGTGTATCCCGGCGCGGTTTGGGATACCCCGAGCTTGCGGCCGTTCGGCGGTACGCTCGAGCTCGGCTCGCATCTTGCCGGCGTCTGGACCTGGAACAGACGACGTCCGGCCGAAGATCAGAAGCAGCGCGAGCTCGAGTTCGATCTGCAGTGGGCCGCGTGGCTTTCACTTCGCTGGTAGTTTGCGCGTACTGGTAGTCTGCGCTCACGAGTACGCTTGGAAGTGTGCCCGGACGTGTGATCGTGTCGACTACCCGGCCTGCTCGCCCGTGAGTGCGGTGGTGCTCTTCGGCCGCTTCCCGTAGCGCACGTGCCCAAACCGCCTAAACTCATCGACGGCTCGTTCGTAGCTCTCGAGCAGCCGATCGGTCATACGCTCGATAGACCACTCTTCGGCCTTGCGGCGAGCTTCCGCCGCGGTTTCGCGCCGCAGCTCGGGGTCGTCCAGGAAGCGCTCAACACGCTCGACAAACTCTCCGACCTCCAAGCTGCAGGTAACACCGCCACGCTGATCGGCCATAAGGTCGGAAACACCCATCGCATCGACCGCAACCACCGGCGTCTCCATCGACATCGCTTCCAGCAGCACCAACCCTTGCGTTTCGGTGACCGAGGCGAAGGTGAAGACCGAGGTCACCCTAAACAGCGCAAACACCTCTTCGCGGGTGACATAGCCGGTGAACAGCACAACATCCTCGAGGCCGAGCCGAGCCACCTCTCGCTGCAGCGCTTTGCGGTCGGGTCCGTCGCCGACCACCAGAAAGCAAAAGTCGGAGCGGCGCTGCTTGAGCACCTGCATCACGCGTAGCAGAAAGCTAATGTTCTTCTCGCGTCCGATGCGCCCCACCATCGAGAGTACGTGCTTGTGCTCCGGGATGCCTCGGCGCCGGCGCACAACTTCCGGCTCGGGCACGGAGTCAAGGTCGCGAAGGTCGATCCCGGTCGGGATCACGTCGATCGGAGCGTTGACGCCGTACTCCACGAGCTCTTCGCGGATACGCCGGCTCGGGGAGATCACGCGTTGGCACCGTCCGCAGAAGCGTCGCGAGATCAGACCCACCAAATACCTCGATAGTACGCGCGGCAGCGGCATGTAGTGCGTGTACTCCATAAACAGCGTGTGATAGGTGTGCAGGTGTGCCGTTCGGCGAAAGCGACTGACGAGGATAGCGAACACACCGATATTGGCCGGAACTTGCGAATGGACGAGATCGAGGTTTAGGCGCGCGGCTTCGCGAAACACGCGCAGCGACGGGAACGAGAAGCGGCGCTCGGTCATCATCTGAAACAAAAAGGGTTTCGAAGGGAAGCGAAACACGTGTGGTTTTGGGTCTTTGCGGCCGAAGTAACGCGGGCAGAATAGGTACACGCTGTGACCTCTGCGCTCGAGCTCGCGCCGAAACAGCTCGATTGAGGTCACAACGCCGTTGATCTCCGGTTTGTAGGTGTCTGTGAAGATCCCGATTCGCATGGCACCCCCCTATTTGTACGCCACCTCAGTTTAGCCGCTATACCCAGCTGGGTGCAACGCCGCGCCGGAGGCTTCATATGCCGGAGGCTTCACAAAGGTGAATCACCGGTTGTGGAACGGCATAAAAGCACGGAACAGCCAAAAAAAGCCAAAAAAGACTTGCCTAACCATCATAACCATAGTAATATGACCATGGTTATTCTGGGTGGCCCATAACTGGGGGGTGGTTGTATGCAGATCGCGGCCGGTGAGTTCAAGGCCAAATGCTTACAGCTGATGGATAGGGTTCACCAGACGCACGAGCGTGTCGTCATTACCAAGCGGGGAAAGCCGGTCGCGCAGTTGCTCCAGCTTGCCGAGGACAAGCCGCGGCCGGTTATCGGGAGGCTTCGCGGCACGGTAACGCGCTGTACTGATGTATTCTAACTCAACCGAACCCGCCGCGGTGGTGCTCGATACCCACGTCTGGGTCTGGGCAATGGAGGGTGCCGAGCAGCTGCGCTCAACCTCTGCGGTGTCCGTCATAGAGCGGGCCTCCGAGGCAGGCAGGCTGTACTTGGCTGCGGTCTCGTTGTTTGAGCTGGCCGAGCTGCAGCAGGCCGAACGCGTGCAGTTCACCATCCCACTGGACGACTGGGTGCGGCAGGCTCTTGAAACACCGGGGCTCACGGTAGTACAGCCCGGCGAGCGTGTCGCACTTGAAGCGGCCCGCCTGCCGGGGCGCTTCGCGGGTGATCTCATCGACCGCTTTATCGTTTCTACCGCGCGCACCCTCGGCGCGTTGCTCATAACCGCAGACTCCAAGCTAATCGCGTACGCTGAGGCCGGCCATATCACCGCGGTGGACCCCAGTTCCGCATCCGACCACTTGACGACGTGACTCAGAGCGGCCATAGAACTTTCGGCCATAGACCTTGCAGCGCCGGTGTTCCGGCGCTATAATCGCCGCTACTCCGTTATGAAAATTGCGCTTGTGTTCGAGATCTTCTATCCCGCTGTGAACGGCATCGTTACCTCGTCGGTGAATCTATCCGAGAATCTCATTGAGGAAGGCCACGAGGTAGTGTTCATCGCGCCCGCCTGGAGCGAGGAGCAACAACCGTTCATAAACGGAAAGATACCGGTGCATTACATAGCGAGCCGAAATAACTGGGCCTACCCGGGAATGCGAAATGTGCTGCCGTGGAATCGCCGGGTTGAGGTGCTCCTTCGCCGCGAACGGATCGACGTGCTCCATATCACCGGCCCATGGCTGCTTACCTGGGCCTGTATGCGGGCGGCACGCAAGCTCGGTGTGCCGGTCGTGCATACCTTTCACACGATGCTGCACGAGCCGAGCTATGTGTTGTACATGGTGCGCACGCGTTACCTGGTTCCGGTGATGCAAGCGATCGCGTGGCGCTACTACTCACTTTATATGCGCCGCAGCGTAATTACTACCTCACCCAGCCGCATGGCGCGTGATGAGCTCAGACGCCGTTTCCCCAACTCGGATATCCGTCGCATATCCAACGGAGTGGATCTCGACCGCTTCAAGGCCTACGATTCGCGCGAGCAGTTAATACAGAAGCATCCGGAGTATCGAAGCAAAGTCTTCATCTACGTCGGGCGTCTGGGGCAAGAAAAGTCGATCGGCGAGTTGATCGAAGCGATGAGCTTGGTGGTGCCGCACGAGCCCGAAGCGCGTCTAATTATCATTGGAGACGGCCCCTCGGCCGGTGATTGCCGTTCGCGTGTGCGGGAGCTCGGACTGAGCCGCGAAGTACGCTTTCTTGGGCGTCTTGCTCATGACGAGCTAATCAGAACTGGCCTGATTCATCATGCGCACGCGTTCGTTACCGCCAGTACAACCGAAAATCAACCGATGACCGTGATCGAGGCGATATGCTGCGGCGTGCCGGCCGTTGTGCCGGATGTAGACGGTATGAATGAGTTGGTGACGGAGAACGGCCTCCGGTTTGTACCGCACAGTCCCGACTCAATCGCGGCGGCATTGCGTCGACTAATCGGCGATACGTCGCTGCACGAGCGCTGTGCGGCCGCCACCCTGCGGCGGGGAGCCGAGTTTGACGGACGGTCGGTTGCGCGGCGATTCCTCGAGGTGTATCGCGAGGCGACCGCTCGCGGCGGTTAGTCCGCGCCGACAACAGCGCCGACAACAGTTCTTGATTCTTTAGACGCTTTTCGTTAGCCTCCTCCGGTACCACTATGGATAGCGCTGCAAATACGGCTTTACTCCTCGGAATCGACATTGGCTCTACCACCGTCAAAGCGGTATTGGTTGACCCGGCGGTTGAGCAGGTCGTATGGCATCGCTACCTGCGTCATGAGGCCGAGCAGCGTGCCGTTACCGAGCGCATGTTGAGGGAGCTCGCCGAGTACTGTCCATGGCGTCCGGTACAACCGATCTTCACCGGCAGCGGTTCGCGCGATATCGCCGAGCTCTGCGGGTTTCCCCACGTGCAAGAGGTAGTTGCAAACAGCCTCGCGGTGCGTACCTTTTTCCCTCAGGCGCGAGTTGCGATCGAGCTCGGCGGTCAAGACGCCAAGACGATCTTCTTTAGACACGACCCTGAGACCGGGCAGTTGGTGGCTTCCGACATGCGCATGAACGGTAGTTGCGCGGGCGGAACCGGGGCGTTCATTGACGAGGTCGCGAGCTTGCTGCAGATCCCGGTGGAGCGGTTCAACGAGTATGCCGCCGGCGGCACGCAGGTCTACCAGATCTCGGGGCGGTGCGGCGTGTTCGCCAAGACCGATCTACAACCCCTCCTCAACCAGGGTGTTTCTCGCGAGGACCTTGCGCTGTCTACGTTTCACGCGCTTGCCCGCCAAACCGTGGGAGGGCTCGCGCAGGGGCTCGAGATTGTGCCGCCGGTGGTGTTTCAGGGCGGCCCGCTGACCTTCAACCCGCGTCTCGTCGATGTATTCGCCGAACGCTTGGGGCTGGAGGAGTCGCAAGCGCTGAGTCCCGCCAAGCCGGAGTTGTTTGTGGCACACGGCGCGGCGCTCGCGGTGCCGGTTATCTTCCCGGAGACCGAGGCGATTACGACGCTGGAGCTCGCCGAGCAGTTCATGACGATGAACCGCGAAGGTCGAAGTCTCGGCGCCGGAGCGCACGAAGAACCCACCGACGCTCAGGCGCGCTTCGAGGCGATGCCGTTCTTCGTCGACGGGGCGGACCGCGATGAGTTCTTTCAACGGCACAGACGCGCTGAGATGCGGCGACGCGAGTGTCCCGCGGGTAGTACCCAGGCGGTTTACATCGGAATAGATGCCGGCTCAACTACCACCAAGATCGCGCTTATCGACGAAAACGACGAACTGCTCGACTCGGCGTACTCAGCCAATAAGGGAGAGCCGCTGTACGTCGCCGCCGAGTTGCTCCACGACCTGCTTGCACGCTACGAAGCCGAAGGCGTTACGCTCGAAATACGCGGCGTCGGTACTACGGGGTACGGGGAGAAGCTGTTCGCCGGCGGGTTCAGCGCCGACTACCACACCGTTGAGACGGTTGCGCACGCGCGCGCGGCGCTTCGCTCTGAACCCAACGCGGGCTTCATTCTCGATGTCGGCGGGCAGGATATGAAGGCGATTCGCGTGGTCGACGGGGTTGTAACCGGCATCACGCTGAACGAGGCCTGTTCGGCCGGTTGTGGTTCGTTTCTCGAAAGCTTTGCCGGTACCTTGGGCATTCCGGTTGATCAGATCGCTTCGCGCGCCTTCGCTTCGGCAACTCCGAGTCGGCTTGGCTCGCGATGCACGGTGTTCATGAACTCCTCGATCATCACCGAACAGAAGAACGGCAAGACTCCCGAGGACATCATGGCAGGGTTGTGCCGGTCGATAGTGGAAAACATCTTCACGAAGGTCGTGCGTGTCGCGAATTTCGGTATGCTCGGTGACCGCGTTGTGGTGCAGGGCGGCACCTTTGAGAACGATGCGGTACTGCGTTCGCTAGAGCAGTATATCGAGCGCCCTGTCGTGCGCGCTCCGCATCCGGGACTCATGGGGGCAATCGGGATAGCGATGCTTACGCGTGAGCATCAAGCCGCCGTCGGGGCCGAGCGCTCGGCGTTCGCCGGACTTGCGAGCCTCGAGAACTTCGGCTTCGAGCGCCGGACCGGTTGGGTCTGCGAGTTGTGTTCAAACGCTTGCAGCCGAACCGTTGTCCGTTTTACCGGAGGGGCGCAGTTCGTATCCGGTAACCGTTGTGAACGGGGCGCGGCCACGGCTCCCGAGGCGGCCGCCGCGCGCCGGGATCGTTCCGCTCGCTCGCGGGTGAAGAACATGATGGGCGAGCGTGAGCGACTGTTGCTGGAGGGCACCGATCGTGCGAGCTCGGACAAGCGTGAGAATGCCGGCGGCCGTGTCGGTTCGGAAGGTCGGCGTATCGGTATCCCGCGCGCGCTCGAGTTCTGGCAAAGCTTGCCGTTCTGGCGGAGTTTCTGGAACACGCTCGGCTACGAGGTAGTGCTCTCGGGAGCTAGTAGCTGGGATCTCTACGAACGCGGCATTGCCTCGGTTCCGTCCGATACGGTCTGCTTTCCGGCCAAACTGGCACACGGGCATCTGCACGATCTCATCGATCGCGGCGTCGATCGTATCTTCATGCCGATCGTTAATCGTACCCCGCCTGAGAATCCGAACACACAAAGCGACCATGTCTGTGCGGTTCTGAAAGGCTACCCGATAGTGCTCGAGGTGAGCGACGAGCCTGAGCAACGCTTCGGCGTTCCGTTGGACCGGCCGCTGTTTCACTGGATAAACGAGAAGGTGCGGCGCAAGCAGATCGTCGACTGGATGACGCGCGAGTTCGCGGTGGAGGCACGCGAGGTTGCTGCAGCGGTGGATGGCGCCGCCGAGGCGCAGCGCGGCTTCGAGGAAGAGCTGCGCCGCAGAGGCCGCGAGCTGATAGCCGAGCTGGAAGGGACCGATCGCTTTGCGGTGGTCCTCGCGGGTCGGCCGTACCACACCGACCGTATCGTGAATCATGATCTCGCCAACTACTTCGTTGACGCCGGTATACCGGTGCTCACGGTCGACAGCTTACCGGATCTCGATCAAGTAGACCTCAGCTCAACGCGGGCCGAGCTCACGATCAACTACCATGTCCGCATGTTCGCCGCGGCACTGCGGGTGGCCGAGCATCCCAACCTCGAGCTTGTGCAGATCGTAAGCTTCGGTTGTGGGCATGACGCAATTGTTACCGACGAAATAACCCGACTGATGGAATCGCGTTCCGGTAAGACGCCGCTGGTCCTGAAGCTCGACGAGACCGAGGTAAAAGGGCCGTTGCAGCTGCGGGTGCGGTCGTTTATTGAGACCGTGACTGCGCGCCGCGCGAGCAGTTTTTCCGCGGACGGTGCCGCGGCAGCCGCGTACGGCGCACCGCCGGCACGCATCGCCGACGGCAGCCAGGATCCGTTCCCGGTCAAGTACCACAAACGCGATAGGCAAACGCGCGTAATCATGGCGCCGAATGTAACGCGAGCCTTTTCCCGGGTGATCAGTGCCGCAATCGGAGCCGACGGGTATCGCATCGTTCCGGTGCCGATGGCGGATCGGCGCGCGATTGAACTCGGTAAGCGCTACGTGCACAACGATATGTGCTTTCCTGCTCAGGTGAATGTCGGCGAGATGCTTCGAGCGCTCGAGACCGGGTTCGTGAGGCCCGACGAGGCGGTTTGCGGCCTTGCGAAGGTACAGTGCGACTGCCGCCTCGCGCACTACGCAACGGTCGCACGCAAAGCCTTGGACGAAGCCGGATACGAGCAGGTCCCGATCATCACAACCGACGACGACACCAAGAACATGCACCCCGGGTTCAGTCTTAGCCCACTGTTTCAACTGCGTATGGTCTGGGCCTTGGCGATCATCGACGCGCTCGAGGACCTCAGGCGGCAGATTCGGCCCTACGAGGCGACGCCCGGCCGGGTCGACGCGGTATTCGAGCGGGGAATCGAGCGCATCTCGGAGGCTATCGGACGCTCGATCAAGCGAGCCTTATCGGCTCTTGAGGAGGTTGTCGGCGAGCTGTGCGAGGTATCGCTTACCGAGGAACCGCAGCGACCAAAGGTCTTCATCATCGGCGAGTTTCTCTTGAACTTTCATTCCACGAGCAACTTCCGGATCGAGCGTTACCTCGAGGCAAACGGCATGCAGGCGGTGCTGCCGAATATCCTCGATTCGTTCCGACGGCTGTTCATGAAGGCGAGGACCGAGCGCAAGCAGTTCTTCATCCGTCACTCCTTCATCGAGACCGCGCTCAACGGGGTGAGCGAGCTGTTGATCGATTACGCGCTCAACAAGGTTGAAGCGATCGCCGCGCGACATCCGCGCTACACCCCCCGCGCGCGCTTGCCCGAGATCGCGAAGCACTCCGAGGACCTCGTGCATCATACCTTCACCGCCGGTGAAGGTTGGATGATAGCCGGCGACATTTTGCACTACGCGGCTCAAGGGGTGAAGTCGTTCTTGATTCTACAGCCGTTCGGATGTTTGCCGAATCACGTTACCGGGCGCGGCATCATCAAGAAACTCAAGCAGCTGCACCCCGATGTGCAGATTCTTTCGCTCGACTACGATCCCGATACGAGTTTCGCGAATATCGAGAACCGTCTGCAGATGTTGATTCTCAACAACAAGCTCGCCGAGATCGACGCAGCATCGGATGCCGCGCGGGAGCCGGCACCGGACTCGTTGGTGCGAGCACCAAAAACCGGTAGCCACAGCACCACACGCTCGGCGTGAGGCGGTCGGCATATGGTAGCTCGCGTGGCTTGAGCGCGCCGCCCGGGAGCGCGCCGCCCGGGTGCGCGCCGCCCGGGTGCGCGCCGGCACAGCGGCGCCGCCGTCTTTCCACACCGGCTTCTTTTCTTATATAGTAGGGCTGCTGCCCGGCATCGCGACTGCGCACAGAGTACGCGATCGTGTTCTGCCCGCACACATCAGCACATATCAGCGATAAGGGCTCCCGAGGAGGTCGTCTTGTTCAAAGCGGTGGATCCAAAAGTCAGTTTCCCGGAGATGGAGGTGCAGATCCTCAAGAACTGGGAGAAGAATAGGGTGTTCGAGCGCTCGGTATCTCAGCGCGAGGGTGCCCCGGAGTACGTGTTCTACGATGGTCCTCCGTTCGCAACCGGTTTGCCGCATTTCGGCCATTTTGTGCCCGGTACCATCAAAGACGTTGTGCCGCGCTACCATACGATGCGCGGCAAGAAGGTGGAGCGCCGCTTCGGGTGGGACTGCCACGGTCTTCCGGTTGAGTACGAGATGGAGAAAGAACTCGGCATCTCGGGTAAGCGCCAGATCGAGGAGTACGGAATCGGCAACTTCAACGAGGCCTGCCGCTCGATCGTGCTTCGCTATACCGAGGAGTGGCGCCGCATCGTCACCCGCTCGGGCCGGTGGGTTGATTTCGACAACGACTACAAGACGATGGAACCGGCCTACATGGAGACGATCTGGTGGATCGTGAAGCGCCTCTGGGAGCAGGACCTGCTGTACGAGGGACACTACATTCTGCCGTACTGTCCACGCTGTTCCACCGCGCTCTCGAACTTCGAGCTCAACCTCGGCGGATACCTCGAGGTGCAGGATCCTGCGATCACGGTGCGCTTCAAGCTGCGTGAGATGGAAAACACCTACGCGCTCGCCTGGACCACCACACCCTGGACCTTGCCGTCCAACTTGGGGCTGGCGTTTGGGCCTGATGTGCAGTACGCGCGGGTTCGCGACCTCGCGGGAGGTGAACACTACATCCTCGCCGAGGAGCGCATCGGCGACTACTATCGCAGCGGCGAGGAGTACGAGATCGTAGAGCGCATTGCGGGGACCAAGCTCGGCGGGCTTACCTACGAACCGTTGTTCCCGTACTTCGCTGAGACCGGCGGGTCGGATGCGTTCCGCACGCACCTTGCGGAGTTTGTCACCACCGAGGAGGGCACCGGTATCGTCCATATTGCCCCGGGATTCGGCGAGGACGACTACAACGCGCTCAGGGGCCACGACGTAGAGGTGATTACTCCGCTCGACGCCGAGGGGCAGTTCACCGAAGAGGTGAGCGATTTCGCCGGGATGTTCGTGAAGGACGCCGACAAAGCTATCATCAAGAAGCTCAAAGACGACGGCAAGCTCGTCAAGCGCGACACCTACACCCACCCGTATCCGCACTGTTGGCGCTGTAAATCGCCGCTCATATACCGCGCGATCTCGAGCTGGTTTGTTCGCGTTGAGCAGATCAAGCCGAAGATGCTCGCCGCCAACAGCCGGATCAACTGGGTTCCGGAGCACCTGCGAGACGGGCGGTTCGGCAACTGGCTCGAAAACGCTCGCGACTGGGCGATCTCGCGAAACCGCTACTGGGGCAATCCCATGCCGATCTGGCGGTGCGATGCCTGCGAGCACACCGAATGCCTCGGCTCGCGCGATGAGCTCGCCGAGAACTCCGGCACGCGGCCTGAGGATCTTCACAAACACTACGTCGATGAGATCACGTATCCCTGCCCGAGCTGCAACGCTACGATGCGGCGCATCCCTGAAGTGCTCGACTGCTGGTTCGAGTCCGGCGCGATGCCGTACGCGCAGAACCATTATCCGTTTGAGAACAAGGAGTGGTTCGAGTCGCACTTTCCGGCCCAGTTTATCTCGGAGGGGCTCGATCAAACGCGCGGCTGGTTCTACACGCTTACGGTGCTCGCGGCGGCGTTGTTTGATTCGCCGGCGTTCAACAACGTGGTGGTGAACGGACTGGTGCTCGCAGCCGACGGCAAGAAGATGAGCAAGAGCGAGCGCAACTACACCGACCCGCAGGATGTCATGGAGCGCTACGGTGCGGACGCGCTGCGCGTGTTTTTGATGCACTCCGCGGTGGTCCGCGGCGAGGATCTCAAGTACTCAGACGACGGGGTGAAGGAGGTGCTCAAGAACATCATCATCCCGCTATGGAACTCCTACGCGTTCTTCGTCACGTATGCCGAGATCGACGGCATTCGCCCCGAGACGGCTCCCACAGACCCGCACAACCCGCTCGACCGCTGGATTCTTTCGGAAGCCGAGAAGCTTGTGGCCGAGGTAACGCGCGAGCTCGACAATTACGATCTGCAGCGCGCGATCGATCCGATCGTGGCGTTCATCGATCTGCTCAACAACTGGTACATCCGGCGGTCACGCCGACGCTTCTGGCGCAGCGAGAACGACGGCGATAAACGTCAGGCCTATCAGACGCTCTACAGCGTACTGCTGACCGTCTCGAAAGTGGCTGCGCCGGTGATGCCGTTTATCACCGAAGAGATCTACGGCAACCTGCGCACCGAGCGGATGCCCGATTCGGTGCATCTCTGCGACTACCCGGTTGCCGATCAGAGCAAACGCGACCTGGGCCTCGAGCGCAAGATGGCCGCGACGCAGAAGGCTGTGCGAATGGGGCGCGCGCTTCGCAGTATGCACTCGCTGCGCAATCGCCAGCCGCTGAAGGCTATTCACCTCGTCACCAAGGACGCCGAGGAGCGCAAGGTTCTGCGTGAGATGGAAGAGATTATCGCGGAAGAACTGAACGTCAAGGAAGTGGTGTTCCGGGAGAACGAGGAAGATCTCGTTGAGTACCGCGCCAAGCCCAACTATCGCGTGCTCGGGAAGCAACTCGGTAAAGACATGAAGATCGCGGCCGAGAAGATCCAAGCGCTTTCGGCTCCCGAGATTCAGAGCCTGCTCGAAGGTGCGTCGTTACACCTCGAGGTCAACGGTCGCGCGATTGATATCACCCAGGACAGCGTCGTGATTCAACGCGATGAGAAAGAGAACCTCAAGGTGCTCAACGAAGACTCGCTCACGGTGGCGCTTGACCCTGAGATCACCGAGGAGCTGAGGCAGGAGGGTCTGGTGCGCGACCTCGTGCGCGCGGTACAAAACAAGCGTAAGGCCGACGGCTTCGAGGTGACCGACCGCGTCACGCTGTATCTGCAGGCCGAAAACTCGGTACGCGAGGCGGTCGAAGCTTTCGAGGAGTACTTAACCAGCGAAACCCTCGCGGTTGCGTTGGAATGGGTGGAGCACGACGAGGCTGAAACCGTAGCGCTCGGCGACCATAGCTGCGCGGTCGCGCTCGAGAAGGCGGACTGAGGTCATGGCGATTCTGTGGTCTGCGCAACGGAAACCTGCGGCCGGCTCTCGCGTGCGAGTTCCGGCGGCGTTGCTGATCCTGGTGCCCGCGCTGCTGTTTTCGGCCTGCGCCACGCCGCCGGAGCCCGAGCGCAGCAGCGAGCTGACCGAGCTGTTGCCGGCCGGTCAAACGCTGTACCTCGGGATTCGTGTCGCGCAAGCCGAGACGCTGCTCGAGTCGGCGGTGGTGGCCGCCGGTGTAGAGTCGCGCCGGCTCGACAATCTGCTCGACCGCACCGAGCAGATCGTAGCGTCGTATGGGCGCAACGCCGATGGTGAGCCGCGGATGTTTCTCGTGGGGTCGGGCCGCTACACACCGCGCCGCACCGCGGTTCTGATGCGCCTTTCGCGCCGCTGGAGCCGGGAGAGCGGCGAGCGAAACGGCGAGCGTCATCACTACTGGATGGATCGCGAAAGCGGTATACAGGTTAGCTTCCCGAACACGGAAACGATGTTGATCGCGAGTGAGGATATTGTGGGCGGCATGGTTTCGCGCGACAAGGCTACCGACCGCTTCCTGGCACCGCCTGAGATCGTCGAGCAGTTCGACCTTGGGGAGGTCTCGTTGTTTATGCCGGATCCCAAGCAGTGGCTCGGGACGCGGATCGGAGCACTGCCGTTTGAGTTGCCGATTGTGGATCTGCGGCTTGAACTCACGCGATCCGTGGCGGATCGGCCGGATGATGCGGTGGAGCGCGACGTCGTCGGCGATATCCGTCTCCGCAGCGAGCGCGATGCGCGTGCGTTCACGGTTGTGTTTCGCCTCTTGGCGGCGCAGATTGCACGAGAGGTAGGTGTGGAGCAGCCGGATCTGCTCGAGCGCCTCTCGATAGACCGTCGCGACGAGACCGTGCGTTTCAGCGGGGTCCGGCTGAGCGAGCAGCGCGTTGGGGGGATGGTCGGCGCGTTGCTCGCCGAGAGCGCGGCCAACCGGCACCGAGAGGAGTGAGGCGTGCGAATCGCGATTGTCAATTACGAGGCCGGTAATCTGCGAAGCGTGGAAACCGCGTTGCGCAAGCTCGCGTTTGAGTTCGAGGTTGTGTCGCGGCCGGAGGAACTGCTGCGCGCCGACAAAGTGCTGTTTCCCGGGGTTGGTGACGCCGGAGCGGTGATGCAGGTGCTTGAGCGCAGCGGACTCGCCGAGGCGTTACGCGAGTACTACCGCTCGGGACGACCGATGCTCGGAATCTGCATCGGAGCGCAGGTGGTGCTCGAGCGCTCCGAGGAGAGCGAGGCTACTTGCTTGGGGCTCGTCCCGGGGCTCGCTCGGCGACTACCGGGTGGAGCGGGGCTCAAGGTTCCGCATATGGGATGGAACCAGGTGCATTTCCGTGAGGGGCACCGTCTTTTCGCCGGAATCCCGCAGGATACGTCGTTTTACTTTGTGCATTCGTACTATCCCGAGCCTGCGGAGTCTGAGGCCGTGCTGTGCGAAACCGAGTACGGAATCCGCTTCGTTTCGGCGCTTGAGCGCGAGAACTTGACCGCGGTTCAGTTTCACCCTGAGAAATCGGGTGAGTTCGGCCTGCGCTTGTTGGCCAACTTTCTCTCGAGATAGAGCACAGGGCGAGACGGTCGGGCAATAGGGCCGGGCGATAGCGCCGCCGGTCTATAGGGAGCTTTTGAAGTGTTGGAGAAGCGTGTGGTGGTCTGCCTCGATGTCCGCGACGGCAAGACCACCAAGGGTGTGAAGTTCAAGGGTAACGTAAATATCGGCGACCCGGTTGAGATGGCGCGACGCTATTACGAAGACGGGGTCGATGAACTCGTGTTCTACGATATCACCGCCTCGGCGGAGCGGCGTGGAATTATGCGAGAGGTGGTTGAGCGCGTCGCGGCCGAGATCTTCATCCCGTTTTGCGTGGGAGGCGGAATCGGCTCGGTAGACGATATGCGC
>Ga0207421_10000893_pt1 | contig 38753 bp, 43 predicted proteins | sample SodLakKL_010_SED_4_FD_187542 | JGI IMG/M metagenome (GOLD analysis project Ga0207421, IMG submission 187542) | Alkaline sediment microbial communities from Lake Tanatar, Kulunda Steppe, Russia - 8KL_010_SED (SPAdes) (version 2) | ecosystem: Environmental > Aquatic > Non-marine Saline and...
ACTCGTTTCCGCCATCGGGACCGGCAGTCAATATTTTCCGATATTTCAGTAATATTCGTTTCTTCTATCGTTAGCTCTTTAGTTTCATTTTTCTCTTCAAGAAAATAACCGGTCCGCTCAGCCTCGAGAGAGGTATACCCGCAAGGTGCAACATACCTGCCGCTACTCATCTTCACAAAAACATGTAAAATTTCTTTTTTGTCAGGTTCCTTAACCACCAACAACTCACGGCCGCAAGCGTCGTAGACGCCCAGTGCAATCTCAGCACAATTTAAGCTTGGAGCCTCTCTGATTTTTTGGAAAAAATGGCAGCTATCAGAAGTAGCCATTAACCTGACAACAGCTCCAGTTGTTCGGCGGTGTGTTCTTTTGTTTCTACCGGCGGCACGCCTTCCTCTTGTAGATTAGTTGCAAGTTCATTTGCCCAGTTTATGAAATAGCGGGCCTGTCCTTCCATTATTTCTGAGGGGATTTTTATAGTTTTATCGCCGGTTGAATCGGGAAACAGTTCCTGCAAACGGTCCAGATAATAGATTGTCCTGGGGATGGAAAGTCCGAATTTATTTATCTTGAAACCAAGATTTTTAATGATTGTAGCCCCGTTTTCTTCTATTCGGAAAAACTCAATCGCTTCTATTCCCGGGAGAAAATGGTATAGATCATAATGCACTTTTTTTACTCCGACAGGGAAATAAAAAACATGCTCGCGCTGCACGAGAGGATCAATCCATTCGTAGAAAGGCAGGTGATTGAAATACAACTCTTGGGGGATATTTTTCATTTTTGGAGCTCCTGGTTCAATAGTTTTTTGATCCTTGCCACTACTATTTTAAATGGTGGTGGGTGAAATTTGTAAGGGGATTAACAAACTACATGTAGTTTGGGGGGAGATTAGGAGAAGAGCGAGCATGCGAGTAGGTGAGGATGCGAGCAGGCGAAAAACCGGCGATGGGGCGGTGGGGAGATGGGAGTTCGCGGGGCGCAGGGAGCGGGGAGCGGGGCGTAATGGCAGAACAGCGAGCTTGCGAGCATTCGAATAGGCGAACATTCGAACATTCGAGCAAGCGAAGATGCGAGCGAGCTAAATCAATCGGAAACGATCACGAAGCGGAAGGACTACAAAAGAAATCAAAAAAAGTGTTTGATTTGTCTGAAACAGTGCACGTTAAACTCCTCGGCTGGAATGATCTCGGAAAATTTTGAGGGCTTGCATTACGTCAAAATACTTTGACGTAATGAACAAACGCTTTGAACCTATTTTTGGTTGGTAGGTGGAATAAATTGTGGGGATAAATACCGGGGAGTTAGAGTTTAGTTATGGTTGGTTTTTATTTGATGGACCGACGATGCAGTTGCGGCCGCGGTCTTTTGCCTGGTAAAGCCGGCTGTCGGCCAGCTTCAGGGCGGCTTGCAGGTCATCTTTTATTTCAGCAACACCACCACTGACAGTGATTTGGAGAGATTGATCGTCAATCTCAAAAGTATAATCCGCAACTGTGGCACGCAGACGCTCCGCCATTCTCTGGGCCTCACGTCCACCAACTCCGGGAGCGAAAATGATAAATTCTTCGCCACCGTAACGAGCAAGATAATCCTCCTCTCGAACGCTGTCCTGCAATAGTTCAGCTAGGGCTTTGAGTACAGAATCGCCGACCGGATGTCCATAATTGTCGTTTATCTTTTTGAAGTGATCAATATCAAACAGAATAAGTGCGCCGTCATCCCCCGCCGGTCCCGACATTTCCTTCTCAAGAGCATTTAGAAAGCCGCGCCGGTTGATAACACCGGTCAAATCATCAAGCTGTGACAGAAAATAGTAACGCTCACGGCTGCTGGCAATCTGGTAAGTAAAAGAAGCAAGCAGCAGCACAATGACAGCCATGCTGAGAGCAAGATAAAGGGGATACTCCTCCTGGTAGTAACTGAGTAGTTCCTCGGAGAGATGAATTGATGAGATCGGCAGATCCAATTCTACGTCAAAGCTACGTGTCGGCTCAGCTGGTGGTTGATCTCCCCAACCGGTGACAACCGGTTCCTCCCCCGGCTCCTTAACCTCTATCCTCACGTAACTGTCTGCAGCCTCGGAACGCTCTACTTCCAACCAGATAACGCCGGGAAGATAAGGCAGACTGGTTTTGACAGCCAGCTCTAAAAAATCCGGGGCCGAATAGACTCCCAGCCGCTGAAATTCATCAACCCCCGAACGAAAAAGCTTTAGCAGGTGCTCCTCACCGGCCAAAACAAAATGATCAATCGAGGGAAGCTCAGGTTCAGTTTCGATTAGTTCCCAAATTTTGGGAGCTAATTTTTTGCAATCCCAGACTGCCGGATCCAGATGTGGTTTGTCGACCATCTCCAGCCGCTCGTCGCGTTCATAATACAAACACCGGGGTGATAGCAATAGACCCTCTTCCTCAAACCCGGGAGGTACTGGGTCAAATTCCCGTGTCCTAAAATACTGGGTATCCTTAAGGATCTGCAGGTAATCCTGAACTCCACGGCTAACCAGTAATGAAGTGAAACGGCCCTCTTCCAGAGCCCGCTCATAGGTGAGCTGATCAAGATATGTATAAATGCCAGCGGTTAACAAGCCACCAGCAATCAGGACAATTAAGAAAATTATCCAGGGCCGGACCCACCAATTTTTAGCAAACATCAGAAACGATAGCGAAAGCCGCCGGCGAGAAAGTTAGAGCCGCTGTCCTCGCTAATAAGACCAAATACACCCGAACGGTGATGTATTCGGACGAGGAACTCCCAACGGCTATCGACAGGGGGGGCAAAGGTAAACTCAGTCTGCATGAATAACAAAAACCGGTCGGCAGTATCATCGTCATTTTCCTCAACGGGTGGATGTTCGGCAGCAAAAGAGGGGCCAATACCGTGGGCCAGAGTGGTTTCCACCCAGTTGTCCCAGGGGAATGTCCACCAGCGAAAGGAAGCGGCAAAATTAGCCTCAAGATGGTCCTGTTCGCCAGAGTGGCGGGTAATATTCATTTCATTTTCCAGGCTGAGATGTCTGTTTATCCGGTAAAATTCATGGGAAAAACCGACCGTCCAGAGGTAAGAACGCTGCAAATTAGTCTGGCCACTAAGGGTGATATTTCCATAAGTGCTGTCCGCCCACTTGGCGCCATAGGCAAAAATTGAGCGAGGGATACCGTCCTCAAGCAGGGGCTGATGAGCGGCATTTGCTCTGAGCGGGCGAAATAGCCCCCCAAAACAAAGAGATAGTAAGATAAGGATAAAGTAAAGCCAACCTGATATTTTCATTGGATACACTCACAAATAATCGGTCAGTTGCTACTCCCGGATTTCCTCGGCAGGCAGGACTTCCCGTTCAATTCCCGGCGGATAAAAGACAATTTCTACCCGTCTATTCTTAGCGCGCTCCTCTTCGGTCTGGTTGGAAGCGACGGGACGAAACTCGCCGTACCCACCGGCGAAAAACTGTTCAGAATCCAGGTCGTGTTCCTCAGTAAGATATTCAACGACGCTGACGGCGCGGGCGGCCGACAGATGCCAGTTGGAGGGAAACTGAGATTCGGGCAAAACAGGGACCGTACAGGTGTGGCCTTCTACGGCAACCATCCTATCCCGGTGTTCTGCAATTATGCCCGCGAGATCTTCAAGCGTCTGCCGAGATTCTGAACGAAGGCGGTGGTCGCCAAAATCAAAGAGAATTTCGGAATCGAGGGTAACAATTACATTTTCGCCTTCCAGACGGGCCTCAGCATCTTTAACCTCGGCAAGGCTCTCCTCAAGTTCTTTATTCTGCTCGCGAAGTTCCTCAAGTTGCTGCTGCTTTTCTTCCAGCTCTTCAAGCTCCTGGCGGGCCTGTTCGCGGTCTGCTTCGGCCGCCTCAAGTTGTTCCTGTTTATCAGCGAGTTCAGATTCCAGGTCCTCAATTCGCTCCTTCAGCTCATCACGTTCGCGAACAACTTCCTCGGGGTCTTCGTCAATGGATGGTTCCGCTTCTGGGGCGATAAGTCCACAGCCAGCGACAAAAAGTATCAAAAAGCCAATTAAGCCGAAAAACATTAACTTTTCGTAAATTTTGCTCTTATACATCTTGACCACTCCTGTTAGTGTTGGATAAATGTTGATAGTAATTTTACTATTTTTTCCGACTCAGGGCAAATCCAATTTTCAGGGGGGGAAGCTTTTTCGAGCAGGAGTGGGGTGTAACGTCTCGAATTTATTCCGGTGGACGTTTCTGGCAAGGGGTTAAGAAATCAGAGAACATTTTGATATACTGTTAAAGTAGAACAATTTCACCCCTAAAAATCTCCGGATGAAGTCTGCTGATGGACTCATTATCTACGGATATTTGGGGGGAAACCAAGAGGAGGGAATTATCATTGTAGCAAAAGAAGACGACACCCTGGAAAAGTTGGAGACTATTGGCTTGCATCCGTTTACAACACCATTTGACCCGATTGAAACGGTGATTGAAGGACTGTTTCACGTAGAAAATAAAATACGGGAGAGAGCCCTTGAACTGGCCGGGGTATTTAAAGCGCCTGAATTCATTGAGCCGCTGTTTCACCTGGCGGCGGGCGATACTGAGTTAGAGATAAGAGAGAGGGCGCTGGAAGCGCTAGGGCAGTTCATACACGAGGGAAAAATAAGTGACTTTCACCGGACGGACGACGGTTCCGAGGAAAAAGAGGATACAGGACGCACAAATAAAAACCAATTTCTGGCAATAAAAGAATTTATGCTGCGTTCAGCCGAAGCTGGCGACTGGCCGTCCGAACTACGAGTAAAAGCGTTAGTAGTGCTGGCGTCAGTAGAAGCGGAGGAAGCAAAGCGCTTAATTGATAAATTTTATTGCAGTGAGGACAACGTATTGACTGCCGGTGCAGTTGAAGCAATTTCCAGGCTTAGTGACGGCGACTGGCAGCAGATAGTCCTAAAGGAACTAAGCAGTTCATACGGTCCGGCAAGAAAAAGGGCGGCGGTGAACGCTGCGGGGTTACACGGGATAACCGAGGCTGGTCCTGAACTGATCAGATTATTAGAAAACTCAGATGATGAGGTTCTTAGACGTGCGGCGGCCGAAGCGATCGGACGGCTAAACTGGCCAGAAGGAGTAGAGCATTTAAAAAAATTCCAGGATGACAGAGACGATAAGGTGCAGAAGAAAGTGACGGAGAGTCTTGTGCGTATGGCCGGTGTGGAAGAGTAGCAGCCGGAGCGTCTAATCAGTCAAATGGCGACGACGGGACCGTTCGAGGAGAATTTTGTGAAGTTCTTCCTCATCTTCTGCCTGTTTCCACTGTTCAAGAAAATCATCTTCGCGAACCATCGTAGCCAGCGCAGCCATTGAGCGGAGATAAAAGTGCCACTGATCCTGAGTTCCAACAAGGACAAAAATAGCGTGGACATGCGATTGTTCTTCTGAAAACCTAACCCCTTCTCTGGCGCGAACAACCAGCATTTCAAACATGTTTTGCCCCTCGACTATTACATGTGGGAAGGCCACTTCGGGGGCCAGAGCTGTGGTAGCCTCATTTTCCCGCTCAAGCAACATCCGTTCAAGTTCCCGCGGCCGCATCTTCAGTCGGGGGGCAAGCACCTTGGAAACCCGTTCAAGCAACTCTTCGTCGTCTATCGGCTCTTCGATTTCAAAGATCGGACAGGTTTCAAGGGTATGGTCAAAACGATCCTTTTTAAATTTTTCCCCTACTCGCACGACATCGAGGAGCTCGTATTCAATCGTCCTGCCAATCAATCCTTCGGCAGTAATTCTTTCAACTCTTATCCCGGAGCTGTGGGCCCCACGTGCAATTGCATGAGCAGCAGTAGGGGCTGATACAAAAATAAACAAAATTGTTAACAAAGACTGAGCGGCAACCGAAAACATACCGGTAAAGACTGCTATCCCGATAAGAGCCAGCGAGGAACCCATAGTCACAGCTTTAGTTGAAGACTGCAGTCGTGTGTAGACGTCAGGCAGGCGGACCAAGCCAAGACAGGAGACCAGATTAAAAAGTATGCCGATATTGATCAATATAATGCCAATGTATTCATTCATCAAACTCTTTGCCCTCCAATTTTTTAGCCAGGGCGATACTACCTATAAAACTAAGTAACGCCCAGGCGAGCGCCACTGACATGTAAAAATCCTCACGAGTAATTACCGTTAACATAGCGCAGACATTGACCAGAATAAAACCAAGGATATCAATCGCAACGATGCGGTCGGGAGCAGTAGGTCCTTTGATAACTCGAATCAAAGCCATAAAACTGGCTACTATCAAGAAGAAAAGTGAGAAAAATATTGCGATCTCCATTTTTATCCGTCAACCATCCTCAAAAATACGTTTTAAAAACCACTCAAATTTGCTGGATATTTGCTGCGTGGCCACTTCTTCGTCAATACTTTTCATCGACAGCCAGTGGACATAGAGCACCCCGTCTTCCGTCGCTTCAACGGTAAGTGTTCCCGGGGTCAGGGTGATACAGTTGGCTAAAATAGTAAGCGCTGTTTCACTTTTTAAATCTGATTGTACCTTGACTATTCCCGGTTTAATGGGCAGGTGGGGGCTAATAACATAATACATGACCTCGAAGTTGGCTTTGGCACAGTAAAAAATAAAGACGGGGATAAACAGAATAAGATAAAAAATACGACGAGGTTGAAAAAACATTACCGGTTTTTCGCTAAAATCTGAGGCGAAAAGAAGGGAAACTCCAAGTGAGACTACAGCACCAAGCAAGACGCTCTGATAATCCCACCCCGGCTGCGGGCCGGGAAAGACGCCCACAAAAAGACTCCAGACCAAAAAGACAAGCAAAAAAAGCACTAACCTTTTTCTCACTGTTCTATGCCCCCGGTTTTCCGGTCGGAGTCACCGGCATCTTTGATTATTTTCTCCCACTCATTGATTTTTTCTTCATAGGGCCGTTCTTCAAGTAAACTAACGGCAGCCGAATCAAGATAAGCGGAGCGAAGCGGGGGCAAAATTAAAAAAGAGGCACTGACAACGAGAACAACAAGGAAGATCAACGACCCTTTCATCAGGAGAGTAACCGGACGCCGGGAGACCGGCGACTGCCCCTGAAGGGCACGGCTAATATAGCGGTAAAAGACAGGGAGAGCGCCCAGGGTAGAAAAGACCAGCAATAAAGCAATGAAAGGAAAGCCGGCAGCCCAGGTTGCAGCGATAATTATAAATTTACTTATAAAACCAGCGAAGGGTGGAATACCGGCTGCTGATGCGGATGCAATAGCAGAGACGCACCCAACCAGTGGCAGGTCAACAAAAATTCCCTGGCCGGCGTCACAGCAGTCCACATCAACAGTATTAAATTCAGCAGAACCCAGGGCAAGAAATAGCGAAGACATAAAAAAGGCGTGATTTAGCAGATGGAACAGACCGCCGACCAGCAACCAGATAGAAAGATTTAAGCTCTCCCCGCTACTGTAAACAATACCGCCAAGACCGACGGCCAGAAGCACGTAACCAACCTGGGAGATACTCTGATAGGAAAGAACACGACGAGGACGATCAGTTTTAGCTGAATAATATAGACCCAAAAATACGGAACAGAGACCGAGAAAAACCATGAGCCAGCAGAGCAGAGCGACAACACCAAAGGCAGTAAAAACGGTTCGAGACATAGCATAAATACCAACAATAACTACCAGGGCAGAAGACATCATGGCAGAGACGCTGGCCGGCGCAGCGGAGAAAGCGTCAGGCTGCCAGACGTGCAGAGGAGCCTGAGCCGATTTATAGCCAAAACCAAGGACCAGTAAGAAACCTGCAAAGAAAGCCGGCGAACCAATAAAAACCGGTTCAGTGAAATTTGAAAACCGGGCGGCAAGTTGAGCTATGTTGACAGTGCCCGTGATTGAATAGACAACAGCTATGCCGAGCAGAGTAAAGGCTGAGGCGACAGCACCAAGAACAGCATATTTAAGGGCAGCTTTTAACTCGTGCGGTGCACAGCCAAAGCCAACAAGAATATAAGAGGCTATTACTGCGATTTCAACGTATACGTAGCGATTAAAAATATCGCCGCTTAAAACGGTGCCGTTCAGTCCCGCCCACAAAAGCAGAAAAAGAGCGTAAAAACGAATCCGGCTGGTGTATAGATCCATGTAAGATGCGGAATAAACAGAAACTGCAAAGCCAACGAGAGCAATCATCAGGAGCAACAAACGGCTCAGTCCGTCAAGAGAAAAATTAATACCGAGGGGAAATATCCAGCCGCCTATTTCATAATAACCGGTGCCGGGAAGTAGAAGTATCGACGACAACAGAATAGAAATTGCTACGAGAACGAAAAAGAAGCTGGAAAATTTCAAAAAGCGGCCGGGCAGCAGGGCCAGTAAAAATCCACCGCCCAGGGGAAGGGCTACAACCAGCGGCAGCAGAAAATTCATTCTTCGTCACTCTCCCTGGCAAAAAATATCTTATTGATATCATAAGTTCCATAGACATGGTGCAGTCGCAGTGAGATAACGACAAGCAGTGCGGTAAGACTGACGCCTATAACGATAGAAGTTAAAACCATCGCCTGAGGCAGGGGGTCAACGGCCTGATCAGCAAATTCAGAAATTTCCGCCATACGAGCCGTAAAAATTGGAGCAATTCCACCACTTCTATATCCGACGAGAATTAAAAAGAGATTGACAGCTGACTCGATAATCGAAATAGAAATAATAATCTTGATCAAATTCTTTCTTGTGAAAATACCAAATACCCCCACGAGAAGAAGAACCAGGGCTAAAATATAAGGCAGCATTATTTTTCCTCCAGGGATGAAAAGCCAACTTCACCTTCGCCAGATATGCGCAAAACACTGAGAAAGTAGAGAACAAGAAAAATTGAGCCGGCCACTTTCATGGCTATAGCCACGTTATTGATGATAATTGTGCCACCGCTGAACCACTCAAGAGGCTGTCCCGGCAGAAATTCCTGGATAAAATTAGCGAAGAAGACCCCGGAAACTCCAATCCCGGCGAGCCCAACCCCAAGAAATAAAAGAGCCCCCAGGGCATCCAGCTCTTTTGCCACAGCATAAGGAATTTTGGAGAGCGCAGCCGGTTCGCCGCGGGCAAGCAAAATAAGAATAAAAGCAGCGGCGACCACTACCCCGCCAGGGAAACCGCCACCGGGAGAAAGATGGCCATAAAGGGCAAGATAAACCCCATATAGAAAAATAAAGGGAGCCATCCAGCGGGAAACCCTTTTGATTATTAAACTCCGATTATCCTCCATCCAACTGTTTCCTCCCTCGCATACGCAAAAGTGTCAATGCTCCAAGCACAGCGGTAAAAATTACCGTAGCTTCACCGAGAGTATCGTAAATTCTGAAGTCAAGCAGAACGCTCATCACCTGGTTGGCGGAGCCGGTGAGATCCAGACCGCGCAATAAATAATATATTGAAGGGGCGTCCTCAAACCTTTCCATAACAGGGGTCCCGAATTGTGGCATTTCAGCAAAGGAAAAGAAAACAAAAGTTGTAAGAAAAAGAACAGCGAGAAGTGCCAGAAAATAAGGTAGATAGCGCTGACGACCTTCGGTTTTAATCGAGCCAACGACCATAGTTGCCCGAATCAGGAGGACAAGGGTAATAACTTCAACGACGACCTGGGTAATCGCCAGGTCGGGAGCCCGTAGAAGCAAGAAAGTACCGCTGCTGCCAAAACCGACCGCTCCCAGAGCAATAACGGCCGAGAGAAGCTCCTCAGTATAAAGAGCAACGACGGCGGCAATTATCATGAAACAGATGACTAATAATATTAAAATTTCCAGAGTTAGTCCTCCTCCATCAGCCGGTAAAACTCATCACGATACTGTTCAGCAAGCTGAGGTTCACTACTAATTCGCTGCATTTGTTCAGTAAATTCCTGCTGGGAGAGGTCGTGCTGTTTTAGTATCTGCTCAGAATCGCCGGGATTTTGCTGGAGCTGGTATCCAATTTGAGCCAACCGCTCGGGGTCAGGGGTATCCGGCCCCGAACGCAAAACTGCACAACCACCAAGAAATAGAGCTATAATAAAAAGGACAAACAACAGATAGGAATATTTTTTCAAAATGTCTCACCAAAATTGAAAAGAATCAAAGTGAAGCAAGCGCCACCTCGGCCGCCTTGCGCCCAGAGAGCAGGCAGCCGTTAACCAGGTCCTGATCGGTTGGCGAATCCAGGACAGTCAAAGCTTGACGACCGGCCTGTATCCAGCCTTCACTGCGACGCCCGGTGTTTAAAACCATTTTTTCAGAAAGATTTTCTGCTGGCCCGCGCAATTCTTCAGGTGCGGCGACGGGTTCAGTAATTATAGCGTCAACCGATTCAAAAAAAAGCGATCGACGGTCAAAAAGCAATTCAAGTCTCATACGATCAACAGAGGAAGATATTTTTTCAAAGATTATTCCGGAAAGCAACTCTCCTCCCGCCTGAAAGTAAATATTGGTCAAATGTGTCACCAATTTTAGACGGGGTAACCAGAGGGAATTATCGGCCTGAACTTGATAGCCCGATTCAGCAAGCAACTCAAGGGCAGGATAAGATATGGATACGGGACCACTTTTCCAGGCCAGGCGCCCGCCGGGTGTATCGGATTCAGTCAATATGACAGTCTGAACACCCTGTTTCTGTAGAAAAAAACCGGCGGTCAAAGCAGCCACACCAGCTCCAAGCAGATAGACATCAGCGGTGGAAATTTGATCAAGCCAGGCGCCAAGCCGCTCGGATTCTTCAGCCGTAAGATCTTCGCTCTCAAATTCAAACATTAATTATCGCCAACCAAATCAGTGTTTTGTCTATTCAGACGTCGTAATTACTCATCTATTCCTCTCCCTTTTTCACCCCCCTTTGTATTTCCCCCCGTCAAGGGGGGAAAGATAGGGTGAGTAGTTGCCAGACATCAATGACGGCGGAATACTTCGGCGCAGAAGTGCAGATACGACTCAGGTGTTCCGGTGTCAAAAATTTCGCCGTCAAGCCTGTAACCGCGGGCAGGTTTTTCAGCCAGCAAACGCCGGTATATTGGAACGTCATCAATCTCTCCCTCGGAAATTTCTTCCCTACTTTGCCGGGCAATTTCAAAAAATCTTTCCGGCAGAAGTACCCGGGGCAGAACCCGCCAGACGGGCCAGTCCTCAGCAGCGTTTTCAAACTGCCCGGTTCCCTTCGCCTGTAGCCCGGTGATTCTAACAGAACCACTACCTTCTGGAGGAAGAGGGTCTACTGTTTCAAAACGACCCGAATTACCAAAATACTGTGCTTCTTCAAAAGTTACCTTTTTAATTGCAAAACTCAACTGCTTCTGGTTCTTATTTCTTAAAAGTACCTTCACCCCGGAGCCGTCAAGAACAACGTTATCCGGTATGAGCAGAGCAACCTGGGGCGGACAACCGGCGGCCTCGTAACCGTAAAGGAGCGCATCGGCCAGCCCCCGCGGTCGCGGCTGATCGACCGCTTGAATTTCAAGACTGCGGTCAAAACGAGTTAGATAATCTTTAAGTGCCGAATCGTCTGGATTAACAATTACAAATACATTTTTTAAGCCTGCCGCTTCAACCTCGTCAAGAACAAAATGTATTAACGGTCTGTTACCAACGGGCAGCATCGATTTGGATACGTAACGTGTTATCGGACGCAGGCGCGTACCCAGCCCTGCCGCGGGGATGAGCGCGGGAATGGTGTCAGTCACTTTGTTTCTGTTCTTCGAGTTCGTATTCAAGCTGGTCTATGCGTTCTTCCAGTTTATGAATAGTGTCATATATTGGATCAGTTAGATCGCTGTGATCTAACGAAACAGTCGCCACCCGCTCCCCTTCCCGACGGACAACGTGTCCGGGAACACCAACAACAGTTGAGTTTTCGGGCACCGAATCAACTACAACCGAGCCGGAACCAACCCGACTATTTTTCCCCACGGTAATGTTCCCCAGGACATTGGCGCCAGCGCCTACAACAGCACCTGACTCGACAGTCGGATGCCTTTTACCTCGCTCTTTACCTGTCCCCCCCAGAGTTACTCCCTGATATAAAGTTACGTTATCGCCAATAATAGCAGTTTCCCCGATAACCACACCCATCCCGTGGTCAATAAAAAAACCGCTACCTATTTGAGCGCCGGGATGAATTTCAATTCCAGTAAAAAAGCGTGCACAATGAGAAATAATCCGAGCAAGCAGACGAAGTTTTAACGTCGAATGCAAACAATGAGCAAGCCTGTGCATAAGCAGAGCATGCAGACCAGGATATGTGAGAAGGACCTCCAGTAAATTGCGGGCGGCAGGGTCCCGATCAAAAACTGCCCTGATGTCCTTGCAAATAGTTTTAAACATTAGCTGTTTTCCTCACCTTCAAACAGATCACGTAAATTAATAATGAAATTGTTTAATGAGCGAACCAACTGCTGATGGTAATCACCCCGGCGAGTATAAATAAGGTCAAGGGAATCATTCTGACGCATGGCATTTAAATCTTCCTTGATCCGATAAATGGGTCCAACAACCTGGTTTGAAAATCGCAAAGCAACCAGCAAAGACAGACACAACAACGCCATTACCCCAAGAAAAGCTAACAGAGAAATACGAAGCAATGAATTTGTAATTTCTGGCTGCATACTCAACTGTTCGAGTATTCCGGCAGTATCCAAAAGATAAAACGCATACCAGCCGACACTACCAGCTAATATAAGCGTCAGTAGCACGGGAATCAGCACAAGAAGTAACATTCGTCCCTGGATTTGCCAGTCCACCACAAGTTTTTTTCGTCGATTTTTCATTGTTCAACCGCCTCCAGTTAGAGGTGAATAAAGATTCAACTGCAACTCTAAGCTTTCCCCCGGCAAAAAGGGGATTTTTTTAAATAACCTCAATTTTTTACAAAGTTTACCGAGTTTAGCGTCATAGAGCAAGAGTTTCTGTTACTTTACAGATCATACCGGTGAGTTTTAAGTGTGAAAGTGTGAAAGTGTGAAAGTGTGAAAGTTAAAACCGTTGTTGCGGGTTGGAATCTAAGAGCGAAAACCTGGAAACCGTAGTCTGTGAACATGAATTTCGGTTCGGGGGCCGGGGGGAGCGATGGGGCGAGTGGGTGATGGGGGGAGAGAAATTGAAGCTGGGATGCGATTTGGAGAAGGCCGGGAAAAGATAAAGCGAGTAATATTGACTGACAGAGCGAATGGTGATTCTATGAATTTTATAGAGGCAGAATAATTTTTGAGAAAGTTGAGAATAATACGCGGGTTTTATATAACAGGGGCGGTTGTATTAAGGAGAGCAAGATACAACAATTTACTGATATTCGCCGGCGAACTGTTTATATATTTCCTCAGAAATTCCAAAATTAGAGCTCTCGCTTATCAGTTCAGAATATTTCTGGTCAAGTTGTTCCCGGAAAACTTCTCCGCCGTGTCCCCCCTGGGTGAGTTCGTTTTCAGGAATAGTTTCCCGCATCTGTTTAATCAGCTCATGGATGAGCAACCCTTCCATCTGGTTGGCGGCTTTCTTAAGTTCTTCGTCACGATTGCTCGAACCGCTCTCACCAGTAGCCTCGTCAAAAGAGCGCTCGGCCTCTTCAGCGAATGAACGCAGTTGTCTTTCGGTCTGTTGCAATTCTTCCTGATTTTGAGCCGTCACACCACTTTCCATGGCCCCCAGTTCAGGAGCTGAAGTGAGCACTTCACATCACCTCTAAGGGGGCGTTCAGAGCGCCGGCACGATTGAGTGCATCAAGGATAGAAATGACGTCATCGGTTGAGGCGCCAACAGCGTTTAGAGCGTCGACTATCTGATCGACGGTCGTAATTTCCGGCAGCACAACGGTTTCGCCGTCCTCGGCTACATCGTCGTTATCAATTCGCAGCGAGATATTTCGATGGGTTATTGCAACGGGACGCACGGCAATATTATCGCCCATAACAACGGTACCAGTGCGTTCATTAATCACAATGCGGCTTTCACGCGGAGGCTCCACCTCAAGGTTTTGGATCTGGGAAATAAAGCCAACCACGTCGTCAGTAAACTCCGCGGGTATCTGAACATTAATTGTATTAGCATTTTCAGCGTTAGCCGTCTGTGGTGAAAACTCCTCGTTTATAGCAGCAACTGCACGAGAGGCGGTGGTAAAGTTACCGTCGCGAAGCTGCACCTGGATTTGCCCGTCTTCGCCGACAAATTCAAACGGGACCTCCTGTTCGACAAGCGCCCCGTCGGGAACAGTAACCGTAGTGGGGTGAAGGTCATCGTCAGTTCCGCCTTTAGTAACCGCCCCCTGAGCCACCGCATAAACTTCGCCGTTAGGAGCCATCATTGGCGTCTCAATCAAAACGCCACCGCTTAAATCGTCAGCGTCTCCGAGTGAGCTAACAGTTACGTCCAGCTTATCGCCTGACTGTTTAAAAGCAGGCAGGGTCGCGGTGACCATAACGGCGGCAACATTATCCAGCCGCTCCGCCTCGGGGTCCTGAACGCTAATTCCGTGTTGTTCAAGCGCATTAGCTATTGAACGGTTAACAAAATCTATCCCGCCGTCACCTGTTCCGTCCAGACCAACCACAATGCCATAACCACGCAGTTGATTTTCCCGCACGCCACCAATTCTGGAGATACTCTCCAGCGGCACACTGATCTGGGCAAGAAGCGGTTGAAATGTAAATATGGTAAGAATAATAACCGAAATTAACGTCGTTACTTTTTTAGAAATTTGCACCAGGAAATACCTCCCCTTACTTGATTACCAGAAGAGAACATTTTTAACAAAAGTCCAGGAGCGGCCGAGCAACCCTTCCGGCTCACCGGACTGAAGGCCTAACTCGCCTTCGTAGGACATCTGAGCGTTAGCGATTCTATTCGATGGTATGGTGTTGTCGGGTTCAACGTCCTGCTGCCGGGCCTGGCCGGTAAAATTCAGAGTAGTTATTTCATCTTCGATTTTTACCTCGCGTGAGCCTTCCAGGTCAAGGGTACCGTTGTCGGAAACCGAAACAACTTCTACCGACATTTCTGCATTCAGAGTCCGCGAGACGTCAGCAGCTCGCCGGGAGTCATATTCAGAGCCGCCGGAAAACTCAGCACCAAAGAAAGGTAGCCATGAGACCATGTTGTTAACAAAGGTGGCGTCGTCTTCATCTTCGCCGGAAGAACCACCTATGCCTATGTTTTTTGCCCGGTCACGGCTGGAACCCGACTGAGCCATGGCATCTTCAGTTATGGCAATTTTTACGAGGTCCCCTTCTGTCACAGCTATATCATCACCATATGGTGTATGCACACGTGGACTATCCTCCCAGAGCGATGTAGCGTTCAATTCAACTGTTATTAGGCCAGTTATTAGAAAAGTTGTGATAATGAGCACCAGGTTTACTTTTAAAATTGATTTATTCAACTACACGCACCTCCCTTTCACCTATAACTTCGGCATAAACCTTGTCACCACTTGAGTCATTTTTAACGACAATCTTTTCTCCTTTGTAACCATCACTTTCAGCAGTTCCCCGGGCAGAGAGTGTCAAGCCGTTGATTTGGTAGCGAATAGTAACCCTGGAACGTCTCTCAACCAGCGATGGACGATCAAGATGAGCGCCTCGAAGAACGGTTCCCTCAGAGAGACTACGATTTAATTCCAGACCGATGGCTTCATCAACTTTCCTGATTAAATCGCCCCGTGAGCGCCTTATTTCTTTTTCTTTTACTTTAAGATTTTCCTCAGTAAGTTCCTCCCCGGACCGGATACGTTCAGCAGTGACAACCACCTCCGCAAAATCAGCTACCCGGGCACGAACGTTAAAGGTTTTTGTGACGTTACCCTCCTGTTCGACTATAATTGTGTGACGGGTCGATGAATGAATATCGTGATAAGGGTTAGAGCGATCGAGACGGAATTGATAATCACCGGGCAATATTTCGATTGAGCCGGGCAAGTGCTCGATATTAACCTCGCCGTCGCCGTCGAGAGATACGCCTTCCTGGAGGATAGTTTTCACAGCTTCTCGGATTTCCTCACGTTCAATTGTTTGTGAGGGACGGCGAACTTCAGTTCTAATTTCACGTCCCGTAAAATCAGGGGGATCTTCTCCTGCCTGGCGGGCTCGCATCATCACTTGAGCACGGTTATAGAAGTCACTGTCACCGGGGTCGGGGGCCTCCCCCAGAGTAAAATTGGACATTCCTTCGGGCAACTCTCCCTTAACGATGTCAGATATAGTGACAAGCGGCTGATCAACAGTGACCTCAGACTTGAGCTCAATGGCGGCTGTTTCAGAATTGTAAGCGCCGGCCGGGGCAGGAACCCGGCCGGCGCATAGGATTAGTGCAAGTAACACTAAACCGATGGATGGTCTATAGTAGTTACTCATTAGCATTACTGCAGTAGTGTGGTCGCCCTTTCGAGCATACGATCGGACGTCCTGATAGTACGGTGGTTAAACTCATAACCACGCTGCTGGGCGATCAGATCGGTTAAAGCTTCAATAACATCAACATTTGATTTTTCTAACGTACCCTGTTCAATCTGGCCAATCCCATCACGTCCCGCAGTTCCAACGAATGGGTCACCAGAAGCAGGGGTCTCAGTAAACAAATTGGAGCCTTCTGCTTTCAAACCGGCCGGATTTACAAACCGTGCCAGCTCGATCTGACCAACGTTTTCAGGTTCTTCCTGCCCCGGCATATCCGCAGAAACGGTTCCATCACTACGAATAGTAACTTCAGTTGCCTCTTCCGGGATTTGTATCTGTGGTTCTAAATAATTACCTTCCGAGGTGACAATTTGTCCCTCACCGTCGACTTTGAACGAGCCGTCACGGGTGTAAGCAGTGGTGCCGTCAGGTTTCAGGACCTGAAAAAAGCCGTCACCTTTAATTGCCATGTCCATTGGGTTCTCAGTTGTCTCCATGTTTCCCTGTGTATAGACTTTTGCTGTTGAACCTGTGCCCACCCCCATACCTACGGAAATACCTGTCGGATGGTCGGTCGCTTCAGTAGAAGGAGCCCCCGGACTCTTCATGTAGTGATAATAGAGGTCCTCGAAATTAACCAGGTCCTTCTTAAAGCCGTTCGTGTTAACGTTAGCAAGATTGTTTGCTGTAACGTCAACATTTTTTTGCTGCGCCTTCATACCGGCGCCGCCAGTATATAAACTTCTAATCATAATTACATCACCTCTTTATAAATTATCGTAATAAGTGCGGAAAAAATTTAACCCGCTTTGTCAGTTATAAAATAAATCAACTTAAGATCCAGCCACACGCTGAAACGATTGTCCCAGGGCCTCATTCTGTTGGCTTATCATCTGGCTGTTCATTTCATACAGTCGCTGGATTTCTATAGTGTTAATCAATTCTCTTATCGGATCAGTGTTGGATATTTCTTGAAACCCCTGCTGAATAGTAAAATCTGCACCAAGATCAGTATCTGTAATCGGCTGGGCTTCCCCATCGTCAACAAAAAAGTTCTCGCCCCGGTTTTGGAGCCTCTGAGGGTTTTCGAAACTGGTAATTTGAAGTCGATCCACAACCTCCCCGTCACCGTTAGTTATCGTCCCGTCACCGGCGACAGAAATACCTTCAACTTCGTCATCGACAGTAATTCTCCCCTCTTCGCCCAGCACGTAACGACCGTTACCGGTCACCAGGCTCCCCTCCTCGTTCATGGTGAAAATACCGTCACGGGTGTAGTATTCTTCACCATCGTCACCTTCGACGGTGAAAAACCCATCGCCTGTTATTGCAAGATCCAGGGGATTCTCGGTTCTTTTAAGTTTTCCCTCTTCGAAATTGGTATAGGTCCCGTCACTGGCGACGCCGGTGTTAAGGTCTCCCACCTGCGGACGCTGATCAATTGAACCCCGGGGGAGCTGAGTAACGTTGTCGTCCGTGCGAACGACCTCGTTTTCAGGGTAGGATTTTGAAACATAGATCTGTTCCCGAAAGCCGGGAGTATTAATATTGGCCAGATTATTGGTGGCGACGTCCATTCTCTCCTGGCTTACCACCATGCCGCTGGCCGAAGTGTATAAACCTCTAATCATTTACGGTCCCTCCGCTTCTTGTCTCTCAAGTTTAGCGCCAAGATTTTTTAGCTTTTCTTCCAGTTTTTCATATCCACGATCAAGATGATATATTCTTCTAACTTCGGTCTCCCCTTCAGCAGCCAGTCCGGCAAGGACAAGTGCGGCCGAGGCTCTCAAATCAGTCGCCATAACCGGCGCTCCCTCAAGTTTTTCCACCCCATGAATAGTTACCCAGTTGCCATCTATTTTAATATCGGCACCAAGCCGCTCAAGCTCAAGAACATGCATGAACCGATCTTCAAAGATTGTCTCTTTAACCGTCGACGTGCCACTGGACCGTGCAAGCATGGCTGTAAACTGAGCCTGCATATCGGTAGGGAAACCCGGGTAAGGCATAGTCACTATGTCTACCGGCCGGGGGGGGAAGTTAGCTTTAAGATCTATCCAATTTTCTCCCACTTCTACTTCCATCCCGGATTGCTTTAATTTTTTTAATACCGAATGAAGCAACCCCGGATCAGTTTTTACTGTCTTTACCTTCCCAACGGATATGGCTCCGGCCGTCAAATAGGTTCCCGTCTCTATACGGTCGGGAAGTATAGAATGAGTAAGACTATGTAACTTCTCCACCCCTTCAACCAGAATTCTATCCGTCCCCGCCCCTTCCACCCGCCCCCCCATTTTATTTATTGCCCGGGCCAGGTCTGCTATTTCAGGTTCCCGGGCAGCATTTTCTATGACCGTCTCTCCCGACGCTAGGGAGGCAGCCATTAGAATATTTTCGGTCGCCCCCACTGACGGGAAATCGAGGGTAATCTCGGCTCCTTCAAGTCCCGAGGCGCAAGCATATATGGTCCCCTCTTGCAGTTTAATCTCTGCTCCCAGCGCCTCTAACCCCTCAAGGTGTAAGTTTATTGGGCGGGTCCCAATAGCACAGCCCCCGGGAAGCGATACCCTGGCCTCGCCCAGACGGGCTACAAGAGGACCTAAAACAAGAACCGAAGCACGCATCTTTTTAACCAAATCGTAAGGTGCCTCGTTCTGGGTCAGTTCAGAAGTGTCTACTTCAACGGTGCCGTTGGTGTATTTTAACTGCGCCCCCAGCTCTTCAATCAAACTGCACATCGTCACGACATCGCGGAGGCGGGGGACGTTATCTAAACGACAGTTGTCAGCGGCGAGCAGCGTCGCCGCCATTATCGGAAGGGCGGCATTTTTTGAGCCGCTTATTGGGACTTCGCCTTCTAACGGATAACCGCCTTCGATAACCAGTTTTTCCATCGTGGAACTCCTTTGTTTGTTAGTTAGCTAGTTTGTTAGTTTGTTAGTTTGCTGGTTTGCTGGTTTGTTAGTTAATCATCAGGCTATTTTTGTAAACGCTGTTATTTCGCCTTCAATGCGGTCATTGCGGGCTTGGCCCGGAATAAAGAATACTGGCAACGAATATACTGTCGGTACAGTTTTTAGCCTGAGCTGGAAAATTAAAGGCGTGTGGTTTGTATGGCTGGCTCGTCCTTGTAGTATGTCTGATAATCCCTGATTGCCTTCAATCTTATGTGTCGGTAGGTAAGGACAAAAAGTTAAGAAAGAAGTGTAAAAAAAGTTACAAAAACAAGCGCATGAAACGGTCGCGATCCGACAGGTCGGTTAATATCTCATAGTTTTTCCAGTTCTGATTGTTGACGGTGGGCAATAATTTTTTGAAGAGGTCACCGGTGCCCTCCAGCCAGAGCTCACCACCAGTTTTTAATTTGATCCGCGCCTGTTTTAAAAGCCGTCGATATAACCGGTGAGGTGATGCCGGCGGCACAAGAGACTGGCGGGGTTCGAAGTTTCTGACTGAATCTTCAAGGTCCTGTTTTTGCTTCACATAAGGCAGGTTGGCAAGAACAGCGGCTGGGCGGCAGGAGAGAGAACCAAGCAAATCACCGGCCAGCAGACTAAAATTTGAGCTGTTAATAGAACGATTATCAAGGGCAACCCGTATAGCGGGCAGAGAGTTGTCCACAGCGATAACAAAGCGATTAATTTTTTTTGATAGCCAGGTAGCAATAAAACCAGAACCGGTCCCACAATCAATAATTGGTCCCGGAGGAAGCGCGGAAATATGTTCAGAAAAGAGTCTCACCATGGTTTCGGTCTCCTGCCGCGGAATAAGAACGTCGGGAGTTATTTTAATCGTTATATCATCGACGTGACAGTGACCAAGGATATATTCAAGGGGTTCGCCGGCCTGCCGACGACTAAAAATATCATCAGGTTTTAAGGGAGAGGGGATAAAACTGGTTTTAACAACCCCCCGGGAGGAGTCGTAATGACGTTTTAATTCAGCACGTTCCCAGGCGGGAAAGTCACTGAACCAGCTGGGAAATATCAGCTTCTTCTTCAATTTGCCGCAACTTTTCAAGCCGATCAGCTTCCTTAAGAGCTCCGATTAACTCGTCCAGTTGACCGTCCATAATCTCATCTAGTTTATGAAGGGTAAAGTTTATCCGATGATCGGTAACTCGAGATTGGGGATAATTGTAGGTACGAATTTTTTCGCTGCGATCACCACTGCCCACCTGCCGGCGACGGTTTTTCCGACGTTCAGCCTGTTGACGCGCCTTTTTTTCCTCGTAAACTCGAGAACGAAGAATTTTCATGGCACGAGCGCGGTTTTTATGTTGGGAACGTTCATCCTGACACTGAACGACAGTGCCGGTAGGTAGATGGGTAATACGAACGGCAGAATCGGTCATATTAACGTGCTGACCGCCAGCACCACTGGCCCGAAATGTATCAATTTTTAGATCTTCTTCGGATATTTTGATATCAATTTCCCGTGCTTCCGGAAGCACGGCCACAGTAGCGGCACTGGTATGTATGCGACCGCCGGATTCAGTCTCCGGCACCCTCTGAACGCGATGAATCCCACTTTCAAACTGTAGGCGGCCGTAGGCGCCATTGCCCTCAATCATGGCGATAAGCTCTTTATAACCGCCGTGATCTGCTTCACTAACACTAACCACTTCAGTGGTCCACCCCCTGTCGGAAGCGTAGCGTTTATACATACGAAACAGATCGGCGGCAAACAGAGCAGCTTCTTCGCCACCGGTTCCGGCACGTATCTCCAACACGAGGTTACGCTCAGCATCGGGGTCTTCGGGGATAAGCTGTTCTTTAAGGCGGGCGGTTAGCTCCTGCAGTTCTGTTTCAAGAATATCCGCTTCCTGCCGGGCCAGTTCAGCCATTTCGCCGGTCTCGGCCTCAACCAGCTCACGGCTTTCCTGCAGTTCTTCACGACACTGCTTGTAGTCGCGATAAGTTTTGACTATCGGTTTTATCTGCGAGTATTCCTGAGACAGTTCCTGAAAGCGACTCCCCGGGATATCCCCCGGATTGTTTAGCTGTTCTTCAAGCTGATGAAGCCGCAGCTCCAGCTCCTCGAGTTGATTTTCAAAAGAAAGGGCTCCAATTACTCTTCGTCCTCGTCGCTTTCATCACTGCTCCCGGTCATGCTTCCATATTTACGTTCAAACCGCTCCACACGGCCTTCAGTATCAACCAGCTTCTGCTCGCCGGTATAGAAGGGATGACTTGAAGAGGATATTTCCACTTCGTAAAGCGGATACTCTTCGCCGTCGATAGTTGTGGTTTTGCTGGTCTCAACAGTGGATGAAATTAAAAACTTCTCGCCGGACGTCTGGTCTACAAATACTACGTCACGATGTTTATCCTCAAGTTCAGTAACCATTTCTCACACCTCTTTTAAAATTTAGCTTTTATGCTTATAGATTCTTTGAAGTTTTTTTGCAATAATTCACTTATAAAGCGCTTTTACCCGAACTAATTAGAGCTTCTCCAAAAAGTTCCCTCTCCCCTGGCGAGAGAGGACCCGTCCCCCCTTTGTATTCCCCCCTTCAAGGGGGGAAAGCTTTTCGGTGAGGGTTTGATTAGGGATAAATATTATACAGTAAAAAAAGGCTCCAGTCCAGCTAAAACGCAAGAACAATCAAAATCTTCCAGAAAATGCCCCCGCGGCAAGCCTGAATTATTTATGACCAGATAATAAGCACTCTATTTTTACAATCTAATTGGAAATCTTTTGAAACTCAAGATGGATTCCGGCTCAGGGGCCGGAATGACGTCAAATTCAAAATTAATCCTAACCCGCACCGGATACACTCGTTTGACCGATATGACAACCTTACATGCCAAAATAATTGTAAAAACTCAACGTAGAACAATCGACAGAAGGCCAACAAAGACAATAGTGGCAGATAAGAAACGACGTTTTAAATCTTCCTCCGCAAAAATTAGACCACCACCCAGGACACTAAACAACATACCGGCCCGTTTTACGGCAATTACATAGGAAACCTGGACATCAGTTATTGCCATCATCTGAGCACCGGAGAGCAAAGCTTCAAGGAAACCGACGGCCAATATACCAAAAATGATCCACTTCCATACGGCAGTTTTTGCGGTAGTTTCACGGAGCCGGGGCCGTCGATAGAGAACAAAAGGAAGCAGAAGCAGAGCAAAAAGGACATGAAACCAGAAGGAATAAACAACGGGATCGGTGGCCCGGACGGCGAATTTATCGATATTGGCCTGAACACTCCAGACGAGTGCGGTCATCAGGGCGTAGCGACAACCCCGGTCCTCAAGCAGAGCATAGAGAGGGCGCAGGCCGCTCATACCCGGCTTGCGGCTAAGAAAATAAGTACCTATAACGACAGCAACTATGCCAATCAAACCCTGCAGATCGGGAAGTTCGGCCAGCATCAGCCAACTGGTTAAAATCATGAAAAATGGAGTCAACGAAATAAGTGGCATAGCCAAAGATACATCGGTCAGTTCAATCGCTCTCACATAACCATAAAAGCCAAGTAAGTTTCCGGCGACAGCAAGGAAGAGGACAAGCGGGAAATGGCTTTCAAAGCTGTGGGGAGCCGTCATCCGTGAGAAAAAGAAAAGGAAGGGAACAGCCCCGGCCATCATCAACCAGAGTAGAAAAAGCGGATTTACTTTCCGACGGGTCAGGTCCTTAATAAACAAGTTTTGAAAGGCATAGGATAAACTGGTTACAAGGGATAAAAACTGCCAGATGATAAGGACCTCGCTTTCTACTTATCCCCCCCGATTTGAATACGGTCACCGGGGTCGACATTTTCATTGTAAGTTTCTATCACTGCTTCACGGATTCTCCCCCGGCAATCGTTGTTGAGCGGGTGAGCGACATCGCGCAGCTCACCACGATACTCCTCGTTGGGCATCGCAACGATAATACCACTTCGTGCCTGAACAAGACGAACGTTATGAACCACAAATTCGTCGTCAAAAACAATTGAGGCAAAGGCCAGAACCCTGTCCGCGTCCTCCCCCATCGGCTTGATGTCAACAGACGTTACTTCCATTTTCAGCGCCTCCAGTCCTGCTGTGATATCGGTATCTGTAATAAGGCTCTTCAGTCAGGTTCTTCCTCTGTCTCTATTTTAACACCTCCAGCAAAATTTACTCGAAAAATTTCTGCCGTTTCAAGTTTATTTTTTAATTCTTGTTCTGCCGGGCGGGCGATCTTCTCGTTTTCAAACAGAGCATAAATACCGCTGCCACTACCGGTTAACCCAACCTGTCCAGAAAAATTTTCAAGCTCTTCACGTATAAACACAAGTTCCTCGTTCTCGGGGCCAATCAGAGGCCAGAAATCATTGGTCAGCGGCCAGCTTTTCCAGGCCATCTCCTCCCCCGGGTTAGCAGTGGTTAAATAAGACCGGTAATTTTTCCCCCTCTTCGTCAGCTTTGAGTATGCCATTTCCGTAGAAACCGCTGTTTGAGGGACAACAATCAATGCCGCCCCTCGTTGTGACGTAAGGGGAATAAGCTGTTCACCAATTCCAGCCGCTTTGGCGGTCCCTCCCCGCAGAAAAAAAGGAACGTCAGCACCAAGTTCACGAGCAAGACGCCACTCAAACAGTTCCTCGTTAATATCAGCCCCCCAGAGTTTAACAGCCAGCATGATTATGCCAGCGGCATTTGCACTGCCACCGCCGAGCCCGGCCCCGGTTGGAATCTGCTTGTATAATTTTATCTTCAAAGGAGGTATTTTTACAACCTTCGACCGGAGAAAATCAAGCGCCTGCAGAACAAGATTGCTGGAATTTTCGGGCACAGCTACCGGGCCAGAGACTTCCAGTAAATCATCGCGCTCTCGGCCCGGACAGACCTCGATTCTGTCATAGAGGGAGACAGCCTGAAAGATAGTCTCCAGCCCGTGATAACCGCACTCCAGCTTTCGGCCCACTCTAAGGCCAAGATTAAGCTTGGCCGGAGTCTTTAGCGTCGCTCGGAAAGCCACCTTTTAACTCTTACACCGTGCCAAAGAGGCGATCGCCGGCGTCACCGAGGCCGGGAAGAATATAACCGTCCTCGTTTAGCTTTTCATCTACGGATGCGGCATATATCGAAACGTCCGGATGGGCCTCCTTGACCGTTTCAACCCCTTCAGGGGCAGCGACCAGACAGAGAAATCTAAGATCGTCGGTGAAGCCTTTCTGCTTAAGCAGACTGATTGCTTTGGCCGCTGAGCCGCCGGTGGCGAGCATCGGATCCAGCAGCAGGACAATACAGTTGTCGAGATTTTCCGGAACCTTAAGATAATACTCAACCGGTTCGAGACTATCTTCGTCCCGGTAGAGACCAATATGTCCGACTTTTGCGGTTGGGACCAACTTTAAAATAGGATCAACCATGCCAAGGCCGGCCCTCAAAATTGGAACAAGCAGAATTCGTTGCAGCATTTCACGCCCATGAGCCTCTGTCAGCGGCGTCTCTACCACCTGAGTATCGGTTGGACAGCTTCTTGTCGCCTCGTAAAACATCAGTCCGGTAAGTTCTCCGATCAGCTCCCGAAACTCTTTTTTGGTAGTGTTTTTATCCCGCAGTTGAGTCAGTTTGGTTTGCACCAGGGGGTGCTTTATCACCTGAATCCCGGGTTGGTCAATTTTATCTACCCTCTTTCTGTGCCGGCCTTCATCAAACTCCGTCTTCAGGAAAAGATCAACCATTTCTCGGGCTTCCTCAAACGTATTTTCACGTTCGCCCAGACAGAGACAGTTAATATTGTTGTGGCGGCGAGCGCTCTGGACATCCTGCATACGCACGCAGCGGGCGGCACGCACTCCCCGGGATCGATTGGCGACGATTGCCATGCCAATTCCACTGCCGCAAACAAGTATACCCCGTTTATCATCGGCCAGGGCCAGCTCCTGAACGACCTTCTGAGCAAAATCTGGATAGTCACTCGGATCAGATGAGCTGGCGCCAACATCAGTCACTTTATAACCTTTCGAGTCCAGGTATTGCTTCAGTTTATTTTTATACTCATATCCGGCGTGATCGGCTCCGATTACGATTTCCATAATTTCACCTCAAAAATCATGTTGGAATTAAATTTTATAAGTTCCTACTCATCCTGCAACAAATTCTTCAACTCTTCCAGCGCTGGTTTTAATTGCTGGTAAAGACGGCGGTATGTCTCAATATCACTACCAAAAGGATCGCTGAGATCAACCCGGCTGTCCAGAAATTCATTCAAGGTGGAAACCTCTACCTGAGGGGGGACTTTACCGGTGAGAAAAGCCCGGTGTTTGTCAGTCATGCCCAGCAATAAATCGCCGGGTGAAAGGTTCAACTCGCCGACATGCTGCGCCCGGTGAGAACTTATTGACTCAATACCGGCTTCACGCAGAACCTGCTCCGTCTCCGGAGTGGGAGGACTACCTGACCCGGCCATGATGCCCGCCGACTCCACCTCGATGTCAAGCTCCTCTTCTGAAAGTAAATCCCGCAAAAGATGCTCCGCCATCGGACTGCGACAGGTATTACCTGTACAGACAAAAATAACTTTCATACTATATCTTCCACACTTTCTACCAGTTGTTCTTCAGCAAGTTCTCCCTCGCGATAAATTTCCCATTTTTTTTCGGAGGCATTCCAGCCGGCAACGGTTGAAGGTTTCCCCAAGCCACGACTTTCACCGAGAACCAGGTCAACTTCACTCAGCAGGTGCGCGGAGACGTCTTCCAGACCGGCCGCTGCAGGAGAGCCGCTAAAATTTGCGCTGGTTCCAACAACTGGGCCCGTCTCTTCCAGCAATTCAAGAAGCGGCGCTAAATCTGGGACACGAAGGGCCACCTGTTCATCCCGAATAAGCCGGCTATCCAGTTCCCCCTGTTCTTTTAATTTCAGAACCATAGTCAGGTTTCCCGGCCAGTGGTCACGGGCTGCCGCTTGTTCAGCATGACCTAAATCCGTTAATTCCCGCACCTGGTCAGCAGTGGCCAGGATTGGAAAAGATTTATTTTCCGAGCGACCTTTAATCTTAAATATACGATCTACAGCCTCACTGTTATAAACAGTGCAACCAATCCCATAGACAGTATCGGTGGGATAAATGAACACCGCACCTGCGCGAATTTTTTTAACTATCTGCTCTTGTTTCCATTTTTCCAGTTTTTCCATTAAATTAATCACTCCTAAAAAACTGAAACCTGTTCTATTCCCCCCCTTTGTCTTTCCCTCCTTCAAGGGGGGAAAAGCTCGAAGAGGCGAGCTTGCGAGCAGGCGAAGAGGCGCAAGACCGAAAATCAAGATCAAGTTTAAGATGGATTCCGGATCGCGCTCCCTTCGGTCGCTTGTCCGGAATGACGTCAAGTTCAAACTGAGTTCCAAGGCACCTGGTCGAATCTTTGCAAACCTGCTATTTTTTTAGTTCCAGCCCAAGTTTATATAACTCGCTTTTTGGTTTTGACGAAAACTTAGCCGCTATTCTTGCGGCGTCACTCATACTTAACCCGCGCTCAAGTAACTCGGCCAGGTATTCCTCGGGATTGACGTCATCAACTTCACCAGGATGAATAAGGGCAGTAAATTCACCCGGTGGTTGTGAAGCCTCCAGCTCTGCCAGTATTTCTTCCAGCGGGCCGCGCAGATACTGTTCAAATTTTTTTGTCATTTCCCGACCAACAAATATAGTTCTATTGCCGAATAAATTCAACAATAATCTGAGCGTATCACAGATACGTTGAGGACTTTCAAAAAATATCACTGTGCCCTGATAATACTTTACTTCGAGCAGGCGGTCTCGTTTTCCTTTTGATTTTTTAGGCAAAAAACCAAGCGAAATAAATTCATCGCTGGGAAAACCGCTAACACTGAGAGCAGCGATGGGAGCACTCGGTCCGGGAACGGGTCTTACTTCGATGTCCGCCCGATGAGCCGCTCGCACCAGGTTATATCCGGGGTCGGCTATCAACGGTGTTCCCGAGTCGCTGAGCAGTGCCAGGTCAAGACCCCGCTTTAGCTTTTTGATCAGCTCGTCAGTTCTGGTCTCTTCAACCTCATCGTAATAGCTGTTCAAAGGACGGCGGGGAAGATCCAGCAGCTCCCGCAACCGACCGGCTCGTCGGGTGTCTTCAACCACCCACTCATCAACGGCTTCTAAAACATCAAGAGCACGCAGTGTTACGTCCCGGCTGTTACCCAGCGGTGTCGCAACCACGTAAAGAATGCCAGCCACTTTTATAGCTTTTCAAGCCGCTTCAGACGGGCGGCAGCGTCACGAAACTCAACATCACCGGCCACAATCGTCTGGTAATGAGATTTGGCCTCAGCAGTCTGGCCCGCCCCCTCCGCCGCCCGGGCAAGCCAGTAGCGCAGGTTGCGGCGCTGATTGGAAGAAAGCTCTCGCGCATCGTATTCGAACTCCTCAATTCGTTTGTAGGCGGCTTCATGCATCTCCATTTTAACAAGACAACGAGCAACGTAACTCAATACCCGCGCCTGAAAATCTAAGCGGGTGTGCTTTATTTTTTGGAAAGTACTCAGAGCTTCCTCCAGCTTATCCTGACGATATTGCGCAACTCCAACACGAAATTGAACGTCGGGCTCAGCGCTGCGGCTGTTTTCTAATACTGTGCGATAAGTTGACTCCGCCTTTTCATACTCTTCGTCCGCCTCATAATCCCGCCCTATCTGCTTCAAACCGCTGATTGCACTGACATTGTCCTTTTGATAATTAAAGATTTTTTGATAACAATCCACGGCCTCGGCTCGCATATCCAACTGCTGGTATATTCTGCCCAGTTTTTCCAACAAATCAAACTCATCACCCGCAAGCTCGCGTAATTTTTCATAATAAGGGAGAGCCTGCTCAAACTGACCCCTCTCAGCCAGTATATCAGCCAGACGACGGAGAAATTTACGTTGTTCTTCTTCGCTGAGCTGTCTCTCTATAATTTCCTTTAGAACATCCACTGTCCGCTCCCATCCACCGGGGATTTCTTCTGTCAACTCACATACAAACCGGAGACGATTTAAAGGCTGTTCGCTGAGATCACTCACCTTCTGCTCGTAAACTTCAAGCAAAAATTCAGCAATTGACTCTGGGTCCTGAAGCCCTCCCTCCTCCCGGGCGGTTGAGATAGTTGCCCGGTGGCGGTCCTGAATGTAACCGCTTTTCACTTGCTTCATCCACTGCCGTCCATATTTAGTCCATAAATTCCACTTCTCGCTCTCGGCGGCCAGCTTGATCACCTGCTGGTAGAGACGATTGTTCCGAGGCTGTAGTTTTAACAAGCGACCAAAGAGCTCCAGCGCTTCCTCTGTTTTTCCCTGTTCCAACTTTAATGCGGAGAGGAGTCGGGCCAGAACTGCTTTATCTTTTTGTTTGAGTTTTTCCCAGGCATTGTAAACTCCGGTCAGGATTTCTGACGCCCGGTCATTTTCTCCGGCATTGCGATATATTTGCGCCAGTTTTATTTTCTGCGACCGGGATAGCCCTTTTGCATTCTTAAAAGTTTCCAGTGCCTCTCTTATTTTGTTATCCTCCCCGGTCTGTTCAAGCGCAGTAATATATTTTTTGAAAGCATCATTTTCTAAAAATTCGACCTGACAGAGCCGGTCAAACACCAGAGCAGCCGCAGCGGTTTGATTAATACGCATCAGCAGTGATGTCAGCTTGACACCAACCGACGTAATCAGCCGAGAGCCAAACAAAGGTCCAAACAAGAAAATTGTGCCAAGCACCAGGCCGAGAAGTAGAAAAACAGTAATAAAAATATCCAGGTTAAGACGGAACCAATTTTTCCAGGCCAGCCAGCTATCGGCATCAAACTCAGGAAATTGTCGTTCCAACAGTTTCAGGTTCTCATCTGTTTGCTCATAATTACCGAGGCGATAGTTACTTCGCGCCAGTTCCTGGAAATACTCCGGATATGCTTCAAGAGAAAAAGCAAGGGCGTTTTCAAACCTGTCTTTTGCTTCTGAAAATTGATCGTCCAGATAATGTTGAATTCCCCTGATATAGAAAAGTCGTCCCATATAATTTCTGGTCGTTTCTTCATACCGCTCTACGTCAAAAAATTCGCTTCGTCCCTCATCTATTAGCTGATCAATTTCATTACTCGGAGTTTCCAGTGAAACTTCTTCAACCTGCTCCATCCAATTAAAAAACCGCTGCTCTCGCTGCAGATCAGCCAGCAGAGTTTCAAGTTCGGCATAATTCTCAAACTCATCCTGCTGTGCTTTAAGCAGCTCAATCGCTTCCCCCACCTTCCCCTCAGAGGCCAATCTGGCGGCTTCGTTACGCAGGGCGCTGAGCTCGGCTTCACGATCCAGCCGCACCCGCCGCAGGTAAGCAGACCGCGAGCGGTCTCGCCAGGTCCTCAGGCTTTCCTCTTTGTTCTCGTCTTCTACCTCTTCCAGAGCCTTTTCAAAAAATTCGAGTGCACGACGGTATTCTGCAATTTCGTAGGCAAGCAATCCAGCCGCCTGATAGACAGCCCGAGGAGATAATATTTCAAGTTCATCAGGAGAACGTTCCGCCAGTTGAGCAAGGTAATAAAAGGTTTCTTCGGGAGTTCCGGTCTCCTCTTCCAGGAGATACAGGTGATATAAAACCCCTTCATCGGCCGGGTCGGCCTCATACAGCTCTTCTAAAAGGTCACGTGCCGCGCCATATTCACCGGCTTCATAAAGCTCAACAGCCGTGTCGTAGGTCGCCGCCAAAACAGCCGCCGGGAATAGACTCGTAACAGCAAATAATAAAATTACTATTAACTCAATTTTCCAGGATTTCAATTTCACCGGGGACCTCCTGAAGATTTTTGTGATAATTTTCTATATCTGCGACAATTACGTCAAGTTCGACGGCAATAGACAACACTGGACTAGTCAAAGCGACGTCAGCCAGGGCCTGGCCCAAAGCGAACTCAAATAGTTCCGGTTCATCGGTCGGTGTTGTAAACTCATGACTGCGAACCAGTTGTTTGTCCCCACTAAAGCGTAACCCCATGTAAAACCGGTAAGCGAGGCTGGCCGAATCCTTTAACCTTTCACTAAACTGGCTCATTACTGGCGCCAAACGGCGGCAAATCGCCTCCTGATCTCGGGCATCGTCCGGAGGAATTGAGATTTCACGACTGAGAGAACGGGGCCGTGAAAAGACGCTCATGGGCCGTGGATCCATCCGACTGAACAACTTGTGCAAAAGCCGACTTCTACTACCCAGTAGTTTACGTCTCTCCGTTTCTTGCAAGTAATAAAGCTCCCCCATATTTTTTATTCCATGCTCCTCCAAAATGTCAATAAATTTTGAACCCAACCCCCACATTTCCTCGCGGCTGACAGAGTGGATGGTTTCCTCAAAATCATTTTCTGAAATTATCTTAATATCCCCGGGTTTAAGCCGGTGTGAAACTATATAAGCAAGCCAGCCGTTCGGCGCCGCTCCGCCAATAAGAGGCAGACCGGACAAAATTTCACCGTCAAACCAGTCTTCCAAACGCTCCGGCGACTCTATTTCAACAAAAAAATCTCCCAGCTGCAGGTTTTCTATTAAGGGACTAAGTCGCTGAATTTCTTGTCGCAACTGCTGGTTTGTTTCAACCAGACTTTCGAGATCAAACCTGATCATATCGACAGCATCGGGTATATCTATTTCAGAAAGAAGCGCACCTGCTTTCACTCCCAATTCACGAGCAGCTGTGTTTGCTGAAATTATTCTGCCTTCGTCCCTCACCACAGCCGGCACCGACCGAGAACCTCCGGTCTGCAAAACCCGAACAATAAAGTTGGGCACGCGCAAGTTAACAATCAATCTTTTCACCTGCTTAAAACTGGAATGAAAAGCAGTCTTGAGCATCCTCCAGAAAGCCCTCTCCCCTGGCGGTAGAGGGTTGGTCTGTATTCCCCCTGTTAATAGGGAACATTTTTTGGAGTGAACTCAGTGATAGTATAACAAATCTGCCAGTCTCTTGTTCAGAACTTCCACCAATTTCAACATTGCCGGTACCGGATCAAGTCCGACATGACGTTGCATGACCCGCAATCTCCCCCCCTTGTCTTTCCCCCCTCCAAGGGGGAAAAGCTCGAAGAGGCGTGCTTGCGAGCTGGCGAAGAGGCGCAAGACCGAAAATCAAGATCAAGTTCAAGAACATATACAAGATTATGAGCACTTAATGAATTTGAATTAGCTTTCAGCTTTTGGCTTTGAGCTTTATGCTGGTGTTTCCCAGCCCCCTTGCCCGGAATGGCGTTGAAAAGTTTTGCGTCTTGATTAACCACCCGGGCGTCATAATGGAGCCTACCGCCGGATTCTGCCCTCCATAACTGTGGTTGGTTTGGCGTAAAGTTTTTCCGGGATTCTTCCGGCGAGATAGGATTGGCGGCCTGCTCTGACGGCGTCGCGCAGCGCCGCCGCCATTAAGGGCGGCTGCTCCGCCCTGGCTATTGCACTGCTGACAAGTATAGCGTCCGCCCCCAACTCCATAGCTTCAGCAGCGTCGGACGCCGAACCAATACCGGCGTCAACGATCATCGGCACATCTATCGCCTCACGGATAATTCGCAGGTTGTCCGGGTTACTCAACCCACGACCGGAACCAATTGGCGACCCCAGCGGCATCACGGCGGGGCAGCCGACTTCAACTAACTTTTTGGCGGTTATTGGGTCGTCACTGGTATAAGGTAAAACAACAAAGCCCAGCCCCACAAGTTCTCGGGCCGCTTCCACCAGCTCGGTCGTATCGGGAAACATCGTCTCGTCGTCGCCAATCACCTCCAGTTTTACCCAGTTGGTATCCAGCGCCTCGCGACCCATCTTTGCCGTTATCACAGCTTCCTCAGCCGTGTAACAACCGGCGGTGTTAGGAAGCACTCGGACTTCCAGACGCTCAAGCAAGCTCATTAAATCTCCGCCAGCGCCACTATTTACGCGGCGCAGGCCAACTGTGACCATTTCGGTTTCTGAGACTTCAATGGACTGCTTCAGTTTCTTCAAGTTAGTATGACCACCGGTGCCAACGAATAAGCGGCTACCAAACGTCTCCCCCGCAATCTCCAGGTTATCACCGGTTCCTCCCTGAATTGGTTGCACTATCTCAACCTCCTGGCCGCCCTCCAGCTGTCGCTCCCACTGATCGCGGGGCAAAACGTCACCATCAACTGCTACAGCCACGTGATTCCCTAACTCGTCCAGTTCTACTCTTAACAGTCCTTTAACGGTAAGTCCGTTTTTTACTTCCTTTTCTTTGCCGTTAACAGTTACTTGCATTTTCATCTGTCACCTGATTTTAAAAAGGTAACTACTCATCTTATCTTTCCCCTCCTTTAAGGGGGGGAACACAAAGGGGGGAAAGACGGTTTTTAAGACCTTCTTCCCCCTCACCCTGGCCCTCTCCCTCCAGGGGAGAGGGAATGGATGAGTAGTTATTTAAAAAGTTTCATCAATCTTTTTGAGCCCAATCCCGTTTGTCCCCCAGAAACCAACGTATACCCCATTTTTTTCGAAAAATCCCTCCTGTGCTTCATTATTTAAATATCTGAGCGATCCCGAGTAGCTGTCGCCCCAGTAATAGACAAATTCCAGGGGAAGCGGCTTAACCTCAGCTTCATAAAGACCGGGGATCAATTCATAAAAACTGTGCAGGGCACCTAATAGCTCTCCACACTGGGTCAACTGATTCCCATCTGATTGGCTTTCAAACTGAGCTCGATATCTATCGTCCGCGAGCGGAAAAAGAGCCAGCTCTTCAGTTACCAGGAGATCGTCAAGTTTGCGCGGAAGCTTGGTCAAATCAAATTTAACCCGCCTCACAATTTCCCGGGCGGGAATATCTGAATAACCAGGACGTTCTAACTGCCTGGTAGCTACCGAGCCTGTGAAAATTATAACATCGGCGGCCTCGCTGTCAGTCAAGGCTCGCCCCGCCGCTGCGGTAGTTTGCTGCTTGTATTCAACCTCGTCTCTAAGCAATGGCAGCAATTCTTCCGCCTCTATACAACAAATCTCGGTTTCTTCATATAACTGGCTCACAAAACCGGCCAGCATCGGTGCCCGCTTACGGACCTGTTTGCCCTGATAAGACCCCTTGGTTTTATCCGAGGCTGCCCCTTTATTCCCCGAAACAGGTGCAATAAGATCTCTTCTGCCTTTTTTTAGGAGTTGGGACCAACCGTCAATATGGTCCAACTGACCGGCCAACTGCCCGGCTGGAAAGGCATTAAAATTTAACCCGTAGGACTCAGCAAAAAAATCTACCCGCCCAACAACAAGTGGCGACCGGCTGTTAAAGTCGACAGTATGCATTAGTTTGACCGGACCCACTTTTGACAACAGGAGGGCCAGGAAGGCGGCGCTGTAATCGTCTCCTACGACCAGATAACTTGAGCTCACCTAACAGTTCACCAGGGCGGAGGCGACTCTTTACTACCGCGCTCGAAATGATCGGGGATTACGTCCAGCCAGTTTTCGAGTTTTTCTCTGATCTGTCGCGGCTTAGGCCGCTGAAGCTGGAAAGCCATTCGGCGCGGATGGGGATGACGTATAATTTCTTCTTTATAATCAAGGTATTGACTGTATCCTTTATCCTCAATTCCAGCACGGTGTAAATAAACAAGCCCCAAAAAGAGCGCTCTTTTCTCCTCTTCAACATCATACCCCCGCTCCACTATTCCCCGGTAGGTTACCCGTAAATAAGCGGGAAGTCTCTGTTCCAGATCTTCAAGATGATCCAGGTCAATACCGCTGATTCTACCGGTTATTTGAGCAAAACCTCGCCGGAGTAAGTCAAACAGATACTCCTCGCCGGGCACCCCGGGCTGGTGCTGCAAATCCATGTGGCCTAATAAAGTTGCCAGCATATATTGACGCTGCTGTTCAAATTCTAAAAAATCCCATAACCCCCGTGAAATTATAATCTCCCCATCTGCTGTCCCGAGAGCATAAAACTTATCTGTATCCAGAAAAAAGATCTCCGGTTCAATTTCCGTTCTTAATCGCTGAGGGAAAATAAGCTCTTTCATTTCTATTAATTTATCCGGCAAATCACGGATCAGACCGTATTCATCCTTTAACTCTTCGGTAATCCCGGTCCCACCGGGAAGCTCATCATCCACTATACCTGTCACATCATCTTCCACTCCTTCGCCGGGAAAACAGAACGGACAGGGACGATATCCTTCTTCCCGAGCTTTTTCTGAGCTTTTTATGACTCGCCCGGTCTTGGTATCGGGTGAATGTGCATAATTTTTTCGATGATACAGTTCGCCATCAGGGTGTACTATTACCGGATCTGGCTCTGCTTCATAGCGCACCGGATATTCAACTTCAAAACTAAATTTACGATAGGGACGGCGACCGCGAAAATCAAAAAATGGATCCTCACGGCGACGTTTTAAATAGCTTGGTCGTAACTCGTATCCTTCAAATTTGAGCGTCTGTCCCACTTTTTCGTTAATCAGTTCATCTATCTCCGGCATGTAATTAACACTTAAACCATCAATGTGAGTAATAACAGACTCTGCCTCCAGACCGGCCAGACCAACAGGCGACTCAACATCGACTTCAGTGACAATTAGCCCCCTCTCTTCCGGGTAGGGATGCTCGGGATCAAAGATTCGAAGAATTTTTAATGGATACCCATAAAAACCAGGTTCAACCGGTAGTATCTCCCTGTCTTGATCTATTTCTTCGGCGACGGCCACAGCCGGCAGTAAAATTAAAGTTCCCAGGAAAATCACCAACAGCAATACTGTTTTTTTCATCATATTACCCCGTATAGTTAATTTTATCTGCTCTAAGCTCGGCTCCTGCAGCTGAATGAACTCTGGCGCGGACTGCCTCCCCCCGCTGACAATCACCTTCTACCGTCGCCGGTAAATAGTGTTCCGTATAACCGCACCATTTTCCTTTGCTCTGCCCTTCTATAACAACTTCAACTTCTCTATCATTCCATTTGCGGGCAAATTTTTTCCTCAGGTCCGCCGCCACCCCGCGCAACTGCTCGCTTCTCTCCCTCTTAACCTTCGAATGCAGCTTGTCGTTTAGCTGCGCGGCTTCTGTTCCCGGGCGCTCACTATAACGAAAAACATGGGCGCGGGAAAGTCTCATATTTTTTAACAGATTTACTGTCTGCAAAAAGTCCTCCTCAGTCTCCCCCGGAAATCCGACCATTAAATCGGCATTCAATGCAAAGCTGTCATCATAGCTGTCACATGTCTCTCTTATTTTCAATAAATCCTCACGGCGGTATTTACGTCCCATTCTGGCCAGGACATCATTTGAGCCGCTCTGAATCGGCAGGTAAAGGTAATTGCAAAAATTACTGCTGGTCGCGATTAAATCCAGCAGCTCCTCGCTGAGGTCCTGGGGTTCCAGCGAGCTCAGTCGAACACGAAAATTTGGAGCCAGCCTATCAATCTCCTGAAGTAGATCAAAAAGTGTTATCTCGGAAGTCAATCCCCGGCCGTAAAGTCCAAGGTGGACTCCAGTTAAAACAACCTCGTTATAGTCGGCTTCCAGCCGCTTTAAATCCTCCAGGACTGCTTCTTTCTTTCGACTCCATAAATTTGTGCGAACGTGGGGAACGATGCAGTAGCTGCAGAACTCGCTGCAACCGTCCTGGATTTTGTAAAATTTTCTGGTCTTAAACCTGACTCCCTCTTTCTTGCCTCCATCCGGTGGAAAATCGCAGTAATGTTTGCGCAGATAAGCGGGCAGCTTTAACTTCTCATCACCCGGAAAATTAACGTCGACTTCCGGCAGCTTGTCTGACGTCTGTTCTCCCAGCAGGTTGGCGTAACAACCGGTAAAAATTATCTTCGCCCCGGGATTTTCTCGGCGCACCCGCCGCACCTGTTTTCGCAAACGGGCCGCCGCTGCTTTAGTTATACAGCAACTGTTAACCACATAAACGTCGGTTTTTTCATAATCTCCGACAAGGGTAAAGCCCTCCTCCAACAGCCGGCGCTGGAGCGTCTCACTTTCCGCCTGATTTAGCCGGCAGCCGAAAGTGTCCACGTTGACCTTCATATCTATTAGCCTACCGGTCAAAATCTGCTGAGGTGAAGATTAACACTATCCGGTGGCCACAATTCGTTCCGATTTTTAAGTGCAATAATTTCACCAGCTTATCGAAACTTCTCCCACTAAGCCCTCAAATTCGTGTTTGCCCTGGCTTCCCTCGAAGTTATCGTCCTGGTTTACATATTCCAGCTTCGCCAGCGTCAGCGGATTTATTTCGTAACCGACTCCTATCTGCAGCCGGTTCACCCGCCCTTCTTCCTCATACGCGAGGGCACCATATCTTGCGCCGCAGTGGCCAAGCTGACCAAGCCGGTGACGCCCTTCTACAGACCAGTAGTCAACTTCATCCTCCTCCAGCTCAAGCCGTCCAACGTGACCGTAAAATGAGAGCGGTATCTCATACGTCTCGAGGTCGTAGTCCAGGTCCGCCTGGTAGGCATCAATTTTACTCTCTTCGTCCAGAGGATTTGGCTCTAAATCCTTTATTAATCCGCCATAGGCCGCGGCTGAATTTCCCGAGTAAGCAAAGTTTGTCGTCTCACCGTTGTCATCCGTAGAATGATCTACCCGGTAGTAGGAAACCGACCCCTGCAATCCCGGGAAAAGCCGGCGCCAGAGCTTGGCTGTGACGGCAAAACCACGGTCCTCTTCAAATCCTGCCCCCTCAATCCCGTTAGTTACTGAAGCGCTCCATCCAGTAAGCCCGTAAGCCCCGGACAGCTCGGCTCCTATCTGCTCTACAGCCGGGTCCACAAGGGCGTTACCAACCAGGTAGTTGTCCTGCACGTCGGCGTTACCCGAGCGATAGCGGCCCTGGTCGCCATAATTGATTTCAAATCGCCCGAGCCGCAAGTCAACGTCAGCAATAACTTCACGCTGATTAACAAACAGCTCGCTAATCTCTACTTCCTCAGCTTCTGAGGCTTCCAGAACAAGCTGACCCTCGAGCTCACGAATCAACTCTGCCTTCAGCTCAAGATTAAATAACGTCTCCCCGAAACCGGCCTCCATATCAGCAGCCGCTCCTGTATCACCCTCGAGCACGTTCAACCGCTGAACAGCGCTAACCTCGTAATCTAACCAGGCCCAGCCTGATGACGGTATCACAATTATAAACAGACAGAAAATAGTGCAAGCTATAACTTTTTTCACTGCCTATCCCTCCCGTAGCAGAAAACTTTTTCCTCTTTCATTTTGTTAAATAATAACATAATCTTCCCCTTGCTGCAGCGGCCTCTTTCTCAATTTTTGCATAGATTTTCTATGACTTATCGCTGGTTACCTTTGGCCATTCAATGCAAGGTCAAATAAACTCTCCATCGACCGACTGATCTATCTTGATATCAACCGGAATCTCCATCTCCTCCATCCCCGGTGGCGCCTCCTCGCCGGGAATCATTCTCATTGTCCCTTCCGCTTCCATGACTCCCTCCCAGCCGAGCACCATGTGAGTATCTCTATCGATGTAAACGGAGCCCGTATATTTACCGTCTAAATCGAAATCAATCGACATCTGCTCCCCCACGTCAAATATCGTTTCTTCGTCTTCGAGCGGCTTAATGGAGGCTTCGTAGCTCAGTTCATGTCGGTCCGGATGTGCCTCGACATATGTCAGGGTGGATTCAATTAGCAGCGGTACCGGCTGGGGCATTTCAAATTCTGCTTCCCAGCTATCACCCAGGCTGACAGCCCCGGCGTCATAATAACCGGCCATCTCGGCCATCCAGCCCATCATTGCCTCCTCGTCAAACATTTCCTCAAACTGGGACCGCATTTCCATCGGGGCCTCTTCCATTAACTCGTCCATAACCGCGTCCCAACCGCTGATCGACCGGACCTCGCCGCTGCGCGTAGTGGTTATTAAAATTTTCTTACCCACCAGAGCCGCCAGCGAACTCATCTCCTCGTCGCCCGTTTCCGGGTCACTCGAATCAAAACTTTTCTGTTCTTCCTGACCCATTCCCACCATGTCCATTTCTGTAGCTACCCGAGTATATTCAAATTCAGAATCAATTTCCTCCTCGCGGACGTCAAGAACTCGCATGATGTATTCATACGTCTGCTTCTGGTTCATCGTCATCTCGCTGCCAAAAATTGTCTGGATCATGGTCATGTCCTGGACCAGACTGTAGTGAATTTCATCACCTACTTCAGGCTGCATTTCAAAATCAACCGCCGGAGATTGCTCACCACAACCGATAAATAAAAAGCCAGCCAATATCAGGAGAACAAACTGCAAAATGCTTGATTTTCTCATCTTTCATCACCCTTTCGATAAAATAATTGTGCCCGTTTAACATCCATTTGGTTAATTAGAGCCTCTCCGAAAAGTCCCCTCTCCCCTGGAGGGAGAGGGCTAGGGTGAGGGGGATAAAACGTCACAACCGTTGTTCGGCCTCTACGAGGCCTCTTCAC
>Ga0207421_10000894_pt1 | contig 38747 bp, 32 predicted proteins | sample SodLakKL_010_SED_4_FD_187542 | JGI IMG/M metagenome (GOLD analysis project Ga0207421, IMG submission 187542) | Alkaline sediment microbial communities from Lake Tanatar, Kulunda Steppe, Russia - 8KL_010_SED (SPAdes) (version 2) | ecosystem: Environmental > Aquatic > Non-marine Saline and...
TATCCGGGTATTGCAGGTCATCTGCAAAAGTAAGCTGTTCTGAATGCAGCTCGTTTTCCGGAATAAATTCAAGCAAGACCTTGCCGGGCGGCGGGTCGAAGCGGCAGCGACCTGTATAAAAATTGCAGCGAATCAGCTTTTGATTGGCTGGAGGTTTTTTGGCAGGTGGCAAAAACTGGTGAGAGCATTTGTTTTGAGGGGTACTTTGAAGCTGCCGGGAAATATTGCGAAATCAGCGTTTTCAGAAGCGCCCCTGGTCAATTTGCTGCAATTTACCGGAGTCTATCAGCGAGGAATGACAGGGAAAAAGCACTGCTGGAATGCGGTAAAAGATCCCGGACGCAGCTAGCAGCTATACTGTCACCTTCCGGTGACATAGAAAAGCTTAGCCTTGGTGAACTAATAGATATTGAATACTTGCAGAGTATGCTCGATAATTTTTATGCCCTGACCGGAATAGGGGTAGCTGTAGTAGACAACAGCGGTACTATTCTCATCAAAACCGGCTGGCAGGATATCTGCACAGAATTTCACCGCGTTAACCCTTTAAGCAGGGTCAATTGTTTGGAAAGTGACCTGGAACTCAGCAATTGTATTGACTATGGGGAGCTAAAATCTTATAAATGCAAGAATAACATGTGGGATATTGCTACGCCAATTATCATTGACACAAAAAAAGTGGGCAATCTTTTTTTTGGCCAGTTTTTCTATGAAGATGAAGAAATTGAATACGAAGTGTTTCGGAAACAGGCGCATAAATATGGTTTTGATGAAGAAAAGTACATTGAAGCTCTCGAAAAGGTGCCACGTTGGAGCAGAGAAACCATAGAGATGGCGATGAATTTTTACACAAAGCTGGTTAACATTATTTCTATGCTCAGTTATAGTAATATAGAGCAAGCTCGTTTAGTCGTTGAGCGGGACAGGTACATTGATCGCCTGAAGGAAGCGGAAAAAGACCTGTCAAGGGAAGCCGGTTTAAGGGTTGCGTTGCTGGACAAGATCCCCGGTTGTTTTGCTTTCATCCTGAAGAAAGATACCCGTGAAATAGTTGCGTCAAATAGAATGGCTCAAGAGATGGGTGCTCTGCCCGGACTAACCTGCTACCGGACCTGTGCTGAAAGAGATGATCCCTGTCCTTTTTGTCAGGCTCCAAAAATGTGGGAAACCGGTGCAGTACAGAGACTGGAAGTGGAATACCGTGGCACCTGGTATGAGGGGATCTGGGCGCCGTTATCAAAAAAATATTATGTTCACTATATTTTTGATATATCAGAGCGCAAAAAAGTGGAAAATAAAATTCGGTTTCTCAGCTATCACGATCAGCTAACCGGTCTTTATAATCTTCACTACCTGGAATCAGAAATGAAAAGGCTTGATACCGAGCGACAGTTGCCGATCAGCATGATTATGGCTGACCTGAATAACCTCAAGCTGGTAAATGATACTTTTGGCCATGCAAAAGGGGATGAAATGTTAAAAAAAGCAGCTGACATTATTTCTGAAAGCTGTCGTTCTGAAGATATCATTGCCCGCTGGGGAGGCGATGAGTTTTTAGTATACTTGCCCCAGACTAAAAAAGAAGAAGCTTTAAAAATCAGCCGAAGGATTGAAGAAAAATTTAGCGAGGTTGAAGTGTCAGGGATCCCACTATCTTTATCAATCGGAGTGGAAACTAAAAAAGATATGGCAATTGAGCTTGATGCATTATTCAAAACAGCAGAAACTAAGATGTATGAGCATAAGCTTAAGTATAAGCAAGCTGAAAAAGGTTTTTTGCTTAAAACGCTGCTCCATAACCTGGCTGAAAAAAGCTTTGAATCTGAACAGCATTTGAGTAATATGCAAACCATGGCAGGAAAGTTGCAAAAAAGTTAAACCTTTCTGCAGAAGACATAGAAAAGCTAATGCTGCTGATCAACCTGCATGATATTGGAAATATAACAATAGCAAAAGAGATCCTGCAAAAAAATAGCCCATTATCACCACAAGAGTGGGAGTTTATAAAAAAACATCCGGAAAATGGCTACAGGATTGCGCGTGCAATAGATAGCTTTGCCCATATTGCCGATGCTATTTTAGCTCACCATGAAAAGTGGGATGGAAGTGGATACCCGTACGGGTTAAAGGGTAATAATATTCCGCTCCTGTCCAGGATCCTGGCAGCTGCAGATGCCTGTGAAGTTATGAGCAGCGGACGGCCCTATAAAAAGAAAATGTCCCGTAAAGATATTGCTGCGGAGCTTGAAAAAGAGTCTGGAAAACATTTTGATCCCGAAGTTGCTGAAGTTGTCCGGGTGATTTTAAATGATTAAGCTTAAACTAAACTAATCTAATAAAATTTCTTGTTTGCTTTTGCTTGTTCCCAGTTTAAAAAACAGGCTGTTTATTAGTGACTGGACGCTGCCAGATCTAAAATCTTAAGCATCTTCGGGTAGGTGTTAGTATAGTTACCTGCTTGGAACAAATGATTAATCAATTTCTCTGATAGATACATTATAACTTTTATCGTTAACCGTTAAACGAAAATGTTTTGATTTTTGCTCTGGCTTTAGTATAAATGAGGCCAGTTCATCATACCATTTTTTGTGCAGCTCTCTTTTTGCCTTTGCTTCCTTGAGAGAAACTTTTTTAAATAATAATTGATCACCTGGCTTAGCTTGCCCCAGGCGAAATATTTCATATGAAGCCACCGTGGCAATTTTGGGGTAACCACCGGTGGTTTGCCGGTCTTTCATCAGTATGATGGGTTGCCGGTGTCCCGGTACCTGGATCGCTCCTAAGGGTATACCGTCTGATATAATATCGGCTTTATCAACATGGATGATTTCAGGTCCTGTCAGCCTGTAGCCCATGCGATCGGCAGCATCACTGATCTGGTAAGTTTCAGATAAAAAAGTGTTAATTCCTTCCTCGGTGAAATAATTTGCCTGAGGCCCCATGATAACATCTGTTTCAAAAGGGGTTCTATAAGCAGGCCAAAGGTTTTCAGGCAGAGCTCTTCCCGGAGAGCCCTGGGGTTCTGAGATGGCTAATATTTCACCGCCTTTAAGGCGTGCTCCTTCAAAGCCACCGATTTTACCTCTCAGGTAGGTTGAGTAACTTTGCATAACCATTGGGATGTCAAGGCCGCCCCTAAAAGCCAGGTACCCCCTGGCTCCCTCAGTAATCCAGCCAATGTCAACCTCATCACCCGATTTTAAGCTCAAAGGCTCATAGATATTATAACCCGAAGTCCCGTTCACAGTGATTGCGCAGCGGCCGCCGGTAATAACCAGGGTGGTATCCTGAAGTAATTTAATTCGGGGTCCCTTTAAAGTAAATTCAAGAGAAGCCTCGCCCTGGTTATTCCCCAGGATCAGGTTGCCCAATCGGTAGGCAACTTCATCCATAGCTCCAGCCGGGGCCATGCCGTAGCGTTGAAAACCGTAACGCCCTTCATCTTGAACCGTGGTAAAAGGTCCGGCGTCAATAATATTTACTGCTGGCAATATAAGTCACCTGCCTGTGTAGTTGTTGAGGTGCTTCTACCTGCTTGGCCTTTTATAGATAAGCTTTAAACTCTTTTTCACTAATGGGATAAAATTTCAAGTTATGACCGGGTTTAGGCAAGAAAGGATCTTCTTTTGCAGGATCGAATAATTTCAGTGGAGTTCTTCCGATCAATTGCCAGCCGCCCGGACTGTCCAGCGGGTATATACCAGTTTGGTTACCGGCAATACCTACAGAGCCAGCCGGTATTTGTGTGCGAGGGTTTTCCAGGCGGGGGGTGGCAATTGCTTCTGACATTCCCCCCAGGTAAGGAAAGCCGGGCACAAAACCCAGCATATAAATCAAGTAAGTGGAAGAATGGTGAATAGTGATAACTTCTTCAGGGGATAGATTGTTATGCCGGGCAACATGATCGAGATCCGGGCCGTATTCTCCCCCGTAAGCCACTGGAATCTCAAGAGTTTCAGGGTTTGGAATAGTTGCTTCCTGTAAATGTTCTTCTATACCAAGCAGGCTCTCTTTAAGTTTATCTAAATCCCAGATTTCAGGATCATAATAAATCAATAAGGACCGGTAAGTAGGTACAGTCTCAAATAACCCCTCCATGATGCCTTCCTGGTTCAGGTAGTAGTCTGCTGCCCTGACCATGGCATTAATATCAGGGTCAATGCGGTTTTCAAATTCCAGGACGACCGCTTGATCACCGGCTGGAACAACCTTAATATCAGACACTGTAGTTTCCTCCCCCTGTGGATGATAGCCGGATCTAAATTCTCATGCTCAGTTATATATAAAGATCCTTATTTATAAATAATTACCCGGGAAGTTGCGGATCTTTTACCCGTAATTAAATGATCTTTACAGGGATAAAGGCTTTATACTAATCCCTTCTTTATCGAGTCTGGCTTTAACCTGGCTGGTCAGGGCAACTGCTTCCGGATTGTCACCATGCACACAGATGGTGTCCGGGTTAATAGTTAGATCATCGCCTGAAAAAGTGCGTACTTTGCCTTCAGTAACCATGCGCAGCACCCTTTCAACTACCTCACCCGGGTCATGAATTACTGCCCCTTTTTCTTTTCTTGAAACCAGCATCCCGTCTGAAGTATAAGCACGGTCTGCAAAGCTTTCCCGGGCTATGGTGAGCCCTAATTCCTGGCCTGCTTTTTCCATTTCAGAAAAAGGCATGGCTACAAAAATTAAACCCGGATCTACCGCTTTGGTTGCCCTGGCAATAGTAAGGGCTAGATCTTTCTGAACGCTGGCCATGTTATTTAAGGAGCCGTGTGCTTTGACATGAACCATTTTAACCCCGTTGGCCTTACAAAAACCCTGCAAAGCTCCAATCTGATAGATTAATTCATTTTCCAGTTCCTTGGGGTCTATATCGATTTTGCGTCGACCAAAGCCGCCGAGATCGTAAAACCCGGGGTGAGCGCCGACTGCTACACCATGCTCTTTAGCCAGTTTTACAGTGTAGTCCATTATTTGAGGATCTCCGGCATGAAAACCGCAGGCTATATTGGCCGATGATATATTCTTGATAACCTGCTCATCGCTGCCTAGTTTATATACCCCAAAGCTTTCCCCCATGTCACAGTTTAAATCTATAGTTTTCATTTTTATTATCTCCTTTCAATGTTTTTCTGTTCCAATCATTACTAGTTTCCTGGCCAAAGCTAAGACAAATGACCTGTTAAAAAGCTTAGAATTATTTATTTTTCCTTATAATTCACTTAAAGTTAAATTCGCCAAACAGTCCCAAAGTCCTTTTAAAGACTTTTTTAAATCTTTTCTGCAGGAGATAAAAAATAACCACTTAGGCCCTTAATTCGAAAATCCTGCATTAATATGGCAAGGCTTTTTGAAGCGATCCCTTAAAAGCCTATGTACACATTTGAGCTTCAGCAGCCTGCCTTCATGCATGCAGAACTTATACCCTTTGCTCAGTCTACCATCGCAATCACTCCAGTGTAATGCATCCTGTCCTAAATACAGCAGAGCTGAGGCAGGCATACAGTAAAAACCTAAAAAAGTTTTGTAAAGCAGGAGGTTTTCCAATTTGAACGAATTGCTTATTCATATTATAAAATGCATATTCATATTATGAATATAAATGAAATATCTGCTGTTTCCAAAAAAACTGAAAACCAGGGGTAAAATTGATGCCCGAGGGTAAAAAACCTTTTGTTATCTCTTCTGTGGAAAAGGCTTTAAAAATACTGGACGTTTTTATTGTAGAACAACGTACACTGGGAGCCAAAGAGATAAGTGAACGCATAAAGATAAACTTTTCTACCACCCATCACCTTTTGAAAACTCTATGCCTAAATGGATATTTAAAACAGGACCGGTTGACGAAAAAATATGGATTGGGAATAAAATCACTGCAGTTAAGCCTGGCCACCCAGGGGTTTTTTCAACAAGCTGCAGATATCGCCAGGCCAATACTGAAAGACCTGGTTTCCAGGGTCAATGAAGATGTAAATCTGGCCATAGTTGAAGGGTTTTGTGCTGGCGGTAGACGATTTAGAAAAGGCGATTACTGAGCGCACAAGAATGCTTGTTTTAAATACTCCCGGCAACCCTACCGGCGGGGTGTATAGTGAAAATGATTTAACTGATCTTGCCAGGGTTGCCCAGAGGCACGATCTGCTGGTTTTAAGTGACGAAATATATGAACATTTAATCTATGACCAGGCAAAGCATTTTAGCATTGCTGCTCTTCCCGGCATGAAAGATAGGTCGATTATTGTTAACGGGTTTTCCAAGGCATATTCTATGATCGGCTGGTGCCTTGGTTATGTGGCGGCTCCCCCGGACATAATTTCTGCCATGATCAGGATCCACCAGTATACCGTTACCTGTGCCACGGCTTTTGTGCAAGCAGGTGGAGTAAGTGCTATTACTTCTTCCCAGGAATGTGTGACCCATATGGTATCTGAGTTTGACAAAAGGAGAAAGATGGTAGTATCCCGTCTTCAGGATATAGAGGGCATAAATTGCCAGGTTCCTAAAGGTGCTTTTTACGCTTTCCCAAGCATCAAGGAGATGGGAATGACATCAGAGGAAGCAGCTTACCATTTTATTAACCACGGTGTGGCTATGGTTCCGGGGTCAGCATTTGGATCATTTGGAGAAGGTTTCCTTAGAATTTCCTACGCAAGTTCATATGAAAACCTGGAGCAAGCCATGGACAGGGTTGAAAAAGCAGTGCAAGCTTTATAATTTACATTATTTATAATATGGGAGGTATTAACAGTGAAATATGAAGAACCTAAAGAGGTTCTACTATTAGGACCCGGACCCAGTCCCATTCACCCCAGTGTTTCAAAATCCATGAGCTGGAACACACTTGGCCATTTGGACCCGGAATTTATGGATATCATGAATGAGGCCAAGGATTTGTTAAAGTATGTCTTTGAAACAAACAACCAGCTTACCCTTCCAATTTCAGCCACCGGAAGCGCCGGTATGGAAGCTGCCCTGGTCAATATATTAGAGCCTGGCGATAAAGCTGTTATTTGCGTGAACGGTGTTTTTGGAACTCGAATGGCTGATGTTGCTTCTCGGTGTGGCGCGCAAGTAATAGAGGTGGAAGCGGATTGGGGCAGCCCTATTGATCCGGATGATGTTAAAAAAACCCTGGATGCCAATAAAGATGTAAAAATTGTAGGTATAGTGCATGCTGAAACTTCAACAGGTGTTTTGCAGCCATTAGAGCAAATCGTTGAACTGGCTCACCAAAATGATGCCTTAATAGTAGTGGATACTGTTACTTCCCTGGGAGGCATACCGGTAAGTGTTGATGCCAGAGGTTTGGATGTTGTTTACAGTGGAACTCAGAAATGCCTGAGTTGCCCCCCTGGTTTGGCCCCCCTGACTTTAAATGATAGGGCATTATCTGTTTTTCAATCCAGAAAACACACCGTCCAAAGTTGGTACCTTGATTTGACTATGCTGACCAGGTACTGGGGAGAAGAGCGCTTTTATCACCATACTGCACCGATAAACATGATCTATGCTTTATACGCAGCATTATCACTAATTAAAGAAGAAGGCCTGCAGCAAAGGTTTGATCGGCACAAGTTAAACAGCAAAGCCCTGGTAAATGGGTTTGAAGCATTAGGCCTTCAAATGTTAACTCCTGAATCATATCGACTGCCCAGTCTCCACGCGGTTAAAATTCCAGATGAAATCAATGACGCAGATGTTAGGAAAAAATTACGGGCAGATTACAGGATTGAAATCGGGGGCGGGTTGGGCCCGTTTAAGGGGAATATATGGAGAGTTGGCCTGATGGGCCACGGATCCCAGAAGCAGAATGTGGAGCGCTTAATAAAAGCACTTGGTGAAATAATGCAGCCTATGGGCCATAAGTGTTCGGTTGAAGAAGCTCTTTCCGCTGTAGCACGGACCTATGAATAAACATGTGGAGGTATTGACAAGATCATGAAAATGGAAGGTATTTATGCACCGATTCCCACGCCATTTATAGATGGGGAAATTGCTTACAAAGAACTTAAGGGTAACCTGGCCAGGTGGGAAAAAACCGAGTTAGGTGGCCTTGTAGTTTTGGGGTCGAATGGTGAATTTGTTTTATTGGATGAAGATGAAAAGGTTGAGCTGACTGCGTTTGTTAGAGAGAACTACCCTTCTGAAAAACCGGTTGTTGCCGGCACCGGATGTGAATCTACGCGGGCCACTATCAGGCTAACGAATAAATGCGCTGAAGCAGGGATTGATGCTGCTTTAGTCCTGACCCCGTCATATTACAAGGGTAGTATGACAGATGAAGCATTAAAAACTTTTTTTACAGAGGTAGCAGATGCTTCCAGGGTACCTGTAATTCTCTACAACATGCCGAGGAATACAGGGGTAAATATGTCAGCCGGCCTGGTTGCTGAGTTGTCAAAACACCCTAATATTATTGGAATCAAAGATTCTTCCGGTAACATTGTCCAGATAGCCAGTATAATATCTGACTCTATCTCCGGTTTTTCTGTTTTTGCCGGGTCTGGTAGTTTCTTATATGCTTCGCTCTGTCTCGGGGCTACCGGAGGGACCCTGGCTGTAGCTAACGTATTGCCGGGTAAATGCTTTCAAATCATTGATTTGTTTAATAAAGGTAAGTATGAAGAAGCTAAAAATATGCAGCTTCAAATCCTGGAAGCAAATGCTGCTGTCACCTCCCGGTGGGGTATAGCCGGATTAAAGGCTGCTATGGATCTGGTGGGATATTATGGCGGCAAGGTAAGGAAACCATTAATTGACCTTTCAGATCAAAACAGGGAAGAAATGAAGAAGATATTTGAAAAAGTAGGGGTTTAAAATGAAGAAAGTTAAAATATGCCTTTCAGGTTTGGGAAATGTGGGGCGCCATTTTATAAGGCTATTAATTGAACGGCGCGAAATGTTACAGAGCAAATATGGCTTGGATATTGAGCTAATTGCGGTTTCATGCTCAGATGGTGGACTGGTCTCATCTTCTCCTCTCGAGCTGGATACTGTTTGTGATTGCTCACGTCAGCAACCCTGGGCTTCATCATTTCCCGGGATAGGGCAAGATGGTCTTGAAGGTTGGCGAATTATAGAAAGCTCGCAGGCAGACATCCTGGTTGAAGCGACTCCAACAGATTTGCAAACCGGCGAGCCAGGGCTGACAAACTTTAAAACAGCGATTGCAAATGGAATGGATGTCGTGACTCTCACAAAAGGAGCCCTGGTAAAAGATTTTTCCGGCCTTATGGAGCTGTCTAAATCCAGAGGTTTAGTGATTAAGTTTTCTGGGGCAACAGCAGCAGCCTTGCCTACTATTGATATGGCCGAATATTGCCTGGCGGGCTCAACAATTAATAGTATCAAAGGGATCTTGAATGGAACAACAAATTTCATTTTAACTAAGATGTCCCAGGAGAAAGTCGATTATGATACTGCATTGAAGGAAGCACAAGAACTGGGAATTGCTGAGCCTAAGCCTGATTTGGACGTTCAAGGCTGGGATACTGCTGCCAAGATAGTAATCTTAAGCAATGCTATTTATGGCACTACCCTGTCGATGAAAGATATACCGGTTTCCGGGATAGACAGGATAGATCCAGAAGTTTTAGAGAAGGCTTCCAGCGAAGGTAAAGTAGTTAAGTTGGTAGGGGAAAGCAGCATTATTGCTGAGTCAGGGGGTAAGCATGACCAGGGCAAAGTAAATGTTTCGGTTGCTCCAGTCCCTATTGAGGCGGAGCATGTTTTGGCATCTGTTGATGGGACTACCAAGGCAATTCATTTTGAAACAGATACTCTCGGGGAGCTTACCGTGATTGGCGGAAAATCAAACCCGCGGGCTGCTGCAGCAGCAGCTTTAAAAGACCTTGTTAACCTAGCAAGGGAAGGTAGGTGAGATTTAAAATGACCGGCAATACTTATGGAGCAACAAAAAATAAACTTGCTGATTTTGCTCAAAGCTTAGGGGGCTTAAGTACAAACAAGAGGATGCTTTTATTATGCCTTCCGGCAGTTCTATTTCTCTTGATCTTTTTCATCTATCCCCTGATACGTCTTCTCTATTTGAGCTTTTTTGATCCCCAGTTCACACTGGAGCATTATTCACGGGTGTTTACTGAAGGAGTCTATTTGAGAGTTTTAGTAAACACCTTAAACATTAGCGCTCAAATCACATTCTTTTGTTTACTTCTGGCCTATCCCGTTTCTGCATTAATCACATCAGTGGGAAGCAAAATAGGTAACCGGCTTATGATCCTGGTTTTATTGCCTTTTTGGACCAGTGTTTTGATCAGGGCTTATAGCTGGATAGTTATATTACAACGAAGAGGAATTGTAAATGAGTTTCTTATGGATCTTGGCCTCGTGGAACAACCGCTTTCGTTGATGTTTAATCGTTTTGGTTTGCTGGTTGGTACAGTTCACGTTTTGTTGCCTTTTATGATTTTTCCTTTAATAGCTAACATGTCGGGTATTGATAAAAACCTTTTAAAGGCTGCCCAAAATCTAGGAGCTCATCCAGTAAAATCTTTCTTAAGGATTTTCTTACCATTAAGTTTTCCAGGAGCTGCTGCGGGTTCACTTATAGTTTTTGTAATGTGCCTGGGATTCTTTGTTACACCAGCCCTAATGGGCGGACGAGGGGATATTATGATTTCTGTTTTAATCGAAAGCCAGGTTAGAGAATTTCTTAATTGGGGATTTGGCTCGGCACTTTCCTTCGTTCTACTGGCAATTACACTGCTAATATATGGCGTAGCGGCCAAATGGTTTGGACTGAGTAATATTTGGGGTGGTAAACAGATATGAAAGTAGCTCGAATTATATATTACATTATTTGTGGTTTGATATTTGCGTTTATTGCTTTTCCGATTGCCATAGTATTCCCCCTGTCTTTTAGCGAGGTTTCTTATTTGCAGTTTCCTCCGGAGACTTTGAGTTTGCGCTGGTTTGAGGACTTTTTCTCAGATCCTGAATGGGTTAGGTCTATCCTTCTAAGTTTGCGGGTTGGAGCAACAACTGCTTTATTTTCAACAATACTGGGAGTACTGGCAGCGACTGGTCTAAACCGCGCTGAAATTAAAGGAAAAGAATACCTGATGGGGTACCTTATTTCTCCATTAATAGTTCCCCTGGTAGTTATGGCTGTTGGGATTTATGGATTATTTGCTCCCTGGGGTCTTGTCGGAACCCCGCTGGGTATTTCTTTATCTCACACCGTCAGGGCTTTGCCTTACGTTATTATCAATGTTTCAGCTGCCTATCAAACCCTGGATAGAAACCTGGAATGGGCTGCTAGAAACCTGGGTGCTAATCCATTGGAAACCTTTCGGCGGATTACATTTCCTTTAATTAAACCTGGAATAATTGGGGGAGCGTTTTTCGCTTTTATCGTTTCTTATGATGAAATCGTCCTTTCCCTTTTCTTGTCGGGAGTGGATGCAACTACTCTTCCTATAAAAATGTGGGAAGGAATTAGAATGGAAATGACCCCGATTATTGCTGCCGCATCAAGTATAATCATTATGGTCTACATAATACTGTTTGCCATCTACGAATTGTCCAAAATTAGAAAGAAGGATAAACAAGTAGAGCAAAACAATTGATGAATCCCGGATTATAGGAGTGATATTTTATGAGTGTCGCAATTAGAGAACAAAAGAAAGTTGGGGCGGATGTCCAAATAAAAAACCTGTATAAGGTTTATGGAGACATTTATGCTGCAAATAATGTGAGCCTTGATATCGAAAGCGGGAAGTTTATTACTTTGCTGGGGCCAAGTGGTTCTGGAAAGACAACTGTTCTGATGAGTATAGCTGGCTTCGTTGAGCCGACCCAGGGCGATATACAGGTAGACGGGAAGTCTATTGTCAACAAGCCGCCTCATTTAAGGAACATTGGCATGGTATTTCAAAATTATGCTCTTTTCCCTCATATGACTGTATACGAAAATATTGCCTTTCCATTGAAGATGAGGAAGTTTGAAAAAAATGTGATTAACGAAAAAGTGTCGGATGTCCTGGAAATGGTAAAGTTGTCGGGTTATGAATCAAGAAAAATCAATCAATTAAGTGGTGGGCAGCAGCAAAGAATAGCTTTAGCTCGAGCTGTTGTGTTTAATCCACCCCTTTTATTAATGGATGAACCATTAGGTGCCCTGGATAGAAAACTACGTGAACATATGCAGCTGGAGCTGGTAAAAATACAGAAAGCTCTTGGTATAACGGTAATTTATGTTACCCACGATCAGGAAGAAGCCTTAGTGATGTCTGATTCAATAGCTATATTAGACCATGGAAATCTTCTCCAGGAAGGTCCACCATCAGAGGTTTATGACAGGCCTGTCAACCACTTTGTTGCAGATTTCCTGGGGGAATCAAATTTCCTGCATGGAAAAATCGATGCTGTTCAAGGTGAAGATGTGTTTATCACACTAAGCGCCGGTCAAAAAATTGAAGCTACCCTGCGCGGCAACTTGCAGAACGGAGAACCGGTAAGATGTGTGATACGCCCTGAAAGCATGAAAGTGAAAAGCAAGGCTGATGATAATGAAATGCACATTACAGGAACAATAAAAGAAGTTATCTATCTTGGAGACAGTATCAAATATGTTTTAAAGATTAGTGAAGATGAAGAAATAAATGTAAAAGTTTTAAACCCATCTGCTCAAGAACAGTTTGCGGTAGGAGATACAGTACAGGTGGTTTATAAGAAAGAAAATATGCTTGCACTTGCGGAGTAATAATAAAGGGATGTGTTTAAGTGTTTACGCCGGATTTAATACTTTTTAACGGTGCAATTTATTCTGCAGACAACAATTTAACTATATATGAAGCTATTGCCGTTAAGGATGGCCAGATCATGGCGCTTGGCGACAGCAAAGATATTTGTTATTTATCAGGGCCGGATACTAAACTGATCAATTTAAATGGAAAAAGTTTGTTGCCTGGTTTTAACGAAGCTCACAATCATATGTTGGGGTATGGTTTGTTCCTTAACCAACTGGATGCCAGAGCTGACAAAGTTACTTCCATAGAAGAGATTAAAGGTCTGGTTAAAGAAAAAGCAACTACATTAGCAAAAGGTGAATGGATTATCGGACGAGGCTTCGATGAAATGAAACTTACTGAAAAACGTGTGCCCACAAGATGGGATTTAGATGAGGTAAGTCCACACCATCCTGTATTTTTAAAACGCACCTGCGGGCATGCTTGTGTGATTAATTCAAAAGCCTTTGAATTGTTAGGTGATGGTTTTTTTCATGATTGCGATGCGAGTGTAGTTGGAGTTACAGATGGAGTGAAAAATGGCATTTTGAAGGAAAAGGCAATGGATAAGGTCCTGCAATTTTTGCCTGCTCCGAATTTGCAGGAATGTAAAGATGCATTAAAAGCTGCAAACAGTGTTTATCTTAGTTACGGTATAACGAGTAGCCAGGATGCAGGGATAGGTGAACTGGGCGGGCCGGAGTCCAGGGCTTTTTTGGAAGTTAAAAATTCAGGGGACTTGAAGTTAAGGACATACCTCATGATTTTAGCCGGCGAAAGGCGCGGCAAAAATTTAGCCGAAACCATCAGGGAAACAGGCTTTTTTACAGGTTTTGGTGATGTAAACCTGCGCCTCGGTGCAATAAAAGTAATTCTTGACGGTAGTTTTGGTGGCAATACAGCTGCTCTGAAAGAACCTTATTGTGGGACATCAGATCATTATGGGGTTACTTTATATTCACAAGATGAACTAAACGAGCTGGTTTGGCTGTATCATTCTTCGGGTTTTCAGATTGCTATCCATGCTATTGGAGATCATGCCATAGATATGGCTTTAAAAGCATATGAAAATGCCCAAAATAAATTCCCGCTGCCTCATGTCAGGCACCGTATTGAGCATTGCTGCCTGACAAATCATGACTTGCTGGAAAGGATAAGCGCACAAAAAATCGTGGTTGTGCACCAACCTGTTTTTATTCATCACTTTGGTGAAGCCAGCTATCACAAGGTAGGGAATGAAAGAACCAGGTATTTTTATCCTATGAAAAATTTACTCAACTTTGGCATAGCCAATGCAGCCAGCTCCGATGCACCTGTTGCTGATATTAATCCGTTTGTGGGAATAGAAGCCATGGTGGAAAGAAAAACAGCAAATGGAACGGTGCTAAATGGCGAAGAAAAATTATCTTTGGCAAAAGCCATTCAATCTTATACAGTTGGAGGTGCTTATGCATCTTATGAAGAGCACCTCAAGGGCACCTTAGAGATAGGGAAAAAAGCCGATTTTGCAATACTTTCAGATGATATATTTCAAGTTAAGTATGAGCAGATAAGCTCATTAGAAGTTCAAGCCACGGTTATAAATGGAGAAATCCTTTTTGATAACGGACTGGAGGGGTAAAGTGTTTGACTTAGGTCTCCTTGGGGGCAATGTAATTGATGGTACCGGTAGCCAGCCTTTTAAGGGTGATATTGCTATCAAGGATGGAAATATTGAATATGTGGGCCAGGTAGATCCTGCTAAATGTAAGCAAGCTATAGATGTAAGTGGGTTGATTGTGTCTCCAGGTTTTATAGATATGCACAGTCACTCGGATCTTAAACTTTTCATGGAACCTGTTGCCCTGCATAAAGTCAAGCAGGGAATAACTACTGAACTACTAGGGCAAGACGGGCTTGGTGTTGCACCAGTCAATAAAAAGCATATCACTATGTTAGCTGAACTTGTTTCAGGTTTGCTGGGCTCCTTAAGCCATGAAAAATGGGGATGGGATACTTTTTCCAGTTATCTTAAAGCCCTGGAAAGTTGCCCTCTTCCAAACAATGTGGCTGTTTTAGCTTCCCATGGACCAATCAGGATGGCCGCAATGGATATGAGCGATCGAAAAGCTTCTGCTGAAGAAATGGATGTGATGACTTCAGTTCTTAACGATGCTATGCATGAAGGTGCTTTTGGCCTTTCTACGGGATTGATCTACCCGCCATGCAGCTTTGCTTCTACTAATGAATTGTTGGAGCTAACAAAAGAAGTAGAAAAGAATGGTGGGATTTTTGTTGTTCATCTTCGAGACGAAGGATTTTACCTAAAAGAAGCGTTAAATGAAATGCTCCAGGTTTGTGGAGAGAGCGGAGCCCACCTACATGTTTCTCACCTCCAGGCTTACGGACAGGCAAATTGGAAAAATCTTGTCCCAGCTCTTGAAATGATCACGGATTATAGCCAGAAGAACAACATTAGTTTTGATCGCTACCCGTATTTAGCCGGAAGCACTGTGTTAACTGCGGTTTTACCGGCGTGGGTTTTAGAAGGAGGTGGTGCAACCTGTTTGCAACGCCTTGAAGATCCAGCGCTTAGAGAGAAAATTCACAGGGAATTTGATAAAGGTTTGGAGGTTTGGCACAACAGGTCTATATCTGTTGGTTGGGGAAAGATAGTAGTTTGTTCTTTATCAAGTGAAAAGAACAAATGGATGGAGGGTCTTTCTATTAAGGAAATATCTGGTAAGGTGAACAAAAATCCAATCGATACTGTTTGTGATTTGCTGCTGGATGAAAAGCTGGATGTTACGATGATCAGCCATTATGGAAGTGAAGACAACTTGAAAAAAGTATTAACTCATACCCTGGCTACCCTGGGCACGGATGGTATATTTTCCAGCAAGCCTCATCCAAGGTTATACGGCACTTACCCTCGTTTTCTAGGTAAATATGTGCGAGATGAGGGAATTTTAACTTTACCTGAAGCTGTTAGAAAGATAACCAGCCATCCTGCATCAATCCTGGGATTAAAAGATCGCGGTTTTATAAAAGAGGGCTACCAGGCAGATATTACAGTTTTTGATGAAAGCAGCATTATAGATACAGGATCTTATGAGAACCCTCATTTAGAACCTGAAGGTATAACCCATGTTTTTGTAAATGGTGTGCAGGTAATTAATAAGGGAGAAGAGGTAAATGTTTGGCCGGGCCGTGTCCTGGAAAAATAAAACAGGGAGGTGAGTCTATTTCGGGTATTCAGAAGGTTATTTCTAAATAAAGAAGACTATTAAAGGGGAAAAACTTTTAGGAGGTAAAAAAATGTTTAAGTCTAAGTGGCTAATTTTGATGTTGATGGTGGTTTTTAGTTTTGCTCTGATTTTTGGAGGATGTGCTCCTGAAGAAGAGGCTGTAGAACCAGAAGAAGATGTTGCAGACCCAGAAGAAGAAGCACCTGAACCGGAAGAGGAATTGGAAGAGGGCCCGGTGGTATTTGTTTCCTGGGGTGGGTCCTGGCAGGACATGATTGAAGATATTGTGCTGGAGCCGTTTTCCGAAGAATATGGCGTGGAATTTCGCTCCGTAAGCCCCACTGATTACGGCAAACTGCGCTCTATGGTTGAAGCAGGCCATGTTGAGTGGGATGCTGTTGATGTTGGTGGTGGAGCACCGGTAAGGTTGGCAGATCATCTCCAACCTCTTGATTTTGACATTATCGACACCGAGGGAATTGACGATGATTACATCGTAGCAGATGGTTTAGGTATTGGCTGGAATACTTATTCCAACGTTCTAGGCTGGAATACCGATGAACTTGGTGAAGAAGGACCCCAGGACTGGGCAGACTTTTGGGATGTTGAAAAGTTTCCCGGCCCGAGGGCTATGATTAATGAAACAACCGCAAACCTTGAAATAGCTTTATTGGCAGACGGTATGGATAAAGATGAGATTTATCCCCTTGATGATGAAAAAATCGATCGGGCTTACGAAAAACTGGATGAAATAAAAGATCATGTTGCCGTATGGTGGGATAGCGCTGCCGAGCCGGCTCAGTTGTTAGCTGACGGCGAAGTAGTCATGGCCTCTGCATGGGATGGCCGCCTGAATACTGTGATTGAGGAAGGTGCTTCCGTCGACTATACCTACAACCAGGGCCTGTTGCATTTTGGTTCTGTTGTAGTTCCGAAAGACGCGCCAAACAGGAATTTGGCTATGCACCTGGTTAATTACCTGTGCAAGCCCGAAATTCAAGCAAAAATCGGCGAAGAATTTGGTTATGGCGGCACCAACCAAAAAGCATTTGACTATATGGACGAAGAAGTAGCTGAAGAACTCAATACTGCACCTCACAACTTTGAAAAGCAGTTAATTTACGATGAAGCTTTTTGGGGTGGAGAGCAGCGTGAAGCCTTAGAAGAGCGCTGGAATGAATGGATCTTGGAATAGAAAGAAACTTTAGTTTGGTTAAAGCAACAGCTTCAGGGCGTAGCATTGTGTTACGCCCTGAAGCACTAAATGTAATTTTTTTGTGGAGGTTATAGCGATGTCAGAAACAAAACATACAGAAGCAAACCATGAAATAGAAAAACTAAAAGAGGCTGTTAAAACCCTGGGTGGATTTTATGCATCATTGTACGCTCACCTAGCTAAAGAAGTTATAGATACGTTCGGGGAAAAAGGTGAAGAAGCTATAAGAGAAGGAACCCGGAAGTATGGAAAATGGCGGGGTGCAAATTTAAGGAAAGCTCACCAGGAGCAAGGTTATGAAATTAATTTAAAAAATCTCTTTGAACACTACGATATGCCCAACACCAATATGTTAAAAAGCCATCGCTTTAAAACCGGTGAAAGGGAGTGGGCTTCAGAGGTTTTTGAATGTACGCTGTATGATATGTGGGAAAGAATTGGTATGGTGGATATGGGGCTGCTATATTGCGAAGAATTCCACCATGCTATGTGGCAGACTTACTGGGATAAAATAAAGCTGGAAATGCCAAAAATTTTGACTCAACCCAATGATCGCTGCCGATTTGAAGTAGATGCAACAGATGAATAAAGTGGAGTGTTAATCCATGAAAGATATTTTTTGCAGTGTTGTTTCAGCAGATGAGATAGCAGAGCTCACGGCTAAATTTGTGCAGATACCAAGTTTAAGTGGAGAGGAAGATAAAATGGCTGCTTCTTGTCAGGCAGCCATGCAAAAAGCGGGTTTTGAAGAAGTGGGCATAGATGAAGCCGGAAATGTTATTGGTTTTATAAAAGGGAGTGGCGAAGGCCGTTCAATTTTATACCACGCTCATATGGATCACGTTCCTCCAGGTGAAATGAAAAATCCTTTTTCAGGTAATATTATTGATAGCTCGATATACGGAAGTTATGGAAAAGCAGTTTATGGTCGTGGAGCTGCCGATAACAAAGGTAGTTTGGCGGCAATGATCATGGCAATAGCGTCAATGAAACGAGCGGGCAGGGTCCCTCCCGGTGATCTTTATGTGACTGGAGTGGTAATGGAAGAGTTAACAGGAAGCCCCGGTTCAAGACATTTAATGACCAAACAGCTTCAAACGGACCTGGTTGTTATTGGTGAACCAACCAATTTGAATATTGCCCTTGGCCATCGTTCTTCGGTACATTTTGATGTTATTATCAGGGGGGTATCTGCACATGCCAGCAATCCAGGAAAAGGTTGCAATGCATTATACCCCCTGGGTTTAATACTAAAAGAATTAGCAGTTTTGAATTCAGGGTTGCCCGCAGATGATATCTTTGGTTCTTCCACTTTAGCGGCATGCAATGTAAGTGTTTCCCCCGGGCAACGAAGTGTTGTTCCCGATTTATGTAGCCTTTCTATCAACTTCAGGGGGGTTCCGCAATTTCGAGTGGAGGAAATGGAAAAATTGTTGAATGGTATTTTGCAAAAGGCCCTTGATTGTTATCCTGGTATTAAAGGCGAAGTCAAGCTTGCCAGCGAGAGGACCAATACTTACACAGGACTGGAAGTTGATCTTACGGGATCCATGATTGGGTTTTATACGGACCCTCAAATAAATGAGATCAAAAAAGCCTTTGATCTTGGAAAGAATGTATGCCGGCTAGACATCGAATTGGATAAATGGAATTTTGCTACTGATGGTGGAGTTTTTGATTCGTATGGCGTTTTAACTTTTGGCCTGGGGGCCGGCGAGGAGCGTTTTACCCACAGTGCGTTAGAACACATAAACATTGAAGATTTGCATAAAGCAAGTAATTTTTATGCCTGTTTACCCTGGTACATATAAAAACTGTTGTTGCTGAAAACAATCCAGCAACAACAGTTTTTGCTTAATTCAGCTTATTCTTTTTCCAGTAGTTCAACAGCCCTGTCCAGCTTGCGGTCATCTTTTTCCCTCAGTATTTCAATTTCTTCGTGAAACTTGCGCACTACCATTTCACTCATTTCACCGGTAACATACAAGCTCTGCTCTTCCTGGAACTGTTCCAGGGCTGCCCTGGTAGCCTGGTCGAAGATACCGCTTACTTCTTCATCGAAGTAACCAAATTCGGCCAGCAGCTTTTGCAGGGTTTCCACTTCTTCGCCCTCATCTCCTTCAACCAGGCTGGTGCTGATCGGTTCCCTGGCTAATTCTGCTACAGGAGGCGGGTTTATTTCAATGTCCGGCTCTAATCCTTCCTCGTGGATGGTTCTGCCATCGGGGGTCTGGTACTGGGCTACGGTATAACGCAGGGCACCGCCGTCACTTAACTGCCTGATGTTTTGAACCGAGGCCTTGCCAAAGGTTTGGGTCCCGATGATTGTGGCGGTATTAGTATCCTGCAAGGCTCCGGCCAGGACTTCTGAAGCGCTGCTGCTTGCTTCGTTTACCAGTGCAGCCATGGGAATGCTCAGGCCTTCACGTCCTGAAGTTTTTGTTTCCAGCCTGCTGTCCCGTCCTTCCAGGTGGGTAATCGGGCCTTCTGGTATAAGGATGTTGGCAATTTGCACTGCTGCATCCAGGAGGCCTCCCGGGTTATTTCTCAGGTCGATAATTAATGCTTCCATGTTTTGCTGTTTTAAATCTTCGATAGCTTCTTCAAATTCCTGTGCGGTAGTCTCGGAGAAGTTCGACAGCTCAATATAACCAAGGTTATCATCTAGCATTTCATGCTCTACGGTTTCGAGTTCAATTTTTTCCCGGGTGATTTCAAACTTCAGGGCTTCGTCCACGCCTAGCCGTTCTATTTCCAATTCTACATCGGTTCCGGGTTCTCCCCTCATCAGATTTACAGCTTTGTTTAAGTCCTCACCAACCAGGTTGACGCCGTCAACAGACACGATCCGGTCACCGGAACTCAAGCCTGCTTCTTCTCCGGGTGTCCCGGAGATTGGGGAAACAATGGTTACATACTCATCATCCAGGAATACTTCAATTCCTACTCCGCCGTATACCCCTTCGGTTTGAACCCTCAGGTTTTCATACTCTTCCCTGTCCAGATAACTGGCTTCAGGATCGTCGAGAGCCTCCAACATTCCCTCGAAAGCACCGTGCATTAGCTTATTGCGGTCAATTTCATGCAGGTGTTCAGACTCAAGAATGCCCACTATTTCCTGGAACAGTTGAAAATCATCTGTGACATCTTCTAAAACTGCTTTATCTTCTATATCACCAGCAGGTGTTGCAGTTTGTGTTACGATTGCTCTTGCGGTGAAGAAGGTCAGTATATTTGTGGCCAGGACAACCACCACAACCAGCAGGATTTTGTTTTTATTCATTAATAATCCCTCGCTTCAATAGTAATCTACCAGGTGAATAACACAGCAAGCTTAAAAGCTTGCTGAATGTCATTGTCAGCCCTCTTTCACTTATTCATGCAAATCTAATTCTAACAGTGATGGCAAAGTCAATCAACACAGGTGAGGCGGTCGGCTTAATCAAGACTGCCCGGCCAGTTCTACTGCAGTTTTCATTGTCTCTCCGGCCTGGCCATGGATAACCAGGTCGGCAATATCATCAAAGGGGGTGGGTTCCCGGTTGATGATGATCAGGGCCGCCCCTGATTCCTTGGCCATCTGGGGCATTAACGCTGCAGGATAAACTACCAGGGAGGAACCAATACTGATAAACAGGTCACACCTGCAGCTTCGCTCCTGGGCTTCTTTGAGGGTATGCACCGGCAGTTGCTGCCCGAAAGCTATAGTAGCAGGTTTGAACAAGCCCCCGCAGTCAGGGCAGTTGTCGGGGATTTCACCCTGTTCAAGCAGCCTGTATGCTTCTTCCCAGGGGTAATCCTTACTACAGTCGAGGCAGCGTACTTTCCACATCGTTCCGTGCAGTTCCAGGACTTTTTCAGGGCTGCTGCCCGCTTTTTGATGTAGTTCTTCAACATTCTGGGTTACAACTGCGCTCAGCTGACCTCGCTTTTCCAGCTCGGCAATAGCCAGGTGGGCCTGGTTTGGTTCAATACCTTGAAATTCTTTATAGGTGGCCTTGAACAGGTCCCAGTACTTACGCCTGCTTTCTTCTGATGAAACAAATTTCTGGAAGGTCATTTCATTGGGGTCGAAACGGTCCCAGATCCCACCCGGGCTGCGGAAATCGGGCACTCCGGATTCTGTGCTTACCCCCGCACCGGTAAAAACTACGATGTTCCCACTTTTCTTGATTAACTTTGAAAGCATTTCGATTTTTTCTTTGCTCATTTCTAATCACACCCTTAAAGGCAGTTTCTGCTCAAACTTAAACTTAAATAAGGTTTTACTCCAAGTGCTTTCTACATACATTATACTTAAATTTGTGCGGAAGATGCAAAGTAGGGCCAAGCAGGCGTGGAAGGTTGGAGGTAAATGCCCCCGGAACCACTTTCACGGGTTGTTGAGTTGTTACCCGGTAAGTAACTGGCCGGTTCAAACAGCCTGATCCTGCACTGGATCTATCAGTTTGTAAAAGGGTTTGCCCGGCCATGCGCGAATAATTAAGATAGTCGCCTGATACCTGGATTTTTTTGCTGGGAGGTTATAACGTGCCTTTACAATTTTTGCACACGGCTGATTTGCACCTGGGCATGACGTTTAAAAACCGTGATTACCCCGATGAAGTCAGGGAACAACTGGTAGAGGCCAGGTTTGAAACCCTTTCCGAACTGGTAGAAAGGGCTAATAAAGAGCGGTGCCACTTGATAATCATTGCCGGGGACCTTTTCCACAGGGCTAACGTGGCCTCAGCTGTGATCAAAAGAACAGTCGAGATTTTATCCCGCTTCCAGGGCTGTGTTGCCATCCTGCCCGGTAACCATGATTATTATGAACCATATGGATCGCTCTGGTCCGAGTTCAAAGAAAGGGCCCCGGAAGAGCTGGTTCTGCTGACAGAAAGGAAACCTTATTCCCTTAGTGAGTACGGGATAGAAGCTGTGCTTTACCCTGCCCCTTGCGATGCCAAGCATTCTTCGACCAATCGCCTGGACTGGATTAAGAACCTTGCTGATAAACCCCGGGGAAAATGGCATGTCGCTGTAGCACACGGCGCCGTCAAAGGGATCTCACCTGATTTTGGAAGCCAGTATTACCCGATGCAAGAAACAGAACTGGCCGCCCTCAACCTGGATCATGTATGCCTGGGTCACACCCATGTTTCCTACCCTGATCAAAAAGATGCTGAAAATAAGACTTTTTTATATTGCGGCACCCCGGAACCGGATGGGTTTGACTGCCATCACACCGGCCGGGCATGGATTACAGAAATTGACGAATCGGGTCAGTCATATAGCCGGCTGCTTGAAACGGGCCGGTTTTGCTTCCTGGAAATAGATAAACAGGTCCAGGCTAGAGAAGATCTTGAAGCCCTGCAGAAGGAATTGTCCGGACATACTGATGGAAAGCAAACCCTGGTGAAGTTAAAGCTCTCAGGCACCCTGCCAGAAGAGGATTACAATGCTCGTTACGCAATTTACACCAGCCTGCATGAAAAACTTTTCTACCTGGAAATAGACGATAGCGAACTGGTAGTAGAAATTACCCCTGCTATAATTGCTGCGCACTATCCTGAGGGTTCTTTTCCTTACCGCTTGCTTAACCGACTGGCTAAAAAGGGTGATCCCGAAGCCCTGCAAACTGCCTACCGCCTGGTCGAAGAGGTGAAACGATGATTCTCAAGAAAGTGCGCCTGGCTCCCTTTGGGGCGGTTGCCGATAAAACTTACACATTTGAGCAGGGCCTCAACGTACTGCTTGGACCCAATGAAGCCGGAAAAAGTACACTCATCAATGCTATTTATGCTGCTTTATTTATACCAAGCAGTGTCGGCAGGTCAAGCAAGGCCTGGAAAAACCTCCTGCAGAATTACCTCCCCTATCCTGACGGGGATACTGTTCGGGTGGAAATTGAGGCCGAAGCGCCCTCCGGTGATCTGTTTTTTTACAGCTGCGCCTGGGGAGGAGCCAGGGAAGAGCGCATGGTCCTGGCCGGCGGTAATGAAATAAACAAACCTGAAGAGGCCAGGAAGCGGTTGCAGGAGCAACTCCGTTTTGGCGCCGGAACCTATAAAGAGGTCCTTTTTGCCAGGCAGGAAGAGATTAACCAGACCTTCGAAAAGCTGAAAGAAAACCGGGAAGCGCTTGGTACCGTCTCCGACCTGCTTCGTTCAGCCTTGCATGAATCAGGAGGTATTTCCCTGGAAGAGCTTGAAACAAAAATTAACGAGGAATGCGACCGCCTTATGCATAACTGGGACCCGGACCTGGATGGACCCAGGGGAGGACGCGACATAAACAACCCCCACAAAAAAAATGTTGGTGCCATCCTGGGCGCTTATTACAGGCGGGAGAAACTGCGCCGCAAGCTAAAGGACACACTGGCCCTTGAAGATAAGATTACCGCCTTAAATAAAGAGCTGGCCGATAAAAAACAAGAACAGGAATCAACCGAACGGCAGTTAAAAGAAATGGAAACCCTCGAGGAAGATGCCCGGCTTAGAAGCGGACTTGAACCAAAGCTTGAGGCTATCCAGGAAAAAGAAGCCGGCCTGAGAGGTTTAATCTCTGAGTGGCCCCGGGTGGATGAAAGGGTTAAAGGCCTCGAAAGGGATATTGAAGATAGTAACCGCAGGCTCGAAGTTTTGCGAAATGAGTTAAAGGAAGCGGAAGTGGTTATCGAGGTCCGCAGAAAAAGGGATCTTCTTCAGCAGGCCAGGCCTTTGGAGGAAATAATTCGCGGTAACGAAGCAGAATTGCAGAAGCTGCCTCCTGTCTGTAAAGATGAACTGAACTTTCTGGAACAAAAACACCGGGAGAGGGAGCGATTGAAAGAGCTGGCCGAAGCGATGAAAATCAGGGCTTCTATCCGAGCTAATCGCTCCCTTGAGCTGACTGTAACTTCGGGCCTTGCAGAAGCCCAAAAGGTGGAGGTTGATAGGGATGTTTCCCTGGAAGGAGCCGGGAGGCTGATCCTGGAAAGCAAAGATTGGACACTCAATATTCAGGCCGGCGAAGAAGATGTTGAAGAGTTGATTACGCAGGCTGAAAAAGCCGGGAAAGATTTTGCCGAAAAATTAAGGGAGTTCTCCCTGGACGGCCTGGAACAAGCCCGTGAAACGGCCGCCCGGAGGGAAGAGCTGGAGAAAAAAATCCAGGAAAGCAAGATCAAGCTTGAAAGCTGCCTGGGACAGTTTTCACTGGAAGACCTGGAAAGGGCAGTTGAAGAAGCAGGTCCCGACAAAAATGTCCGTGATCCCCGGCAAATCAAAGCCGATATCGATGAATTGAGGTTTTCCCTGGATTCTTCTGCATACAAGTTGGAACAGGAAAAAGAGAAACTGCAGAAGTGGGCGGATAAACACGGCAGTTATGACCGGGCCCTGGATGAACTGGCAGGCCTGCGGCGGCAGTCAGATGAGATCAAGCAAAAGCTCGATGAGTTGGCGCCTTTGCCTGAAGAATTTGGTAGCGCGGATCAGTTTATCGCTTTCTTAAAAGAAATGCGCAGAAAGAACCAGGAAATAAAAGACCGGATATTAGATTTAAGGTCTGAGCTGGCTGAGCTGCAAAGCAGTATGCCCGAAGAGTCAACCGAGGAACTCCAGGCTGCCTATGAGTTGGCCGAAGAAGAATTAGAAAAGCTCAAGCGCCAGGGCCGGGCTTGTATGGCGGTGCGGAAGGAATTTTATAATCTCAAGGAAGAGCTCGATATAGATACTTATACCCCCTTGAAAGAGGCATTTGTCAAATACCTGGCCCTGGCCACCAATAATCGATACAGTGTGGCTGAGCTGGAAGGAGCTTTGCCGGAAAGAATTACTTCAAGTGAGGGTAAATCTTTGCCTGTAAATCTGCTTTCGGCCGGGACAACCAGCGGTGCAGCCCTGGCCCTGAGGCTGGCTATGGCGGAATATCTGCTCCGGGAGTCCGGAGGTTTTTTGATCATGGACGATCCCCTTGTCAACCTGGATCCAGAAAGAAAGCATTCGGCAGCTAAGGCCTTGCAGGAATTTGGCTGGAAGAAACAAGCTTTAATTGCAACCTGCGATCCCGGGACGGCAGATTTTCTAAGAGGCCGGATTGTTACTGTTTAAAACATTTTTCAATTTTTTAAACCACGAAATAAAAACTTTTCCATTTAAAACAGGATTTTAAAGCAGGATTTTTTTTAATAAAACAGAATTATGTAAATCCGGATTAAAATTCATAGCACCATACATATAGGAAGGGAGAAAGAAGATGGATAAATACCTTATGTCAGAATACAATTGGAAGGAAATAGAAGAATATCTTAATTCTAAACAAGCGGTCATTATCCCTGTGGGAAGTATAGAACAGCACGGTGAGCATTTGCCTTTAGGCACTGATACAATGGTTGCCGAAGCTGTGGCTCAGGGTGTGGCAAGGGAAACGGGTGTTTTGGTAGGCCCAACTGTAAGTTGCGGATGGAGTCCTCACCACATGATTCTTCCTGGCACAGTTACAATCCGTCCTGAAGTATTGATTGAATACCTGTATGATATCATAGAAAGCCTATCTCAACATGGTTTTCAGCAGTTTTTACTTATTAACGGTCACCGTATTGTAAATATATCCTGGATGCAAATAGTGGCTGAGCGTGCCAAGAGAAAACTTGACTTAACGGTAATTCTAGCAGATCCGGCAATGTTGTCAAAGGAGTTTAGCAGGGACAATGATTTAGAAATGTTAGGGCATGGCGATGAAATCGAAAGTTCACATATGATGTATATTCACAGCGATCTCGTGTGGATAGAAAAAGCTCGTGACTACGTTCATCCAAGGAAAGACTATCAACAGGTTGATCCCAGAGCGACAAATGATGTTCTTTGTTATGTGCCCAGTAGCATCAAAGAAGCTGCACCTTTAGTGGAGCTGTCAGGTGGTGTTTCTGGGACCCCCAGCAAGTCTAATAAAGAGACAGGAGAGAAGTATCATAAATGGATTGTTAACAAGCTAAGTAACATTGTTCGGGAATTAATTAGTGCAGAAACACATTAATTTGAATCTTAGCAAACTAATATGCAAAAATTGAATTTATGTTTTGCAGGAGTTTTTTGGCAAGGAGTATAATTATAAATTTAGAAGCAAGTTAATTAGCAAGAATAGTTATACAGGCAAATGAAAGCTCGAAAAAAGATATCTTGCATGCAGGCAATCAATCTTAACCACTTCAGAGGGTTCGTATGACAGCAAAAAAGTAGATGATTGTTATATAATGAATACCTCTCAAACTATCCACATTAAAGCAACTTAGTTTAGCTAATTATATATTAACAAGCATTAAGGAAGATTAGAGGCATAATCAAGGTGTATATAGAATAGAAAGAATCAAGGTAACTGAATCACCCAGTAATTAATTGTTTCATCATAAAAAGAAAAATACCTGAGGGGGGGTGATAGCTTAGTATTGATAGAGTTTTTTACAGTTTTTAAAAATTAACAAAAATTATTAAGGAGGGTAAAAATTGGGTAGAAAGAGTGTATTTCTAAGTTTTTTGGTTGTTAGTTTGCTGGTTTTTGCGTTGGTTTTTGCCGGATGTGCGGAGGAACCCGTAGAAGAGCCGGTGGATGAACCGGATGAAGAGGTAGATGAAGTAGATGAGGCTGAACCGGATGAGGATCTGTATGAAGCAGAATTGCTTACCAACTCGGTTTGGCCGGAGGATAACCACCAGACTCAAGCTCTGTATGAGCTTTCTGACAGATTAGAAGGTGCTACAGATGGCAGGGTGAGCTTTAATGTCCAGTCAGGTGGTGCGCTGGGTTACACCGACCCGGAATTGATTGCAGGCGTTAGAGACGGTATTGTTCCCGTGTCCGCCATCATGATGAGCGGTGCTGCCGGTGAGGAGCCGCTATTGGATGTAACCACATTGCCGTTCTTGATGCAGAACTATGATGAAGCCCGCCTGTTTTGTGAAGTATACACCCCCTATTTCGATGAATTGCTGGCAGACAAATGGAATCAGAAGCTGCTTTTGATATCGCCATGGCCAGGAGCCGGAATATGGACCCAGCACCCGGTTGAGTCTGTCGAAGATATGGAAGGCCTGGAAACAAGAACCTACGACAGGAATGGCGCGCTGGTAATGGAAGCAGTTGGCGGCACACCTCATCCCCTGCCTTTTAGTGAGGTTTATTCTTCCCTGGCAACCGGCGTTATTGATTCGGTTATTACTTCGACCCCGACAGCAGTCGATGCTAACTTCTGGGAAGTGCTCGACTACTTTACTCCAATGTTTATGACACTTGGTATGGAAATGTTTGTAATTAACCTGGATGAATTTAACGCAATGGACTCAGGAACCCAGGAAACCTTACTTTCAGTTGCAGCAGAACTGGAAGACGATCTGTGGGATCAGATTGAAGAGATTGATAGAGAAAATGAGCAAATATGTGTTGATAACGGCATTGAAGTAGTCGATCCACCTCAAGAATTCTTTGATGATATCGCTGAAGTGACAGAAAATATCCGTGAAGAATGGCTCGAAGATGCACCCCCCGAAGCACAACAGATCGTAGATGAATTTTATGAAAAAGTAGACCGTTAATCAAGTGTAGGTGAAACACAGGCCTGGCTAAATAACGGCCAGGCCTGTGTTTAATACCGAAAAAGGAGCTTTATATTATAATGGAAAAGGTTGTTGCATTTATAGATCGCATTTCAAATGTTGCCGGGGTTGTTTCAGCAGTAATGGTACTTATTGGATTGACCCTGATAATGATTGAGATCATAATTCGAGGGACTTATGGGGGCACTCTTTTAATTACACTTGAGTATGTTCGGTATATCACTTGTGCCGTAACATTTTTAGCTCTGGGCTATACGCTAAAAGAAAAGGGCCACATCAGGGTTAATTTTTTACAAAACAAACTAGATGCACAACAAAGACTCAAGCTTGAAATGTACTCCTATTTTGTTGGTTTTGTAGTGGCCGTCGTTCTGACGATTACTACATTTAACTTGTTCTACATGCACCTGCTAAGCGGCAGCACAGCGTATACAATTTCTCAAACCCCCATGGCAATCCCCACCTTTTTTATGCCGGTTGGTCTATTTATATTTGCCTTGCAATTTGTTGCGGAGTTTTTGCGTTCCATGATTTTCTTAAGAACCGGACAAACGGGCGAATTTGAATCCAGCGCTTTAGGGCGCTGAGACGAAGCCGAGCTTATTTCAGGAGGTTGAACTATTGGATCCGATATATATTATTTCACTTACCCTGGCTTTAATCCTGGCCTTTTTTCTTGTAAGTACTGTCTGGATAGCGGTTACGCTGTTTATTGTCGGATTGCTTGGTATAACAATTTTTACTGATTTTGATGCCATTAAAATACTGGCAAACATTTTATGGGGCAGCACCGCTCAATCAAGCTTGTTTGCTTTGCCGCTCTTTGTTTTAATGGGTGAAGTAATTTTTCGCAGCAGGATGTCCGCTAATTTGTTTTCAGGCTTAAATCCCTTGTTACATAAGTTGCCGGGACGGTTGCTGCATGTTACAGTGGTAGCTTCGGCAATGTTTGCTGCTGTTAGTGGTTCATCAGCGGCGACTTGTGCTACGGTGGGAAAGATTGTTTTGCCGGAAATGGATGCCAGGGATTATAACCGGAAGATGGTTTATGCCATATTAGGGGGATCCGGCACTCTCGGATTCCTGATTCCGCCCAGCATGGTTATGATTGTCTATGGTATTACGGCTAATGTCAGTATAGGGCAGCTTTTTATAGCCGGTATTATTCCGGGAATTATAATTGCTCTAGTATTTATGCTCTATATTATTATTCGCGCCATGTTTAATCCTTCTCTGGCACCGGCTGATGATACAACATATACGACGAGGGATTATTTTAGAGCAATCCCAATGGTTCTCCCGGTTTTCTTGCTGATTGGAGCAGTGCTGGGCAGTATTTATTTGGGTCTTGCTACACCTACTGAAGCAGCCGCTGTCGGCGTGGTCGGAGCCTTTATATTTGCTTTTTTAAATAAAGCCTTGCAGTGGGATGTTTTCAAGGAAGCGATGATGGGTTCGATAAAAACAGGTTGCATGATCATGTTTATTGTTGCCAGCGCTTCATTTATTTCGGTAGCTGTCGGTTACCTGGGCATCCCCAGGATGCTAACTCAAACTATTGCTGATATGGGTTTGTCTCCCTACATGCTGCTTGTTATCTTGTCAATTATGTATATTATTTTAGGCTGCCTGCTCGATGGGTTTTCCATGATTGTAATGAGTATTCCCATAGCACTGCCCCTGATTACCTTTGCGGGATTTGATCCCCTGTGGTTCGGGATTTACCTTGTCATCATGATCCAGATCTCACAGATCACACCACCGATTGGGTTTAACCTGTTTGTGATTAACGGAATAACTGATGAAAATATATTTAAGATTGCCCAGGCCGTTATACCGGTTTTCGTATTGATGCTTCTCGTGGTGGTTCTAATATCAGCATATCCAGAAATTGTATTAGCTTTACCAAGAATGATGTGGTAGCAGTAATTAAGGCTTGCTAAACGCCACCAAAATATAGCAAACGTAATAGTGTACTCTATAAGGAGGGCTAACTAAAACCAACATGAAAAAGAATGGAATTTACCGTTTGGGAATCGACATTGGAGGAACATTTACTGACTTTGTATTACTCAATGAAGAAACAGGTGAAAACAGGATTGGTAAAAACCTTACTACACCAGAAGATCCCTCGGAGGGCGTAATAACGGGCCTTAAGAACTTAATCGAAGAGGAAAAAATTGATCCTCACCAAATTTCAACAATAGTTCATGGGACTACACTGGTAACCAATGCTTTAATTGAAAGAAAGGGTTCTAAAACAGGGCTTATAACGACTGAAGGGTTCAGAGATGCGCTAGAAATTGCCAACCAGTACCGTTTTGATCCACACGATGTATACCTGGAAAAACCTGAACCTTTAGTGCCCCGGCATTTACGTTTTACCGTAGATGAAAGAATACTGGCGGACGGGACTGTATCAAAACCCCTGGACCGGAAAGAATTGGAAGAAAGGGTCGGCAAGCTCCGGGAAATGGGTGTAGAGGCTATCGCTATTTGTTTTATGAACAGCTATAAAAACGGAGTTCATGAGAAGGAAGCCTTGGAAATTATCAATGAAATAGCCCCCGATATGTACGTATCCATTTCTTCCGAAGTTATACCCGAGATTCGTGAATATGAAAGAACATCGACCACGGTTGCTAATGTATTTGTCAAGGCTACGGTGGAAAAGTACCTGCAAAAGGTTAACCAAAGATTAAAAGAGCTCGGGTTTGAAGGTAACTTCTTCATGATGCTTTCTAACGGGGGGATTTGCACAGTAGAAACTGCCTGTGAATTTCCAATTCGAATCCTGGAATCCGGACCCGCTGCCGGTGCCCTGGCAGCTTCCATGTACGGTGAGAAAAGCTCTTTCCCCAATGTGCTTTCATTTGATATGGGGGGTACTACTGCAAAGTCATGTATCATCGAGAATAACACCCCCCTTAAAGTTAATGAATTTGAAGTGGCCAGGGTTTACAGGTTTAAAAAAGGAAGCGGTCTTCCAATTAAAGCATCTGTTATCGAGATGATTGAAATAGGAGCCGGTGGAGGAAGTATTGCTTATATTGATAAGTTTGGACTGCTGAAAGTCGGTCCCCAGAGTGCCGGTTCCAACCCGGGCCCGGTCAGTTACGGCCTTGGCGGCACTGAACCAACCGTAACAGACGCGGATTTGGTTTTGGGCTATCTAGACCCCAACTTCTTTCTGGGTGGCAAGATGAAATTGGACAAAGATGCTGCCTATAAAGCAATTAAAGAAAAAATTGCCGATCCCCTTGGACTCGATCCAATCGAAGCCGCATGGGGAATCCATAAAGTCGTAAATGAAAACATGTCGAATGCAGCGCGTATTCACGCCATAGAATATGGCAAAGATTTAGCTCAATTCCCCCTGTTTGCTTTCGGTGGAGCCGGCCCGGTCCATGCTTACAATGTAGCCAAGAATCTTGGGGTTGATGCAGTTGCATTGCCTCTTGGCGCCGGAACCACCTCTGCGCTTGGACTTTTATGTGCGCCACTGGCTTTTGATTATGTCCGTAGCTATTTTGGCCGTTTAGATGCCCTGGATTGGAATGAAGTCAACCGCTTTTTTGCCGAAATGGTCGAAGAAGGTAGAAAGCTTTTGACCGCGGCAGGGTTAAATGATGAAGATATTATTGTCAGCCGCTCCTGTGACATGAGATACGTCGGTCAGGGACATGAAGCTAATGTGATTCTGCCTGAAGGAGAGCTTAACGAACGCAGAATCAAGGAAATCGAAGCTTCTTTCCAAAAAACCTACGAGGAACTGTTCCATCAAAAGGGTCCCGATATGCCCCTGGAAGCTCTTACCTGGCGAGTTTCTGTTAGCGGTCCTCGACCTCAAATACCCCTGGAAAGCTTTAAGCAGGATAATTTTGACAAGGCTTTAAAGGGGGAAAGGGAAGTTTATTTTGATAGCCAGGGTGGTTATGTTAAAACTCCTGTATATGACCGTTACCTTTTAGGGGTCGGATTTCAAACTCAAGGGCCCGCTGTATTCGAAGAACATGAGTCTACTGTCGTAGTTGGGGTAGAAGCAAAGGATATAAAAATCGATGCACAAAATAACCTGATCGTGAGGTGGAACTAATATGAGTGAAGTTAAGCTCGATGCGATACAACTTGAGATTCTTTGGAACAGGCTGCTGGCAATAGTAGAGGAGCAGGCCCGGGCTTTAATGCACACTGCTTTTACCACTATAGTCAGGGAATCTGGTGACCTGTCGGCTGGCATTTTTGATCCTTCCGGTAATATGATTGCTCAGGCTGTAACTGGAACCCCGGGGCATATTAATTCCATGGCCACATGCATACATTACTTTATGGACGCATTTCCGGAAAGCGAACTGGAACCGGGCGATGTTCTGATTACTAACGATCCCTGGTATACCTCCGGGCACCTTCATGACTTTACAGTTGTAACGCCAATCTTTAAAGATGATAAGCTGGTTGCTTACTCTGCAAATACAACCCATGTTCTGGATATTGGAGGTATCGGTTTCAGCACAGATGCCCGTTCTGTTTATGAAGAGGGACTTTATGTTCCGATCATGAAAATATACAAGGCCGGAGAGCGCAACGACGAACTGTTTAATATTATTGAAGGCAATGTCAGGGCTCCCAAACCGGTTTTGGGTGACTTATATGCTCAGTTTGTCTGTAACAATGTAGGTGGAGCGCGTTTGATAGAAATGATGGATGAATTTGACCTGGAATCCATTGAACCACTGGCTAATGAAATCATTGAACGCACGGAAAAAGCGATGAGGGAAAGCATCCGCGTTATTCCCGATGGCGTATATACTCATAGTGTTACCACCGATGGTTTTGATGAACCCATCATTATCAAGGCCAAAGTTACCATTTCAGGTGATGAGATAACAGTTGATTATGAAGGCTCTTCTCCCCAGAGTGATCGGGGTATTAACGTGGTTTTAAACTATACCCAGGCCTATACAACTTTCGGCCTGAAATGCTTGATCAGTCCTGATGTCCCCAATAATGAAGGAAGTTTCCGGCCTGTAACCACTACGGCCCCCGAAGGTTCTATTTTAAACCCGAAACGTCCGGCACCGGTGGGGGCACGCCATAACATAGGGCACTTCTTATCCGGCGTGGTGATTGGGGCTATTTCCGAGGCCTTGCCAGAAAAGGGGATGGCTGATGGTTACGACAGTCTCTGGATTACTCAGCTTAGTGGGGTAACCGAACAGGAAGATCATTTTTCAGCGGTCATTTTTTCAGTAGGTGGAACAGGCGCTTTGCCCGGCAAAGACGGCCTATCTGCTACGCCATTTCCCAGCAATGTTCGCGGTGTTTCTGCTGAGGTGCTTGAAAGTGTGTATCCTTTGTTTATTAAGCAAAAAGAGCTGTGGCCGGATTCTGCAGGAGCCGGTAGTTACCGCGGTGGCTTTGGCCATGTAATGGAAATCTATGTGAACAGTAATAAGCCTTATTTACTGGCCCCTATGTATGACAGAACCAGTAATCCTCCCCAGGGCAGAGCCGGTGGAAAAGATGGCAATGCCGGTGAAGCCCTGCTTCACACTGGAGAAAGGCTGCATCCGAAGCGCAGGTTGGAAGTAGATCCAGATAAGGGCATAATCATCAAGCTTCCCGGTGGAGGCGGTTACGGAGACCCCTTTGAACGTGCTCCCGAAAAAGTACTTGATGATGTTATCAGTGAAATGGTCTCTGTTGAAAAAGCCCGTGAAGATTACGGAGTAGTGATTAATGCCGAAAGCCTTGAAATTAACTGGGAAGAGACCGAGGCTTTGCGGAAGAAATAAAGCAGGCAACCATCTCTTCAGGAATTGATGATTAACAAAAAATGGAGGCGCTTATTTAATCGGGGTGATATAGTTATGAACATACAAGTGGATCTCACCGGGAAAACAGCTCTGGTTGTAGGTGGTAGTCGTGGTATAGGTGAGGCAATAAGTGTTAAACTGGCTCAATCAGGAGCTAAAGTAGCTGTTGCAGCCCGGTCAGAAGAGGGATTAAACCAGGTGAGGCAGAAAGTTGAAGCGCAAAGCGCCTCCTTTTTTGGTATTGTTTGTGATATTAGCGATGTAAGCCAGGTTTTTAAAATGATAGACGATGTGGATGCCTGGAATGGCGGTATAGACCTGATGGTCAATGCCGCAGGCATAAATATTCCTACACCTGCCCTGGAAGTTACTGAAGAGGTTTGGGACAAAACTATTGACATTAATTTAAAGGGAGCATTTTTCTGTTGCCAGGCTGCTGCGAAAAAAATGGTCCCCAGGAAAGAAGGAAAAATTATTAACATTACTTCCCAACTTGCCTTTGTGGTTTTTGAGGGTAGAGCAGCATACTGCGCCAGTAAAAGTGGGCTTGATCACATGTCAAAGGTTTTTGCGCTTGAGCTGGCGCCTCATAATATCCAGGTTAACTGTATAGCGCCAACCTTTACCAGGACTCCAATGACAGAGGCAGTTTTCAATAACCCAGAAGCCTACCAAAAAGTGGTTAGCCGGATTCCTATGGGCAGAGCCGGAGAACCGGAAGATTATACTGGTGCAGTTTTATATCTTGCTTCCGATTCTGCTAACTTAGTGACGGGTACCACTATATTGGTCGATGGTGGATGGACAATCGAATAAAACTACACTGCTAAAAGATTTTTGCAAAGCTTAGTGTATACAAGCAAAATGCTGCTATTTTAGTTCTACTATTTTTAGTTCCATCTAGTTCTATCATTGGGGGAAATCCATAAATGGAAGAAGTGCAATATATTCACGCCAGTGATTGTGCTTTGATCGTATCTTTTGGAGAAGATATAGACGAAACTATAAATAAAAAAGTATTTGCATTGTGGAAAGCGCTTGAAAAGGAACAAATTAAAGGTGTGGTAGAAATTGTTCCCACCTATCGTGATCTGTGCATTTCCTATAGTCCCCTGGAACAGACACCGGAACACTTAATCGAAATTTGTGAGCGATTAATTAAGAATTTAGATTACGAAGAAAAAAGCGAAAGAAAGGTTGTTGAAGTTCCGGTTGTATATGGAGGTGAATATGGCCCGGACCTGGAATATCTTGCAGAGCTGCATGATTTAACTCCTGAAGAAGTCATAGAAATCCACAGTGCCCCGGAATACCGCATCTACATGGTAGGGTTTGCGCCCGGTTTTCCTTATCTAGGAGGTTTAGATGAGAGGTTGCATACGCCTCGCCGTGAGGTTCCAAACCCCAGGGTGCCTTCGGGATCGGTAGGGATAGGAGGCAAGCAGACTAATGTATTGACAATTACGGGGCCCAGTGGTTGGTGGTATATAGGAATGACTCCCCTGGTTTTTGTTGATGTTGAAAAAGAAGATCCTACTTTGATTAAGCCTGGTTACTACATTAAATTTAAACCAATAACACCGGAAGAATACGAACTATACACGGAAAAAGGGGAGCAGTAAGCATGAGCGTGCCTTTTTTAAAAGTGCTACAGCCTGGCATTTTAACAACTGTTCAAGATACAGGGCGATTTGGATATCAACGACTTGGTTATACCCAGTCTGGAGCGATGGATGATTTTGCTTTACGAATAGGCAACCGTTTGGTTGGCAACCCGGAAAATGAAGCCGGCCTTGAACTTACCTTTTTTGGGGAAGAGTTTTTATTCCTCTGTGATGCTGTTATTGCCGTCACCGGTGCAGATTTTTGTCCAGAAATAAACGGTAGCACTATACCAATGTGGCAGTCTATCCTCGTAAAAAAAGACAGCGTCATCAGTTTTCGAAATAGAAAATATGGCGCTCGCGCCTATATTTGTGTTAGAGGCGGAGTTGATGTCCCGCGAATATTAAACAGCAAATCTACTGATCTGAAATCAGCTTTTGGCGGCTATATGGGTAGAAAGCTCCAGGCGGGAGATATACTTTCTATACCAAGAATTGATTTGCCTGCAGATTATATCGATAAAAGGTTTCCCGAAGAACTGGTCTATACTAATTACCGCTGGCACGATCAACCCTTAACCATTAGAGTGACTCTTGGTCCGGACAAGGATAATTTTACCGGGAAAGGTTATAAAACGCTGCTGGAAAGTGAATATGAAATAAGTGAAAAACTAGATCGGCAGGGATATCAGCTGGTTGGGCCCAGGATCGAACATAGTACTAAGGGACCTAATATTATTACCAATTTTACTTCGCTGGGGGCTGTTCAGGTTCCCGGGGCAGGGACCCCGATAATATTAATGAAAGACAGGCAAACTTCAGGTGGATATGCTAAGATTGCCAATATCATCAGCCCTGATATTAGCAAATTAGCTCAAAGAGGGATGGGTGACAAGATTTCATTCGAATCAGTTGATATAAGCCAAACCAGGGATTTATTTATTGACCAGGAAAAAACTATTAGCAAGACTGAACTGGATTTAATAAGAAGATGTGTTTCGTTTAAAGTGCAGGTTGATGATGAAAGTTATATTGTTAAAATTGAGGAGGTTGATTGTCAATGACCCTGAGTATTGATATGAACTGTGATATGGGGGAAAGTTTTGGTCATTATGTGCTTGGGTTTGATGAAGACATATTAAAAAATGTATCTTCTGCAAACATTGCCTGTGGATTTCATGCCGGAGATTATATGGTGATGGATAAAACTGTAAAGATGGCCATGGAAAATAATGTAGCGGTTGGGGCTCATCCAGGTTATCCGGACCTTCAAGGCTTTGGGAGGAGATCCCTTGATATGTCTTTTGATGAATTAAAAAACATGATTCTCTATCAAATAGGGGCTATGGAGGCGATCACAAGAGCCAGGGGTGGCAGGCTCGTTCATGTCAAATGCCACGGCGCACTGGGTAATGACGCGAATAACCGGGCTATTAAAGGCGATTATGAGGTGGTAGAAGCACTGGGGCAGGCGGTGCTGGAGTATGATAAGAATTTAGCTGTAATGGCGTTTGCCAGGTCTGCTATGGTTGATAAGTTAAGGGAGATGGGATTGAAGGTTCTGGAAGAAGTTTTTGCCGACAGGGCTTATAACGCAGATTGCAGTCTTGTATCAAGGAAACAACCCGGTTCTTTGATCACTTCTTCAGATGAAGTGATTGAACGAGTTTTAAAGATGGTCAAAGAAAAAACGATTGTGACCATAGACGGACAGGAGATAAAAGATATCAACGCCGATACAATCTGTTTTCATGGTGATACCCCCACGGCTGTAGAGTTGACTCGTAAAGCACAGGAAGCTTTTGAAAAGGAAGGTATTGAAGTAAAGAATCCGCTGTAGCAAAATGCCTGACTGACGGCAGCATAAAGATAGCAATGAGAACTAAATGAAGGAGGTTATAAAGCTTTCCTGGTAACAGGGAAAGCTTTTATTACAAGATTACAGTTAGGTGAATACTAGACAGGCTTATGTTGATAGGCAATTTATGGAATATTGCTTTACACACGAAAGGAGCAAAAAATGTCTTATAGTAAAAATTTAGGCAGCGCATTAACTAATACGCGGATGAGGGCACCAAATAATGTATCTGCCTTTTCCGGGATGTGCTCTGTTTGCACCGTCAATTGTTCGGGTCCATGTGAAATAGGCCTGTCGGCGCTACGCGGATCAGAAGCTATTTTCCCATTTGCAACCAATACCAATCAGGTTGCCTCGGAAAAAACATATCCCCTGGATTTTTCACATTTTAATATTAATGGCCGGGTTTTTGGAGCCGTTGGTTGCGAGGAAGATTACGGAGAAACCAGTTACCCCAATGTGAATATTGATAGCAGTTTTGGTAAGAATAATAAGGTAAAACTGAAGGCACCACTTGTATTGCCGGCAATGTCTAAGCTCAACTGGAAGGATTATTATGCCGGGGCAGCTCTTGCGGGTATTGCCGTTGTGATAGGAGAAGATGTTATTGCCAAAGATGATCAACTTGTTGTAAAGGATGGAGAGGTAGTTTCTTCTCCTTTACTTATTGATATGGTATCGACATTTAAAAAATATCATCACGGCGCCGGAGATATAATATTGCAGGCAAACCCTGATGATGATCATATGGGAGTTTTAGAATATGCCATACGGGTTCTGGGGGTTAAATCAGTAGAGATAAAACTGGGCCAGTCAGCCAAGGGTATTCAAGGACTGAGCCGGATTAATGATTTGGAGCGGGCCTTGAAATTTAAAGAAATGGGTTATCTAGTCTATCCAGATCCTTCTGATCCCCAGGTGCAGGAGTTATTCAAAAAGGGCAAAGGACAATCATTTGAGAAAGTAGGAAAACTCCCCTTGTGGAATGAAGAATCCTTGCTAAACCGGATTCAAAATTTGAGGCAATACGGTGCTGAAAGGGTTTGTATTAAAATGGGGCCATACGATGCTAAAGATTTGATAAAACTAGTTAAAACTGCATCTTTGGCGGAAGTAGATCTTATTACTATTGACGGCGCCGGTGGAGGGAGCGGAAATAGCCCCGTTAAAATGATGAATGAATGGGGGATCCCTACTGTTTATTTAGAGAAGATGGTTTACGATATACTTTCCAAAATGGATCAAAATGGTTATTATTTGCCGCAGGTAGCGATAGCGGGTGGATTTACCATGGAAGATCAAATTTTTAAAGGATTATCTTTGGGAGCACCTTATATTACCATGGTCGGTGTTGGTAGAGCTGCCATGGCCGCTGCAATGGTAGGTAACTATGTTGGTGACTCAATCAAAAAGGGAAAAGTACCCAAAGAATTTGAGCGCTTCGGCAGCACCCTGGAAAGTGTATTCGAAGATATTAAAAAGCTCAGATTAATATATGGGGATGATGCTTTAAATATCCCCCCGGGGGCGATAGGTTTGTATTCTTACGTTCAAAGGATTTCAGTTGGTTTGCAACAGCTAATGGCTCTCAATAGAAAATATAGCCTTCGCCATATATCTCAAGAAGATATTATACCTTTAACAGAATTAGCTTCACGGGTTACAGGGTTAGATATGTGTACTGAAAGGATAAAAAA